>LFFM01000953.1_pt1 | contig 20589 bp, 22 predicted proteins | sample 643131 | NCBI WGS metagenome assembly LFFM01 (sample SAMN03777445, study PRJNA286221) | soda lake metagenome | biome: soda lake; feature: Kulunda steppe; material: water; isolation source: sample Tc-Br brine of Tanatar trona crystallizer | place: Russia: Kulunda steppe | collected 2011-07
AACGTCACCACGTGCCATTCCTTCTCCGCCAGGTTCGATGTCGCCAACCCAGTGGTCGGCCCAGTTCTCTCGCTCCGGGAAGTCCCAGTGACTATCCGGAAGCAAGTAGCCAGCGTTGAGGAGTGCAACGACGAACGTTCCACCAACCATCGCACCAATCAACGATGGGAACTCGGCGGTGATGAACCACGCCGAAATCCAGTATGGGATAGCGAACGAAATCCCTGAAACCAGCGCGAGCGGCAGGACTTCCTTGGTGGGTTGAAGCGATTTCTCCTCGCCGAAGAAGTATGTAATCATCCCGACGGCAAATACCGGCATCATGAACCCGACGAGCGCGTGGTAGGTCGCTGCCCAGGCAGCAATCTCCTGGGAGAACCCAACAACTTCGAAGCCACCCTCGGAGATGGCCTCAGGATACCGTCCCTCCTCGAGCGGTGACTGGATACCGACGATAATTGGTGTTCCGACCGCACCGTACGTCACGGCGATAATGTGACCAATCAGCGCCGCAAGCACTGCTGCAAGCGCCGGGAACCCAAGCCCGAGCAACAGCGGCGCAACGACTGCTGCCGGTGTTCCGAATCCTGCTGCACCCTCGATGAACGTGGTCATGAAGAAGGCAAGCAGAATAATCTGGACACGTCGGTCATCCGAGACCGCTGCGAACCCTTTGTTAATTCGGTCCAATGCACCGGCCTGTAACATCGTATAGAGCAACACCAGTGCACCAGCGACGATGAACAAAATCTCCAAGGCTGTAATGACACCGACTATCGACGAGCCAAGGAGCCAGTCGATCGGCAGGTTCCAGATAACGAATCCGACAATGAGCGCGACAATCCACGCAATCGGCATTGCCCGCGTCGCCGGCCAGAGTAATCCGACCAGCAACACTGCCGTGATAATCAGCGGCAGTGCAGCCATCAATAGCTCAACAGCACCTGCATCGGATGCACCAGGAATTACCTCGTCGACATCCGCCTGCAACACTGTTGCGAGGTGTACGAGACTACTCATACATTACCTCCAAACCGATAGCCAGAACGTCGGTGTACGTCCGTACTATCGGTTCTCTTTCTCTGACGTCTCGGTCTTTGCAGACGGTGCTGTGCCCCATTCCCGTAATATGTCATTTGTTGATTGTGTTTGTAATTCATAGCTATCCGATGTGGGGTGTAACCACTCAACCAGTGTCGTGAGTGTACCCGAAGGCTATCCCTAGTAGCTATCGCACTATCCCACATCTACGGCTATGTGCTACCATAACACACTTAAAGGTTTCTTATTTTCCTTTTTTAACATGTAAATTTGTTATATACACACATTGGGTAATTGTTAGCATGCCGCTTTTCCACCATGATACAGCAGCTACAAACGATTACGTTACGTTCTAAAAGGACTCTAGCGGATCGTTCACTATTATAATACTCACTATTTAATATGTAGAAAATTGGAAAACAAGTCATCGAAGACGACACTCAGAGTATCCAATAACACTGTTTTGAGAATAATCTTTTTGCGATAGAAAGTGGAGCTACAGCCACTCAAAATTGTGTTTTCGGGAAATAAAGCAACAGTCCGACTGCACACAGAATTTATTACGGTGAATTGTGTTGGGTGAAAGTATGTCAGAGGCACAGCAGCAAAACGAGCAAGAAACCTATGCACCGCTCGTCGAATCCGACAAGTCGGATAGCGAGAAGACAAGAGAGGAATTTCGGCGCGAACGAGACGAGTGGCGAAATCTATTCAACCAGTTGATAGCTGACTTTCCTGAGCCGATTTTTGCTGTCGATGACGAGCGACGGCTCCGATATTTTAACGAGGAGGCAGAAGCGGCCTACGGCCGGTCGAAAGACGAAGCAATTGGCACGGAAGGCTACCAGTTTTTCGGGACGGAAGGCGAATCAGAAATCCTTGCGGAAACGGTTGCACGGACGGGTGAGACAATCTGGGAAAAGGAGTTTCGAAAAGTGCCGACACCTGATGGCCACCTCTGGAACCGCTCGATGGCTGTCCACCTGACTGACCTCGACGGCAACACTGTCGGCGCGGTCGAGATGACACCAATCGTCACGGATATCGTTAGACAGCGAAACGGCATGCGAGAAGCACAGACCAAACTCTCCGAGGAGATTAACGCAGCGATAGCGAAACTGCGGGAGACAGCAACGGATGTTGCAGATAGCTCGAACCAGAGCAGTGGTCTCGCCCGTGACCAATCGGAAACGCTCGACCAGATTGCCGGAGAGATATCGAACCTCAGCGCAAGCGTTGAGGAAGTTGCTTCGACCGCACAGGAAGTCGAAACACAGAGCACCCGTGCTGAGGCGTTAACCGAGGAAGGGACCGAGTCGGCTGCGGCCGCATTGGACGTGATGGATGAGGTAACAGACTCCGCAGACGAGATGGAACAGCAGGTGACCGACCTTCAGGAGCGTATCAACGAGATAGACAGCATTGTCGAGGTTATCAACAGTATCGCTGACCAGACGAACATGCTTGCGCTGAACGCAAGCATCGAGGCCGCACGCGCTGCTGAAGGTGGGGAAGGATTCGCGGTTGTCGCCGATGAGGTGAAATCCCTTGCCGAGGAGTCAAAAGACCATGCTGGCCAGATAGAGGAGATGGTTGCCGAAGTCGAGCGCACAACTGCTGATACGGTCGATATTATCCAGCAAACGAGCGAACGCCTTGCAGACGCAGTCCAGCAGACCGAGACAGTTTCCGATAACCTGGTGGAAATCAGCGACGCAATCCAACAGACAGCACAGGGGATGGAAGATGTCGCGACGGCGATGGACGACCAGGCAGAAGGGACCGAGGCGGTGGCTGGACTGATTGATGATGTTTCCTCAAGTGCCGAACGGCTTGCCGAGGAGATTATGACGATTGCCGATGCCAACCAACAGCAATCAGAGCTCGTCGAATCCGTCGAAGAGATGGTCGCAACGCTCGAATCCGAGATGGCGGCGTTGAGCGAAGAGTGAACTGCTCTGCCGTCCTGTTTTTTATATTGGGGTCAACAATAGAGTCTGTATGTCCGATTCGTTCGATAAAGAAACCGTTGTGAAACTGGTCGGCGTCTTCGTTGCGGCATTACTTGCAATTAATGCAGTCGAGTATCTTGGCGGCGCAATTGCCAGGGGCGAGGTTATTGGTGATATCTACGCCATCCTGTCTCTCCTGTTGCTGGTGGTACTGTTTGCCGCGTTACTTGTCCAGACAAAGCGACCCTCCCCATAGCGTCACAAGCCCAGGCTTCAACGTCTCTTTTTTACCGCCTCTTGGGAGTGCTGCACCAAATGTCCGGCACCCGAGACTGTCGGTTTTATTGATATTGTATTTTAAATATTGAAGGCCAAAAATAGAACATTGTTGTGTTTGATATTCTACATAGCTTTAAAAATAACCACAATTTATAGCTGGAAGAAGGTTTAAACTACATTATTTAGGTAATAAATACAACATTAAAAATAAATTAACTCTTTGAATAAAATATCAACTATTTTTAGAAGTTACTTGAACGTAAACATAGTTAGGTAGATAATAAAGTATTTTAAAGAATAGGTTGAGGACTCTGAGAGCCATTGAGACCGGTGACCAAATCCAGTTATCAGTCCGACCCAAACTGAACCGTTTCGTCGACGATGAGTATCTCGCCGGCCTCATCATCGAGAAAGTTCTCAGTATCAGCCTGTATCTGCTGACCAGCTTCGCTCCCGAACACGTCACCAACGCTGGTTCCCTCTTCGAAGTACAGCTCTGCGATACCATCATACGTGGTCTGTTCCGGGTCTGCCGGTACCGAAGTCGTATAGGTATGGACACCAGGAAGGCCCTCGGCGAGCGGTGCGTGTTCGGTGAGCCAGTACTCGACGAATTCGTCGTGTGTCATCCCATCTTTTCGGACAAGCAAGTTCACAAGTTTTCGCATATCAAAGTGTTCGTCGAGTGGCTACTTGTGCGGTTCGGTACCACGAAGAGTCTAGAGGTCAGGTGAGACCGTCTGCTCAAACGCATATCCGGCCCGCAACGCTGTTGCATCGTCGAAGCGCTCGCTGACGAACATCAAGCCCACAGGGAGACCATCGCTCGTTCCCGCAGGGACGCTGATTGCTGGATGGCCCGTGTTATCGAACGGTGCCGTATTGTTGAGCATGTTCAGTGCCCGCTGGATGGCCTGAACTCGAGAGAGATTCCGGTCAACCTCGTGTGCGGTCTGTGGCGTCGTTGGCATCGCCAGCACATCAACATCCGCAAGGACCGAATCGTACTCATCCCGTAATTTCCGGCTGAGGTTCTGGCCTTTCGCGTGGTACTGGCCACGGTATTGGTCGGAGAGATACTGCCCAAGGACGAGGGTCAATTTGACTGTCGTCAGGTAATCATCCGCCTGCGAACGGCGGGCGCGACCGAAGAAATCGGCAAACTGTGCGTCGTAAAATCCCTTGCCGTAGTGACCGATACATTCGGATTCGATTGTTGCAGTAATCTCCTCGTTTCCAATTGCGTTCCAAATCGCCATCCCATCGAGATGCATCGGAAGAGAGACCGACTCAATAGTTGCCCCTTCAGCCTCGAAGGCATCGAGGGCATCACGGACCGTCTCATCAACACCGGGTTCGCTCTCGTCATGGCCAAATCCTTCCTCCAGTACACCGACGGTGAGTTCTGATGGGTCATCGTCAAGATGAGAGGTATATTTCTGAGTGGTTACTGCTCCCTGTCTGGGGTCAAGTCCATCCTCGCCAGCAACTACCTCAAGCACCCGCGCGCAGTCTTCGACAGTCTGTGCCATCGGCCCGGTGTGGTCAAACGACTGCCCAAGGCCGGCAATACCCGTATACGGTACCAGCCCGTGCGTTGGTTTGTGGCCGACGATACCGCTCCATGACGCCGGAATCCGCACTGAGCCACCCTGGTCGCCACCCATCGCCACATCGACCTCACCGGTTCCGACCGCTGCGGCCGCTCCGGATGATGAGCCACCAGCGATATAGTCGTCATCGTACGGGTTCAACACCGGCCCCGTTGCCGAGAGTTCGCCGCTTCCCGAAAACGACATATCCTCCATATTCAACTTTGCCGTGATTGTCGCCCCTGCATCAAGCAACCGAGTGACAATTGTTGCATCCGTTGACGGGACATATCCCTTGAAGAGTTTCGACCCGAGGGTCATCTCGATGCCTGCAAGCGAAATGTTGTCTTTGAGGCCAATCTCGTAACCAGCAAGCGGCCCCTCTGCTGCGCCGGGTACGTGACACTTGCGCACGTAGGCATTCAGTGAGTCTTCCTCAGGAGCGGGTTGATGGCCGGGGTCGCGCTCGTGATACTGTACGTCCGGTGTGGGATTTGGCAACTCATCGAGGCGTTCATATCCCTCAAGTACCGCAGGGATAACGGCCGCAAAGTCCTCGATTTCGTCCTCGGAAAGGCTAATGTGGTGTTCTGCAGCCAGTTCCGCAATCTCCGCTTTCGTTGGTGGGCGGATATTTGGTGGTGATTCCGACATTGTAGTTGTATGATAGAGAGTATATAGCATATCTTTTGGGGCTAATCGAGCGGCCACCTGCTGGAACCATGGGGTAAACCGAACCCTATATGCCCGTGCTCGCCCAAACTGTAGCTGATGGCACACGATATCGACTCACTCGACAGCATCGGCGTTGTCGGCGCTGGAACGATGGGTAGTGGAATCGCACAGGTCGCCGCAGTTGCCGGTTATGACGTAATCATGCGCGACATCGAACAGGAATATGTCGACAACGGCTTCGAGACAATCGAGGGCAGCCTCAACAGACTTGTCGAGCGCGACAGTCTCTCGGCGGACGAGGCCGACGCTGCACAGGACCGCATCACTGGCACAACGGAACTGGCAGACCTTGCTGATGCCGACCTCGTCGTCGAGGCCGCCGTCGAAAACCTGGATATCAAACAGGACATTTTCGTTGACCTTGATGAGATTGTAAAGGAGGACGCTGTGCTCGCCACGAACACGAGCACACTCTCGATTACGACTATCGCCAGCGCGACTGACCGACAGGATTCCGTCGTCGGTATTCACTTCATGAACCCGGTTCCAATCATGGAAGGTGTCGAGATTGTCGTCGGCGAGCGAACCGACGACGAAGTCGTGCAGTTAGCTCATGACTTCTCGGAAGACCTCGGCAAGAAAACGTGGGAGTCCGACGACAAACCCGGCTTCGTCACCAACCGAATTCTGATGCCCTGGATTAACGAAGGCGTTCGTGCCTTTGACGAAGGAGTTGCGACAAAGGCTGATATCGACCGCGGGATGAAACTCGGAACGAACGTCCCGATGGGACCGCTCGAACTCGCCGACCACATCGGCCTCGATATCTGCCTGCATGCAAGCGAAACGCTGCATGAAGAACTTGGCGACCGCTACAAACCAGCCTACCTGCTCAAACGAAAAGTCGAAGCCGGTGACCTCGGGAAAAAGACCGGACGTGGCTTCTACGAGTACGAATAGAGCCGACCGAAAACGAATACTCGCTACTGTTTCAGGTGGCGCGCGATGATTTCTTTCTGAATCTCGGAAGTGCCCTCGTAGATGGTCGTAATCTTCGCATCGCGGTAGTAGCGTTCGACGTTGAAATCTTTCGTGTAGCCGTAGCCGCCGTGTACCTGTACGGCATCATCAGCGACGCTCACCGCCGTTTCGCTGGCGAAGTATTTGGCCATGCTCGCCGCTTTGGGGTCCACCGCACCGTCGTTTTTCTTCGCAGCATCCCGCGTGAGCAACCGCGCTGCCTGTACGTCGGTCTGCATATCCGCAAGTTTCTGCCCGATGGCCTGATGGTCGATAATCGGCTTGCCGCCCTGCTCGCGCTCGTTCGCATACGTAACGGCATCATCGAGTGCCGCCTGTGCGACACCGACAGCCTGGCTGGCGATGGCGACGCGACCGCCGTTGAGAATCGAAAACGCTGCTTTGAGTCCATCGCCGACCGGCGTCAATCGGTTCTCAGCAGGGATGCGAACATCATCAAAGATGAGCGTCGTCGTATCGCTCGCTCTCAGCCCCAGCTTCTCTTCGTGTTTTCCAACTTCGAGTCCGTCGAGGTCCTTGGGAACCAAAAACTGTGTGACGGTATCATCATCGTCAGCATCCGTTTTGGCAAAGAGGATAACAACGCCTGCCCGCTCACCGTTGGTTATCCACTGTTTGGTGCCGTTGATGACATACTCATCGCCATCCCGCGTAGCGAGCGTTGACATCTCGGATGGGTTCGACCCGGCGTGTGGCTCCGACAGTGCAAATGCACCGACCGGTCGGCCATTGCGCATCTGTGTGAGCCACTCATCTTTCTGTCCTTCCGTTGCGAATTTGCTGATACAGGAAGTTGCAAGACAGTGGACCGAAAGCGCCGTTGCAAGCGAGAGATGTCCTCGTGCCAACTCCTCGTTCACGAGGCTGTAAGTGAGCATATCGGCATCGAACCCGTCATACTCCTCCGGCACGGTCATACTCGCAAGGTCGAGTTCCGACAGCCCATCCCAGACATCCTCGGGGAAGGTTTCGGTCTCTTCCGCTTCGCTGGCAATGTCGACCACCTCGCGCTCAACGAACTCCCGGACCATATCACGAACCATCTGCTGTTCGCTCGTAAGCTCCATACACCCCCTTTGAACCGGAGTGATTAAGATTCACCGGTTGACAACAACGGAAAATTAGCAACCGACGATTACTGTCGGGCCGGAACTTCCGAATGTTCGGACGTTTCAGCACGGATAACCCAGTGGTCATCATCCGGCCGTGCAAGCGTTGCCTCCTCGCGAAGTTTTGCGATATATCCCGTCGGCTGGCGAATGAACTCGTGTTCTGCATCAATCCGCACGAGGTTGCCGATAAGCTGTGCAGTGGGTGGCTGCTGGGCCGCCCCACAGTCATAGATAGTGATGAACTCGTTGCCGTCGTTTGTCTCGTGAACGATAATATGCGCATGCAAGGGCAGTCGCCAGTGATTCTCATCAACGGCTGCGAGATGGTTCATACTGCCAAATTTGTGAGCCATACATAAGAACAGTTCGCTGTCCAACGCTGTTGTCATACTGCCGGACGTAACTTCGTAAACGTACTCGCCACCCCAGGGTGGCGAGATTGTTTAAACGCTTACGTCCGGTAGTATCAATACCAGATGCCGCAGGAGCTACTTTTCGACATCAGCAGCAAGGTCCCGAACCGCATCTCGCACGTCGTGAACAACCTCCTCCTGCTGGTCAACGAGCGAAGCGGTATCGACAGCCTCGTCACGGACATCCTGTGCCTGCTCGGCGTTGGTCTGGAGCGTTGCTGCGACCGCTTCAACCCGCGTTGCTTGCTCTTCGTTTGCGGTTGCAATCTCGTCTGCTCCAGCGGTCACATCCTCGATAGCCTCGACAATTGTTTCGAGTGCAGCAAGCGAGTTGCTCACTTCCTCACTTGCTGTCACCGCACGCTCGTAGGTCTGTTCGGTTGCATCAACGGTGCGGTCGGTTTCGGCCTGTATCTCCTCAATCTCGGTTCTGATTTCCGTCGTATGCTCCTGTGTCTGGTTTGCGAGCGATTTGACCTCGTTTGCGACGACCGCAAAGCCATCACCCTCTTCGCCCGCGCGCGCAGCCTCGATGTTGGCGTTTAGTGCGAGCATATTCGTCTGGTCTGCAATTTCGGCGATGACATCTGTCACCTCACCAATCTGGTCCATCCGCTCAGCTAACTCGTCAACCGTCTCGACGAGCTCTTCGCTCGTCTCCAGAATATTCTCGGCGCTTTCACCAGCACGCTCGCCTGCCTCCTGTCCGCGACTGGCTGCTTGCTGTGCCTGTGACGTGGTTTCGGCTAGCTGGTCCGTGCTTGCTGCAATCTCTTCCATGCTCGCGCTGATGGACTCCACTTCCGAGAGGGCTTCCTGCAAGTCATCATCCTGTTCGACCGCTTTCGTCTTGATATCAGCCGTATTATCGGCAACTCGTTTTGTGACCGTCTCCAGGCGCTCAACAACCCCCGTCAGTTGCTGGGCGACTCGCTCGTTTGTCTCCTTGAGTTGCCGTTCTGCCTCGCGGCGCTCAGTCACATCTCTGATTGCGCCGACAGCCCCGACGAGCTCCCCGTCAGCGTCGTAAATGGGCGTACTCGTTGCGACAACAGTCAGTTCGTTGTCCTCGTGGTCAAGTAGATTTGTTTCGATACCACGAAGCGGTTTTTCGGTCTCCAGCGTTCGGTCAAGCACCGTCTGTTTCGTTCCATGTGTCTCCTGTGTTCGGTACACTTCCCACGGCTCCATCGATTCGACGGCTGTCGCCGAGATTCCAGTCAACTCCTCCATCGACGGATTGAACAGAATGATGTCCCCGTTCGCATCTGACACCACAAGTGGCTGTGGCAGTTCATACATCGCACGCACCCACGGCTGTGCGGCCGGGTCAAAAGTCTCGAAGATACCCGCTGCCTGTAGGCGTTCCAAGCTACCATCCATGCGGGCCTATTCACCCAACTAGTTGAACAATCTTGCGGCTAGCAACGCTGTTCTGAGGAGTGGATAGTAGGAGTGATGATTTTTGTACCAGGGTTGTGTATCACGGCACATGGATGTAGACCTCGTGGTCACGGAGCTACAGGGAGAGGAGCCAGGAACAGTCGCGGAAGACGTCGAATCGCTCGGCTATAACGGCATCTGGTTGACCGAGCTCTGGGGCGAAAGCTCCTTCGTCCAGTTAACCGAGATGGCCGCTGCGACAGACGAGTTACTGCTTGGAACCGCAATCGTCAACGTCTACGGGCGAACGCCGGCAACGCTGGCAATGAACGCAACCGCACTCGACCGCGTCTCGGACGGACGGTTCATCCTCGGGACCGGTGTGAGTACGAAGAAAGTTATCGAGGACCTGCACGGAATGTCATTCGACCGCCCGGTTCGTCGCGCTCACGAGACACTCGAACTGTTTTCGGCGTTTACCTCCGGCGAGGGGCGCGTCAACTACGATGGCGAACTCATCTCCGTTGCAGATTTCCCCGCACAGGATGCTGACGTGCCGGTCTATCATGCTGGTCTCGGACCAGCGAACCGCCGGGTTGTGGGCCGCCTTGCTGACGGCTGGCTGCCCCACAACATCCCTCTCTCCAAGCTGAACGACTCCTTCGAGATGGTCGAGAAAGCAGCAAGGGAGCGGGATAGAGAGCCAGAAGAGATTACGGTTGCCCCGTATCTTCCGACTGCCGCCAGCGAGGACCGAGAAAACGCACGGGATACCCTCCGTCGCCACATCGCGTATTACGTCTCAAGCGGCGAAGGCTACCGGAAAGCCGCATCGATGCGCTTCGAGGAAGAAGTTGACAGAGTAAACGAACAGTGGAAGCAGGGCAACCGCGGCGAGGCTGCAGCGGAAGTGACCGAAGCGATGATTGATGACCTCGGTATCGCCGGGACGCCCGAAGAAGTTCGCGGCCGTCTGCGAGAACTGACCGAAGAGACAGTGACCGACCGACCAATTGTCGTCATTCCGGACCCAGCTTCGGATGAGCTACGCGACGAGACTATCGAATCCGTGGCTCCGGAGAAATTCTAACTGGTCTCGACAGGTGTTCCGAAACAGGCGGCGTTATCATTCGGTGTCAAGAACGAGCGTCTGCTCCTGACAGTGCTCGCCACCGATAACGATATCCTCGGTATGGTCGAGTTCGAAGCCAAACGACTGGTAAAAGCTGATTCCAACGTCGTTTTCCGCAAGCACCATCGCCCGAAGTTGCTCAACGCCGTTGGCGGCCAACCTGTCACGAACGGCTTCGAACAACTGCCGTCCGATGCCCTCGCCACGGTGGTCTGGGTGGACGTAGAGCCGGAGGAGGTCACCGGCCGTTGATTCGCGGTCGGAGATAGCATGGACGAATCCAACAACAGTCTCATCCTGTTCAGCAACGAGAATGAACGTGTGTGCCCACGCCAGCGAGTCGCGTAGTTGCTCCGGCGAGTACCACTCGTCGACTCCCTCGTGGATGGTTTCTCGGCTGAGGATATCCGGATAATCACCGTCCCAGGACGCTTCTGCCACCTGTCGAATGTCGTTGACGTCGTCGGTTGTTGCCTCGCGGATGTGCATGGGTATGATTTTGTACGGCGTTGTATTGTTACTCTGTGTCTGTCGTATTGACGGGATTGCGGATGGCAGCAAGCATCTCATCTGCGACCGTGTAGGGGTCTGACTCCTTTGCAAGCACTTCATCAACTTTCGCATCGAGGCCACCGGCTGCTTCGAGGTCGCGCTCAACGAGTCGTGCGACATCTTCCCGGATGAGACGCTGGATTTCGGCTGCATACCGCTGGCGAGCCTGTCGTGTTCCCTCGCCCGATTCCTCCAGCCAGTCGACGTGTTTCTGCAGGGTTTCGAGGAACTCGTCGATGCCGTCACCGCTTTTCGCGACGGTTTCAACAATCGCTGGCTCCCAGTCCTCGCTAGATTCCCCCGGGAACTCGACGTCTGTATCAACGAGTGCATCAGCACCGTGATGACCTGCATCCGGTGACGGCCCATCGCTACGCATGTGTATCATCTCCTGCAACTCTTTGACGGTCATATCCGCCCCATCGAGGTCAGCCTTGTTGACGACGAAGATATCGGCAATTTCGAGGATGCCGGCTTTGAGCATCTGGATATCGTCACCAGAGGCCGGCGGAACGAGCACGGCGACAGTATCTGCGGTCTTGACGATATCGACCTCGTTCTGTCCGGCACCGACAGTCTCGACGATGATTTTGTCCTTGCCGAAGGCATCAAGCGCCTTCACCGCGTCAGTCGTTGCAGTCGAGAGACCACCGAGGGTTCCGCGTGCGGACATTGACCGGAAAAAGACATCCATATCCCCGACCGTCGAGGCCATCCGAATCCGGTCACCGAGAACTGCACCCCCGGAGAACGGTGATGAGGGGTCAATCGCGATAACACCGACCGTTTTACCACGGTCGCGGTATGTTTTTGCCATCTTATCGACCAGCGTCGATTTGCCGGCCCCCGGCGAGCCAGTAATCCCAATGACGTCGGCGTTACCGGTGTGTTGGTGCAGCTCGGAGATAAGCTCACGGTAGCCTGAGCGATTGTTCTCGATGTAAGTGATTGCCTTTGCAAGCGCGCGGTGTTTCCCATCGAGGAGTTCCGAAACGAGTTTCTCGATATCACTCATCTCGCTTGACATTTTCTTCGATGAAGTTGATTGTTTCCTGGAGCGGCGTGCCGGGCCCAAAGATGCCATCGACTCCGTTCTCATAGAGGAACTCCTTATCTTCATCAGGGATGATACCGCCGACGACCACGAGCGTGTCTTCGTGCGCGTCGTACTCTTCGAGTCCTTCGATAATGTCAGGAACAAGTTCGTTGTGTGCACCCGAAAGGATGGAAATGCCAAGGACATCAACGTCCTCCTGGACGGTTGCTTGCACAATCTCTTCTGGGGCGTTGTGCAATCCAGAGTAAATGACTTCAAACCCGGCATCACGGAACGCGCGGGCGATGACGTGTGCTCCTCTATCGTGTCCATCAAGGCCAACCTTGGCGACAAGACAGCGAATTTTCATTTGTTGGTCTTCAACGCTCATACATAACGCTAACAACGGGGCAATGTATGACTTTAACGGATATGTCGGCAAGCACCAGTAAAGTTGGGCAATTACAAAGAGAGTTGGAAAGAGGACTCCCAGGTGCTCGAGACGGGAAAATGGGCCGAAAGAAAAAACGGGGCGAAGCTACATCGAGGCGAGCTGTTCGTTGTAGGAGCCGTACTTGTCCTCGAAGACGGCCATAATTTCGCCCATCGTCGCGTAGGCTTTGACAGCATCGATGATGGCCGGCATCACGTTCTCCTCGGCTTCAATCGTATCAGCGATTGCGTCGAGTGCGTCCTCGACGGCTTCGTCATCGCGCTCTTCTTTGACGGATTCGAGGCGGTTAATCTGGCGGTCACGAACGGATTCGTCGACTTTGAGGATTTCCGTATCCGTGTCCTCTTCGGTCACGTATTTGTTCACACCGACGACCGTCTCGTCGCCGCTGTCGACGCGTTTTTGATACTCGTAGGCGGAGTCCTGAATTTCACGGTGGAAGTAACCTTGCTCGATACCGCGGAGAATACCGTCACGGACCGAGCCATCGCCCATCTCTTTGATTTCTTCGATGTAGGCCATAATCTCTTCTTCGGCTTGGTCGGTGAGTGACTCGACGGCGTAACTGCCACCGAGCGGGTCGACGATATCGGCTGCACCTGATTCGTCGGCGATAATCTGCTGCGTACGGAGCGCGACACGCACTGCCTGTTCGCTTGGGAGCGCAAGTGCCTCGTCGTAGCTGTTCGTGTGCAGCGACTGGGTGCCGCCGAGCACTGCTGCGAGTGCCTGAATCGTCACGCGGACGATGTTATTAAGCGGTTGTTGTGCGGTCAGCGACTGTCCCGCAGTCTGCGTGTGGAACTTCAGTCGTTTGGATTCGGGTTTCTCCGCATCGTACCAGTCTTCCATGACGCGGGAGTAGATACGGCGTGAGGCCCGGAACTTTGCAACCTCCTCGAACAGCGAGTTGTGCGAGTTGAAGAAAAACGACAGCAGCGGGGCGAATTCATCGACATCCAGACCGCGGTCGAGACAGTCCTCGACGTAACCGAATCCATCGGCGAGCGTGAAGGCTGCTTCCTGAATCGCCGTTGAACCGGCTTCGCGGATGTGATAGCCCGAAATAGAGACTGGGTGGAACCGTGGCGTCTCCTCGACCGCAAACTCGATGGTATCGGTCACTACTTTCAGCGATGGCTCCGGTGGGATGACCCACTCTTTCTGTGCGATGAACTCTTTGAACATATCGTTCTGGAGCGTCCCTCGAACGTCCTCACGTGGGACACCCTGTTGGTCAGCAAGCGCGATATACATCGCGTAAATAACCGGCGCGGATGGGTTGATGGTAAATGACGTCGATATTTCGCCGATATCAATCTCATCGAACAGAATCTCCATATCACGTAGGGTGTCAACAGCGACCCCTTCCTTGCCGACCTCACCTTTGCTCATCTTGTGGTCGGAGTCGATACCCATCAGCGATGGCATATCGAACGCCGTCGACAGCCCCGTCTGTCCGTTATCGATGAGATAATGGAACCGTTCGTTCGTCTCCTCTGCCGTTCCGAAGCCGGCGAACTGGCGCATCGTCCATGTGCGGCCGCGGTACATCGTCGGATATGGACCACGCGTGTACGGTGGCTCTCCTGGGACGCCGATATCCTCTGTGTAATCGATATCTTCGGTATCCTCGGGCGTGTACATCCGGTCGACTTCCATGTTCGAGACGGTCGCAAAGCGGTCTTTGCGCTCGCCGTGGGCCTCAAGGAACTCCTGGAGAGTTTCTTCCTCCCATTGTTCGTGTTGCTCGCGAATCTCTTCAGACGGGTCTTTTTCGGCCATACAAAACGTATTGTGCCGGACAAGCCTAAAGTTTTGTTATCACAACCTATAACTTGATATCAGGAGATGGCCACAGGTATGGGATTTGAAACGGCGATACGGAACGCGGCAAAGCGGCTGGCTGTGACGATACTTGCCGTCTTCGTCTTTGGCTTCGCAATTTTCTCGCTCTTTCAGGGATGGCATCTGTTCTCAATAATTCTGCATCTCGTCGGGTTTGGACTCATCTATTATGTGGTCAGAGAAAGTATGCCAGAGCAATGACGATATAAACAGAGTGTGTCGATTAATCAATACAAAATTTTAAGTATATTTACAGTGAGGTTGACCTATGTTCAGCATACTGCTACCGGTAGATGACAGCGAAGCCAATACGCAGAAAGCAGTCGAAATCGTCGAGTCACTTCCCGGCACCGCAGACGAGGTCGAAGTGCTTGTCTTGCACGTTAATGAGAAGACGAAACAGCCATGGATTGTCGAGATTGAGTCCGTACGCGAGGCTGACGAGGAGGGACTTATTCCAGACACACTCAACTATGCGGTGGAGGAACTCGAAGACGCGGGATACGCGGTCGAAAGCCGGTGGGAAGTTGGCGACGTTGCCGAGACGATTGTTAGTGTTGCCGATGAACTAGATGTCGACCAGATTGTCATGAGCGGGCGGAAAAAGTCGGCGACCCAGAAAGTCATCTTCGGAAGTATCGCAATGAGCGTACTGACGAACGCCAAACAGCCTGTGACGCTGTCGCGAAACGCATAAGCAGGGCACAATCTCCTTTTGTCGAATCCCGTGTGGTGAGCACCAGCAGCCCTCGCGAGCGATTACTCCGCAGTTGGGTCAGAGAGCTCCTCGTCGGATGACTCTTTCTGTGACTCCAGATAGCTGAACGTTGCAACCATAATCCAGCCGGCAGCGATAAGTGCAGTCATCTGATTTTGCTGAGAAAAGGCGAGAATTGCCGTACCGACGCCAATCAGCGCCCAGACGGCCGAGCCGGCAACGGTTCCGTAGAGTTTCATAGAAAACAGTTCAGCACCGAACTATAAATGTACCACGGCTAGGTGGACTACCTTACCACGGCTGGATGCCCCAGTACAGGATTGGGAGCATGAGCAGGGCAAGGATGATGAGCGGTACCGCGCTGGTAAATCGCTCTGTTCCATCATCAGGGTAGCCGTGCATCTCGTTGATGAGTGCGCGGTTGTCTTCTGGGTCGACCGCAAGTGAGTCAATCTGCTCGGCAACGAGCGAGACGATAACGAGGGTCAGCATGGCGAGTGGGAAGCCAATCATGATGGCGTCAATACCCAACGCTGCTGTCAATCCTTCTGCACCCGCACCGATGCTTGAGAACGCGTGTGGCGAGAGGATGAGAATCGTGAAGAACCCGACAATACTCGATGCGATTGCACCGTAGCGGTTGACTCGCGCCGACCAGACGCCGAGCACAATCACCGGCGTGATTGCGGCCGCGCTGATTGCGAACGCCCACAGGATACTCACGACGAGGAACGCCGGTGGGCTGAGTGCGATAACACCGATGATAAATCCAGCTGCGACAACAGAGAGATATCCGAACTGCGTCTTGCGGTCATCAGTCACATCGAGGTTGAACGCTTCGATGATGTCGTTTGCGATAGCCGCACTGATAGCGAGCATGTGACCGCTCACAGTTGAGAGGCCGCCGGCAACTGCTCCGGCGACCACATAACCAACCACTATCTCATTATTGAACGCGAAGTTCAGATAGAATATCATCTTATCGAAATCAGCCAGTGCAACCTCCTCCGACGCCCCAATCTGTTCAAGCCAGAGCACACCGGCGAACGCAACGGAGTAGACGGTGGCGAACATGAGCGCGGAGACAAAGATGAACCAGAACACCGTTCGCTGTGCGGCTTTCACGTTCCGGCTGGTGAAAATCCGCTGTGCGAGGTGTGGCATGCCAATCGGACCAAGCGCCATTGCGAAGAACATCGCAACGTACCAGCGCAGGTCAATCTGGACGCCCTGAAGTTCAGGGTTCACGTCGAAGAATCCTGGGTCGAAATCGGTCATCTCCGTAGTGAGGTCACCGTAACCAAGCGGCGGGAAGAACCAGCCAGCTGAACCCAGCTGGTGGAGCACAATCATCATTGGGAAAAACGCCGCAGTCAACATCAACCAGAACTGCAGGGCTGCGTTGTAGGACACACCCCACATTCCGGCGATGACCACATAACCGACAACCAGTATCACAATCGCAGCGAGAGCGAGGTTGTAATCCCAGCCGAACAGAATCTCGGCAATCTGTGCGAGACCGATGAACTGCCCGAGCGCGTACATCAGCATGACGAAGACGATAAGCAACGCCATGACGACAGACATCACGTTTCCGTACCGTTCTTTACAGAATGTAGCGGGTGTGTACGAGCCGAGACGGCGGAGTGTCTGCCCGTACAGGATGACAATCAACGGAATCGAGAGCAGGAAGTTCGTCCAGATAGCAAGGAACGGCACTTGCACCTGCACCATGAGCGCAATCACACCCATGAACGTCGCTAAGCTCTCCCAGGTTGCCGAAATCGCCGAGCCGTTGACGAACGGACCAATCGTCCGCCCCGCAACCATGTAGTCGTCAGTACTCGTTACCTTCGACCGAAGGTACCAGCTAATCCCGAAGTACGCAACGAACGTGATTCCGATGAGCAACACCGGAATCAAGACCATATCGAAGGTTTCCTGGAACGGATAATCACCGACTTCAGGAGCCTCCATAGGAATGTTCAGCATCCCAGACAGAAGCGAATTCATTCAGCCTCACCCCCTTCTTGTACACCAACAGGCTGACCACCATCGGCAGCGGTAGCCATCGCGTCTTTCTCATCTTGAATGGTTCGTGAAATGAACTGGTAATACCCCCAGTAGATGATGAACATCGCTGTTGGACCACCAGCTACAAGCCAGAAGTAATGGAATGGAAAGCCCAGTACTTCGAAATCTGGTGTACCAAACAGTGTGAACCAGATACCTCCATGGATTACTGCAATCAGTGCACCTGCACCGAGTAGTGTTGCAGCCGCTTCTTTAACGTGGGTCTGCATGTACCAGAGGGCAATTCCCATGCATTAATAGTTTATTATCCAATCCTGATACGTAAGTGAGGGTATAGGAAAGAAGTGCCATCAAATGGTATTTAAAACCATCTATTGAATGAGTTGCGTAACCAGGTCGTGAAACGACGATATCGTCAACGACGGAACAGGAGCAAACGCATCCCACGGCGCATCGTTCCGGTTGAGCCAGACACCTTGCATTCCGGCGTTCATTGCGCCCTGCACGTCAAAAGACGGGCCGGAAACGTGTGCAACTTCCCCTATCGGCGTGCCAGTGCGCGCTGCAGCGTGTTGATAGAGTTCAACCGCTGGCTTGAACGTCTGAATTTCATCTGCACTGATAGTATCGGCGATGAGGTCGGTTATCTGTGCATGCTCGACCATCGATTGCAACATTTCAGGGTTACCGTTCGAGAGAACATATACATCGTATCCGGCGTCGGTAATCTCTGCCAGTCCATCACGCACATCGTCGAAGACCCGTAACTCGTGATATGTCGAGAGGATATCGTCGACAGTTGCGTCGTCGAGTTCGACATCGTGAGTTGCCAGCGCGTGCGCAAGCGCATCGCGATTCATCTCGTAAAACGGCTGATAAGCCCCAATTTCGTTGCTCACCATCGTGTACATGAGCGAGCGACTGCGCCAGTAATTTGAGATTGCCGTCGTCTACTCAACGTGCTCAGCAAGCGCCGCCTCGACTGCCGATGGGTCAACGAGCGTCCCGTACGAATCGACGGTAATTGTCGTAATTTGGTCTACATCGAGTGACATACGAATGATTGGGCAGGAAAGGGGATATAACTGGGTGTGGCGATGCAAACCAGCCAGAGGAGACCGCCAACAGCTACTGGAACGCCCGCTCGCCCGCGACCCCAAGCGTCTCCGCAAACAACGGGAGTGCCGGAACAACCGTCTCAATTGGCCCAGTGTTGAAATCGCTAAATAGCTGTGCCAGCGCAGCGATTGCATCCTCATCCAGCCCCTGTCTCTTGAGCGAATCAGGATCGAGTTGCGGGACATACGGTGTTGACTCCACATACTCATCGACGATTGCCCGCGCATCAGCGCATCCACTATCGAACCCATCGCTCTGTAGCGCCGGTTCGATATCAGTCCAGAGTTGGTCGAGATACGACGGCCACTGCGCAAGAGTCCGGTAGATGCTCGGCAATCCCTCATCGAGCCCGTGGAACGCCTGAATGCCGTCGACTGTCGATGCGATTTCGGCAGGTGGTTCGCTGAAGGCAGCCATCGTCGGCGGCTGGCCTCTATCACGGTCAAGCCACGCCGGCAACGGCGCTGTCGCGGCCCGTGAATCAGCAGGTGCTGTTCCCACTGACTTCCCGGAGAGCGACCGGTCGATAACCTCGAACAGGACGGCAAGACGCGGGCCGACAATATCGTAGGTTGCAAGCTGGCCCCGCAGTTCGGTGAATTCCGCTGGCGAAAGCGACAGGTCCTGTCGACGATATCGCTGGATATCCTCGGATTCGACTGCAGTCAACATTGCATCACGCCACTGGACGGACACCCGCCCGAACTGTCGCGTCTGGAACAGCGGCTTCACCTGCCCCCATGCGAACCGAACGAACTCGGGGTAGTTGGCCATCGTCGTCCGGAATATCCAGTTGACAATCGGTGCACGGAAGGTGAATTTGATATCATCGTACAACCCCTGTTTCCAGCCTGTGGCCTCGTGTTCGTACAGCTGTTTTGCAGTATCCATAGCGACAACAGGAGAGAAGTGTATAAAAAAGTGAGTCAGTTATGCACTCAAGCGAGACAGCCGATAGCCTGATATAACTTCCCGCTGAGCCCTCATATATGTACGAGACGGTAACCACTGACAGTGGCGGCCATCACGGAACGGTTACGCTCAACAGACCGGATGCGATGAACACGTTCACAACCCAGCTAGCCACCGAGTTAGACGAGGCGCTAACAGCGTGTGAAGAGGATGAATCAATCCGTGTCGTCAGCATTCGCGGCGCTGGAGACGCGTTTTCAGCGGGAATTGAACTGCGAGAACACGACGAACACGAGACACAGGACGAATATGAACAGTGGGTGACACAGATGGAATCGCCGTTTCTGACCATTGCAGAGATGGGAACACCAGTGATTGCAAGCGTCCATGGTCACGCGGTCGCAAACGGCCTCGGACTGATGGCTGCCTGTGATTTGGCAGTGCTTGCGGAAGGGACGAAACTCGGTGCGACTGCCCCGAAAGTTGGCCTGTTTTGTATGGGTCCAGCGGTCCCCCTGATGGATAGTCTCACCCAAAAACGGTGTCTTGAGCTGTTGCTGACCGGCGACCTCATTGATGCCGAAACGGCATACGAGTGGGGTCTTGCAAATAGACTCGTTCCGGAGGAAAATCTCGACGAAGCGACAGCAGCACTTGCCGACACGATTGCAACAAACAGCCCGACCGCGGTACAGATGGGGAAACAGGCCTACTACGAAACGGAGAACTTGCCGTATGCCGACGCGCTAGAGCACTCGAACGAGCGGTTCGGAGCACTCTGTGCAACGGCAGACGCCGAGGAAGGAATTGCTGCGTTTCTCTCCGGGCGGGAACCAAACTGGGAGTAAAGAAACGACAGTAGATTGATTATTGCTGTCGACTCGCTCGCAGAGAGCGCGACAGCAACAAATATATGTTTTCCCACAGAATCGAACATCGTATGGGAGTGAATTATCAGCAGGCGATAGAATCGTTCGAATGGGATATCCCGGAATCATACAGCGTTGTCTCGGAAGTCGAATCACATGCCGAGGAGTTCGGTGACCGCGTCGCCGTCCACTTTTTGAGTGGAGATGGTGGCCGCCAGGAACGGACCTATGCCGACATCCGGGATGACATGCACCGATTTGCAAATGGACTCGAAGAACTGGGCGTCTCCAAGGGAGACCGCGTCATGCATCTCCTCCCACGGCATCCAGAGATATTTGCTATCCAACTGGGCGCGCTCTCGACGGGCGCACTACTCGTTCCGTGTTCGTCGATGCTTCGCGCAAAGGATATCGAGTTCCGTGCAAA
>LFFM01000955.1_pt1 | contig 20568 bp, 15 predicted proteins | sample 643131 | NCBI WGS metagenome assembly LFFM01 (sample SAMN03777445, study PRJNA286221) | soda lake metagenome | biome: soda lake; feature: Kulunda steppe; material: water; isolation source: sample Tc-Br brine of Tanatar trona crystallizer | place: Russia: Kulunda steppe | collected 2011-07
CTAAAGTCGCCCGGCGCGCCGTCGGCCTCTGCCCCAAACTCAGGGTCTGGCGCCGGTCCCGCGCTGGTGGGGCCGCGGGGGGTCGCCTGTTGCCGCCCCCGCGAGCGCTGGTCCGCTCTGCCGGCGCCGGGCCGGGCGCCCTGCCCCCCGCCACCGCCTCCGCCAACCCGAAATGATGTGTTGGCACTGATGCGCGTCAGGCGGGCAAACCGAAGCCGCAGCGGGTCGAAGATGAGCTCGTCGATGCGACCCGTTTCTTCTGCATTCAGTTCGTAGGGGGAGAGCGTAGCGCTCGTGTTGATGCTCACCCGCTGCGTGATGGGAATACGCCCCCGCAGGCTGATGTCCGAAAGCCTGAACTCGTCCGCGGCAAAGTTATAGCCTGTCGAGGCATTTAGCGTCAGGAGTTGGACGGTATCGGAGCGGCGTTCGCCGGTGGTGTCCACCACGCTCACGCGGCGCGTCTCAAAGGTGTTGTTGAGGCTGAAGTTGAGCGACCGCTGCTCGCCGCGCGAGACGCCCCGGACGATCGGGTACCGCACCTCCTCCACCGCCCCGTCGTCCCCTACCGGCCGCTCAAACGTTCGCGTGTAGCCCCACCCCTCGGCAAAATAGTCGGGGCGGTAGTTAAACCCGATGGACGGGCGTGCGGTGTGCCGGAGCCCGTCAAAGCTTCCCACGCGGACGGGGAAGGTGCCGAAGAAGGTTGTATTCATCGAGACCCCCGTATTGAACTCCCGCTGCGAAAAGAAGCCTGGGATCTCTTCCCGCTCGACCCGGCCCGTTTCTTCGTCAAACCGGCGCCGCTCGGTACTAATAAACCAGTTTTCCTCGTAGTTCAGGTTCGGGGTAAAGTTGAGGTTGATCGGCCCGACGAGCGGCAGACGATTCACGGAGAAGCTGGCACTGATCGGCACCCGATGCGTAGCGCGCAGATCAAACGGAATGTCCTCGCCCGTGCCCTCCCGAAACGCGCTGGGAGAGAAGAGGCCATCGAACCAGGCGACGTCTGGCTGGATGGGCTCGCCGGCAGCTGTGGTATCCCCCCGGGCGATGAGCTCGTTGTCGGATATGGGGTTGAACTCGTACCGATTGGTGAGCGAGCCAGAGTACCGCACCTGCAGCCGCTCGTACCACGCCTCGCCAACCCCAGGCGGGCGCTCGCTGCGCTGAAACGGCCGTACCGAACTCTGCCGAAAGTCGATCTGGGGCAGCTGGATCGATGCCGCGCCGGTGTTGAAGGTTTGCCGCTGGTTGGCTGAAAGGGTGATGGAGCGGCCCACCGAGCGCCAATTCTTGCGGTAGGTGATGGACGACGAGGCCGTCTGCCGCACGCGGTCCTGGAAGTCCTGCGTCGACTGCTGCAGAAAGCCGGCCGTGGTGAGGTCTACGTTGGCATTGAAGCTGGAGGTGGGGTTGATGTCCTGGTTGTGCGACCACCGCAGGCGCAGCGAGTTGTTCTGTGCGAAGTTGGGGTCCTGGCGCTCGCCGCGGCGCGAGCGTTCGACCTCCAGGTTCAGGTTGCCGCTATACCGGTCGCGGCGGTTGTAGCGGAAGCGAGGGTTCACGCGCCAACTCCCGGACGTCCAGATGCCGCCGCGTATCTGGAAGTCCATCAGGTCGTTCATGGCCCAATACCAGCCCCAGTTCCGCAGAAAGAAGCCACGATCGTCCTCGCCATAGTCGGGTGGGAGGGGACCACTACGGCGCGAATCGGAGGCCGGCAGAAAGCCGAACGGCAGCCAGAGCGGGGTGGGGATGTTGAAGATGTAGAGCTGAATGGGCCCGGTGTAGATCCATTCGTTGTCAACGATCTTCATGCGGGAGGCGCGCAGGCTGTACGACGGGGTCTCGTCGATGGGGACGTCGGCCGTGGTATAGGCGCCATCCTTCACGAAGATGGTCCGCTCGTCCTGCATGCGCGTCACGTCGGCCCGCACGAAGCCGTCCTCAATCTGCGAGAGGCCCCGCACCACGCGTCCCCGCTCGGTGCGGAAGTTGTACGCCAGTTCGCGCCCCTGAAACGTGTCGTCGCGCCCTTCTTCCTGGAAGGTAGGGATGTTGCGCAGGCGGGGACCCGAGGCATCGGCCCGGGCGCGCATCTCGTCCCGGTCGAAGAGCAGGTCGATCTCATGAGCGTCCATCTCCGACGCGTTGTAGCGCACGTTGGCCCGCCCCTTCAGGCGGCCGATGTCGCCCCCGTCCCCACCAAACGTAACCACCAACGAGTCTTGGGCTGAAAAATAGACGACGCCTTCTTGGCGCTCGCCGTCGTCGGAGCGCCGGGCGCCAGGCGGTGCGCGACGGGCGTCGCTGGTGCGGGCGGCCCGGGCCGCCTCTGGATCTTGCGGGGCCCGACTGGCAGCACGCGGGGGCGCGGGGGCAATCTCCGGCCGGGTGAAGAGGGTGTCGACGGCAGCGACAGGAGCATCCTCGGTAGCGGTGGTGTCAGCAGCTAAGGGATCGACAGCCATGGTATCCACGGCCATCGTATCTACTGCTGACGTGCCGGTGGTCGTCGTATCCGGAGGGGAGGGCTGCGCATGAGTGGTGAGCGGGAGCCAGAGCAGCACCAGCGCGATAAGCCACCCACTGACGCAGCCGCGCTTACCGATCTCACACCACTTAGGATGCGCCAGAAGAAGGGGCATACGAATCCAAGCACTGAAAGGCGAGACGTGCAGCGCCCAAAATACCTGCCTCATTTCCGAGGGTTTCTTGGACGATGGTAATCCCGTCTTGTAGCGCCGGCGTGACGTAATCGGCTACCGTGTCGCGGGCGGGCTGGAGGATGAGGTCGCCCGCGGCCGAGGCGCCCCCGCCCACCACCACGGCGCGAATGTCCAGCAGGTTGATCGCGGAGCCCAGCACGCACCCGAGCTTGTGGCCGGCCCAGGCCAGCACCGCGATGGCAGGCGCATCGCCTTTGCGAGCCGCTTCGCTCAGCGTCTTAGGGGTTACCTGTGTGAGGTCGCCGTCGGGGAGGAGGTCGGTGACAATCGTGTCCTCGTTCAGCAGGCGCAACTGCGCATGGCGGGAGATGAACTCGTGGCCGAGGTAGCCCTCGATGGCACCGGCCACGCCCGAGCGCGCCAGCGGCCCCTCATAATCGATGGTCATGTGGCCGATTTCACCGGCGCCCCCGGTGCTGCCCCGGAAAATCTCATTCTGGTAGATGATGGCCCCGCCGACGCCCGTGCCCAGCGTCACCATGATGAAGCTATCGTAGGCCTGCCCGGCGCCGTGGAAGGCAGAGCCGAGCCCGGCGAGGTTGGCGTCGTTGCCCACCACAATGGGCCCCTCGAACCCGAGGCGCTCGGCAAGGCCCTGTTGCACGTTCACGGTGCCCCAGTTTGGGAAGTTAGGGGAGCGGGTGACGGTCGTCCGGTCCCAGCTGACGCCGCCGGGGGAGCCCACGCCGATCCCCAGCACGTCGGGCTCATCGGCGCCCAGCTTGCGGGCCACATGCGCCATGCGATCCAGCACGTGCGCCGGGCCCTCCGCCGCCTCGGTAGGGATGCTATGCTCCTCCACCAGTCCGTCGGTTTCGTGGACGCGGGCGGCTTTAATGCTGGTACCGCCGAGGTCAACACCTATGGCAATGCGGGGCATCATTAAATGGACTGGTGGTGGAGCGTAGTGAGCTTACTCTTCCAGCGTCAGGGGGTACACAGTTTCGCCCTCGCGCTGCATTCCATACTCCTCGCGGGCCATGCGCTCGACGAGTTCATCGGAGAGCGGGCGTTCGAGCCGGTCCCGCAGCGTGTCGATTTCGGCTTGCAGCCGCTCGTTTTCCGCGGACAGGGCGGCGTGCTCCTGGTGCCAGCGGACGCGGTCGACCACGCTGTGGCTGTCCAGCAGGAGCACCCACACGCATACGCCCAGCAGCAAGGCGCCGATCAGCAAGCGGCGGCTCTGTGCGATGAAAGAAAAGACAGAGGCCATGGGCAAAGGAGGCCTGAAGAGGGAGGTGTTACGTACCGAGGCGGGGGCTGTAACTAACGAGGCGCTTAGAACCGAAACGCGTCAATACCGGGGTAGTAGTCCACGCCTGCCAGCTGCTCCTCAATGCGGAGGAGACGGTTGTACTTGGCGGTCCGATCACTGCGGCTGGACGAGCCCGTCTTGATCTGGCCGGCATTCGTCGCTACGGCCAGGTCGGCGATCGTCGTGTCTTCCGTCTCGCCCGAGCGGTGGCTGATGACGGCCGTAAACTTGTTCTGGTGCGCCATCTCAATAGCCTCCAGCGTCTCGGTCAGCGTCCCGATCTGGTTAAACTTGATCAAGATGGAGTTGGCCGAGCCCTCGTCAACGCCACGGGCCAGCCGTTCGGTGTTGGTCACAAACAGGTCGTCCCCCACAATCTGGAGCTGATCACCCAGCGTCTCCGTCATAAGTTGCCAGCCGTCCCAATCTTCCTCATCCATCCCATCTTCGATGGAAATGATGGGGTAATCGCAGACCCAGCGCTCCCAGTACGCAACCATGTCTTGCGAGGACCGCTTGGTGTCCGGGTCGCTTTTCCAGAAGGTGTAGACGCCATCGTTGTACATTTCGCTGGTGGCGGGGTCGAGGGCAATGTGCATGTCATCCCCCGGGATATAGCCGGCGCGCTCAATGGCCTGAAGCACCACCTCGATGGCCTCTTCGTTGGACTGCAGGTTAGGGGCAAAGCCGCCTTCGTCGCCCACGGCCGTGCTGTAGCCCTTATCCGTAAGGACGCTTTTGAGGTTGTGGAAGACCTCGGTACCCATGCGCAGCGCTTCAGAGAACAGCGTGGCGCCTGTAGGGACCACCATAAATTCCTGCATATCCACGTTGTTGTCGGCGTGGCGGCCGCCGTTGATGATGTTCATCATCGGGACGGGCAGGGTGCGCGCATGGACGCCGCCGAGGTAGCGGTAGAGGGGGAGCCCCACGGTAGCAGCGGCGGCCTTCGCCGTAGCCAGCGATACGCCCAGGATGGCGTTCGCCCCCAGGCGGCTTTTGTTGTCGGTGCCATCCAGGTCGATGAGCGTCTCATCCACCTCCGTCTGGTCCAGTACGTTAAACCCTTCGAGCTCAGCCGCGATGGCGTTGTTGATGCTGTCTACAGCCGTCTGCACGCCCTTGCCCATGTAGCGGTCGCCGCCATCACGGAGCTCTACAGCTTCAAACTCGCCGGTAGAGGCGCCACTGGGCACGGCGGCTCGCCCCATCACGCCTTCTATCGTAATGACATCTACCTCAATCGTAGGGTTGCCGCGGCTGTCCAGAATCTCGCGTCCGATTACTTCTTCGATATAGGCCATGCGCTTGGGGGGTTGTGTAGGGAGGGCATGCGGGAGCCTGTAAACTCGTGAACACCTACCGCAAAAACAAGCCGCATTCCCATCAATTGGGAGCGAAGGCACAAATCCTGCGCCTTGCCCGTGACGGGTGGGACGGTACCTTGCCCCCACAAAATAAAAGCGCCGGCACGGGAAGGTGCCGGCGCTCGGAGGCCAGTCAATCGGGGAGGCCACGCCTGTGATTACACAGGGGCACGGACCGTTGTGGACTCGTTGATCCAGCTGTAGCAGCCGTAGTCAATGCGGAAGGATGCGCCTACTTCCCAGTCATCCCGGAAGAAGAGGGCTTCCTGATTGGGGAAAAACCGCTGAAACGTCTGAATCTTCTGGTTGGCCGCACGCTCCATGGCGGGGTCTGCGTCACGGGCGCGCTCATAGTATTCCACCGCCAGCCAGTACACGGCGCGGTCCTCGCGTTCCATCGGGCCCTCGCAATTTGCTACCGCCTGCGTGTACAGATCGCCGATGGCCAGGTAAGCCGCGCCATAGGAGGGGTTGATGTCAATGGCATTGCGGTAGTGCCGGCGCGCCTGCGGAAGGCGGTCCTGCTGCCGGAACGCGTTGCCCATGTTAAATTCGATGTCGGCCCGAAGCTCGTCCGTCAGGTCGTCTTGCTCCAGCGCCCGTTCAAACTGGGCGATGGCCTCGTTCTGTTCGCCGTCGTCGAGGTACATGCTGCCCACGTCAAAGTAGGCCTGCGCGGAGGGCTGGAGGTCCAGCAGCTTTTCCGCGGTTTCGTACATCTGGTCGCGCATGCCCATCCGTTCTTCCAGGTTGTAGCGCTCCTGGAGCAGGTCCGGGTTTTCCGGATCGTTTTCGAGGCGGCTCACAATAAACTCGTAGCGCTCCTCTGGTGACGTGAATAGGTCATCGCGCGCCTCTGTGATCATCTCCATGATTTCCGAATCGTCCCGTTCCTGTTCGACACGGTCCATGAAGTCCAGCGCCTCCTGGCGGTCGCGATCCGTGAGTCCACTTATGATGCGGTCGATAAAGTACGGGTCCATCCGCTCCGGGTCCATCTCGTAGGCCGTGAGGTAGGCATCAACCTCGGTCTTAGGAAGCGCATCTGCATCAAAGTGGTGGCCATGGGTCTGAAGAAACACGCCATAGATGCGCGCCCAGCGGTACTCGTCGTGCCGTAGCTCGAGCTCCTTAATGCGCTCAGGCGCGTTCTCGAGGATGTCGAGTGCCCGGTTCAGGTGTTCCATGCGCGCCTCCTCGGTGTCCGCCCGCTGCGCCAGGTTTTCATGGGCTTCTATGGCACGACGGAAGTTGCGGTCGTCGTCCCGTGGGAAGTGCGGCGCGTGCTCCAGAATCCACTCCAGGTTGGGGAGCGCCATGGCGTAGTTCTCGTTCTGGAAATCCTCCCAGTAGAGGCTGTAGTTACGCCGGATGTCCGTCTCGGACGGCTCGTCGTCTTCATTGCTTTGGGCGGCGAGGGGCTGCGGGCCGAGGGCGGCCACGAGCACAAGCAGGGCCAGGGCAGCAATCGGTACACCGAAGAAGCGAGCGTGTAAGGATGAAGTGCGGGTCATGGCAACGTTGCGTGGGTAGCGTCGGGGTTGGTGGGAGCCGATGGTGCAGTGGTCAACCATGCGGTAGCTTCTGCATGAAGACGTTGTGTATATGTAGACACAAACATGCTACCGTAGTTTCTGAGTGCCCTAACGGAGCTGTCTGCGCAGGAACCACCGTTCGCCGATGTTCAGTGTAGCGGACAGGGTGTAGAAAGTATCACGCACTAAGTCGTTGTCCGTAGTGCCGCGTCGCCCCACGGAAAAGGACAGATCGAGCCGGGTGCCCCCAGTCATGGTGGGCAGGCTCAGGCCCCCTGTCAGGGCAAGCGTTGAGATGTCCTGCGCGCCTACGGGTGTGGCATAGCCGTCATCCCAGTAGGCCCCCAGTCGATAGGAGACGCGCTGGAAGAAGGGCGCCAGGTCATCCGTGCCGGCCGGGGTAACTTCAGCCCCAGCCGAGAGGCGTACGCGGTCGCTCAGGGCTGCGGCCTCCGGAAAACCCTGGAAGGTGCTTTCCAATGAGGTCCACGGTTCATATAGGGCATCGGCAACAAAATACCAGCGGTTGTTCGGCTGATACGCCGCTCCTGCTTGCATCCGGTACGGCAGGTCGATCTGCCCGTCGGGTTGCGTGCGGAGGGTATCGCGGTCAAGACTGAACCCGATCGTCTCTACCAACTCGCCGGTGAGCCGGGTAGGCAACGTAAACGACGCGCCGAAGGAAAGCATGTCGTTGTCGCTGCGCAGCCCTTCAACCGCGTAAATCGCGCCCAGGGTGCCGGTAAACCCACGGAGGCGGGTGGCATCGGTTTGTGTGCTGGGCTCCAGCCCGGCGCCAGCGCCAAACAGCGTCTCTCGGCCTTGCTCCAAGATCCCAAAGATCATGGATGCGTTGGCGCCCACGCTGAGGTTGTCCGTAATGCGGTAGCCGAGGCCTCCGCGCAGTTGTTGCAGACCGCCGGAGCCCTGCAGCGTGGTCTGGAACGGAATATCCTCGTCGGCCAGCGGACTGTTGGTGAGCTCGCCCGTCTGCTGTACGCTGTAATTCATGCGCGAGTAGGGGGCAAAGGAGAAGGCCATGCCCATGCGGCGGCTGAGGATGGGAAAGCTAAACTCAACGCTGTTGAGCGTTGCGCCCTGCAACTGGCTCGAGTTGCCTGCGGCATCCTCAATCAAGACGTTCTGGTAGCGGAGGCTCCCCGAGGCGCGGGTGAGCACCTGGTAGCCCCACGAGGCGGGGTTATCGTGGTTCAGGTAATTGAGGGAAAGGGTACCAGTGCCCGCCCCTCCCATGGCATCCAGCTGCGAGGAGGGAAAGCTTCGCAGCTCTCCCACCCCAAACCGCGAGTAGAGGGAGCCATCGGGGTTCGTCTGGGCCTGGGCGCTGTATGGCGTGAGGCCGAAGCAGATCATGAGCGCGAGGCAGCTGCCTACGAACAGGCCATGGGCCAGGCGATGAGGAAATGTGCGTTCGTTAACCATACCACGGGGCAAACTTGCGAGGGTAAGAGGATACATCAAGGAGGATACCGCAGGATCCTGTGATACAACAGCCCACAGTGGGGTACCGCCCATGGACACGAATGCCGCCAACCGATCCCGCGGCTACTCCGTCGTGAACGTCACGTACAGGCGCGGGAGTACGTCGGAAGGCGCCATGGGGCCGCGCAGCACAACCGGGTTAATGGTGTTCTGGTTGGTCGGGAAGCGTAGCTCGAGCCCGGCAACGGCATCGGGTAGCGCGTCCAGGCGAGCTTCCTGCACGTAGCGCCGCAGGGAGCGGGCCGAGTTGGTCGCCGGGTCGCGAAAGCGCAACTGACCGTCTTCCGTGAAGAAAACCTGAGCTTCAAAGACCGTCACCTGGCCTTGCTCATCCTCGAACACCACGTCGCCGTCGCCATCAACGGCAACGAGGCGGAGGTTGTCCGGGCGCGGGCGCACGAAGCCGGGAGGCGTGGCGTCGAAGACTGTAGTGTCGGCAAAGAGCCGGAGGTCAGCGCCGTTGAGGGCGGTTTCCGGGAGGGAGGCGACCGAAAAGTCGATCGTGAAGAACGCACCGTTGGGGACGTTAAGGTCTTCAGAGGGGGCAAACCCGTCCTGCACCAGCACCCGATCCGCTGGAAGGGTGCCGCCGCCGCGGCGCTCCAGGCTGGTGATGGGAGACTGCGGGGTGGCGTCCGTGCGCTGCGCCTGCGAGAAGATCGCCAGGCGGAGGCCTTGCTGCCCGGCGCCTATAATAGCGCCGGAGGCGTCCCGGCGGGCCGTCAGCTTAAACCCACGGAAGGCCTCGTTGAACTCCTCCGGAGCGGTGATCAACACGTCCTCATTGGCCGCGATCCAGGATGCGGGCAGCCGCACAGTCACGAGCGTATCTGCCGCGCTAAACGTGGTACTGGTGATGAGGTCACCAGTAGTCAGGGATGTATCCGAGCGCGCGCCCTGAGCCGACCATTGCTCGTCTGTCTGGATATCGAACAGCTCCAAGGTGAGGGTGGCGGTGGTGTCACCGTAGACGTACCCGGGCTCAAACTCGAGAAAGACGCTATCGACCGGCGCCGTGGGGGAGGTGAGGTCGTCCTCGCTTCGGGCAAAGTTGATATACCCCTGGGCTTCCATCAGACCCAACGCGGGATCGTCCACCGTGCCCACCAGAATCTGGTTGGTGTTGCCGGTGACCGAGGCCTGGTTGAGCGGCGATAGCGCATCAACCGTGAGGGTATCCGTCCGCGGGGTGGCGTCGTCGCCTACCAGCCCAAGTCCCACGCTGGACGGGTCCTCACAGGCGGTGGTCCCAATGAACAAGGATACGAGGAGTACAGCGAGGAGGGGAAAGCGCCACTTCATCCGATACAAAATAAGGTAAACAGCAGGGAGGCGGTCACGTCAGTGGTGGGAGCACCGGCGCAGACCGACGGCTGTAGCGCGCTGTGAGATCCGTAGCCCAATGCGCCAGCCATTGAGCGTGACGTATGCGAAACGGTGAGGCAGGTTTCCCCGCCGACGTGCGCAGGGGTGGAGCAAGCGGTTAGGCCGGGACGCCGTTGCGCACCTTGGTGTACAAGTCCAGCACCTGCGCCGTGCGGTCGTCCTCGTCAGCGGCAAACGTGGTTTCGCCGTTGATCCGGGGCAGATCCGCCGGGAAGATAGACGCATCAGCATAGGAGAGGGCCGCGGTGCTTAGCCGCTCGCCTGTCAGGTCGCCGTTTGTGCGTAAGCCCGCAGCAGTGACGAGGGTGTCGGTGAGCTCGGCCTCGGCATCAATACCATCGGGCGTGTAGATGACTTTGGTGCCGTTGAACAGCTCCTCATCAGCATATTCGGACCGAAGCAAGAGCGGCACAAAGCTGCTGACCCAGCCAAAGGCGTGGACCACGTCCGGCTGCCAGCGAAGCTTGCATACGGTCTCCAGTACCGAGCGCCCGAAAAAGAGGGCGCGCTCGGCGTTATCCTCAAACAGGTCCCCGTTTTTGTCGACATGCAGCCCCTTTCGCTTGAAGTACGTCTTGTTGTCCATGAAGTAGACCTGCAGGCGCACACCGGGGATGGACGCCACGCGGACTTTCAGCTCTTCGGTTGCCTCCCCCATCGCGATGTCGGTGCCGGAGAGGCGTATCACCTCGTGCAATCGGTTTTTGCGTGGGCTGATGGTGCCGTACCGTGGCATCATGATGCGCGCGTCCATGTCCGTACTGCCCATGAGCTGCTCGGGAAGGTTGCGGACGAGCGCGGCGGTGGGCGATACGTCGGCAAACGGTGCAACTTCACCGGCAACGAAAAGAACGCGAGCAGGAGTGGACATAAAGCGGGCGGGGCTTATAAGCAGGAAAGAGGTGTAGCGTGCGGAGCGACAACCGCAACATCGCCGCTGCACATCACCCCAAGGTACGTCAAATGTGCCGAAAATGCAACCGTATGGCCTGCTCAACGCCCTGGCCCGGGCGCTCAGTATTGGAAAGAGGACCTGATCTGGGGGGACGTTCGGTAGCCTCGGATGCGGTGGCAGGCCGCCCGGCGGAAGCCTTTTGAGCGGACGTTCGTTACGCCACTCCGGTTTTCAGGATATGCTCCGGTTGTCTCATTCGACCTTGTCCGCATATGTCGTCTACGCCCCCCCATGCCTCGTCATCCAAGCCCGAGCCCTCAGCCGAAGGATCTACCGCTCCCCCGCGCCGCCGCTATCCGTTTGGCGTTGCCCTTGGGGGAGGCGGGATGAAAGGCTGGGCCCACGTTGGGGTGCTTCACGTGCTGGAATCCTATGGCTTGAAGCCGGACGTGATGGCGGGCTGTAGCTCTGGCGCGCTGGCGGCAGCGTTCTATGCCGCGGGGCACTCGCTGGAAGATCTGGAGCAGCTCATGGAAGAGCATCAGACGCGTGCGCTCTTTTCTCTTCGGTTTGACGGGCGGGGGCTGCTCGGTAATGATGACTTTCGGGACTACCTGCAGCATCATCTTGGAGGGCTTCACCTGGAGGACCTGCCAATCCCGCTAAGTATCATCTGCACCGATCTGCAGAGCGGCCGCGAGGTGGTGCTGAACCGGGGGCCGGTGGTGGAGGCCATCATGGCGTCGACGGCTATCCCCGGCGTGTTTGCCCCGGCACGACTAAACGACCGCTTGCTGATTGATGGCGGGCTGACGAACAACGTGCCGGTGAGTGCGCTGGTGAACCGCGGCGCCCGCTACACGCTCGGGGTGCGCCTGCACGAAGGCGTGACGGCCCTCGCCCAGCCCCCGCAGCGCCGGATGCCTGCGGGCGAGCAAGGGACGCTGTCGGCCTGGGCCGAGCGCCTCACCCGGACCCTGCGCAAGGACCCGGAGATGCCCAGCGGACTGGACGTGCTGGGCCGGGCGCTCGACATCGTCATTGCGCAACTGGAGGGCTACCGGCTACAGGCGTACCATCCGGACATCCTCATCGTGCCAAAGGTCGGCCACGTCGGCACCCTCAGTATGTCCGAGGACCCCCGCGCCATCTACGAACTGGGCATTACCGCCGCCAAGGCCCATGACGAGGCCCTGGAGCGTCTGGCGATGCTGCTGCATGGCACTCCGGATGCGACGTCCACAGACGCCGACGCGTCGGAATAACCAGACTGGGGCATCAGGCAGTGGATCTTTCGTGCGGAGGTCGAATAGCCATTCTGTGGTCAAACTGCCATTCCGTGCCCGTATCCATCAACCTGTTGCCTCATGGCCTCCTCCCAAGCTGCTGCCACGTTCCACACGAATGGCCATGCGCATCCCGCCGACGTGCCTGATCCGCTCATCCTGTTTGATGGCGTTTGCAATCTCTGCAACGGCGCGGTCAACTTTGTGATTGATCATGATCCCGAGGCCCGCTTTACCTTCGGCGCGCTGCAATCCCCGGAAGCAAAGCCCATCCTCAACCGCTACGGGGTATCGGCCGATTATCTCGACAGCCTCGTACTCATCGAAGATGGAGTGCTGTACCAAAAGTCGGCCGCGGCATTGCGTATTGCACGCCACCTGACAGGCGCCTGGCCGCTGCTGTCCGCCTTCCTGGCGGTGCCGGCCCCGCTGCGCGACATCGTCTACGACTGGATCGCCTCCAACCGGTACGACTGGTTCGGCAAACGGGAGAGTTGCCGGATGCCCTCGCCCGAGCTGCAGGAGCGGTTTCTGGAGGAGGTGACGTAGCAGCCCCTCCGTTGTCCATGAGCTATTATCATCGCTCACCATTGGCGTGCATACCGCGCGCTACCGCTACTCATACCGAAGCGCCTGCACCGGATCGCGGGCAGCAATGCGGTAGCTATGCAGGCCGACCGTGAGGAGCAGCACCAGCAGGATAGCCGCGAGGCCAATCAGGAAGACGCTCACGCCCATGTCGATGCGGTATGCGATAAATCCCAGCCACCACTGGTTCAGCAGCCACGCCAGTGGTATGGCGAGACCAATCGAGGCCCCGGCAACCCACGCAAACTCCTTGGAGAGCACGCCCGTCAGGTGGGGCACCGACGCTCCCATCACCTTGCGAATGCCGATTTCCTTGGTGCGTGCCTGGGTCGCATAGGCCGCCATCCCGAAGAGCCCGAGTCCGGCAATCAGTAACGCAAACAGCGCGGTCAGGCCGATGAGTGTGAGTGGGTCCTCGACCGCAAGCACCCGGTCCAGTGCCTCGTTGTAAGTGGACGCCGCCACTTCGTTGACTGGATCGAGAGCTGGCCAGAGTGCTTCGATACGCGACAGGATCTGATCATGGGCGTCGGGATTGGCGCGGATGAGCGCGTAGTCTACCCGGTCTCCGTCAGAGGTAAGTACGGCAGGCTCAATCGATGCGAAGAAAAATTCGTGATGGAAATCGCGCATTACGCCGACGATCTCATACGAGGTATCCCCACCGCGTGTGGCTTGCGCGCCCACCGCTTCAGCAGGAGTGCTAAAGCCCAGCGTCCGTGCGCCGGTCTCGTTGATGACGGCCTCCCCGGAGACAGTTGCGCTTGCCACCGAGCGGCCGGCAACGAGGTCCACCCCCAACGTGGCCAGCACCTCCGCATCTCCCGAAAGCCGGTAAAAGCTGGGATATGTCTCCTGGCCCGTCAGGCGAAAGGTTTGGAAGTAGCGGGCCCCGACCACCGGTAGCGTTGAGATGCCCGATATGCGCTCGACACCCGGATGCTGCTCCATTTCCTGCCGCAGTACGTCCAGCGATGCATCGTGGAGTTCGACCTGCACCAGATGATCGCGATCGAACCCATAATCCGCCGCCATCATGAAGGTGGCCTGCCGGTACAGCAGCAACGTGGACACGATGAGGACGAACGCGATCACCAGTTGTATGCCCAGCAGTGAGCGTCGCAAGCGGGAACGACCAACGGGAGTGGACCGCTGGCTTGTAGCGTTCCCCGTCAGAACGCTCAGCGGTGAGGGCCTGGAGAGCGTCCACGCCGGATAGGCACCGGCGATAATGCCGAGAATGAGGGCGGTGAGCGCCATCGGAACGAGCACAACCGGATTCTGCAGTGGCGCGAAGGTCAGGCGGAGTCCAACGAGGTCAGCAAAGAACAGGCTGTTGAAGAACGACACCAGCACGGGTAGCAGCAGAAGCGCAAGGCCCAGTGCGACGAAGCTCAGCACAACGGCCTCCACCACAAACTGCGCCGCCACCTGCCAGCGCTGCGCCCCAATGGTTTTACGCACGCCCACCTCACGCGTCCGCTCGAAGGCGCGGGCGAGCGATAGATTGGTGAACGTGAAGGCGGCGGCAATCAGAATAAGCAAGACCAATCCACCGAGAAAATAGGCCACTACGGCGGGTACGGCACCGCGCGCGACTTCGTTGTTCAGGTAGGGTCCAAGCGCGATGTTTGTTACAGCCTGCAGCCGAAAGCTGTAGCGTGTATCACCTTGTTCAGCAGCGTCGGGGAAGTACTCGGCACGGATCGCGGTCAGCGCATCATCGAACCGATCAGGCGATACGCCCGGCTCCAGCAACAGATAGTTGTGGTATGACCACAAGGTGCGTTGCCAATCGTCAAGGTACGCGGCGCGTTCGGCTTCTTGCGTGGCGAAGGAGAGCAGCAGATCGAACGAAAGGTGCGACCGACCGGGGGTCTCGTCCAAGATTCCGGCAACGGTGAACGTGCCGATGCCATCCAGGTCAAGCGCCTGGCCCATCGGGTCGGTATTGCCAAAGGCGCGCTCGACAAACGCCGCAGATAGCAGTGCCTGGTTCGGCTCATCGAGCGCCTCTGGTCGACCGCGCAGCAGCGGCCAATCGAACAGATCAAAGAAATCGGACTCGGCATAGAAGCCCCGAAACGACACGCTGCCGCTTTCAAAAACGGCGTACCCGGCTGCTTCATCAAGACGCGTGACAGCTTCCACACCGGGATATTGCTCCTGTAGGGTCAGGCCGAGGCGCGCGGGCGACGAGGCAAACTCGCCGCTCCCCGAATGCGACACCACGCGGTAGAGCCGATCTGCATGTTCATGGTGCCGGTCGTGCTGCCACTGATCAAACAGGAAGAGCACCAGCAGCAGACAGACGGCCAGGCTCACCGTAAGGCTCAGCACGTTGATGAGCGAAAACTGACGGTGCCGCCAGATATTCCGCCAGGCAATCTTCAGGTAGTTACGAAGCATGGGGCGTCAGTGGGGAATGTAGAATGTAGAATGAGCAATAGGAGGCTCAGGCGTCCCGTAGCACGACGGCCGGATTAGTTTGGGCGGCACGCCACGTTTGAGCACCGGCGGTGCTGAGCGTAACCACTAAAATAGCCGCGGCCGTTGCGAGAAAGACGCCCGGACCGATGTCAATCCGGTGCGCGAGGAAGTCAAGCCAGAGTCGGTTAATCAACCAACTGACGGGAAGGCCAACCGCCAGCGCCACACCGCTGATGGCCACGAACTCCTTCGAGAGCAGCGCTGTCAGTTGCACGGCCGAGGCGCCAAGGGCCTTGCGAACCCCCACCTCCTTCATGCGGGCGTTCGACGCATAGGTCGCCATGCCCAGCATGCCTAACGCAGCAATGAAGAGAACAAACAGGGCCGTGGCACCCATCAGGTCGCGGGTGTTTCGCAGGGGCTCGAAAAACTCGTCGATTGAGGCCGTGTAGGGCATCGCAGCCATGTCATAGGCGGGGTCGAAATCCTGCCAAACGGCCTCCAGGTGCTCCATGATATCATGATGCTGCCCGGGAGCCGCTCGCACCAGGAAATAAGCGGGATCATCCCGGAGGGGCACGATGACCGTCGGGCCCGTAGATTGACCAGCATCAAGCGACAGGCGGTGGTGAAAATCCTCCATCACGCCCACGATCTGATAAAACGAATCGTCGTACTGAAGTGTCGTGCCGACGGCATCCTCCGGGGCTTCAAACCCAAGCTGACGGGTGGCAGCCTGGTTAACCACGAGGCTCGGCTCCTCGGCGGTTCTGAACATACGCCCGGCCACGAGCTTCACGCCAAGAGTGGACAGGGTGTTTGGGGCCGCATCCATCGTAAATGCTCGCATACGCGTCTCGCCGTCGCCGCCCAGGAAGGTCTGGTACCAGCTCCAGAGTAGCGGTAGTTGAGCGATTCCGGCGACCTCTTCCACACCCGCGATTCGCCGAATTTCCTGGCTCAGCGCCTCAGGGGGCGCTTCCCGCACCTGTACGTGCACAAGGCGGTCTACGTCGAACCCGTAGTCCGTCTCGAGCATGTGGGTGCCCTGCTGGTAGATCAGAATGGTAGTGAAGATGAGAATGCAGGCGAGCGTGAGCTGAGCGCCGAGCAACATGCGGCGTAGCCTTGACCGGCCCTTCGGCTGCGACCTCCGTCCGATGGCTTCTCCCGAGAGTATTTGACTCGGTTGAGGTCGGGAAAGAATGAGCGCCGGATACGCTGCGGTTAACACGCCCACGAGAAGGGTACCTCCGGCCACGACGGCGAGGAACAGCGGATCGCGAAATAGACGCATGTCGGCCTGTACGCCGACGAGTTCAAGGAAGTACAGATCGTTGAATATGGGGACGAGCGCGGCGAGCATACAGACAGCCCCGACAAGGGCCAGGAAGGCAATAAGGACCCCCTCGACGAGAAACTGTAGCGCGATCTCCCATCGCTGAGCCCCCACGGTCTTGCGAATACCAACCTCGCGGGTGCGCTCAAATGCCCGTGCCAGGGAGAGATTCACATACGTCAATCCACCTGCAAATAGCACCAGCAGGGCCAGCCCGACAAGGGCAACCACGCCGAAGCGGGGAAGCGTACCCTGTGCCGGATCGTTAGCGACGTAGGGTCCAAGGGCAATCTCGGTGATCGGCTGGAGGCGAAAGGTATACGCGCCCGACTCCGCCTCTGGATAGTGCTGCGTGCGAAGCGCCTCAAAGGCGGTATCAAGCTGATCGGGCCGAACGTTAGAGTCGAGCTTGAGGTAGGTGTAGTAATTAAGAGCCGTCCAATCTGCCCGATTTCCCCAGTCTTCTTGGTCTCCGAGTTGCCCGGATGTAAGGGTGGCAAAGGAGGCAACGATATCAAACGACAGGTGGCTGTTGACTGACGAGCGGTCGATCACCCCTGCTACGGTAAAGGGTGGCGTATCACGCCATTGGATGGTGCGGCCTACCGGGTTCTCATCCCCGAACACGCGCTCTGCCCATTGCTGCGTAACGAATACCTGAAAGGGCTCCGTAAGGGCGTTGGCTGGCTGTCCGGCCACAATCGGCCAATCGAACACCTCAAAGAACGTCGGATCCGCATAAAATCCGGTAAACTGGAATCTGCCTTCGTCTACAACGGCGGATGCAAAGGTCTGCCGGAGTCGCGTAACAGCCTCAACGCCAGTGTACTGCTCCGCAAGGGCTGGCCCCAAGCGGGCTGGCGTGCTCGCCATCTCTGCCTGTCCTGGGTCCGGTTGAGACAGGACCCGATAGACCCGGTCGGCGTCCGCATGATGCCGGTCCATTTCCCATTGCTGGTAGAGAAGGAGCACCAGCACTAAGCACACCGCCAGGCTAATTGCGAGGCTGAGGATGCTGTTGAACGAAAAGCTGCGATGCCGCCAGTTCGTTCGCCAGGCAATCTTTAGGTAGTTACGAAGCATGGGGGGCAATGGGGAATGTTCAATTAGGAATGAGGAATAGGGGGCTCAGGCGTCCCGTTTGGCGCTTTGGACGATGGTGTAGAGCAGCTTGAGCAGTTCCTCGCAGTCCTTGTGCATCGAGGCAAACGCGGCATCGTCGATATACCCGCTATCGTTGAGCAGGCGAAGTTAGTAGCTGGTCTCGCGCGCTTCTTTGTAGGCAATGCCCATACGCGCCGCGAAGTCCTTTTTCGAGAGGCCGCCAATCGCTTCCTCCACGTTGGCCCCGACAGAGGTTCCGCTCCGGAGCACCTGCTTCGAAAGGACGAACGCCCTCTTTTCCGAGGAAAGGTGCTGGTACATCCGTACGATGCGGACGGCAAAAGCGTACGATTTCTCCTGCACCACATTCCGTCGTTTTAGCGATCCTTCTCTGTTCAGAGAATTACTCATTGGCCATTACTCATTATCCAGTACTCATGGCCAGTTGAACCGAGTAATCGGCATCGATCCATCCGTCCGAGAGCTCCACGACGCGGTCGCCGTACTGCGCTTGCTTTTCGGAGTGGGTGACCTGCACGATGGTGACGCCATCCTCGCGATTCAGGCGCTGCAGCGTCTCCATGATGGCCTCGCTCTGCTGCGACTGTAGATTGCCGGTCGGCTCATCGGCCAGAATCACGCGCGGCTCGATGATAAGCGCCCGCGCTACCCCCACGAGCTGCTGTTGTCCGCCCGAAAGCTGATGCGGAAAGAGATTCTTCTTGGCCACGATGTTAAAGCGGTCGAGCATGTCAGCGACCCGGCTTTTCCGCTCCGACCGCGACAGCCCCTGATAGAGCAGCGGTGTTTCCAGATTCTCGTAGACCGTCAGATCATCGATCAGATGGTAGGCTTGAAAGACAAAGCCGATCTGGGTGCGATGAAGCACCGTCTTTTGATCCGCACGCATCGCATCCACAGGCGTCCCCGCAAAGCGATAGCTGCCCTTCGACGGCTCCTCCAGCAGGCCCATGATGTGTAGCAGCGTTGACTTGCCCGCCCCCGACGGTCCCATCACCGTTACGAATGCGCCTTCGTCAATCGTCAGGTCAATCTGACGCAGGACAAAGGCCCGCGAACGCCCGTTGCGGTACCACTTTGTGATAGACTCCAGTTCAATCATCGCGATGGGCAGGTTTGGTTGGTGAGTTGGTAATCAGGCATGGAGCGGCCCGTCTTAGCAGAGTGCGTCTCTGGCAAGACGGGCTGCATCGAGTTGGGAACGTCAGCGACAAGGCTCAGCGTCCACGGCAGTCCAGGCAGGTGGATGCGAAGGCCCACACGGTCATCGTAGCGGTCGATCGCAATCACCTCTGTATGGCTCATCTGTGCGGTATGGGGCACAGGGGATGCGGAGGAATCGTCCCACTGCAGAGCTACTCCCATCGTAGCCGCACCAAAAAGCCAGAGCAGCATCAGTCCGGTCATCGAGGGGGCATTGACGGTGGATACCGAACACAAGAGCATAATAGCGGGCGGTACCAAATCTGAATGGGTGATCTGAGATATTTTGAGACAAGGCATGTGCCAATGGTGCGCGAGGCCGTTTAACGCCCGTAGATGAATGATGAGCGGCCTCAAGTGTGCGAAATCGCACAGCCCGGTGTGCGCCTTCGCGCATCGCGGTCCCGTTCCGTCCTCAACGTTTAGCAGGCATTCGACACGGCCCACAGATCGCACACGCAGCCGCTGGACGCGATCAACCTTGGTTGGTGCGGCGCGTAACAGAACCTGTCAGCTTCACTCATAGCAGATCATCGAACCATGGCGCATGGTGACTCGTGGCCTCCATTTGTGCAGTCGCTCTTTTGGGAGTATGACCGTGACGACCTGTGCTGGAAGGACGACCGCGACCTGATCATCCGACGCGTCCTGTCGGAGGGTAATCACCACGCGATTCGGTGGCTGCGAAGACATGTAGGCGACGTTCAGATTCGTGAGTGGCTCCTGGAGCGATCGGGGGATCAACTATCCCCGAAGCAACTCCGATTCTGGGAACTCATCCTGGATCTTCCCTCAGACCAGGTTGATGCGTGGATTGACACGCGGCGACATGGTATCTGGCATTCACGTACAGCATCATGATGTTTCACGAGGAGGCTATTGCCGACGATCAGAAAAGCGTGTTAGAGCAATTGGGACCAGTTGCTAAAGAGCGCGGCTTTTACCTTGCCGGAGGAACGGCCATTGCGCTTCATCTGGGGCACCGACGCTCGGTCGACTTTGACTGGTTTCGGTCAGATTCTTTCTCCCGGCCTATGGAATGGGCACAAGCGCTTCGTGGCAAAGGCATTCGCTTTGACACAACATCAGTTGACGAGGGAACGCTCCACGGGACGATTTCGAGGGTGCGTATCAGCTTCTTTGAGTACAAGTATCCTCTGCTTTCCTCTCCTGTAGTTTGGACGGCTTACGACACGCACCTGGCCTCACTTGATGACTTGGCCTGCATGAAGCTTGTCGCCATTGCCCAGCGCGGAACGAAAAAGGATTTTGTTGATCTGTACGCGCTGTGCGAGAAGCATCGTTTGCTATCAGATCTTATTAATCGGTATCAGCAGAAGTACCAGACAGACGACATCGCCCATCTTCTATACGCACTCACGTACTTCGATGACGCTGAAGCTGAGCGTATGCCCGTGTTGCTTTGGGATATCGATTGGCAAACCGTTAAGCATTCGATACGCACGTGGGTTAAGGATATGGCGCGGTAGCTGCATTGCACTCACTCATCCCGCAGCGCCACCGCCGGGTCCGTCCAGGCAGCGCGGAGGGCGTGGTAGCTGACGGTGGCGGCGGCGATAAGCGTCACAAGTAGGGCCGTCACCAGGAACGGCAGCACCCCAATGTCGATGCGGTAGGCGAAGTCCTGCAGCCAGCGTTGCATGAGGAGGTACGCCACGGGGACGGCGATCACGAAGCCGATCAGCACAAGCCTCAGGAAATCCTTCGACAGCAGCGCCACCACCGACTTCGCCGTGGCGCCGAGCACCTTGCGGATGCCGATCTCTTTAGTGCGGCGCTGTGCGGCGTAGGCGGCCAGGGCAAAGAGACCCATGCAGGCGATAAGCATCGCAAGCAGGGCAAACAGCGTAAAGACGCGGCTGAGGCGCTCTTCGGTTGCGTACATAGCCGCGAAGTCGTCATC
>LFFM01000956.1_pt1 | contig 20545 bp, 26 predicted proteins | sample 643131 | NCBI WGS metagenome assembly LFFM01 (sample SAMN03777445, study PRJNA286221) | soda lake metagenome | biome: soda lake; feature: Kulunda steppe; material: water; isolation source: sample Tc-Br brine of Tanatar trona crystallizer | place: Russia: Kulunda steppe | collected 2011-07
CCCGATCACCCGTTCTTCGTCTCAGAGAATGACAACAGGATTGAACGAGGAGCCGAGGATCTCGACACCGGCGACACCGTGTTGATCCCCGACTCCGAGGGGACACTCAGAGCGGATGGTGGGGGGGTCAGCGGGATTCACGATGTTCCGAGCCGGCCACGTTCCGTGACCGACTGCAAAGTCAAGCGCACCCGCCGCGTCGAAAACGATGGCCGATGGTCGTCAGTCTACGATCTCACCGTCGAGGGAACCCACAATTTCGTCGCCAACGGGATGATCGTTCACAACTCCGAAGACCGTTCGGCGATGCACGAAGCGCTCGAGCAGCAGTCCTACCACCCCGAAACGGAGATCCTGTTGGCGGACGGTCGTCGGGTCGACATCGGTTCGTTCGTCGACGAGCGGATGGCGGCCGACCTCGAGCGAGTCACCGACGGCGTCGACTGTGAGATACTTCCCCTCGATGATACCCGGATCCACTCGACGGATCTCGACACCAACGAAACGACGAAACTCGCCGTCGATCGCGTGAGCCGACACGAGGCTCCCGAGGAGTTCGTCAGAGTATCCTTCTCGAACGGTCGCGAAGTAACAGTCACGCCCGAACACCCGATGTTCACGGAACGAGGCGGCGAGATCGGTACCGTCGAGGCCCGAGAGATCGAGGCGGGCGCGTTCGTCCCAGCTCCCAGAAAGCTTCCGAACTCGAGTGCGGCCGTCGAACTCGACGGCGAGCCCCACCACGGCAAACAAAAGGACGTACGCCTGCCGACGGAACTCTCCGAGGACCTCGCGGAAATCCTCGGCTTCCTCGTCGCCGAGGGACACTCCTACGCCGGCTCGGTCCACGAGGTCGGCTTCTCGAATCAAAACGAACGACTGCTCTCGCGGATGGACCGACTCGTGCGATCGGTGTTCGGGATCGAATCCACCGACACGACGAACGACGTCGGAACGGTGACGAAGCGGTGGATCTCGACGAAGCTCTACCGGTGGTTCGAAACCAATTTCGCCGGCGTCATGCATACGGCCCGGGACAAACGGATCCCGGATCGGGTGCTCGGTGCCTCCGAGGAGGCGATCCGGCGGTTCCTCGTCGGCGCGTTCGCGGGCGACGGCGGCGTCGAGAGCGAGGCGATGGCCTTTTCGACGGCCTCGACGGGCCTCGCCCGAGACTACGCCGACGCGCTGTCGAAGATCGGCGTTGCGTCCCGAATCCACCACGACACAGCGGAGGATTCCTGGAAGGTGTACGTGATGGGCGATTCGACCGAGCGGTTCGTTGAGGCAGTCGTCGATCCGGCGGACGAACGACACGAGGACGCGATGGCGTTCGTCGAACGGAACAACGAAACGAGACGCCACCACGACGTCCTTCCGACGAGCGCTGCCCGCGAAATCCGAGAACTCAGGCGGTTGCTCGGCGTTGGGCTCACTGGCAGATTCCGGACACATCTCGAGGAGGGATACGGTGTTCAGATCGAAACCGTGCGCGAGGAGCTCGAAACACTCCGGGATCGAGCCGATGAGGTGGGACGAGCGATACAGCGAGTCGAAACGCTCGCCGAAACTAGGGACGTAATTGGGTGGTCTGGTCGCCAATTGGCGGATCGGATCGGTGGGGAGACGACGAGCGCGATACATTACGCCGAGAGCGGTGGATACGATGCGTCCCGCCGACGAGAACTGGCTGAGCATGCAAAGAACGCAGTCTATGCTGCTCTCGAGGAATTCGACGACAGAGCCGATATACTCGAGGACCGTTGTGACCTCCGATACTACCGCGTCACTGACGTCGAGACGGTCCCGAACGAGGGCGAAGACGCCTGCAAGTGGGTCTACGACGTGACCGTCGAGCCGACGAACACGTTCGTCAGCCAGGGTGTCATCCTCCACAACTCCATTTCGATTTCCAAGGCCGGCATCAACGCAACCCTCAAGTCCCGGTGCTCGCTTCTGGGCGCGGCCAACCCCAAATACGGCCGGTTCGATCAGTACGAACCGATCGGCGAGCAGATCGATCTCGAGCCGGCGCTCATTTCGCGGTTCGATCTGATATTTACCGTCACCGACCAGCCCGACCCCGAGGAGGACGCGAACCTCGCGGAGCACATCATCAACACGAACTACGCGGGCGAGTTACACACCCATCGGGAGAACACGACGACGTCGAACGTCTCCGAGGAGGAAGTCGAGAACGTCACGGAGAACGTCGAGCCGGAGATCGACGCCGAACTGTTGCGAAAGTACATCGCCTACGCCAAGCGGAACTGCTATCCGATGATGACCGAGGAGGCGAAAGCCGAGATCAGGGATTTCTACGTCGACCTGCGCGCGAAGGGCCAAGACCAGGACGCACCGGTGCCGGTAACCGCACGGAAGCTGGAAGCACTCGTGCGATTGGCCGAGGCTTCGGCGAGGATGCGGCTCTCGGACACCGTCGAACGCGAGGACGCCGAACGGGTCATCGAGATCGTTCGCTCGTGTCTGCAGGATATTGGCGTCGATCCGGAGACCGGCGAGTTCGACGCCGACGTGGTCGAAACCGGACAGAGCAAGACCCAACGTGACCGGATCAAGAACATCAAGACGGTGATAAGCGAGATCGAGGCCGAATACGACGAAGGTGCGCCGATCGAAACGGTGTTGGATCGCGCCGAGGAGATGGGGATGGAGCGCTCGCAGGCCGAACACGAGATCGAGAAGCTCAGGCGGCAGGGAGACGTCTACGAACCGACGACCGATCACCTCCGGACCGTATAATGGATCGAATCGCGACACTCAGGCAAATCGAGTCGGCACTGACGTCGTTCGAGTCCGGCGAGACGGACCTGGAGGGCTGTGAACGGCAGATCCGCGCGGCCGTCCGGACGTTCGCGACGGAGTTCGACGGCGAACTGTCGGCCTACCGATCCGACACTGGAACGGTCGTGCTCGCCAGTTCCGAACGGGAGGCCCGCCAGCGAGTTCGGGAGCTGACGGACGCGTCGGCACCGGTAGTCGAACCGATCGAATGAGGGTTAATTTTAATATATCGATCCGATCAAAAACCGTCCGTGCTGTTGGTTGTGACGTACTCGCAGGCCGCACGGAACTCCCTCCGGAACGTCTGTCGGACCCACGAACGGAGCGTCGTTCGGCGGTTCGGGCGAGCAGCGCTGTTCGAGACGACGGAGCACGGCGCCTTTCTCGCCTTGCGGCTGCGCGAAAAGCATCCCGACGACGTACAGATCGAGCGGACGGAGCCGTTCAACGAGTTCCGCGACGTTCGTGAGCCGGTCAGGGAGGCCGCCCGAGCGTACGAAAGCAGAGAGAACCCGAACGTCGCATACGCGAAATTCGCCGTCGGCCGAAGGCATCCCGATCCGGAGGAGTTTCGATCACGGGAGTTATGAGTCTCTATCGGTACGTGGGCGTCATCGCGCCGGGACTGTCGTTCCCTCGACGCGAAGCGTTGGTCGCGGCCGCGCGCTCGCGGAACATGACCACGAGTGTAGACGAGTCGATCCGGGAGATAGAGACCGAACTAGAGTCGCTTCCCGAACCGGTACCGTCACGGACGGAGCTTCGACGACGAATCGCCGAGACGGAAGCGGATCTCGAAGCGAAACGGGAGCGGGTCGCGACGCTCCGGGGACGATTGTTGGAGACGGACGACGGGTCGATCGAAGACGACTACCGGGCAGCGATCCGATCGCTCTCGGAGGTCCAAACCAGACACACCGCCGCAGTCGAAGCGCTCGAAGAGGCTCGCAGTCAGGCACGGAAAGCCCGGAACGCGCGGGAGCGTCGACTCCGGTTGACCGACCGGCTCGAGAATCTCGAGCGGACGGCACGATCCGAGCTGGTGACGGCGATCCGACCGTCCGTCGAAGCGGCGCTCTCGGAGCTTCCGAACCGGTCGTTCGGTTCGCTCGACGGCGCCGATCCGGTGTCGGCGGCGCTGGCGCTCGTCCGAGTCGGAGCGATCGAGACACCGATCACGCTGGCGTGCCGACGGTTTCCCGACAGGGACGCCGCCGAGCGATGGCTCGAGGCACCCGTCTACCGGATCTGACCGGAGATCACGCGATCCGTTCGAACCGTCAGTTTATGACGGAGAAAGCGGGCAATCACCGCATGCCGACACTGGCCGTCGAAACGGTCCGAACGGATCCGGTGACGTTCGTCGAGGCCATCATCGAGAGCGAACGACCCTGTACCGTTCGGCTGGAAACGCGGGTTGACGGAGCCGTCTGGCCGCCTCGGAGGAACGGAACGGTCCTCGATCGCTGGGACGCCGACGGCGTCACGGTCGAGGCGAATACCGGAACGACAGCGGTCGGCTTCGCGACGCCCGTTACCACCGGAGAACGACCGATCGAGATCGTTCGATCCGAACCACGCGAGGGGAACGAAAGCGTGACTGATCAGTGGATCGAACGTATCGAACGGCGGACCGAAGCGGCCGAGGCGGTCGCCTCTGTCGAAAGCGTACCGGAGGCGACCGACGCGATGGCTGATGTCGGGGGGATCGCCGACCTCGAACGACTCGCCGAAGAGGTCGCTCGAGACCGACGGCTCGCAGCGGAGCTGTCGATCGTTCCCGAGGAGCTATCGGAGCGACTCGAGGCCGTCGAGATCCCGGTTGAATCGTTCGTGACTCTGGATGGAGCGGCCGAGTAGCGTTCCGACGAGCGGTCGGGTAGCGTCGCTGCCGGAGGGTTTCGTCGACGGACACGGAAGCGTCCTTTGAGAACTCGGTCGAGTCAGTCCCGGAGGTCCTGATACGTGTTCCGGACCGTAACCGCGGAGACGTCGGCGACGTCGGCCGCCTCCTTCTGTGTCAGTTCGTGTCCCTTCTTCCGGGCAACCGTGTATAGACACGCGGCGGCGACGCCGCTTGGGTTCCGTCCGGTGGTCGTTCCTGACTCGTGGGCGTCGGCCGCGAGTTCGCGCGCGCGCCGCTCGAGTCCGTTCGGAACGTCGAGTTCGGACGCGAAGCGGGCGAGATACTCCGTCGGGGCGATCGGACCGGTCGAAAGACCGAGCTCTCTGTTCAACGCACCGTAGGCGACCTTGAGTTCGTCTTCGTCGGCGCTCGCGACGGCGACGATCTCGTCGATCGTGCGCGAAACGGACATCGTCCGGCAGGTCGCGTACACGGCCGCGGCGGCGAACCCCTCGATACAGCGTCCCTGTAGGAGATCCGTGTTCTGTGCGGATTCGAAGAGGACACAGGCCTGCTCTTGAAGATCTTCGGGCAGTTCGAGTTGACCGGTCAGCCGCCGGATCTCGGTGAACCCGTAAACCAGGTTCCGATCGCGCTTGGAACCGATCTGTGCTCGGTTATGCTGTCTGCGCATGCGGGCGACCTGTCGACGCTTCCGGCCCTTGAGGCGGGTCGACCGACCGATCTCAGTCGAGAGTCCGCGATCGTGTCGGGATCGGGTCAGCGGCGCGCCACAGCGTTCGGGGTTCGTCTCGTCGTCGGCGAACGATCGCCACTCGGGTCCACGGTCCAGTTCGTCCTCGTCGACCACGAGTCCGCAGTCGCTACAGATCGTCTCGACGCCACTGCTCCGGAGGCGGCCGTCGCATTCGGGGCAAGCCTGTTGCGTTGTCGCGCTCATCACATGCGAAATTTCGTCGCGACGGTACTTGAAGGCGGAACGGAAACGGCCGCTATCGGGGTTGATCCCAGAGGAGAGCGTACCGGTAACCGGTACGCTCAGCCGGCTCGCACTCCTGTATTTTTCGCTCGACGAAAGGTTTTACAAACGAAGGGGATACAACGTCGGGTATGGGTCTCTCGGAGATCGCATCGGGCATCGAGGTGACGGCCGAACAGCGCGAGCGAGGCGTCGCCACTGCGGACGGAACGGGAGCCCCCCTTTCGGACCGGCTGACCGAGTTCGACGATCGACTCCCCTGTTCGTCGGACGCCGCGGCGGCGCTGTTGAAGGCGTACATCGAGGGTGCATCCGTCGGCCGCGCCGCCGCAGTCGGGGACGTTCCGGAGACGACGGCCGCGAAGACGCTGTATCTGCTCGGTGAGCCGATCGATCCGTTCACACCGACTGCGAATCGGGTACTCGAAGACTGGCTCGCCGGCGAGCTCTCGAGAACGGAGGCGAAGACGCTCGCCGGAATCGGGGAGGCCGAGTTCGCCCTCGGGGCCTACGTCGCCACCCACGAACCGATCGAGGAGGCGGAGGCGGTGATCGCGGAGACGACCCCCGTCGAACGCGACGACGATCCGCTCTCGGACGCCAGAAGCGACCTCGGCGATCTTATTTAAACGGAAGCTCCGAGAGCAGTCCGTCCGGCTCTTTCGGTTCGATGCGCACGCCGACCGCCGCTTCGACGGCGTCGGCGAGTTCCCCGATCGCCGCCGAATCGACGACCGGCGGTTCTGGCTCGAGGGACGGAACGGTCGCGTCGGCGTCAGGGTGTTCGGAAGTGTGGGTAACGACGCTCGTGTAGCGCTCGACCCCGATATCCGCGAGTCGGTCGGCGGTTCTGGGAATCGCCGACTCGGCACGGGCAGCGTCACAGACGACGGCGACCGTGTCCACGGTCGTCGCCGCCGCGACGGCCTGGTTCGCCGCGATCGGCGGCGTGTCGACGAGCACGTATTCGAACGCCCGTGTCGCCTCCCCGATCCGTGATTCGAAGCGCTCTGCGGCCTCGACCGTTTTCGCCTCGGCGAGCCGACAGAACGGCGCAGTGGCGGGACAGACCGACAGTCGCCCCGCACCCTCGATCGGCTGGTCCAAAAGGCCGCTCTCCAGTGGCGTCTTCTCGAGACACAGCCGCGTCATGTCCGGGTCGATCGTTCCCGAGATCCGATCCGCGAGTCCCTGCGTTCCGTAGGCCGCATCGAGAACGACCGTATCGCGACCGTCGCGGGCGAGAAGCTCCGCACAGCCGAGCGTCGTCCTCGTCGTCCCGACACCGCCGGCAGCCCCGACGAACGCCACAGTCTCCGACATAGGGACAGATCGGCCGGGATTTCAAAAAAGCGTACTGCTTGCGGGCCGGCTGTCGCGTTACTCGAGCTCCTCGGCGATTGCCGCCGCGATCGTCCCGGAGTCGACCGTCCCATCGACGGCGGCGCCGTCCATGACTGCGTGGATCGGACCGCCGCCGTCGCCCTCGAAGCGCGGCACGATGTGAACGTGCAGGTGAGGCACCTCCTGTCCGGCCGCGGGACCGTCGTTGATCCCGACGGTCGTCGCGTCGGCCTCGACCGCGTCCTCGATCGCCGGGGTCAGGGTCCGGACGGCTTCGAAGATCTCGGCCGACAGCCCCGGTGGGGTATCCCGGAGCCGTTCGTGTGGCTCTTTGGGAACGACGAGCGTGTGTCCCGGCGACAGCGGGTTCGCGTCGAGAAAGGCGATCACGCGATCGGTCTCGTGGACGATGTCGGCGGGGATCTCTCCGTCGACGATCCGCTCGAAGATCGTGGGCTCGGACATACCTGGGGGATCGACTGCCAGCCCTATCAACGTTGACCCTCGGGACGGCCCCAACGCTGTACCCGTCTCGCCGTCGGTTTCGAGGCGTTCATATAACGCGTGAACGGCGGCCCTTCGTCTCGAACTGTATATAACAAAAAGTTGCCATATTCAAAATCTATTTATACATGGACGCCACTCATTAATTAAAATGGCTTCGGATTTTGATGCGGGAAAAAACAAACAGAATATTACACAGACGGCGCGGAGGATGGCCGAAGATTTCGGTGAAGTAATTCTGGCCAACGATCAGGGATTGCAACGGAAAGCGGTGGACTACTGTGAGAACGTAGACGAGTTACTCTTTCCACATCTCACGCCGGACGAAGTGGAGTTGGCGGCGACGGCGTACGTGGACGCTCTCCTCGAGAAGGACAACATCGAACTGAACTGTCTCCGGAACGGTAACATCGATCGAGAACGCATCAGAGACGCCGATTACAGTCAGGTTCGGAAACATCTACGCAAACGAGCGTCGCTGATCGGTGCCGATCAGCGATATGCGACGGAAAAAGCGAAGGCCTGGCGAAACCACAAGGCGGGCGGTGATTACTGGACACCGTATCAAAGCGCACAGGTGTACGAGCTTCGCGCGGCGCTTCAGGATCCCGGCTACCCGAACAAACCCAGGTACGGCCAGTCGGGTCCCGGGCCGGAACCGATCCGGTACGCGCTCGCCGCCGAACTTCACGACATGCATTCGAGGAAACACCACGAACAAGCGATAGAGGTCCTTGTTCCGTATTTCGCTCGCGTATTGGCGGAGCATGACGATGAGTGAAATAAGCTGTACCGAAAGCGACGATGCTGTCGATACAACCGTGTTCAGCGGTATCGAGCCGGACGAACGTATCAATATCCTGTTGGTGGACGACGATCCCGAAGTGTTGGACCTTACTGCAACGTTCCTCGAAAGAGAGCGCGAGGAGTTCGCTGCGGAGACGTTTCAGTCCGTGGATGACGCCCTGTCGCATATCGAAGAGAGTCGGGTCGATGCGATCGTCAGTGACTACGATATGCCCGATATCGACGGTCTCGACTTTTTAGAGCGGGTCAGAGAGAGGTACGATCTCCCGTTCATTCTGTTTACGGGCAAAGGAAGCGAAGAGATAGCGAGTGAAGCGATATCGAGAGGAGTGACGGATTACCTGCAAAAACAGGCCGACGTCAGCCAGTACTCCCTGTTGGCGAACCGGATCGTTAACGCCGTCGGAAAACACAGAGCTTCGAAAAAGCTGGAGCGCTCACAGGAGAAGTTCAGCAAGCTGGTTACGAACTCCTCCGACGTGCTCGGGATCGTCGACGAGAACGCTCGGTTCAGGTACATCTCGCCGGTCTGTAAAGACGTCCTCGGCTACGAGCAACACGAACTCGTCGGTTCGGTCGCGTTCAGTCTCATGCCGCCCGAAGACAGAGAGCATGCGATGAACGAATTTTTCACCGCGATCGAGAACCCGGACGTAGAGCCGGTGATCAAACACGGATGGGAGAAGAAAAACGGGGAGATAATTCCCGTCGAAACGCGCGGAACGAACATGTTCGACGACGATTTCATCAACGGATTCGTCGTCAACGGTCGGGACATCTCGGAGACCAAAAAGCGCCAAGAGCGGATCAAACAACAAAACGAGCGGTTGACCGAGATGCACAACGCACTCTCACACGATATCAAAGGACCACTGGGGGTGGCTTCGAACTCGCTGATGCTCTACCGTGAGGATGGGGACGAAGCGTATCTCGACAAGGTCGGGAACGCATTGGACCGCATCGGCGTGCTCGTCGAACAGATCCTCACGATGACCGAACACGAAACCACGCCCAAAGACACCGAACAGGTGGCGCTCGAAGAGATAACAAAACGAGCGTGGGCGATGACCGAGACGGAAAGCGCGACGCTCGAAATCGATGGGTCCAGGGAGTTCGAAGCCGACCGAAGCCGGTTACAACAGGTCTTCGAAAACCTGTTTCGGAACGCGATCGAACACAGCGAGAGGCACGTGACGATTTCCGTCGGGACGTATGATAACGGTATCTACGTCGAAGACGACGGACCCGGCATCCCGGAAAATGAACGTTCGAAGGTCTTCACAGCGGGGTACACGACGAAAAAGAACAACACGGGCCATGGATTGAAAATCATCGAGCAGATCGTAAAATCCCACGACTGGAACATCGAAATCGAGGAAGGATCCAGCGGTGGCGCACGCTTCGAGATCGCTGGAATCGATTTCGAACCGCAGATTCACAACTGAGCAGTCGACAGTGGGTGTCCCGGACTACCGGGCTTCGAGACCTTTCGTTCGACGCTGTATCTGGACTCTCTGAGACGGGATCGGTTTATTGGGGGCGGAATTCAGCTACTTCCCTGGGATGCCGTGTTCTCTGCAGCGATCCCCGGGAGGTCGTTGCGTTGAAGTCGCCCCTGAATGTATTATGATCATAATATAACATACAGTCTTAATCCGCCTCCGACAGAACGCTTATACCCAACCGACGCCTCGATAAATATGCTAATGAGTAGCGTACCCTCCGACACGGATGAATCGCCCGGAACATCGACCGAACCACCGGAGACGCCGCTCGACTCCGAGCGGTACGCCCACCTCTCGCTCGATAACGGGGAGGTCGTGATCTACGACCGGGAGGATCCCGACATGTGGGTACAATCGGACGTCGTCGTCGAACTCGGCGCGTAGTGTAGCCGACGACTTTTTATACGGCACTCGTCGTACCGAGTGTATGCGAGAAATTCTGGTGCCGCTGGCGGAGCTTTTCGTGTACGTCGTCGCCGCCGTCGGGTTCACCGCCGCCGGCCTCTTCGCCGAGTTGACGAGCCTTGAGTATCTGAGCGCCGGGAACGTTCCGTTCGCCGCCTGGTTGGCCCTCATGGGCGCGGTCGCGCTGTACGCCGGGATCGTCGCACTCGGCGCCGGGGAGATCCTTCCGCGGCTTCGGGAGACGCTCGACGACGTCCAATAGAGCGGGCGGCCGAAAACCCGGAACGCTTAGTTGTGGGGCGCTCCGAATTCGGGGTATGGGACTGCTCGGGTCGCTTTTGAAAGCAAACCTCTTCCGTTCGAGTTCGGTTATCGGGATCGCCGACGACGCCCTCCAGCTCGCGTTGCAGGCCTCCGAGGACTCCCACCCGAACGAGTATATGGGGCAGCTTCGGGGGCAGGACGCACGCAAACTCGGGCTCGATCGGGACGGAACCGTCATCACTGACGTACTGCTCGCGCCGGGGACGAGGACGAACCCGACAAGCGCCGAGTTCAAACCGACCTACATGCCGAACGATCTCAACAGCGTCGGGTCGGTCCACTCACACCCGAACGGTGTCCTGCGTCCGAGTGACGCCGACCTCGCGACGTTCACCCGGGGGTCGGTTCACATCATCGTCGGCGCTCCCTACGGCCGGAACGACTGGCGGGCCTTCGATCGCGACGGGAGGCCGAGGGAACTCGACGTCCTGAACGTCGACGTCCCCGACGAGCAGTTCTTCGATTTCACCCAGGCCGACATCGACAGCGAGCTCCGATGAGACGCGTCGTCGCACAGGGGACGTTCGATCTACTCCACCCCGGCCACCTCCAGTATCTGACGGACGCGAAGTCGATGGGAGATCGGCTGTCCGTCATCGTCGCCCGATCCGAGAACGTCACACACAAGGCGGATCCGATCGTCCCGGACCGCCAGCGTCGCGAGATGATCGCCGCACTCGATCCGGTCGACGAGGCGCTGCTCGGTCATACGGAGGATTTCTTCGTTCCGATCCGGGAGATCGATCCGGACGTGATCGTGCTCGGCCACGACCAACACCACGACGAGGCGTGGCTCGAAACGCGGCTGGCCGAGGAGGGGATCGACTGTGCGGTCGCCCGCGCGTCCGCTCGGGAGCCGAAAAGCGACGAGGAGATCCTCTCGACCGGCCGGATCGTCGACCGTATCTGTGAGCGGCGGTGTTGATCGGACCGGCGACTACTTCAGGACCGCTTCGTACACCGACTCGAGGGCGTCGATGGAGCGATCGACGCTGAGTCGCCGCCTGCGATCCGAAAGATCGGTGGGAAGTCGATCGGCCTCGGCGAGCGTCCGGTCGATCGCATCGCCGAAAGCGTCGACGTCACCGGGCGAGAAGTGCGTCCCGGTCTCGCCTTCGGTCACGGTTTCGGGGAGCGCCCCGGCGGCGGCGGCGACGACCGGCGTCCCGCAGGCGATGGCCTCCAGTGCGACGATCCCCTGCGTCTCGACGGGGCTCGGGAACAGAAAGGCATCGAGCGCGCTGTAGAACGTCGGAAGCTCCTCGCGGTCGAGGAAGCCGAGAAAGCGGACGTCCTCGTGTGCCGCGGCACGACGTTCGAGCGCCGCACGCTCGGGACCGTCGCCGGCGATGACGACACCGACATCGAGACCGGCGGTGGCGGCGAGGATATCGCCGAGCCGTTTCTCGTGGCCGTGACGCCCCGTGTAGCCGACGAGGGGACCGTCCGGGAGGTCGTGGCGTCGACGGAACTCCTCGATGGCCGCTCCGTCGGCGGGCCGGAACCGATCGGTGTCGACGCCGTTCGAGACGGTGTATATCGGCGTCTCGTCGGTTTCGATCGACCCGCAAGCGGTTTCGGAGGGAACGACGACGGCGTCGGCTGCCCCGAAATACCACCGTTCGTACCGGTCGGCAGCCCATCCGATGGCCGCCGCGAACGTGTCGCTGATGTAGTCGGCGTACTCGCTTGTCGGTGTGTGATAGGAAACGACGAGCGGCGCGCCGATCGAATCGGCGAAACGCTTGCCCGCGAGACCGAGCGTGAACGGCGTGTGAGCGTGGACGACGTCGGGCGAGGCCCTACGGAGATCGGGAGGAACGGCCGGCCGCGCGAACCGGAACCCCGGATAGAACGGGAACGGCGCGCTCGAAACCGGGTATTCGCCGGCCGTCGGTCGGTAGCCGTCGCCGTCCGGGTAAACGAGCGGCATCCGGCCGCCGCGCCGCCGCCAGCGCCGTCGCCACGTCCGGACGGTGTAGCTCACCCCGTTGACCGTCGGGAGGTACGTGTCCGTAAAGGCCGCGACGGTCGGCATGGTCGCCGCTTCGCCGAGGAGGGATTAATCGGTTGTGACTCGCCGACCGCTCGCGATTTCGCTTGCGCCGTCGTAGGCCGCGAGTAGCTCCTCACGGACCCGATCGAGGCCGTGGCTTCGTGCGGTCTCTCTCGCGGCCGCACCGAGGCGGCGTCTGAGGTCCGGATCGGCCGCGAGTCGATCCAGCGCCGACTCGAACTGCGAAAGCGTTTCGCATTTCAGACAGTCCTCACCGTCGGTGTAGAACTCCTCGAAGACGGGGATATCCCGGAGGACGACCGCCGTACCGCAGGCCATCGCCTCGAGCACCGCGATCCCCTGGTTTTCCACTCTGGTCGGGAAGAGATAGATATCGCCGGCGCCGTACGCACCGCGAACGTCCTCGATCCATCCGGTGAAGGTGACGTTCGCCGGTGGGGAGCGAACCAGCCGACGGACCCTCGGATCGGCGTGCGGCCCCGTGTCGTACGGGCCGAACCAGACGAACTCGTAGTCGGTCCGTTCGGCGAGTCGGCAGAACGTCGAGACGCCCTTGCGTTCGAAGACGTTGCCGACCGCGAAGACCACCGTTCCCTCGAGACCGAACCGGCGGCGATAGCGATCCCGGAGCGTGTCGTGTCCCTCGAGGGCGGCGACGTCGACGCCGTTGGTGATCTGACGGACGGGCGCCGAGACCGGATACGAGTCGAGGACGGATTCGGTGTACGCGCTCGGACAGAGGACGAGATCGGCCCGCGAGTACAGCCAGCGAAGATACCGCTCGAGCGCCGGTCCGACGGCCCTCGACCCGCGGAAGCTGCCGGCGAAGTCCTCCCTCGTGACGTGGGCATGGAGGACCAGCGGAATCCCGTTCCGAACCGCGTGTTCGGCGACGGCGACCGTCCCCGGACCGGCGAGGTTGCAGTGGGCGAGATCGTACGGTTCGAAGAACCGATCGCCGAGAAGTCGTTTGGATCCCGCGATCGCCGGCGAACTCCCTCTCCAGGGCGAGGTCACGATCCGATGTGGACCATCGGCGAGTGCCTTCCGCTGGTTGTCGACGGCGGTCCCGATCCCGCTCCGGCGGAGAAGCGGAGCGAACTCGAGGTAGTTGAGAACGCGCACTCGGGACGGAAGGTAGACCGGCAGCGAAATAAACCACCGGATCGCGCCGATAAAAGAGCGGACGAGGCAAACAAGCGCCCGAAACCGACAAACGAGGACGGAAAACGAAGCGACCTTTGGCCGGGAACACGAAGTGGGGGTATGTCCACAGTACGCGGCGGGATCGCCCGGGAACATCCCCGGGCGCTCGCGGCCGTCCTCACCGTCGTCGGGTACGTCGTCGTCATCGGCACGCTGTACGGCGATACCGGGATCTATCCGGAGATCACCGAGTCGACCGTCGATCTGTTGGCCCACGCGATCGCCGTCGTCAACGCCGCCACGATCGGCTGTCTCGTCGCCGGCGTCTACTGGATCAGAACCGATCGGATCGAGAAACACCGCGCGGCGATGATCGCGGCGTTCGTGTTGATCCTCGCCTTTCTCGTCCTGTATCTGCTCAAGACGGGCGGCGGCGGTCGAAAGGAGATCGTCGCCGGGGCGCCGCTCCGGGGCGTCTATCTCGGCATGCTCGGGATCCACATCTTCCTGTCGGTCGTCGCGGTGCCGTTCGTCCTCTATGCGATCACGCTCGGATTGACCCGGACGCCGACGGAGCTCAAGCAGACCGCCCACGCCCGAGTGGGCCGGATCGCGGTGACGACGTGGCTCGTCAGCCTCGTTTTGGGACTCGTCGCCTACCTCATGCTCACGTTCTACTATGGGCCCGAACAGGTCGAGTTCGTCCGGGGAATGGCGTAGGCGATGACGGACAAAGCGACGATACGCGATCGGGTCTGGAACGCCTTAGAGGAAAGCGGCGAGGCGAGGTTCCCGTTCCCGCCGCACGGCCGGATCTCGAACTTCGCCGGCGCAACGGCGGCCGCCGAACGGCTCACCGAACTCGACGTCTGGCGGCGGGCGGACGTGATCAAATCGAACCCCGACGCGCCACAGCTTTCTGTCCGGCGGGCAGCACTGCGGGACGGCAAGATCCTCTATATGGCGGTCCCGCGGTTAGCCGAGGAGGACTGTTTTATCCGGCTCGATCCCGACGAGATCGATGACATCGACAGCGCGACGACCGTCAGCGGCTGTGGGAGGTTCGGAACGCAGGTCGGTCCCGACGCGATGGAGCCGGTCGATCTGATCGTCTCGGGGAGCGTCGCGGTGAACGATCGGGGCGCCAGGCTCGGGAAGGGCGAAGGGTACAGCGACCTGGAGTTCGCGATCCTCCGGGCGTTCGGTCTCGTCGACGACGACACGACGACCGTGACGACCGTTCATCCGATCCAGGTCGTCGACGACGAGATCCCGGTCGACTCCCACGACGTCCCGATGGACCGAATCGTAACGCCGGAACGGACGGTCCGGACCGAAAGAACGGACACGAAGCCGAAACGGATCGAGTGGGACGCGATCGGTTCGGACCGGATCGGGAAGATCCCGATCTTGTCGCAGCTGTGCGGGGCGGACGAGTGAGCCCGACGGCGCAAGAGGATTTAAAAGGATCTGCGCCGATGGGGGTGTATGGACGTCATACACACCGCGATGTGGGTATCGGACCTCGACGAGGCGAGAGCGTTTTTCGTCGACGGGCTCGGGCTCGAGGAGAACTGGTCGTTCACGCTCGACGGCATCGAGAACGTCTACGTCGGCGGCGAACACGGCGAGCTCCAGCTCAGATACGATCCCGACCACGAGATACCGGAGAGCGATCGGTCCCGGATGGACCACGTCGCCGTGTCAGTCGACGACGTCGACGGCGAGACGACCCGAATGGCCGAGGAGACCGGCTGTGAGGTTCTCGACGGTCCGATGACGGTCGACGCGGCCGACGCCCGGATCGCGTTCATCGAGGGTCCCGACGGCTACGTCGTCGAACTGGTCGAGGACCGTTCCTGAGCTCGGCGGCGCGGGCTGGCATAGTTTTATTTTCGCGTCTCGCACAGTCGCTCGTATGGCACATCCACCGACACACGTGGCGATCATCGGGGCGGGAACGATGGGGACCGGACTGGCGGTCCAGTTCGCCCGGTACGGGTCAGACGCGACGGTGATCGATCACCGGCAATCGAACCTCGAGGAGGCCAAAGGGACGGTCTCGGAGGCGCTTTCGTTTCTGGAGACGGAGGGGATGCTCGCTTCGGATCCCGGGGACGTCCGCGGACGGATCGATTACACGCTCGATACCGCCGCCGGCGTCTCCGGAACGGAGCTCGTGATCGAGACCGTCTCGGAAAACCGCGACATCAAACGGGAGGTGTTCGAGACCGTCTTCGCCGAAGCGCCCGACGACGCGATACTGTCCTCGAACACCTCGGGGATCCCGATCACGGAGCTCGGCGAGTTCGTCCCCGAGCCCGAACGGGTCGTCGGCTGTCACTGGTGGAACCCGCCGTACCTGCTGCCGCTCGTCGAGGTCGTTCGCGGCGAAGAGACGGCCGACGCGATCGTCGACCGGACGGTCGAATACGTCGAAAGCGTCGATCGGGATCCGATCGTCGTCGATCGGGACGTCCCCGGCTTCGTGTGGAACCGGATCCAGTTCGCGGTCATGCGGGAGTGCGCCCACATCGTCGAGTCGGGGATCGCCTCGATCGAGGACGTCGAACGCGCCGTCCGGGACGGCTACGCGCTCCGGACGGCCGCCGTCGGCCCCTTCGAGACCGCCGATCTCTCCGGTGTGGACCTGTTCCGGGACATCAGCGAGAACATCCTGCCGGACCTCTCGAGTGCGACGGAGCTCGGGCCGGTCTTCGACGAGCGGATCGAACGGGGCGAGACGGGCGTCGCCGCCGGCGCCGGCTTTCACGAGTACGACGAGACGCTCGCCGAGGCGATCGAGCGACGGGACAGACGCGTCGCGGCCATCCAACGTGCACGCGAAGAAACCCGCAGTCGCGAGGATTAGGCACTTCCGACCGTGCGGCGCGACGACGGCTGTCCGATGTCGTCGGTTGTGAGTCAAAGAGCGGTTTGACCTTTTCGAGGATTTTTGATAGCTTCGGACGGACGTCCGGGTATGGATCGACGAACGTTCATCGCCGCGATCGGCGGAGTCGGATCGATGACACTCGCGGGCTGTCTCGAAAGCGCTACCGGCGAGGAGGGGTCGAGTGAGTCTCCGAACGCCCCGACCGGACGGGCGATCACCGTCAGCGCGGAGGGGGAGCAAAGCGGCGATCCGGACCTCGCCGTCCTCAGTCTCGGCGTCGAATCCCGGGGCGACAGCGCCGAAGCGGTGCGTTCGGAGATCGCTTCCGACGCCGAATCGCTGCTCGCCGCGCTCGAGGACGAGGGGATCCCCGAAGACGACATCACGACCGACCGGTTTCGGATCCGCGAACGGATCGACCGACGAGCAGCCGAGCGTGACGAGATCGATCCACGGGGAGAGCTGCCCGATGAGTACCGCCACTACGAGGGAACACACACCTTCCGGGTCGAGGTTCGCGACGTCGAGCGCGTCGGCGACGTGATCGATACGGCGGTCGACGCCGGTGCCGACGACGTCGGGCGGGTGACCTTCACGCTCTCGGAGGAGAAACGTGCCGAACTCAGAGAAGCGGCACTCAGAGAGGCGCTCTCGAACGCTCGCGAGGAAGCGGAGACGATCGCCGACGAGGTCGACGCGACGATTACTGAAGTCACCCTCGTCGACGCCTCGGACGGCCGTATCACGCCCGTCCGACGGGAGGTGGCCGAGGACGATGCGTCACAGCCCGCCCCCGAGCCCAGCCCACAGACAGGGATCGAGCCCGGCGAGGTCACCGTCGGCGTCAACGTGCAGGTACAGTACGAGATCGAGGGCTGAACCGAGTTCGACCGGACAGCCGATCAGTCGGTTCGCGGGAGCGCGTACGCGCCGGCGACGAAGAACACGGCGGCGAGAGCCGCGAGGACAGCGAGATTGAGCAGCGGATCCGAGCCGACGATCCCCGCCTCCCCGGTGCTCGCCACCGCGGACTCCGGCGGCCGATAGGTCGCGGCACGGAGTCCGCGGGCGAAGTAAGTCAACGGCGACAGCTCCATGAGCGGGACGAACCACGACGGCAACAGATCCGGCGGAACGAACGTCTCCGAGAGGAACAAAAGCGGGATCGCGACGCCGTTGGAGGCGGCGATGACGCCGTCCTGTGAGTCCGCGAGCCGGCCCAAGAGGGCGCCGAACCCACAGAACAGCGCGACGCCGAGAACGACGTAGGGAACGACGAGCGGCGAGGCGACGAACGCCGCGTCCGTCGCGAGAACGACCATGACGAGGATCAAAAACGACGCCAGCCCGATGACGACGACGTTGACGAGCGTCTGAGCGAAGAGCCACTCGGCACGCGACAGCGGCGTCGTGGCGAGCTTCTCGAAGCGGTTCCCCTCGCGGTGGCGGGCGACCTCGCTGCCGACGCGGGACAGCGGGGTGAATAGGACGACGACCGCGATGTAGCCGGCCACGTAGTAGCCCGGCGGTTCGGCGAACAGCCCGCCGCCGGTCGGATCGGTTCGGACCAACACCCCGAAGATGAGCACGATGATCACGGGGAAAAAGAACGTGAAAAACACCGCCGTCCGCCGGCGGGTGAAGGCGTGCCAGGCGGCGGTCGCCTCGGCGGCGATCCGGCGACGCCGACTCACGGGACACCTCCGGCCGACACGTCGGTTCCCGTCAGCTCGACGTAGACGTCCTCCAAGGAGGGCTGTCGCCAGACGAGCCCGTCGTATTCGATCCCGGCGGCCTCGAGCGTCTCGACGATCGTCTGGATCTCCTTCGGCCCGGCCGGCACCGCGACGTCTCGAGTCCCATCGAGGGGTTCGTGGCCGGCCGAAACGAGCGCCGCTCTCGCTCGCGGTTCGTGGTCGGTCCGGACGACGAGACGACTCTCGCCGCCGTAGCGGGCGATCAGCGCCGACGGCGAATCGAGCGCGACGAGTTCGCCGGCCGAGAGGAGCCCCACTCGGTCGGCGAGCGCCTCGGCTTCGGCCATGTAGTGTGTCGTCAGAAGGACGGTCGTCCCGTCGTCGGCGAGCCCCTCGATGAGTCCCCACAGGTCCCGTCGACCGGACGGATCGATCCCGGTCGTCGGCTCGTCGAGGATCAGCAGTTCGGGGTCGTTGACGAGCGTCGTCCCAACGCAGGCGCGTCGCTTCTGACCGCCGGAGAGGTCCTCGTAGAACGTCCCGGCGCTGTCGGTGAGTCCGACGTCCTCGAGGACCGAATCGGGATCTCTGGCGTCGTCGTAGAGGCCGGCGTAGTAGGTAACGAGTTCGCGCGCCGTGAGTCGGTCGGCTGGAGTGAACTCCTGTGGGAGCAGCCCGATCCGATGCCGGGCGACGTCGGTCGGGGGCGTGCCGAAGACGGAGACGGTGCCGTCGGCGTCGGTCGTCCCCGTAAGCGCACGGATCAGCGTCGTCTTGCCGGCGCCGTTCGGGCCGATGATCGCGAACACTTCGCCCGCCGAGATCGAAAAGGAGACCCCCGCGAGCGCGACCGTCTCCCCGTACTGCCGGCGAACGTTCTCGGCGTGGACGACCATACCGGAAGGGGACGGGCGAACGCCTAAAGGCTGCTGTTCTCCGCGGGACGGTCCCGACGTCGGGAAAGACGTATGCGACTGGAGCCCAACTCCGAGATATGAACGCGAAGACGATGTTGCTTATCGCCTTCGGGCTGGCGGTCGCGCTTCCGTACATCACTGTCGCGCTGTTGGAGGGTGGCGGCACGATCGGAACGGCCGTCATCGCGGGTATTTTCGTGGCGGCCCTGTTTCTCGTCGTTCTCAGCGACCGCCGTGGGGATGACGAATCGCGCCTGGAGAACACCTGAGAACGGGTCCGTCGATGGCTACCGGATTCCCGGTCGCCAGTACAGCAGGCCGATCGTGAGAATAAATATGGCTGTCGAGAGGCCGTAGGACGCGTTGAGCGCGGTCGCACCGAGAACGCCGGTCCCGCCGAGCACGGAGGAGGCGACCGCGGCGAGGATCGGCCACGTACACGAGACACACGAGAGCAGTCCGACCAGGCCGGCGACGGCCGATCCCGCGGCGTCCAGAAGCGTCACGTAGACGAGATACGCCAAGGCGGCGTAGCCGACGAGAAACGCCGGGGTGATCGCGATCGCGACCGCGGACCCGGCGTAGACGACCGCCGGTCCCCAGCCGGGCGGCAGCCACGCGATCCGGAAGCCGTCGGCGTGCTCGGGGATCCCCGTCCCGACGAGTCCGCCGAAGACCGCGAGCAGTCCGAAATACCCCGCCGCGATGGCGAGCGACCGTCTGCGGACGGCGAAATCGACCCCCGTCGGTGGCTTCGTCTTATATATCGCCAGGGCGCCGAGGTTGATCCACAGGAGGCCGTAGAGCGTGTATCGGGGCTGAGTCAGCGTCGCGCCAGTGAAGCTGTAGTAGGCGAGCACGCCGACCAACTGGACGTTCAAAAGCAGGGCGATCCACCCGAGTCGCCGAAGCGAAACGGAGGGGCGGCGACCGAGGGCGGAGATCGACATCGACTACGTGATCGAGAAACTCGCGGCGGCCATGAGCAGCATGACGAGCGCGAGGCTCAGTGCCATCAGCCACGTCAGAGAGCGGTTCTCCGAGCGGAGGTGCTGGTAGTAGCCGACGATCAGTCCCGTCTTCAGGACCGCCGACAGCATCGTCCCGGCGAAGGCTTCCCAGTACCCGAAGAAGGGGATGTTGAAGAACAGCCACTTGGAAGCCGCAAGCGCGAGCAACGCCACGTAGATCCCGGTGTACAGTTTGAGGGAGTCGGATGCCATTCCTTACTGCACCGAACGGTGTACAGCCATATAATTATTCCTCACTTCGATACCGCTTCCAGACGTAGTAGGCGATGGGGAAGCCGGCGGCCCAAAAGAGCACGCCGAG
>LFFM01000958.1_pt1 | contig 20520 bp, 20 predicted proteins | sample 643131 | NCBI WGS metagenome assembly LFFM01 (sample SAMN03777445, study PRJNA286221) | soda lake metagenome | biome: soda lake; feature: Kulunda steppe; material: water; isolation source: sample Tc-Br brine of Tanatar trona crystallizer | place: Russia: Kulunda steppe | collected 2011-07
GACACGTTCCAGTCGGGAGCGTTTTCGATGAAATCCCGGAACCGGTTATCGCGGGCCCACTGTGGGTGCCACTCGGCCTCGTCAATATTCTCAAGGAGTTCGTCTTTGATATCGGTAATCGAAATAAACCACTGGTCGGTAACCAGTTGGATAATGCCGGTGTCACATCGCCAACAGTGGCCATAGGAGTGCTCGTAGGTTTCCCCGGCCAACAGCGCACCGTTGTGATCCAGATCGTGGGTGATCTTGTCGTTAGCGTCGCGGACGAACTGGCCCTCGTATTTGCCGCCCGCTTCCGTGAAGGTGCCGTCGCCTGCGACCGGGCAGAAAACGTCAAGGCCGAGTTCTTGTCCGCGGTGGAAGTCCTCCTCACCGTGGCCGGGTGCGGAGTGAACCAGTCCGGTCCGGTCGGCTTCGACGTAGTCGGCGGTATAGACTTGCCCTGCGCCATCAAATGCGGCGTATTCGGGGACTTCTTCGGCCAGTGGGTGGTCGTATTCCCAGCCGACGAGGTCGGCTCCCGAATATTCGGCTTCGATTTCGTACTCGTCGTACCGGCCCTTACCGAGCACCTCGCCGACGCACTCGCTGGCGATATAGAGAACCTCTTGCTCGCCATTTTTCATCGCTCGAACCTTGCTGTAGGTCAGCTCCTCGCCGACGGCGACGAAGGTGTTGCCGGGGATGGTCCAGGGTGTCGTCGTCCAAATAACGAGACTTCCTTCACGTCCCGAAAGCGAGAATTTGACGTAGATCGAGGGATCTTCGACGTCCTCGTACTCGACTTCGTTGTTGGCGAGGCCGGTTTCACAGCGCGGACACTGCGAGATGGAGCGCTTGCCCTGTTCGACGAGGCCCCGACCGGCGACCTGTTGAAAGCCGTGCCAGGCGGCCTCCATATATTCTGGATCAACCGTCTGGTAGGGGTTGTCCCAGTCGAACCACGCGCCGATGGATTTGAAATCCTCATCCATCGCTTCGCGGTTCTCTTCGGCGAACGCCATGCACTCCTCAATAAAGGCCTCCATGCCGTATTCCTCGATGTCGCGTTTGTTTTCGAAGCCGAGTTGCTCTTCGACTTTGACTTCGATAGGCAGACCGTGCATATCGTATCCCGGCCGGTCGGTGACGCGGTGACCCGACATCCGTTTCTGGCGGATTACGGCATCTTTCAGGGTCTTGTTCCACGCGGTCCCGAGGTGCATCTGCCCGGAAGTATACGGCGGGCCGTCGACGAAAAAGAAGGTCGGGTCCTCGGCGTGGGCCTCCTTGGTCGCCTCGTAGGCGTCGTGGTCGTCCCAGTAGGCCTCGACAGCGGATTCGACAGCCGCAGGCGAATACTGGTCGGTGACATCATCCATATACCAAGGGTGTTTTCGGGTGTATATCAAAACGGTGGTCCTGTCGTCAGCACCGACACTACTCGTCGACTAACCCCGCCTCCGCAAACGTTGACATTCCTGTATGGGTTTTGCACGCGGCTCGATAGACCCCGATCGCAACCGCCGCACCGGTTCCTTCACCGAGGCGCATTCCGTAATCGAACAGAGGGTCGAGATCGAGCGCCCGCAACTGGACGTCGTGGCCGGGTTCGACCGAGGCGTGCGAGCCGAGTAGATAGTCGTTCACTCGTGGATCGATTTCCGTGGCGAGCAGCGCCGCCGCCCCGGCGATGAAGCCGTCGACGACGACCGGCATGCGGCGGCTCGCGGCTTCGAGCGTGACGCCCACCAGCCCGCCGATTTCGAAGCCACCAATGCAGCCCAACACGTCGACCGGATCGGTCGGATCGGGGCTGTTGAGATCGATGGCTCGTTCGATGGTCTCGACCTTGTTCGCCCGCGCCCCGTCGTCGATCCCGGTTCCATAGCCCGTCACCGTGTCGACCGCACTGTCGGTTACAACAGCAGTAATCGCCGCGCTCGCGGTCGTGTTGCCGATCCCCATTTCGCCAAGGCCGATCACGTTCGCGTCGGCCGCGCGGGTGCGAACGACCTCGCGTCCGGCGGCGATTGATTCAAGCGCCTGCCCGCGGGTCATCGCCGGGCCACGGGCCATGTTGGCGGTGCCGTCGGCGACTCGGTGAGCAACAACGCCCCGGGGGACCGCTCCCGCAACACCCATGTCGACAACGAGGTTGGCGATGTCGTTGGCGTCGCACAGGGCGCTAATGGCGGCTCCGCCATCGAGGAAGTTGGCGACCATCGCGGCCGTGATCGACTGGGGATAAGCGCTGACGCCCTCAGCGGTGACGCCGTGATCGCCGGCCATCGTAATGACTACTGCGGAATCAACCCGTGGCTTCGGTGTCGACTGCATGGCGGCGATATCGGCGGCTATCGTCTCCAGTCGGCCCAGACTTCCGGGAGGCTTCGTGAGGGTGGCTTGGCGGTCGAGAGCGGCCTCGTGAGCGTCAGTATCAAGCGGGGGAATCGTCACCGAACAGGGGTCGGTCTCAGCGGAATCGGTCATTAGACAGCTGTCATCGGTGGGTCAGTCACTAAAATCCGGTAGATCGTCGGGTGCTTCGAACTCGGATTCCCAGTCGATGTAGTCCGCAAGGAGGACATCACAGACCTGCTGGCCGAGTTCGGTCAGTCCGGCGTTAATCGACGACACGGTCGCCCAGCTTTCGAGATCGGGGTGGAGCTCACGTTCTTTCCAATCTTCGGGCAGCCCGGGGGCGTGGTAGCCGACACGGCCGGCGAAATCGTCCCAAAAGAAGTCGAACCGAGAGATAAGATCAAGATCGACGACAATGGCCCACTCCTCGTCGGTCATTCGCGCCGTCTCACCCCACTGCTCGAAGGCTTCGGTCCACGCGCCGTCGGTCAAAAACTCGTTGAGTTCGGTTCGTCGGTAGTCGGTTTGACCGACAACCTCCGCATCGTCGTACTCGTTCGGATCGACATCCTTGAGTGTCGGTGGTTCAGGAACATCGACAGTGAGACTCATACCTTCTTGTAGGGCCGCCGGATATAAATTGTCCCCATGCTGGTTGGACTCCTCGCCGTCTGCCGCCGGTCTGTTTTTGTCGGCGGCGCACACAGTTATTGTATGAAGCGGACGCGACGCGAACTGCTTGCAGGAATCGGTGTCGGATCAGCAGCGCTTGCTGGCTGTGTTGCACCCACACAGAGTGGTCGGCAGCGTCCAGACAGCCAGTACACGCAGGTCTATGATGCAGTTGTCCCCGCAGTGGTTGTGGTTCGTGTCGCCGAAAACGGTCGACAGGTCGGCCAGGGCTCTGGCTTTGCGATCGATTCGCAGGCAATCGTGACGAATCATCACGTGGTTGCCCCCGGCTCGGACGTGAGCGTCCAGTTCGCCGACCACGAATGGGCTGAGGCAACTGTTGTTGGCTCGGATATCCACAGCGACCTGGCAGTTATCGAACTCACTGGCTCGGCGACAGTTGCCGAATCACTCTCGTTTGTCTCGGAAGTCCCACCAGTCGGCGAGGAAATTTTAGCGATCGGTGCCCCCTTTGACCTGACTGACTCGCTTTCACGTGGCGTCATCAGTGGCCGCGAGCGATCTGTTCCGGCACTCGGCAATTACGATATTCCAGACGCGATCCAGACCGACGCAGCGCTCAACCCAGGGAGCAGCGGTGGCCCAATCGTCAATCTCGATGGCGAGGTCGTCGGCGTTGTATTCGCCGGGCAGGGAGAAACAGTCGGTTTTGCGATTTCGGCAGCGCTCGCCCAACGCGTCGTTCCCGAACTCCGTGAACACGGCGAATATGCGCATTCACACCTCGGCGTGACAGTGCTTGATGTCTCCCCGGAGATCGCCGACACAAACGATCTCGCCGACCCTCGCGGCGTCCTCGTCGTTGAAACCGTTGCCGACGGACCAGCCGACGGTGTGCTCGAAGAAAGTGATGTTCCAGAGTCCCCAAGCGAAATTTCCGACCCCGCGGAGGCGACGCCGGAGCCCGGCGAGGAGCCCGAAGAGCCACCAGCGGCTGATACCGACGACCTCCCGACCGGTGGCGACGTCATTGTCGACATCGGCGGCACGCCAATCGCCGATGCCGACGGACTCAGTCGGACACTGGCGCTCGAAACACGGCCGGGTGAGACGGTCCCGATTACGGTCCTCCGTGACGGCACTGAGACCGTCATCGATGTCACACTCGGCGTTCGGCCATCACCCGACGAATAATATCGATTGTTGACGCGGTCGGCCGCGTTTTGCGTTTGAATCCGGGAGGTTATTCGTCCGGGTCGTCCGAAAACGGATCGTCCGAGAGCGTTCGGTCATCGTCGACGGTTCCGATATCGATTTCATCGGGCGTGCGCCCGGCGGCATCGAGAATGGCATCCGAAACTTCAATTGGACATTCGACACGCACCGCGAGTGCGATTGCGTCACTGGGCCGGGCGTCGAAGGCGAACGTTTCGGGCTTGCCGTTTTCGTACCGTTCGGCGTCGATTTTTGCATAAAACGTCCCGTCTGCGAGGTCGTCGATGCGGATTGCGTCGATCGCACCGCCGAACTCGGTAATCATCTCGACAAGTAAATCGTGCGTTAGGGGCCGTTCAAACGGCTCCCCGGAGAGTGCAAGCCGAATCGACTGTGCTTGGTCGGCAGTAATAAAGATCGGGAGATACTCTTCGCGTGCGGTGAGGATGACCGCGGGGACGTTTGTCCCCTCGGGGCCGACCCCCATACCGATCCCCGTGACCTCCGCAGAGTGTGCCATAATTCACCTTCGGGAGGCTGCTATGAATAGCTGTTCCCACCCGTGGTTTTTCACAGCCATCAGTGACTGTCTGCCGACCAGCCAACAGCCAGCACAAATCGAGTAGAACGGACTCCGACACTGGTAAACCGGACGGCCATCTATTCGCGCCTAATGAGCGAACCTGCGGATCAGCCTCCCCGGACGATTCCTCCTGACGGCGAGGGGGAGGTGACCGTCGTCGGAACGGCCCACGTTTCGGCAGCCAGCGTCGAAGAAGTCGAGACGCGGATTGCCGCCGAACAGCCCGACATGGTCGCGGTCGAACTCGACGAGGGACGGTACCGCCAGATGAAAGGCGAAGAGCCCGACGACCTCGATGCCAGTGATCTCCTGAAGGGCAATACGGTCTTTCAGTTTCTCGCCTACTGGATGCTTTCGTACGTCCAAACCCGTCTTGGAGATCAGTTCGATGTCGAACCCGGCGCGGACATGATGGCTGCAATCGACACGGCCGAAGCACACGGGATCGACGTTGCACTGGTCGACCGCGACATCCAACAGACGATTCAGCGCTTTTGGGCGCGAATGACGATTACCGAAAAGTTGCGGATGGTCGGTGGGCTCGCCTTCGGGATCACCGACAGCCGGGTCGTCGGGATCATGGTCGGCCTGATCGTCGGCCTCATGGCCGGTCCCGCACTCGCGATTTTCGGCGGTGCATTCGGCATCACTGAGATCGTCTATCTCCGGGCGGCCAGTGCTGCGATTCTCGGGCTCGCCACGGCACTCATCGTCGATCAAGCCGCCAGAGTCGCACTCTCGGGGGATCAGCGGCTCGCGGCCGCCATCGCCAGCGGGATGACCATCGGTGTGATCGGTGGCGGGCTCTTCGGGATTGCCGACGGCCTTCTCGGCTCGTTCCTCGGTGGCTTTACGATCACCATCATCGGCAGCCTCGCCCTCGGGCTGGCTGGCGGCCTGCTGTTCGGTCTCGTTGCGGCCGCGATTATCGGCCTTGTTGGGACCACCGAACCACCAGAGGGCGGCATCGACGAGATGGATATCGACGATCTCACTGATGCGGATGTCGTCACCGTCATGATGGAGGAGTTCCGGCAGTTCAGTCCCGGCGGTGCCGAAGCCCTCATTGACGAGCGAGACGCCTATATCGCCCACCAGTTGGTCGGGCTCCGACAGGCTGGCTACAACGTGATGGCTGTCGTCGGTGCGGGCCACCGCGAGGGAATCGAACGCTATCTCGCCGACCCCTCGACGTTGCCACCGATGGAGTCGCTTGTCGGCGAAGAGAAAGGCAGCCGGCTGCCGTGGGGCAAGATCATTGGGGTCGTGCTCTCGGTGGCCTTTATCACGTTCTTCATCCTTCTGGCGATGGCTGGCGTCCAAGACGGCTTCCTGCTCCGACTGTTCGGTGCATGGTTCCTAATCAATGCGATCTTTGCGGCTGGCTTCGCCAAGCTCGCGGGTGCACGATGGTCCTCAGCAGGTGTTGGCGGTGCGGTCGCCTGGATGACCTCGATCAACCCCGCACTTGCGCCGGGCTGGTTCGCCGGTTACGTCGAGCTCCGGCATCTGACGGTCAACGTTGGTGACATTTCGACGCTGAACGGACTGCTCTCGGATGAGACGAAACCAGTGGGCGAAATCGTCTCAGAAATGTTTGAGGTGCCGCTGTTTAAGCTGATCATGGTCGTTGCGCTGACGAATATCGGCAGCATCATCGCCAGTATTCTGTTTGTGAGCTACGTCCTGCCGCTGTTGGGTGCGGAACTCGGCGGTGTCGACGGCATTTCACGGCTGATGATCGAAGGGGCACGCAACAGTGCAGAGCTGATTTGGCGGACAATTACATGAACTGGAACAGAGACAATCCGACGAACTGGAGGAATCAATGAGTCTTGCATACGAGGTTGGGGGCTACAAATTTAGTAATAAAGAAGTCCGCGACCTCCTGATCGCGTGGGTGGCACTGAGTCTCGCATTTGCCATCTTTTTCGGCGGTGGCGGCCGAAATATCGAGGCGCTCATCGGGCCACAGTTGGTCGTACTCCTTGTCGTGAGTCTCCTGACTGCGGGTGTCGCCTTCCTGTTACACGAGGTCGCCCACAAGGTCGTTGCGGTCAGATACGGTCAGATCGCCGAATTCCGCGCCGACTACAATATGTTGTTCTTGGCGATCATGACCGCACTCCTTGGATTCATCTTCGCAGCACCGGGTGCGGTTCATCACCGTGGCTATCTGACCGATAAAGAACACGGCCACATTGCTATCGCTGGCCCCGTGGTGAATCTGCTTCTCGCGGCGATTTTCGTTCCGCTCTACATCGCCGGCGTTGGGCTTGGAATCGGGATTGTCGAGGTGCTCGGCCGGTTCGGGATTATTATCAACCTCTTTCTGGCCGCGTTCAATCTGATTCCCTACGGCCCGCTCGACGGCAAGACGGTCATCGGCTGGAGCAAACTCGTCTGGTTTGGAGCGTTCGCGCTCAGCGTGGTCCTGACAATCGCCTCAGTCCTGTTGCTTGGCCTCAGCTTCCAGATCTGAGCGGCCGGTGTCGCCAACGGGCGAATCACCGTGTTTTTGTGTTCGCTCCACCCCCCATGAGACATGACTGACGAGGATTTGGGATCCACCGCTGACGACGAACTCACCTATGCGGATGCTGGTGTCGATATCGAAGCCAGCGAGGCCGCCACCGCCGCACTCATCGGCGCGGTCGGCGAAAGCGATGGCGACTATGCAGGGCTGCTCGACATCGGCGACCGCTATCTTGCGCTGGCAACCGACGGTGTCGGCACTAAATTGCTCGTTGCGGAGGCACTTGGCGACTATTCAACGGTTGGCATTGACTGTATCGCGATGAACGTCAACGATCTGGTCGCCGCGGGCGTCCGACCCGTCGCTTTCGTTGATTATCTCGCGATCGACAAACCCGATGAAACCTTTGCCGAACAGGTTGGCGAAGGCTTGGCCGCCGGTGCCGAAGAATCGGATATCGAGCTAATCGGCGGTGAAACCGCCGTCATGCCCGAAGTCGTTTCGGGACTCGATCTGGCGGGTGCCTGCGCCGGATTGGCCGCCAAAGACGCGCTGTTCGACGGAGAGGCCACGCCGGGCGACAGCCTCGTCGGCTGGGCGTCTTCCGGTATTCATTCGAATGGACTTACGCTCGCGCGGACGGCCGCAACCCAGCGATACGTCTACACTGACGAGTTCCCCTACGACGAGTACGAAACGATCGGTGAGGCACTGCTTGAGCCAACCCGAATCTACACCTTCTTGCTCGATCCACTCCGCGACCACGACGCTCGCGGGGCGGCCCACATCACCGGCGGCGGCTGGACGAACCTCGAACGGCTCGGTGCGAACCGATATGTCGTCGACAACCCGTTTGACGCCCAGCCCGTTTTTGATTTCATTCAGCAGGAAGGCAACGTCTCCGAACAAGAAATGCACACGACGTTCAACATGGGGACCGGTTTTGTTGCCGCTGTTGGCGACGAAGCCGCCGCCACGGCACTGGCAGACGCAACGGGTGGCCGGATCATCGGCCGCGTTGAAGACAGTAAGGACCACGAAGCCGGTGCCGGCGTCTCGATTCGCGGGCTCAACCTCTAGAAACGACCGCTGTTTGTTGGAGAGCACAGCCGCTCTCTGGTGTAGATCCCACACGTCACGAGCCACGGGGTGGTTACAAATGAAGATCCGAGGACGTGACGTGTGTTCCTTGAACAGATACAGGCTAGCTATTAAACTATTTGTGCTCAGGCAGCGAGCACCGGAAGGGATAGTCATAATATCGACACACACGTTCTTTGTCAAGGTTACAAATGGAGATCCGCAGCGGACTCTCGTACGGAGATGCATTGCTGGTCCCACAGCGCTCGGCGGTCGATAGCCGGAGCGACGTGGACCTTACGACACAGCTGACGCCGACAGTGGGGCTCGATATTCCGATTGTCAGTGCAGCGATGGATACTGTCACCGAGGTCGACACCGCAACGGCGCTGGCCGAACTGGGTGGCCTCGGCGTTATTCACCGGTTTCTCTCGATTTCCGAACAGGCCCAACAGGTTCGGGAGGTGTCGAGAGCCGGCTGCCTCGTCGCCGCCGCCGTCGGCATCGACGAGGACTATCTCCAACGTACCGAGGCGATTCTCGATGCCGGAGGCGATGCGATCGTTCTCGATGTCGCTCACGGCCATATGGAACGGGCACTCGATGCGGTTGCTGAAATCCGCGAGCAGTACGATCCCGAGATCGTTGCTGGCAATGTCGTCACCCCCGAAGCCGTCGAGGATCTGTACGCTGCCGGTGCTGACTGCGTTAAAGTCGGTGTCGGCCCCGGCTCGCACTGTACGACACGCGAGGTTGCCGGGGCGGGCTATCCACAGCTCACCGCCGTCGACGAGTGTGCCGACCGCGCGCACGAACTCGGCATTACGATCATGGCCGACGGTGGGATTACGAACTCCGGGGACGCCGCAAAGGCACTCATGGCTGGCGCGGATACCGTTATGATGGGTGGATTTTTCGCCGGGACCGACGAGGCTCCGGGTCGGGTCGTTTCGCGAAACGGTGAGCGGTTCAAACGCTCTCGCGGAATGGCCTCAGTCAGTGCAAATGACGACCGCGAGGACAAAGAAATCGCCGTCGAAGCCGGTGAAGGTGTTGACGCACTCACGCCGTACAAGGGGCCACTTGCAGCCCACACTGAGGCGTTTCTACAGGGTATCCGGTCGGGACTGAGCTACTGTGGCGGTCATACAATCAGGGCGGCACGAGACAACGCGGTTTTTGTGGAGGTCTCTACCGGGGCGAAAGCGCGCGAAAGCGCCCACGGGGTGCTGTTGGACTCGGGATTCGGCCAGACGACTGTCACGCCGGTTGTTGAGTCCGACTGAACTCCCAAAGCCCAGAACACAAGGATTGTTAGCCGCCCGCCCAACGTGTCAGTATGCGAATTGCGAGTCGCGGTCGCGGCGAGGAAGGCCGAGAGCGGATGACGCTCGTCCCCGAAACCGTCGACGACCTCTGGCATCTTTCTTATGTGCTCGAACCGGGTGATCTGGTCTCAGGTGATACCACCCGCCGGATTCAACGCGATGACGACCAGATGCGTGATACCGGCGGCCAGCGCGAACATCTCTCGGTGACCATCGAGGTCGAAACCGTCGAGTTCGCCCGGTTCGCCAACCGACTCCGCGTTGGCGGCGTGATCACCGGCTGTTCGCGCGAGGATCAACTCGGCCACCACCACACGCTCAACGTCGAAACACACGAAGAGCTCACCATCGAGAAACACTTCAAAGCCGATCAAATCGAGCGGGTCAAGGAGGCCGAAGCCGCCGCCGACACCCCGGCTGTCGCCATCGCCACCGTCGAGGAGGGCGAAGCCTACATCCACCTGGTCAAAGAGTACGGCGTCGACGAATACGCCTCATTTACCAAACCAACCGGCAAGGGCGAGTTTTCTCGTCCACGCGAGGAACTCTTCGCCGAACTCGGCGATGCACTGGGACACCTCGATACGGATGCAATTATTTTAGCGGGCCCTGGATTCACCAAGCAGGACGCTCGTGACTACATTGTCGAAACCCACCGCGACCTCGAATCGTTGATTACGGTTGTCGATACCTCGAGCGCTGGGGGCCGTGGGGTTCACGAAGTGCTTAAACGAGGGGCGGTCGAGGAAGTCCAAGACGAAACCCGGATTGCGCGCGAAGCCGAGACAATCGACGAACTCATGAGACGGATTGCCGACGGCGCGAAGGCGGCCTACGGGATCGAGCAGGTCAACGAGGCCGCCGAGTTCGGTGCTGTAGCGGAGCTGCTTGTGCTCGACCAGCGACTCCGCGATGAGCGACAGGGTGAGGGCGACTGGCAGATTGACGTTAACGATGTCATTGAGTCGGTCGAGCAAAAAGGTGGGGAGATCACGGTCTTTTCAGCGGAGTTCCAGCCCGGCACGCAACTCAAAAATCTCGGCGGAATTGCGGCGTTGCTCCGGTATCGGCTGCAGTAAGACGCTGTCAGAACGGGACTCCGGTTTTCTCCGTTATTCGTGTCGATCCGAGTCAGCACGCTCCGTTCGTCGCCCTCCGTCTACAGCATGTCGACCTCCATCTACAGCATGTCTGACTCCGTTTTGTGAGTGCGTTGCTCCCGGTGGTGGCTCTTGCTGTGTCGGCGTCGAGCTCACGTGGCCGGTTCTCGAAACCCAGTCTGCGAGCCCTAGCAGTCCCCAGTAGAGGAGACCACCAGCACCGACCGTCAGCAGACTCCCGATCAGGAGCTGTGTTGCAAGCGACCCTGCAGAGACAGCCGCGACCGGAACACCGAGAGCGGCTCCCAGAACCAGAGCGTTGCTCGCAAATCCGAGTCGGTCAGCTGTGCTCGGTGACAGCCGGCCGACCGTCGCTACTGACTGATCCATGAGTACTAAAATTAGAACTAAATTTAATAACTCTTGCTATGATCAATTTCTTAATTCATATACTGGCGTCGCGGTGTAGTCGGAACGATTTAGCGGTCCGCGTTCGACTGTGCTGCCGTGAGCAACGCTACCTCGACGAGCCGATCACTGACACAGCGACTTGAGCGGTGGCTCGAATTCGTCTTCTACAGTGGTGTCGAGCTGTCGGTTCTTGGGAGTCCTGCACTCCTCGTGTTGCTCTACTGGCCCGTCTATGACCTCGACGCAAGCTCGATTGCCGGGCTGACCACGATTATTTTCGGAACGCTCTGGCTCGCGATGTTCCGTGGGGGCTATTTGCCCGCACGAGACTACCCACGACTCGGTGATTTTAGCTCAGTCCCGCTTCGTATTCTCTATTATTCACTGACAATCTACGCGGCGGCGTGGCTCGGAGCCTTCGGCTGGCAGCTCTTCGGGACGCTTGCGGTTGCCGCGATGTTGCCAATCGGTGCGACGTGGCTCGCGTTCGCGGCCTTTCCGCTGGTCTGGCGCGGTGAACGCGTTCGATAATCGTCGAATTACATCCCGGTTAGCGCTTCGCTGGCCGGCGCAAAATCAATCGTTGAGCCGAGTCCCTGCTCGCGTGCTCGTTCATAGAGCATCGCGGCCGCCGCAACCGTCTCGATACCGGTTCCACCGCTGTCGAAAACGGTGATCTCGGTATCAGTCTCTCGGCCCACTGTCTTGCCGGCGACGACCTCGCCGAGTTCGGCGTGAATATGCGACTCGTCAACAACGCCGGTCTCAACCGCGTGAATAAACGAACCGGCATCCTGCATGACTCGGTCTCGAAGGTCAGGAACGTAGATACTGCGAGCAATGGTTTCGGCATCGAGTTCGCGCTTGGTCGGATTGTACTGCCCCATTGCGGTCACGTGTGTTCCGGGCTCTAACAGCGCGCCGTCGAAGACGGGGTCACTTGCAGTTGTGGCGGTGATTACAATGTCACTTCCGGCGACGGCGTCGGCACTCGACTCGACCGCCGTGACCGGCAAATCAAGTGTCTCGGTTAGCTCCTCGGCAAACGCGGTGCGGTTGGCCTTGGTTGGCGAATAGACCGTGACTGAATCGAGGTCGCGAACGGTTGCGGTCGCCCGGAGCTGCCCGCGAGCTTGGGCTCCCGAGCCGATGATGCCGACCGTCGTAGCGTCGTTGTGGGCAAGGACATCGACGGCGACGGCTCCGGCAGCACCGGTTTTGAATGGGTTCATACTCGCCCCATCGAGCAACGCAAGCGGGGCACCGCTGTCGGCATCGAATAGCGGCGTCATGAACCACGCGTCGCGGTCGCCGAAGCCGGCCGAATACATGTAGCCGCCCATCACGCCCGACTCGGGGAGAATCGCCCCATAGCTGGTCAGCATGCCCGGTGGGTCGTCGCTGAAAAACGCCGTCCGTGGTTCGGCCGGGGCTCGTTCACCGCGCTGTCGGTAGCCGTCGGCGACAGCCCCAACATAGTCGGCTGGGGCTGCAAGCCCGGCAATGTCAGCACTACTGAGAAACAGGGTTTCGGTCATCGTCTGCGCATAATTGGGAAGCCAGTGAGAAAAAATAGCGGGGAGAATCGCGGTCGATAAGAGAGAATAGGGTGGGCCGAAGCAATGTGGGACACTTAGTCAGCGTTGAACTGCTGTGGATTGGGGGTTGCATTCGGTGTTGGATCCGACTGGCCGGGAACTCTGACAAAGAGCGCGTGTCCGATGATGAGTACTGCTGCCCCGGCTCCGACCGGCACGGCCAGTGTCAGCTGAATGCCAGCGATGAAAAGAACTGCAGTTAGTCCGAGCATCACGAGCGGAATAAGGCCAAGTACATAGTCGTAGTAACGGGTCATAATACGAATTATACTATGGATGCACGGTATATAATTCTTTGCTGTAGATGACTGGCTACTTTTGAAATGAATTGGAGTAGCTTTTCCATAAGTTACGAGAAGATATGGGCTCCAGAACGGCTATATCGAGTGTTTACAGCGGTTTGAGCGACCAAAATAGCGAGTGATATTCTGTTACCAAGTTGTACAGTTGCGGTAACAGAATCTCTTCCAATATATCCGGCCTTTCAGCAGTGTATTGATTCGGTGTAGTTATTTTATGATGTGTCGTCAACCAAGACAGACCGCCGAACACCCTCCAACCAGCAGTCAGATTGCAGCGCAGCTGTCTCCGTGACTGCTCACTCCAGTAGCCCACCACTCAATGACCTCCACACAGCCAGCAATTACTGCTCGTGCGCTCACAAAGCAGTTCGGAACGACGACTGTCGTCAACGGAATCGATCTCACAGCGCGTTCGTGTGTTCTTGACGCGATCACAGTGAAGAAGCCAGCACAGCAGCGACAACACACCAGCCGTCTCAGCCGGTGAGCTTGAAAAAGAGCCAGCGGAAGCCACCCAGCAACACACCTGTCAACACGAGCGTGATGACGACGAAGATGATGTCGAGTTGGCCCGGAAAAACGGGCGTCCATCGCAGTCCGAACGCGATGAGCGCTGCAAGTATCCACGAGCGGATCCCAAGGGGAACCGCAGCCTTTGCGGATTCGGCTGCACCGGCAGCATACGCACCGATCAGCGTCGCGGCAACGACCCAGCCGATGAGAAACGGCGCGTAGACACCGAGTGCGCGCTCGGGAAGCAGGGTACCGTGTTGCATCATTCCGTAGGTCAGTACGCCGAGAATCGCCAGTAGGTCTCCGACTGCAAGGGGCAGTGCGGCCGAATCGACGCGCCCGTTGAGCGCGGCCGGTAATGCGAGCATACCGAACTGTTCGACCGATAGGTAAAATCTTCAGTGGTTCGTCCCGACGAGCGTATATTCGAAGCCACCGTCAAGTACTGAGACGTCGAAGCCGGCCGCAGCGAGCAGGTCAGCCAGTGCCGCGGGCCGATGAAACGTCGATTCCATCCCGATTGCATGCTCACCGCGAGCGAGCAGCCAGCCCAGTGGGTGGTTCGGGTCGAACTCGCGGACGACGAAGACGCCGCCCGGCCGGATCACACGCTTGGCCTCGGCGATAACCTGTGCTTGCTCGGGCATATGGTGGAAGGCGTCGACGGCCATCGCGGCATCGACCCCGTCGTCGGCGACTGGCAGCCGGCGGGCATCGCCTCGAACCGCCGATAGCGGGCCGACGGAATCGCCGGCCCAAGCGCGGGGCGGCCGTCGGCCCGTCTGGCCAGGCTGGCGCGTCCGTGCCCGACGGAGCATTTCGCGAGAGACGTCGACAACGACCCGCTGGTCGGCCTCGACGGCAATTGTTGCACGGCCACTGCCGCCACCGAGATCGAGGAGTTGCTCGACCGGCCCCTCAGCACGCCTCAGCGCCGCCGTGAGCGCCGTGCGGTCGGCCGCCGGCATCACCAGATCGTAGATTGGTGCCAGCCGGTTGAAGAACCGAACGTCTCCGAGTCCGTGCATACCACTGGGTCGGTGCGCACGCCGTATAGTGGTTGCTCTGCTGGTAGCCCACCGAGATGCTTATCCGCATACTGACTAACTAGTCACTATCTCATATGGATCGACGCACAGTCGCCGTTGCCGTTGGTTTCACCATTCTGCTTGGCGTCTCGGCCGTCGCTTTTGTTGGTATCCCAACCCACCTGTTTTTTACACCGACCGAGACCGGGGCGACCGCTGGGGTCGCCGCCGAAGACGTTGAGTACGACGTTCTCGCCGAAGACCTCGATGTGCCCTGGGAGGTCGTTGTCCTCGATGAGGACCGGTATCTCCTCACGGAGCGAACCGGTGGGCTGCTGCTCATCGAAGACGGTGAAACGCACGTCATCGAGCAGTTCGACGATCTCGACGAGCCGTTCCTCGGTGAGGGCGGGCTGCTCGGCATTGCCTTACATCCTGACTTCGAGGAGAATCAAGAGCTGTACGTCTACCAGACGGTTGATCGCGACTCGGTCGAAAACACGGTGCGGCGCTTCGAGGTCGACTTCGACGAGCGTGAACTGCACAACGAGACCACGATTATCGACAACATCCCGAGCGATCGCATCCACAACGGCGGTCGAATCGCCTTCGGCCCTGACGGGCATCTCTACATTACGACCGGTGATGCCGCAGAGGCCGACCTCGCACAGGACACCGATTCGCTTGCGGGCAAGATTCTCCGTCTGGAGGCCGATGGCTCGGTCCCCGATGACAACCCATTCGGTAACGAGGTCTATTCGTATGGCCACCGCAACGCCCAAGGAATGACGTGGGACGACGAAGGCCGGCTCTGGGCGACCGAACACGGGCCGACCGCACAGGACGAACTCAACGTCGTCGACGCCGGGCAGAACTACGGCTGGCCGACCATTACGGGTGACGAAACCCACCCCGAAATGGAGTCACCGGCGTTCCACTCTGGGCAGCATGAGACATGGGCTCCGGCTGGAGCGACGTACGTCGATGGAAGCGTCTTTTTTGCCGGCCTGCGCGGTGAACGGCTCTACGAGGCCGGTGTTGTCGACGGTGAAGTCACCAGCTTCGTTGCCCACTTCGGTGGCGACTTCGGCCGACTCCGAGCGGTAACCGTCGGTCCAAGTGAGGAGTATCTGTATCTCACGACCAGCAATGCCGACGGTCGCGGTGATGAAGGGCCAACTGATGACCGGCTGATCCGGGTGCCGATTGATGCACTGTAACTTGCGGAGGGTGCTGTCGACGACGCGGATCTACTCTGCCTGCGGGATCGTTACGTCGGCCAGCCCGGATTCGATCTGCTCGCGTTTGCCCTCGAACTCTCCCGGAAGAATGAGTTTTTCACCGAGTGAATCGAGCGGTTCGTCACTCGCGTATCCCGGATCGCTCGTCGCCAGTTCGAATAGCACGCCATTTGGCTCTCGGAAGTAGACCGACCGGAACCAGTGGCGGTTGATCTGGGCGGTCGAGCGGACGCCGTGGGGCCGAATGGCCTTCCGCATCGCCGCTTGGTCCTCGTCAGTCGGCGTCTGGAAGGCGACGTGGTGGACCGTTCCGTGGCCCTGTCTCCCGCCCTCGATCGTCGGCAAAATGTCGACGTACTTGCCCACCGGGCCGCTGGCCGCAAACCGGGTTCGCTCGTCGCCGGGCGTATCGTCGGGCGACTGCTCGGTGCCGATTTCTCGCAAGCCCATTGTCGTGAGCAACTCGGCGGTCTGCTGGGGGTCGCCCAGCCAGAGCGTCACCGAATGAAAGCCACGGATGGCCACCTCCTCGGGGACGAATTCCGTCCACGGTACCGTTGGGTCGTCATCGGGAATCTCAACTTCGACGAGTTCGACCGGGAGGCCATCAGGGTCGTAAAACGGCAGGACGGTCTCGGCTTGCAGTTCCTCACCGTCCGCATTCGAGGTGCGCTCCACCTCGCCACCGAACCGCTCGACACGGTCGTCGTACTCGACGCCGTGGTCGTCGAATCGCGCTTCCCAGTAGTCGAGACTGCCCGTTGGAACCCGGAACGCGGTTCGCGAAACCTGTCCGGTGCCGACTTTCCCTTGTCGCATGTTCTCCCACGGGAAGAACGTCATACTCGTGCCAGGGGTACCCTCGCTATCTGCGAAAAAGAAATGGTAGGTTGATGGATCGTCCTGGTTGATCGACCGTTTGACCAGCCGGAGGCCGAGCGTTTCGACCCAGAAATCGAGGTTCTGCTGTGGGTTGCCCGCGATACAGGTAACGTGATGAATGCCGGGTGTTGGTGGTGCGTCGCTCATTGTACACAGTAACGTCCTGTGGACACTTTAGTTCGCGCTAACACACATGTTACCGGTCCCAGAGTCTTTCGCCGCCCGACGATGCGGTCGGAAGCGACCACTGACAATAGCAGTTTGTTAAAATCCTCTTTTTCAAATATAACATAGCATGAAACAGATAGTCACTGAAGAGTGGGAGTTGATGATCAAAGATATATGAATACTCGGTAAAAACGACACATGAGTCTTCTGTGGCAAGCCGGATACGTCATTGCTGTAATCCTTGGTCTTGCCTACATTCTAGTTCCGAAAAGAGTTGATAGGTTCGGATTCGAGTTCCTCCGGCATTCCTCATCCAACCAATCTGAAGAATCTGACGCCCCAATCTGGCTTTATCGAGGATTGGGTATGCTATTTTTATTTGTCGGGATAACAGGAATCCTCTGAGCGGCAAGTCGTCTGTATTATTGAAAATTAGGGAAATAAGTCAACCAATGAGGGTCACAACAGAGCCACAACAGGGCCTTTGTGGCCTGGTCACAAAGACTCGATATGGAATTCGTCGTCCTCGGCTGGCCGGAAGACGAACCACGGCTTCGGCTTGATTACCGCCAGTTCAGTTACGCCGGTAAGTTCGTCACCGGACGCGCGGGCGTCGCAGTTGTCCGAGAGTCCGGCGAGGAGAGCCATCTCGACAGAGACGGCCCCCTTGGTGGCTCCGTTGAGGCTTCAGCCGACTCGTTGCCAGCGCTGCCTGACGGTCTCGACGAATCCGACTTCGATGCCGACATTCTCACGGCGGTTGCATTCACTGAGGACCGAACCGACGCAGACACGCTCTGGATTCGGTATCTCACGGTGCGGCGGGATCTACGTGGCGGTGGCAGCCAGCTCGGCCCACGACTCGCGGCATTTATGACCGACCGGGCAGCCGACCGCGGCTACGGTCGGGTTCGGATTGCTGTCAACAACGTCTTTTCGTATGAAGCGCTCTACAAGGCCGGATTTGCGTATACCGGCGAGGAAACCGGGCTTGCCGAACTGGTTCTCGAACGCCCCGTAGCCAGCCCAGCGAGAGTCGAAGGCGACACCGAGAAAGCCGGAAACACCGAGACAGCCGGAAGCACTGAGACTGCTACCGCAGACGCGACAGTAACGCAGTATCAACACGGGTTGTCGCTCTTCGGCGAGCGGTCGGATCTGTCGGCCGCCGAACGCGAGTTTCTCGCGGCTAAACTCGAATCTGATCCGCCCGCGTTGCTTTCGGCGGTCAGGACGGATTCGGCCGGATCGACTGAGGAAAATGACTAACCAGCACTCGGGAGTTTCAAATCGGTTGGGTGCTTCAACAGAGCTATGGGAAATGCGGATCTTCGCTCGCTGGCGGCGCTGTCTGAATGCCCCTTCGCCGATATCGAGGGGAGCACGGTCGCCGTCGACGCGCACAACTGGCTTTACCGGTATCTCACGACGACTGTCAAATGGACGAACGACTCGGTCTACACGACGGCCGAGGGAACCGAGGTCGCCAACCTCATTGGCGTGGTTCAGGGCCTGCCGAAGTTCTTCGAGAACGACCTGACCCCGATTTTTGTGTTTGATGGTGGCGTCACCGAGCTCAAAGACGACGAAGTCGAGAAACGACGAGATGCACGCAAGGACGCCGAAAAGCAGCTGGCTGAAGCCAAAGAGGACGGCAACGCGCTCGAAGCCGCCCGACTCTCCGCGCGGACAGTCCGACTCACTGAGACGATACAGGAGACGACTCGTGAACTTCTCGAATTGCTCGACGTACCGTACATTGACGCCCCCGCAGAGGGCGAAGCCCAGGCATCGTATATGAACAAAATTGGCGATGTCGACTTCGTTGGCAGCGAGGATTACGACACCCTGCTGTTCGGTGCGCCCCGAACCCTCCGTGGGCTGACGAGCAAGGGCCATCCCGAGCTGATGGAGCTCCAGCCGACGCTCGACAGACACGAAATCACCTACGAGCAACTCGTTGATATCGCCATGCTCTGTGGAACGGACTTCAACGAGGGAATCAACGGCATCGGCCCGAAAACGGGCGTCAAACTCGTCAAAGAACACGGCGATCTCTTCGGGGTTCTCGAAGCCCGCGGCGAGCATATCGACTTTGCCGACCGCATTCGGGAGCTGTTTTTCGATCCGCCTGTCACCGACGATTACGACATTGATGGCTCGATCGAGCCGGATCTTGAAGCAGCCCGCGCGTACGTGACCGACCAGTGGGAGGTCAACGAAAGCGAAGTCGATCGCGGTTTCGAGCGGATCGAATCCTCGGTCGTCCAAACTGGCCTGGACCAGTGGGGATAGTGGGGCTTTCGTTGCCGTTGCAGCCACCAGTATTACCGAAGTTCGACATCGACTGCAGGCCATTCCGTTTCCGTTTCCGGTTGCCCACAGACGTACACCAGTGACTGGTCGGTCCGAACCGGCTCGAAGAGGCGGATCGAAATCACGAGCCGTCCCGGCGGTAGCGTTGCCCGGAGAACCGGGCCAGTTGAAGCGATGACGACATATGGTGGGGCGGCGACCGGCGACGCAGATAGCTGGTAGCCAGCAGCCGAAACAACGTCAGTCAAAACCGCAGGAAATTGTGCGTAGACACCCGCTTTCGAGAGTGTCGTCAGCAACGGCGAGCTGATCTTCTCGCGGTCGGCTGTCGCTGAGGCGTCACCAACAGCCGTCTCGAAGTCTGTGGCGACCGCATCAGCGCAGTCACTGATCGTGGCTAATAGCTCACAGTGTTCCGTTCGGAGGCGGTCGACAACGCTGTCTTCGAGGGCGCTCACGGTGACACCTCCAGTGGCCGTCGACAAAGTCCTCGCGTTTTTGTCGCTCGACCCTTGCTATATGATATGGACGCAGCCGCAATCGAAGCCGCAATCGAAGCCGCAATCGAAGAGAGCGAGGCAACCGTCAGCCAGCCACGGAGTGTCGATCACAATTTCGAGGATTCACACTTCGCCGCGGTCGTCGTCTCGCCCGCTTTCGAGGGCAAAAGTCTCGTCCAACAACACCAGCTCGTCTACGACGCGCTTGGCGAAAAAATGACGACCGACATTCACGCACTCGAAATCAAGACCTATACGCCCGATGCCTACGAGGAACACGGCGAATAAGCGGATACCACGCTCAGTCTGAACCACAATCAGTAGCTTTTACCCCGGATTCGACCCTTGGAGTGAGTATGTCAGACACATTCAGAACTGAATCCGACAGCCTCGGCGACATGCAGGTTCCAGTCGACGCCTACTGGGGGGCCCAAACCCAGCGTGCCGTCGAAAACTTCCCGATTTCGGGGATCACCTTTGGCCGCCGGTTCATCCGCGCACTCGGTGTCGTCAAAAAGGGAGCCGCCCAAGCCAACCGCGATCTCGGGCTCGTTGACGACGACATTGCCGACGCGATCATCGAAGCAGCCGACGAGGTAATCGCCGGCGACCTCGACGATCAGTTCCCGGTCGACGTGTTTCAGACCGGCTCGGGAACCTCCTCGAATATGAACGCAAACGAGGTCATCGCCAACCGTGCGGCCGAACTCATGGGCGCAGAGATTGGTGACCGCGCTGTCCACCCGAATGACCACGTCAATTACGGCCAGTCGAGCAACGACGTGATTCCGACCGCCATGCAC
>LFFM01000959.1_pt1 | contig 20517 bp, 18 predicted proteins | sample 643131 | NCBI WGS metagenome assembly LFFM01 (sample SAMN03777445, study PRJNA286221) | soda lake metagenome | biome: soda lake; feature: Kulunda steppe; material: water; isolation source: sample Tc-Br brine of Tanatar trona crystallizer | place: Russia: Kulunda steppe | collected 2011-07
CGACCGACGGCAGCGAGGGTCGGATGTAGCCGACCGACGGGCTGGAGGACAGTCGGGTGAACTTTTGTCCGTCGGCCGCGTTCGCGGGCACATGTACGACCGGATCCTGATCCCGACCGACGGCAGCGAGGGTGCCGAGGCCGCCGCGGAGACCGGACTCGAGCTGGCGGCGGTCCACGACGCGGCGGTCCACGTCGTCTGTGTCGCGGAGACGGGGCCCCTCGACGGCCTCCGGCTGCCGGGCGACGCCGAGAGCGCCGCGGACGCGCTCCGAAGCCGGGCGGCGGAGTTCGCCGACCGGATCGCCGACCGGGCCCGCGAGCGCGGCCTCGAGGTCACGACGGCCACCCCGTCCGGACCGCCCGGACCGGAGATCCTCGACGCGGCGGAGGCGGTGGAAGCCGACCTGATCGTGATGGGGACTCGAGGCCGCAGCGGCCTCCAGCGGGTCGCCCTCGGCAGCGTCACCGACCACGTACTCCGCTTTGGCGACGTCGGGGTGCTGGTCGAGAGTCACCGGGACGAGGTGTAAGGTTCAGGCCGAGCCGTCGACGGGAGTCACTCGAGGCGGTTTATCGCCTGCGTGCGCTTCCCGATCGACCAGCCGACGAGTGCGAGCCCGGAGTAGATTCCGATCGCAGGGAGTGTGTAGGCCGTGGGTACGACCTCGGGTGAGAACCCCAGCGTGTCGAGCCCGGCGGCGGCGAGCAGGGAGAGCAAAAAGAGCGCGGCGCCGACGTCGCCCCCGCGCATGCTCGGCAGCGCCGCCGGCGTCGAGAGCAGCCGACCCAGCGCGTAGAAGACGACCGCGTAGGTCGCCCAGCCGGCGAGCAAGAACGGCGCCACACGGCCCGGACTGTCCGGGAAGTATTCGGAAACGAACCTGATGTGGATCAGGGCGGTGACGAAGGTCGCACTCGCGAGCAACAGGTACAGCGTCGATCGGCTCCGGTCGTCGGTCATCGACGTTCGGGGACGCACGGAGGAGCCGTATAAGTATTCCGTCGCCGACCACACTCAAGTCCCCGCCGTGCGAACTGCCGGCATGGTCAGTCTCCTCTCCGACGACGACGTGGCAACGGTGCTCGACCTCGAGGGGTTGCTCCCGGAGCTCGCTGAGGCGTTCGCCGCCCAGGCCCGCGGAGCGGTCGAACGGCCGGAGCGACCACACTACCCGATGGGTACGGGGCTGGATCCCGACCGACCCGAGCAGCCACTCGGGACGGGGCTGTGTATGCCGGCGTACGTCCACGGCGCCGCCCACGCGGTGACGAAGCTCGCGACGGTCCACGAGGGAAACGCCGACCGCGGGCTCTCGACGGTCAACGCCCACCTCTCGGTCGTCGACGCCCGGACGGGCGAGCCGACTGCGATCCTCTCCGGCAACCGGATCACGAACGCCCGGACGGGTGCGATCGCCGGCCTGGCGGCCCGCGAGCTGGCACTCCCCGGGCCGGTCGACCTCGGGGTGATCGGCGCCGGCCGGCTCGCACGCTGGGGGACGCGGGCGATCGCGACGGCGACCGACCTCGAGACCGTCCGGGTGTACTCCCCGAGTGACTCCCGGATCGCGTGTGCCGAGGAGCTCGCCACCGAGCTCGGGGTCGACGCGCGTCCGGTGGAACGCCCCCGCGAGGCCGTCACCGACGCGACGGTCGTCCTGACGGCGACCACGAGCACGGAGCCGGTGTTCCCCGGGGAGGCCCTCTCGCCTGGGGCGCTCGTCGTCGCACTCGGTGCCTACACCCCCGAGACCCGCGAGCTCGACGACGTGACCGTAGAGCGAGCCACACGGGTGTTCGCCGACGTCCCCGAGGAGGCCCGCGAGACCGGCGACCTGCGCGGCCATCCCGAACTCGCCGTCTCGCCGTTCGGGGAGCTGTTCGCCGGCGATACCGGTCGGATAGACGACGGCGAGATCCTCGTCGTCGCGAGCGTCGGGACGGCGACCCTCGACGCGGCGACCGCCGCCTACGTCGTCGAACGGGCCCGCGAGGCCGGCGTCGGCGAGGAATTCCCGCTCTAGTCTCCGGCTCGTCCCGCCGCCGGGAGCCGGCCGAACCCGAATCGGCCACGAGCTTCATAACCGACCTGGAACAACTCCCCTCGGAGGACGAATGACGCCGAGGACGTCGGTCTCGTCTCGCTCGCCGCAGCCGTCCCGCCGAGCGGCGGCTCACGGAGGTCGATGGCCGTGAGCGAGCCGATGCTCGATCGGCTCACCGACCCCTTCTTCGCCGTCGGCGACGACTGGCGGTTCAGCTACCTCAACGGCCCCGCGGCGGCGTTGCTCGGCGGCTCTCGCTCGGAGCTGCTCGGCCGGGCGATGTGGGATGCGCTGCCCGATGCGGTCGAAACCCAGCTCCCGGAGGCGCTGTACGACGCGATGGACGACGGCGGCCAGCTCACCTTCGAGCTGTACCACGGCGAGGTCGACCGGTGGTTCGAGACCCGGGCGTACCCCTCGGAGACGGGACTCTCCGTCCACATGCGGGACGTGACCGACCGCCGGGAACGTCGGTCGACGCTCGCCCGCCAGGGGGCGATACTCGAGGCCGTTCGGGACGGTATCGTCACCCTCGACGCGGAAAACCGGATCCTCTCGGCCAACGAGACGATCGAGCGGACCCTCGAGGTCGACGCCGACGAGCTCGTCGGCGAACACGTCGAGGCGCTGCTCGAGCGTGCCGGCGTCGACGTCACCGCGGCGATCGAGCTCGGCCGGGCGATCGGCGACGTCGATCTCGGAATCGCACCCCAGCGCCGTGTCGAGGTCGAGTTCACCGACGCGACGGGGAGCCCGCGGGTCGGCGAGGTGCGACTGGTCCCCGTCGACTTCGGCGAGGCGAGCCTCGCCGCCGTCGTCCGTGACGTCACCGACCGCCGGGAGTACGAGCGGGTCGTCGGCTCGCTCCACGAGATCACGCGGTGGCTGCTCGACTCGGAGGACCCCGAGGAGATCTGTGCGATCGCCGTCCACGCCGGCAGCGACCTCCTCGGATTGCCGATGGGGGGGATCTGGCTGCTCGACGAGGAACGCGGCCACCTCGATCCGGTGGCGGCGACCGCGACTGCCCACGAGGAGCTCGGCGGTCTCCCGCGATTTCGGCGTGGCGAGGGGCTCGTCTGGAACGTGTTCGAACGAGGCGAACTCGCCCGGTACGACGACCTCCGGGAGGTCGAGGGGCTGTACGATCCGTCTATGCCGATCCGTTCCCAGATCGTCGCCCCGATCGGCGATCACGGCGTGCTCGTGACCGCCTCGACCGAGCCACAGGCGTTCGACGCGACCGACGTCGACCTCCTCTCGACGCTCGCCGAAAACATCCGTGCGGCCCTGAACCGGACCGACCGCGAGCGGGTGCTCCGGGAACGGACCGACCGGCTCGAGCGCCGGACCGACCGGCTCGAAGCCGTCGCCGATCTGCTCTCGACGGAGCTCGAGGACAGCCTTCTGGCGGTCGAGGAGGCACTCGACGAGGGCGACGCCGACGGGAGGGCAGTAGAGGACGCCAGACGGACGCTCGACCGCGCGGAGCGGCTCCTCGCGGACGTCCGGGAGTTCGCGGCCACCGCGACGGCCGTGGGGCCACGGACGAGGATCGATCTCGGTGCGGCCGTCGAGGCCGCCGTCGACGAGTCGGCACTCGAGCCCGCGTCGGTCATCGTCGAGGATCGGGCGACGCTGCGGGCCGATCCGGACCGGTTCGCCCACCTGCTCGAGACCGTCCTCGACGACGCGGCCGTCCTGGCGGACGAGGAGGTGGTCGTTCAGGTCGGGCTGCTCACACCCGAGGGGCCCGTCGACGAGCCGCGTGGTTTTTTCCTCCGGCACGACGCCGGAGGGGCCGCCGTGGCCGGTGAGCAGCCGCGGACGGACGTCGTCGGCGGCGAGGAGGAGCCGCGGACGGACGTCGCCGGTGGCGAGGAGGAGCCGCGGACGGACGTCGCCGGTGGCAAAGAGGAGCCGCGGACGGACGTGGATACGTCCCCCCGGAACGCGGACGGTCTCGGGGTGGCCGTCGCGGAGGCGATCGCCGAGGCTCACGGCTGGACGGCGACCGTCGAACGGACCGGTGTCGGCCAGACGCGGTTCTCCGTCAGGAACGTGGTCACGATAGAGCGAGCGTCGGCTACCGGCGGCTGACGCCGTGGGCTTCCGCGCTGGCCGTCACTCCCGTTCGATCGTCTCCCGGGTAACGTCCCGACAGAGCCGATCACAGACCCCCTGCTCGAGGAGCTCCTCGACCGTTCCCTCGACGGCCGTTCGGACGACGGCCAGCCGGTCCTCGAGCCGGGCGTACTCCCGGCTCGCGCGTAACTCGACGTCCGACTTTCCCTCCTCGAGCAGTGCCTTCTTTGACGCCAGCGAGAAGAACTCCTGGAGCTGGTCGTCGTACGTCGACCGCAACACCAGTCCGTCGATGATCGCGTGTAGCTCCTCCTCGGAGACGGGTTTGACGAGGTAGTCGTCGAACCCCATTCCGACGATGTCGAAGTCCGGTTCGACCGCCGTCACCATCGCGACCCGACAGTCTAGCCCGCGTTCCCTGATGACCTCGAGGACGTCGTCCCCCGAGAGCTCCGGCATCATCCGGTCGAGCAACACCACGTCGATCTCGTCGTCGATCGCCTCGATGGCCTCCTCGCCGCTGTGGGCCGTCTCGACCGTGTGCCGGCCGGCGAGCCAGGACGCGTAAAGCCCCGCTAAGTCCGGTTCGTCCTCGACGATCAGTACGTGTGTGGTCTCGTCCATTCGGGCTCCGAACGCGAGCGTTCGTCGGTACTGTTCGCGCGTGACCCATCAAGATACCGGAACCAGCGGCCCGTCGGCGGTTCGTTCGACCGAGACGCCCGGCCGGCCGCTCGGGGCCGGTTCACAGAATATCAAGGCGGATGCCACGGGGCTTGACCCCGAGGCAGTTGACCCGAACGGTGCGACCCGTGGTGTATGAACCTGCTACCGGCCGGTAATACATCCTTTATTTCGCAGTTACCCGCGATAACGTCCGACCCGTCAGCCGGTTTCGAACGGTCCGGACATTCGTTAAATTCTGAATAAACTACCACAAATAGTTCTATTTCAGAGTGTTCTTACGTTTATCACATGGAAAAGTTTATAGAGTAAACCCCTCGTTGACCGGTCGCATGTCGATCGATCCGTGCGGTCGAGACGATGGCGACTCGAGCAAACCTGGTAATCGGCAGTTGACGCGACGGGCTTGTCTCGGCTCGCTCGCGGCGGTCGCCGCCACCGGGGTCGGCGGCGTCGCCTCGGCGACGGACGAGTACGAACTCGTCGAGCTCTCCCCCGGCGAGCGCCACCACGTCGAGATCGAGGGCGGTGACTCCCTCGAGAACGTTCTCTACGACCAGACGGCCGAGGGCTCCCAGGTCGTGATCAGTGCCCGTGGGGCCGACTGGACGATCCGGAACGTGGGCGTCGCGGGCCCGAACGTCGGCCACGGCGCACAGTTCGGCGTTGCGGACACCGGCGGCGGCACGTCGACCATCGAGAACGTCTACCTCGGGGACGGTGCGATCGACGCCCACCGGACCGGCCTGGGGATCTGGGTCGCGCCGGACCACCGCGGCGTCCTCGAGATAGAACGGGTGAACGTCCAGGGGATGGGGGACAACTCGTTTTACTGCTCGGCGCCGGGATCCGACGGCGAGGTCCACATCGACTCGTGTTACTCGAAGGATTCCTGGGTCGCTCACTACCGGCTCGCCCGCGGCTCGGTCACGAACTCCGTCGCGGTCAACACGTCCGCGGGACGGGACGGCCGCGGGCTCTGGGCGTGGGCCCCGGGACCAGTCGAGGTGGAGGGCTGTTCGTTCGCGATGAACGGCCGGCACTTCTCGTTCGACGTCGGCGCGAACAACAGCGCCTCGCAGGTGCGGGTCGTCGACACCGAGTACGACACCGGACGCGACGGCGGTTCGACGGTCAACGGCGCGCTCGACCTCCGTTCGGGTAACGGCACCGATCCCGTAGACGAGGTGCCCGACGGCTGCCCGACGACCGCGGAGGAGGCCGCCGGAGGCGACGAGACACGGGTCTGGTCGCCGTTCGTCGGCCGTCGCCACTAGGGGCGTCGGTCTCCGGCGTCACCGCTGGCCCGGCGCTCCGACGCGTCGCGCTGACCCGGCCCTCCACCCGCCCCCGCTGGCTCGACTCCCCACCAATCCCCACAGACTCTGCTTTTCACTCGCCGGCTCGGCCCTCCTCTCGCCACCGTCAGCTATCCACCCGTCGCAGCCACCGACGACTCCCCGTCCTCTCCTTTCTGATCCGGCCGGCGTCCGGCGCTCAGTTCGGTCACAGAGTGAGGGCGTCGTCGGCCGCGTTCCGGAGCGCGTCCGAGCGGCCGTAGCTGCCCGGGGCGATCGCGACCGTCCCGACGCCGACGCTACCGGCGTACTCGAGAACCGGCTTGAAGTCGGTGTCCCGTGAGGCGATCGCGAGCGTGTCGAGCCGTCCCTCCGCGAGCGCCGCGGTGGCGTCGACGGCGAGTTTCACGTCGACGTCCCCGCTGGTGACGACGACCTCGAATCCCCGTGCCTCGGCGGCCCGGACGAGCCCGGGCGTGGCGTGCTCGTCGAGGTAGAGCCGCCGGACGCCGGTCCGGCCGAGCCCGTCTCCGACCCGTCTGAGCTCGTCGAGGTCGACGTCGAACTCCTCGCGGAAGACGTTCGGTCCGTCGACGAACAGGCCGACGGTCCGCGTGTCGGTACCACCGAGCCGCCGACGGATCCGATCGAACATGCCGGTCGCTTCTCGGCGTCCGGGCATAGCGCTGACGGAAGCCGGCGGGCGGACGTTCGCGGGCGATTCGTCCGGCCCGGCGGACGATTCAAGTGGGTCGTCCGCGTACCCGGGGGTGTATGACGATCGCCAGCGAGCTCAGGGAGGCGATGGATGACGGACGGGAGGAGCTGATCGCCGTGCTCGCCGAGCACCGGCTCGTCCCCGAGCTGGCGGGGACGTCGAGCTCGTCTCTCCTCGGAGACTCCGCCGTCCCCAAGTTCGAACTCGTCTCGCGCGGGGAGAGCGACGAGGCACAGCACGTCGACCGACAGACCGGGAAGCTCGTCCTCGATACGCTGGGCGTGAGCTCCGAGGAGGAGTGTGAGTCGGTCGTCGAGGAGATCACCGGCCACGACGCCTGGGAGTGAGGATCGTCGGCCACGACCGTGGGATAATATATACGTCCACGGGCGAGAGCGACGGGTAGATGCGCGCCTTTCGGATCGCCTACGACGGGACCGGCTACCACGGCTTCCAGCGCCAGCCCGACGTCCCGACCGTCGAGGACGCGATCTTCGACGCCCTCCGGGAGCTGGGGATCCTCTCGGCCGACGTCCCGAAACCGTCGGGGTACGCCGCCGCCGGGCGGACCGACGCCGGCGTCTCGGCGCTGGCCCAGACCGTCGCGTTCGAGTGCCCCGACTGGCTCACCCCGCGCGCTCTCGACGCCGAGCTGCCGGCGGACGTCGGGGCGTGGGCGAGCGCCGACGCCCCGGCCGACTTCCATGCCACCCACGACGCGAGCCGTCGGGAGTACACCTACCACCTCTACGCACCCTCCGCCGACCGGCGTTCCACGGACGGCGAGGCGACCGGCTCCGACGACTCCCCGACTGGGGGTCCACTCTCGGCGACGATCGACGACGACCGGTTCCGGGCCGCCCTCGAGGCGCTCTCCGGACGGCGGGACTTTCACAACCTGACGCCCGACGAACGGGGGACGGTCCGGTCGCCGACCCTCGAGGCGAGCCGCGAGGGCGAGTACCTCATCGTGACGGTGACCGCGGACGGCTTCGCCCGCGAGCTCGTCCGCCGTCTCGTCTCGCTCGCCCGGTCGGTCGGCACGGGCGAGGAGCCCGTCGGGAAGGTGGCGCGCACGCTCTCCGCGGAACCCCTGCCGGGCCACGAGGGAGTCGCCCCCGCGGCGCCCGAGCCGCTCGTGTTGACCGACGTCGAGTACCCCGACCTCGAGTTCGTCGCCGACGAACGGGGGGCCGAACGCGTCCGGACCGTCTTCGGGGAGCTGGAGGTCGAACGGACGACCGGCGCGCGGGTCGCCGGCTGCCTCCGCGAGGGGGTCCCGCGGTGATCGACCGGACGGCGAGCCCACGCTGATCGAACGCACGACGACGCCCGAACCGAGGCCACGTGACGGCGGCCGAATAGACGTCACGCGGTGACGCCCGAACCGAGGCCACGTGACGGCGGCCGAATAGACGTCACGCGGTGACGCCCGAACCGACGCCAACGAGGAGCCGCCGGGACTGTCCACGGGGCGTGGCGGGACTACAGGTGGCTCTCGATCGTCTCGGCGGTCTTGGGCCCGACTCCCGGCACGCTCTCGAGTTCTTCCCGGCTCGCCCCGCGGACGTTCTCGACGCTGCCGAACCGACCCAGAAGCCGCTTTCGCGTCTCCGGGCCGACCCCGGGAACGCCGTCCAGCGCCGTCGACACCTCGTCGCGGACGCTCCCGTGGTACTGGAGCGCAAAGCGGTGTGCCTCGTCGCGGACCCGCTGGAGGAGATGCAGCTGTGGGGCGTCGTCGGGCCAGTCGAACGTCCGGTCGGGCGTGATCGTCCGTTCGTCGGCTTTCGCCAGCGCCACTGCGGGGATCGTCCAGCCGACGGCTTCGAGGGCCTCTCGTGCCGCCTCGAGCTGGCCACGGCCGCCGTCGATCACGAGCAGGTCCGGGTCCGGCCGATCGTCCCGGCCCTCGACGGCCCGCCGGGCGCGCCACTCGAGTAACGTCCGCATGTTGGCGTAGTCGTCGTTCTCGTCGGCCAGCTTCTTCCGGCGGTAGGCGGACTTCTCGGGGTCGCCGTCGACGAAGGTCACGTCGCTGCCGACCGCCGCCCGTCCGCCCGCGTGGGAGACGTCGAACCCCTCGATCCGGGCGGCCGACTCCAGCCCGAGTGCCTCCGCCAGGGCGGCACACTCCTCGCGCCGGCCGACGTTCCGGCGGGCGTTTTTCAACGCGAGGTCGACGAGCGTCGCCTCTCGGCCGGCGCCGGGAACCCGGACGTCGACGCCCTCCGCCTCGAGCCAGGCGCTCACCTTCCCGTCGCCGTGGTGTTCGGGCAGGAGGATGGCTTCGGGCAGCTCGCGTTCGGCGTAGTACTGGACGAGAAAGGCCGTCAACACGCCGGGAACGCCCTCGCCGCCGTCGGGGGCCGAGAGCGGGTGTCGGTCCCGCTCGACGAGCTTGCCCCCTTCGGCGCGGAGGCGGGCGACCGTCGCCCCGTCGCCCTCGATGGCGACCCCGAGGACGTCGACGGTCCGCTCGTCGCCGACCGACCGGACCGCGTCGGCGCCGCCGCCGTGGAACGACTCGACGGCCGCGAGCCGATCCCTGAGGTTCGCCGCGCGCTCGAAGTTCCGCTCGGCGGCGGCGGCCTCCATCCGCCGGGAGAGTGGATCGGCGAGCACCCCAGTTTCGCCCTCGAGGAACCGCTTCACCCGCTCGACGTCCTCCCGGTAGGAGTCGAGGTCGATCTCTCCCGTACAGGGGGCGGTACAGAGTCCCATCTCGTAGTCGAGACACGGACGTACGCGTCCGGCGTACTTGTGATCCGTGCACGACCGGATCCCGTAGCTCTCCCGGAGTGCCTTCACCACCGTCTCGACCCGTCCCTTGTCGGTATATGGGCCGTAGACGGTCGCCGACTCCGCCGGGTCGCGGGTCACCTCGATCCGTGGCGCCTCGCCGGCGGTCAGCTGGACCATCGGGTAGGACTTGTCGTCTTTCAGCCGGACGTTGTACCGCGGCCCGTGACGTTTGATCAGGTTCGCCTCGAGGAGAAGTGCCTGGGTCTCGGTGTCCGTGACGGCGATCTCGAGCTCGTCGGCGCGGTCGACCATCCGGCGGATCCGCTCGCTTCGGGGGTCGGCGTACGACCGCACCCGCGAGCGCAGGTCGACCGCCTTCCCGACGTACAGCGTCGTCTCGCCCTCCCGGAACTGGTAGACCCCCGGCTCGCGGGGGAGCTCGCCCGCCCGCTGGCGGAGCCGGTCGACGTCCATCGGCCGTCTCTAGCGGACCGACGGCTTTGAGCCTGACGTCGTCGTCTCGTCGGCGTCCGGCCCCACTGCCGACTCGAGGGCGGTCCGCGCCGGCGGATCCGATCGATCGACCGGAACCGTCAGCTCCCCGCCGCTGTGGACCCGGATGACGAGCCGTCGTCCTCGCGAGCGGCGGTACTGGTGGGCGAACGCCAGCGCGGCGACCGCGGCGAGCAACCCGAGAAAGACCACGAACGCGTCGACGAGCGTCGCCAGCGTCTCGATCGCCCCAGCGCGTCGTCGATTCCGGTGGCAGTCGGCGTCCCCTCGGCGTCGATCGGCGAGGGAATCAGCTCCCGGAATTCGGAACGGACGGCGACGACGGCGACGGCCCGGAGGAGCCGACGGAGTCCCACAAAGGTTTAACTCCACACGAGACTTCGTCCTTCTCGAGAGGACAGATGTCACCGGAGGATTCCGACGACCGACGGACAGACGAAGAGTCGAGCGCGGACGACACAGACCGGACGCCGGAGGACGTCCACGATCCGGACTCGGAGGGGCCCGTCGAACGTGCCGCCGTCGACGCAGCCGAGGAGCTCGACGCGCGGATCGTCGACCTGCTCTCGTGGATCCTCGATACGGAGACCAGAGCGAAGATCTACGTCTTCCTGCTCGCGAATCCTGCGAGCACCTCCGAGGAGGTCGCGACGGGGACCGGTCTCTACCCCAGTACCGTCCGGGAGGCGCTCGCTGAGCTCCACGACGAGGATCGCGTCGACAGGGAGAAACGCGAGAGCGACGGTGCGGGGAACAACCCCTACGAGTACACCGCGATCCCGCCGAGTGAGCTCGTCGGCGGCGTCGCGGATCAGGTCCAGCGGGAGCTGAACACGATCTTTTCCCTCGACCGGCTCCTCGAGCGCGAGACGGAACCGTTCGACGTGGACGCCGAGCCGGTGACGATAACGGTCGACGAGGCACCCGGTGGCGTCGAGTCGGACGACGATGTGGACGACGGCCACGTGGATGACGACGTAGATACCGGGGCGGGCGACGACGCTGACGCAGACGACGGCCATACCGACGGCGACGTGGACGCAGAGACGGACGGGGACGAGGATCGCGAGTAGACGGTACGGTCGAACGTTCAGTCCCGGCCGGCCGAGACAATGCCGAATCGGCCCGGGCGGTTTCACGGCCAGAACCGAGAGCTCGATCGTCGCCTCCGCCGATTGGCAAACCGTTTTGCCCCCATGTACCAAACGCGGGGATAGCGGATGAGCTCACATCACACACCGGAGACGGAGGCCCGGAACCGACCGAAAAGAAACGGTGCCACCGGAGGACGACGATGACCGATGAGCTTCCACCGGTCTACGGCGGCGAGATCCTGCACGTCCACCTCGACAGCGGCGAGGTCGAACGCGAGTCGATCGATCCCCGGGACGCCCGCCGGTTCCTCGGCGGTAACGGCTTCGCAGCCAGACTGGTCCACGACCACGTGCCGCCGGAGGCGGGGCCGTTCGATCCCGAGAACGTGCTCGCGTTCACCGTCGGGCCGATGAACCTGACGCCGTTTCAGTCGACCAGCCGCGGCGTCGTCGGTTTCGTCAGCCCGATGACCGACGGCTTCTTCGACAGCACGTTCGGCGGCACGTTCCCGCGGGCCCAGAAGTCGACGGGGTTCGAGGCGATCGTCCTCCACGGGCGGGCCGAGGAGCTGTCCTACGTCCACGTCAGCGAGGACGGAGCGGAGCTGAAGCCCGCGACCGACCTCGCGGGCGCCGAGACGTACGACACCTGCGAGCGGATCCGCGAGCGGGAGGGCGAGGGGTACGACACCCACGTGATCGCCGCCGGCCCGGCCGGGGAGAACCGCGTCCGGTACGCCTGTCTGCTACACGACTCGAAGATCCGGGAGGGGGTCGCCGGCCGCGGGGGCAGCGGGGCGGTACTCGGCTCGAAGAACGTCAAGGCCGTCGCGATCCGCGAGGGGGAGTTCGAGCCAGAACTCGCCGACGAGGACGGGCTCCGCCAGCTCGCCGGCTCCCGGATGGGGCCGCTGATGGAGGGCACCGAGATGCTCCAGGAGTACGGCACCAGCGGGCTGGTGAACCCGATAAACGAGATGGGGAAACTCGGCGAGTCGAACAACCGCCGCGAGCAGGCCGCCGACGAGGACGCGGAGGCGATAAGCGGCGAGACCCTCCGTGCGGAGTACGTCACCGAGGACACAACCTGTGCGAACTGTGCGGTCCGGTGTGGGAAACGCGTCTCCGTCGAGGCCGAGGGGATCACCGCGGCGAAGATCCCCGAGTTCGAGAGCCTCTTTGCGACCGCGTCGATGCAGGAGACGTACGACATCGAACGGGTGATCACCTCGAACGACCTCTGTGACCGTCTCGGGATGGACACGATCAGCTGGGGCGTGACCGTCGCGTTCGCCCGGGAGTGTTACGCTGAGGGGCTGATCTCGGAGGACGCCTCCGAACACCTCGAGTTCGGCGACGCCGACGGGCTCGTCGAGCTGGCCCGGGAGACCGCCCACCGAGAGGGGATCGGCGACGACCTCGCGGAGGGCTCGTTCCGGATGGCCGAGGCGCTCGAGGGGAACTCGAGCAGCTATCTCCACGGCTCGAAGGGCCTCGAGTTCGCCGCCCACTCCCCCCGCGGGCTGAAGGGGATGAGCATCGGCTACGCGACCTCCACGCGCGGGGGCTCTCACCACGATACCCGGCCGACTCGCCAGTACGACGGCGAACACGACGAGACCACCGAGGGAACTCCCGAGTTCGCCGCCCGCTCTCAGCACTTCACCGCGCTCGGGGACTCGCTAACCCAGTGTCGGTTCGTCAGCGAAGGTGGCTGGGGAACGGATATCACCGAGGAGTACCGCGACGCCCTCGCCGCGGCGACCGGCTGGGAGCTCTCGACGGCGGAGGTCGAGGAGATCGGCGAACGGATCTACAACTTAGAACGGCTCATCAACGTCGAACGCGGCGTCGCGAGCCGGGAGGCCGACACCCTCTCCGAGCGGGTGATGAGCGAGCCGATCCCCGACGGACCGGCCGAGGGGATGTACTGCCCGCCCGAGGAGCTCGAGGCGATGCTCGATGAGTACTACGCGTTCCGTGGCTGGGACGACGACGGCGTCCCGACCGCCGAGACGCTCGACCGGCTCGGGATGGCCGAGTTCGCCTGACCGCAGACACGCCCGAGACGGTCGAATCCGCCTGACTACCACCGCCCGGGCCGGACGAGTTCGCCTGCCACCGACACGCTATTCACACCCGGCTGCGTGGGTCCGGCCATGAACGACCAGGTAGTCGATCCCGAGTTCGCCGACGAGCTGATCACCGTCTGCCGGACGGTCGTCGGGGACGAGCTGCGCAGTGTCACCTACTTCACCGACGAGGAGGTGGGGCAGCTGTACCTCCGCTCGGACCTCGATCGGACGGCCGACCTCGTCGGCTTCGCCGAGCTCGAACGCGGGGGCTTTCGGGCCGATCAGCTGTACCGGGACAGCCAGCTCGGCGAGTACCACGCGACGGTTCGGATGTTCGACAACGGCTACCTCGCGCGCGTCATCGCCGGCGAACACGGCGTCTGGGTCACCACCGACTCGATGTCGATGGAGCGGTTCGAGGAGCTCTCGACCGCCCTCAAACGATCCCTCGCCGGGTGAGTCGGCCGGCTGACGAGCGCCGGGATCCATGCCGTTATGTGCCACGAGGCCCCACCTCCGGACGGAATGGACGTGGATCTCTCCCGGCTGACCGCCCACCTCGAGGCGGAGGGTATCGACGGCTACCTCATCGACGACGACTCCGCGGATCCCGATCAGCGGTACGTCTCGGGGTTCGACGCCCCGGACCCGTACCTGACGCTCGTCGACGGCGACGGGGTCCACCTGCTCGTCTCCGGGCTCGAGTACGGCCGCGCCAGGAAGGAGGCGAACGCGGACACCGTGAGTCGGCTCTCGGCGTACGACTACCGGTCACGTCTCGCCGAGTACGGTTCCTACGAGGGCCGGATCCGGACCGTCGCGGCCTTCCTCGCGGATCGCGGGGTCGAGTCGATCGCCGTCCCGACCGGCTTCCCGACGGGGACGGCAGACGGGCTTCGCGAGCGGGGCGTCTCGGTCGGCGTCGAACCCGACGGGATCGTCGAGGCTATCCGGGCTAAAAAGACCGACGAGGAGGTCACACACATCCGACGGACCCAGCGAGCCAACGAGGCCGCGATGGCCGTCGCCGAGGGGTTGATCGGTGGCGCCGAGATCCGGGAGGGAGTCCTCCACCACGGCGGCGAGGTGCTGACGAGCGAACGGGTCAAGGAGGCGATCGAGGTCGAGTTGCTCGGTCACGGCTGTGGGCTCGACGACACGATCGTCGCCTGCGGGGCCGACGCCGCCGACCCCCACGACCGGGGAAGCGGGCCGCTCGAGGCCGGCGAGGCGATCGTCGTCGACGTCTTCCCGCGGGACAAGACGCAGGGGTACTTCGCCGATATGACCCGGACGTTCGTCCGCGGCGAGCCGAGCCCGGAGATGCGTCGCCGGTACGAGGCGACCCGGGAGGCCCACGAGGCGGCGCTCGCGGCCGTCGAACCGGGCGTTACGGGTGCGGCGGTCCACGACGTCGTCTGTGACGTCTACGAGGAGGCCGGCTACGCCACCCTCCGGAGCGATCCGGACGCCGAGACCGGCTTCATCCACGGCACCGGTCACGGCGTCGGGCTCGCGATCCACGAGGCCCCGACGATCTCCTCGGCCGGCGAGGAGCTCGAGCCCGGACACGTGATCACGATCGAGCCGGGGCTCTACGATCCGGCCGTCGGCGGCGTCAGGATCGAGGACCTCGTGGTCGTCCGGGAGGACGGCTACGAGAACCTCACCGAGTATCCGATCTCGATCGAGCCGCGTTCCGACCGGTGAGCTGCGGACGTGCCGACCGGTGAGCTGCGGTCGAACTACCTGCCTGCGCGGGCCGCCGGAGAAACCGACGCTCTCACTGGCCGTGAACGTCCGACGCTCTCACCGGCTGTGAACCACCGACGACGACTTGTTCGTTCGGCCCCTCTTCTCGTGGGTGCCCCCGCCACCGCGGACGGACGGAGTCGACGGTGAGCGTGGCCTGCTCGCCTCGCTGCTCCGGGCGTTGCTCGCGACGCTGCTCGTCCTCTCGATCGTCCTCGCGGGTGTCCTGCTCGCGATTCCCACACTCGACGTGCCGTGGACGCCCGAGGGGGTCGAGGAGCCACGCCTCCCGGTCGATCTCGGGGAATCACCGCCTGCCGAAAACGCGTCGACCGACGACAACGCTGTGGCCGATTCGACCAGTTCGACGTACGAGGCCGACTCGGGGACGATCCACTCGGGGACCGTCGAACGGCTGGTCGAGGCGGAAGTCGACGACCGGCGGGCCGAACACGGCCTCGACCCCCTCGAACACGACGGCACGGTCGCCGCCGTCTCGCGGGCCCACAGCGTCGACATGGCCGAACGGGAGTACTTCTCACACACCAACCCCGACGGCGAGGATCCGATGGATCGGTTCGCCGCCACCGCGAACTACTGTCGGGCCTACGGCGAGAACATCGCGATGACCTGGATCGACCGCGACGTCCGCGGCGACGACGGCGAGGTCAGCAACCACGGCACCGCCGAGGAGCTCGCTGTCGGCCTGGTCGACGGCTGGATGGACTCCCCACCCCACCGGGAGGCGATCCTCACCGAGGGGTGGGATCGTGGCGGCGTCGGCGTTCACCTGACCGAGGACGGGCGGGCGTTCGCGACGCACAACTTCTGTGAACTCCGGTGACGACCCCGGGGTCCGGACTCACCCCTCGCCGACGACGACCGCGAGGAGGTAGATGGCGATGGCGACGACGACGATCGTCGCCCCCGGTCGCAGACCGTAGCTCCAGGAGAGGCCGATCCCCGAGAGCACCGAGGCGACGCCGACGAGCACCGAGCCGTAGAGCGCGGACCCGAAGCCGTCGAGGACGAGCGAGGCGGCGGCCGCCGGCACGACGAGCATCGCGGCGACGAGGATCACCCCGAGGATCTGCATCGCGCCGACGACCACCACGGCGGTCAACACGACCAACAACCCGTTGTATCCGGAGACGTTCAGCCGGGCGACGCGTGCGGCCTCCTCGTCGAAGGTGATGAAAAGCAACGGCTTGTAGGCGACGGCGACGGAGCCGACGACGGCGGCGGTCAGCAGGGCCATAAGCGCCACGCTCCGGTCGTCGGTGATCGAGATGTTCCCGAACAGATAGCCGGTGATGTCGACGAACGCGAAGCCGCCGCCGAGGTCGATGAGCAGGGTTCCGACCGCGAAGCTGCCGGTGAGCACGATCGCGATCGGGACGTCGCCGTGGCTCGCGGTCCGGTCGACGAGCGCCTGGACGCCGAGGGCGCCGACGATCGCCACGAGGACGGCGACGAGCAACAGCCGGACGTCCCAGCCGGAGACGCCGAAAAAGAGCGTCCCGAGGGCGACGCCGGCGAACGCCGTGTGTGCGAGCGTCTCGCCGATCAGCGCCATCTCCCGGTGGATGAGGAACATCCCGATGACCGGACCGGCGATCCCGACGAAGACGCCGGTGGTTACCGTGTTCCAGAGGAAGCCATAACAGCCGAACTCCGAGCCGACGGCCCGGCTCGCCAGACAGCCGTACTCGAAGAAGGCCGCGGGCATCACGCCGACGGCGATCGGGACGAACACCGCGAGGACGACGGCGGCCAGCGTCGCCACCCCCGCGCGCAACGCCGCGTCGACCGTCGTCATCGGCCGGCGACGGCCGTCGCCGCGGGTGGACGGCCTCATCTCGCCCCCAGCGCCTTCGCGAACGCCGGCAGGGTGAGCTCCTCCATCTGGCCGAGGTAGTCGCCGTACCCCTCCTCGCGCCACTCCTCGAGGTAGCTCTCGGCGGCCGACACCATCGCCGTCCCGACGTCGCCGTCGGCCTCCTCGGCGATCGCTTCGGCGTAGCGGTCGCCGTCGAACGGATCGTAGAGGACGTACTCGATGCCCCGCTCCTCGACGAGGTCGACGGCCGCGGCGATGTCGGCGCTCGAGGGCTCGTCGTCCGGGGAGAGCCCGACCGGCGTGTGGACCTCGAAGCCGTGGCGTCTCCCGAGGTGGGCAAACGAGTCGTGTCCGGCCAGTACGGCGACGTCGTGCTCGCGGTCGACGAGACGGTCCTGGAACTGTCGGTGGAGCCCCTCCAGGCGGTCGACGTACGCCGCGGCGTTTCGCTCGTACCGGTCGGCGCGTTCGGGGTCGAGTTCCACCAGCCCGTCGCGGACCGTCCGGACGGCCGTCGTCGTCGAGAGGGGATCGGAGAAGAACTTCACGTCGACGAGCCCGTGGTCTCTCGACGCCTCCTCCCCGGTCTCTTCTACGTCCACCCCGATCGGTTCGCTCTCCCAGACGACCGACCCCGCCTCCCGGAGTTCGAAGACGAGCAGGGTCCGACCCTCCTCGAGGCCGTCGATCCTGACGTCCGCCCCCTCGGCGGCGAGCTCGACCGTCTCCGGCGCGTCGGGGGCGATCCGCGCGGAACCCTGATACGGGGAGCCAGACCCCAGCGGAAACGGCTCGCCGCTCCCGTCGACAAAGCGGGTGCCGAGCCGACGGGATCCCCCCGGGGGGACCGCTGGCAACTCGCCGTGCCAGTGGTCGAAGTGGTGGTGGGCGACGACGTTCTCGTGCCGGCGGTCGATCACTTCCAGTTCGGCGACGGGACCGTGCTCGTGATCCGGGTCGAACTCGTGGTCCGTGTCGTGTCCGTTGTCCGAGTCGTGGTCCGCGTCGTGTCTGCTGTCCGAGTCGTGGTCCGCGTCGTGTCCGCTGTCCGAGTCGTGATCCGCGTCGTGCTCGTGATCCGGCTCGTGTCCGTTACCCGAGCCGTGGTTCTCGCGGTCGTCGTGATCGTCGCCGTACGCGATCGGTTCGATCCCCTCGAGGGCGTCGATCAACGCCACCTCGTCGGCGTAGTTCGCATCGATCTCGCGGGCGGCTTCCTCCGCCCACGGCTGGAAGCCGTCGGCGTCGAGGTAGACGAACGCCTCCGCCTCGAGAATCTCGGGTAAGAGGTCGGTCCGTGGCTCCCAGCCGTGGCCGTGGCCCTCGGCCGGCACGGCGTTCTCGACGGAGAACCCCTCGCCGGCGACGTTCCGGGCGAACTCCGCCAACGTAAAGAAAGACGCGAATACCGTCGGCCCGTCCGTGCCGGAGTCGTCGCCGAGACAGCCAGCGAGGCCGCCGAACGCCAGCGACGCGCCGGCCGCGAGGGTCGACCGGCGGCTCTGGGACGTCATGGTATGATAACAGCCACAGAAAGTATTATACCTATCGGAAATCCGTCAACCGTGCGGAGCCCGTCCGGACCGACGCGCTGGTCAGTCGGCGTTCCGCTCCGATCGAGCGCTGCCCCACTCCCCCGGAGCGCCTCACCGCTCCTCCGGCCTGCCGTCGACGGTCCAGTGGAGGACGACGCCGCCGTCGAGCCGGTCCACGTCCGCGAGCTCGAGGTCTGGGAACCGATCGAGGAAACCGTCGCCGTCGGCGAGCGTCGGCGCGTCCCGCCCGCCGATGAGCTGCGGGCCGACGAACGTCGAGAGCCGGTCGACCAGGCCGGCCTCGAAAAACGAGAAGACGAGTTCGCCCCCACCTTCCACCATCAGATCAGCCACACCGGAGTCCGCGAGCGCCGCGAGCGCCCGCTCGAGGTCGACACGTCCCTCCCCGGCCACGACGGCCTCGACGCCCGGGCCACGGAGCGTCTCCAGTCGCTCGGGATCGGCAGCCTCGCTCACGAGCAGGTACGTGGGCGCGTCGTCGTCGAGCACCCGTGCGTCCGGCGGCGTTCGGGCCCGGGAGTCGGCGACGACCCGGGCCGGCTGGGCCGGCTCCCCGGCCTCGCGTCGCCGTTCGACGAGGTTGGCGTCTTTCACCGTCAGCCGTGGATCGTCAGCCAGCACGGTGCCGACGCCGACGGCGACGGCGTCGCTCCCCGCCCGAAGCCGGTCGACGCGGGCGAAGTCCTCGGGGCCGCTGATCGCGACCTGCTCCCGTCGGACCGTCGAGAGCTTGCCGTCCGCGCTCATCGCCGCGTTGACGAGGACGTCCATACTGCCGCTGGGGCTCCCCGGCTAATAGGGGTTGGTGACTCGCCGAACCGGCCGCTAAACGGGGTCGACGATTCGTCGGAGTACCCGGCCAACGGCGTTCGACGAGCCGTCGAACCCCGGCCGATAGCGAGCCCGACGACGTTCGAAGAGCTTTAACGCGGCTGGCCTCCCACTGGCAGTATGGTCGGCGATCGGGTCCTAAACCGGCTCCCCGAGGACTGGCGGAGGATGGTGACGACGCGAGTGGTCACCCTCCTCGTGTTGCTCGTCGCCTTGCTCTCGGTGGCGACCGGGCTGGTCAACATCGACCAGGAGATCGCCGACTTCGGACCCTTCGCCCCGTTCGTTCCCGACGGCGTCCAGCAGGCGGTCGGCTTCACCGGGGCACTGACGGGGTTTCTCATGCTCGGCGGCGCGCTCGCGTTGCGCCAGGGGCTGCGTGCCGGCTGGTACGCGTCCGTGGTGTTGTTGCCGGCCACGGCGATCCAGGGGGTTCTCCAGGGGAGCCCCTACTCCGTGCCGCTGGTCGTCCTCTCGCTCGTCTCCTTGCCTGCCCTGGCTCTCACCCGGACGCGATTCGACCGCGCCCTCTCGCTGACGACGACCCAGCTCGCGGCCGGAAGCGCGCTCGTCGGCGTCCAGGCCTACGGCACCCTCGGGGCGTTCGCGCTCAGAGAGGAGTTCGACGGCGTCGACTCGCTGCTCGAAGCGTTCTACTTCACCCTCATTACCTCTAGCACCGTCGGCTACGGCGACGTCACCCCCGAGTCGGAGCAGGCGATGTTGTTCACTATGTCCGTGGTCGTCCTCGGCGTCGCCAGCTTCGGTATCGCGATCGGTGCGCTCGTCGGGCCGGTGATCCAGGCACGGATAAGCAAGACACTCGGAAAAATGACAGACTCACAGTTCGAACACCTCGAGAACCACGTCCTCGTGCTCGGCTACGGGGAGCTGACCGAACCGATCGTCGACGAGCTGGTCGAGGCCAACGCGCGGTTCGCCGTCGTCGCGCGCGACCGCGACCGCGTCGAGAGCCTCGCCGACCGGAACGTCCTCGCACTCGCTGCCCAGCCCAGCGACGAGGAGCCACTCAAACGGGTGAAAATCGGCCGTTCCCGGGCGATCCTCGTGGCGACCAACGACGACGCCCAGGACGCGCTGGCGATTCTCACCGCGCGGGAGCTGCGCCCGGACGCCCGCATCGTCGCCGCGGCGACCGACCACGAGAACGTCCGGAAGCTCGAACGCGCGGGCGCCGACACGGTGCTCAGCCCCGCCGTGCTCGGTGGAACCCTGCTCGTCCGCTCCGCCCTCGGCGAGGACGACACGGAGCTGATCG
>LFFM01000960.1_pt1 | contig 20514 bp, 30 predicted proteins | sample 643131 | NCBI WGS metagenome assembly LFFM01 (sample SAMN03777445, study PRJNA286221) | soda lake metagenome | biome: soda lake; feature: Kulunda steppe; material: water; isolation source: sample Tc-Br brine of Tanatar trona crystallizer | place: Russia: Kulunda steppe | collected 2011-07
CTCTTGGATATTCAACCAAGCCTTGTCGTACTGATCATCAAGTGGGGCCGAAATCCACTTGAGCATTTTCTGCAAGTTACCACGGGTCGTCTCAAAGTATGCTTTCTCAATCATTTTTATTCGGTTAGTGCAGTCACGAGTGGACCTGTAGTTAATTCAACGCCAAAAGCCTTTTCGTTTTCTGAAACTTTCATTGGTTCAGAGAACGGAACTACAAGTGTTTCTCTTTGTTCATTATAGTAAACATCATTCCAGTCAAGTTCGTTATCTTGTTCCATTAGTCCAAATACCTCATTGTGTTAGCTTCCGTAAACTGTACATCGTGTTCTAGACTATATGCATCCTTTACATCCCCAAGATTTTCAGCACCTTCGGATTCAATTCGTTGAATCTCTTCAAGCATTTCAATATGCTTTGGGAAAGTAGGTCGTTCAAGGCCCATATATTTGAACCTAGTCAATCCACTCTTTTGGAGATCTCCAACTGGAACACCATTCTTGTTCAAGTATAATCGAATAATACTATTGACCTTGTAAACATTCTCCTTTTCACCACCCGGTTTATCGGGGGCTTTATCAATAGTATCATTCGAAATAACTTCTCCAATGTCATCTTTCCGCGTGCTTGTCCAATAGACATGGAAATCACAACTTTCGAATGGTTTTCGGAAATGTTTATTGTGATATTCTTTGATCTTCGGCCAATCCTGAAGTTCAATATTCACATCTTCCGGTGGAGTATTTGGATACCATTCTTCGATGAATTTGTACTGACTCCACTCCCACATGACAGCCATGGAATCAACAACAATAGTACCAGTTTCTCCAGTTTGACTCTTATATTCCGAAAGGAAATTCAGAGCTTCATCACGGTGTTGACAAGCTTCATCAAAATCAGATGGCTGCCAAATGAAAACTTCTTTATCTGAAAATTTATTAGCAATATCATCTGCTTTATTTTCAGTATCGATGAAACACACTGGACCCGGCATTGTATATCCAAAGTGTGTCTTGCCTTGTCCTTCATCAGACCAACACATAATTTTGTGCTGACTTTCTTTTTCGCTCGCTTCATTAATATCCATAGCATTCGGTGCTAATGAGGATAAATCGGTTGTTTTTGCACTTCGACTCATAGTTTCATCATCTGATTCATCTTCAATTTCTTCCACTTCATTCGGTTCTTCATCTTCAATTTCATTGTCATTACTCCATCCCATACATCAAAGTTCCTTTGTCCATGAATTTATAATCATCGGTTTTGTCTCCATAATAATCATCGATTTCTTTAGCAATTTTTTCAGCATCGATTTCATCAATTTCAATTGAATAAAAATCTTCTTCAATAGGAAGTTCACTAAAACCATTTTCATTTTGTGAACTTTCGGGAGATTCAATTTCCCAACTTCTTTTAAATGAGTTTGGCACTGAATTTAAGAGGTAAGTAAACTCACTATCCGAACCATAATCAATAATTTTCCCGCCTTCTGTTTCAATTAACATTTTATTATATCTCAGATCGAAGTTCGATCAACATTCGATGAAGTTTGTTCTCGGTCTGGTGATTCCGATGAAGAATTATCTTCATACCCGTCAAAATCACCTTCGATCATAATTGGAACAATACCATCGACATTCATTGTAGCGATTCCATTTTGGTTCTTCGTAACTGTCCCGAACATTTCAACAATCGAACCTATTCCATATTCCATCAGAGAAGGATCAGTCCAGCACGTCATACCGGGAGTTGCATTATCACCTGCTGATTCTTGATCGAAAACGGGACTGTCAACAATATCAGCTTCATCGAAGACAGTATCATCACGAACAGTGTAAGTACCATTTCCTTCAGCAGAATTCTTGTAACCGTCATAGATATCGACAGTCATCCGACGAATATCAACTCCGAACGAAGCTGGATAAATATCGCCATTATCCGTTCGTTCGGTTTGACTCATATTGTTCGTGATATCACGGATGTTAGTTTCAGGAACGGCAGATCGGATTTCTTCAATCATCGGTTCTCGATTTTCTGGTTTAGTAACATTAAGTTCAGTATCTTCAGATGAATTTAGAAGACGGAACTTATCTGTATGTGCTTCACTAACCGAAAATTCGCCAACAACAATATTGCCAACATTGTCAAAAGCATCAACTACCTTTCCAAGATTCACTTCGCTACCATCGATAATGATTGTTGAAAGGAAATTACGACCTGTATCCTCGTTTGGATTGAGATCAACAAGTGCTTTGCCAACGAATGTGTCACCACTACTCCAATTACGAACCGAACCACCAATGGTGAGCATTTCAACACCATTAGTTGGAACACGACTACGAGCTAGCTGTGCAGTTCGTGTGGCACGAAGGGCTAGCCGTTCAAGTTGTTCATCTGTGGCAGAGCCAACTACCTTATTCTCCAATTCGTCAAACTTTTCACGAAACTTTTCACGAACAACATCAAATTCAACATCATTATCTTCAGCAAGTTTTTCGAGTGCTTCAGCCGTGGTGGAACTAACTTCTACCATACACTCCTTCTTTGGTAGGGTACAATAAAAGGCTTTCGTTAGACACCAGTGATATCGTTTTCACCAATATCAATTAGTACAGAGCTATTGCCTGACGATGGATGTTGTTGAACTTCAGCTTCAAACAATTCTCCTTTCGCTTTACTCATACCGATGAAAAAGTTAGCAGTATGCTTGATTTTAGCTCCACCATACTGTAACACATTTTTCCCATAACTATCCGGATTTTTGTATGCTTGGTTTGTAAAGATTACTGGACACTCCAAGCGGTCTGCAACCTCTTCTAGTTTAACCAAATGCTTTCCTAATTCATTAGAACGTTGCGAGAGTGTTCCACGTCCATCGTAGTCCGAAGATAATCTGATACGGGCTGTAAGAGAATCAACTACAACAACAGAAGCCTCATCGAAATAATCAATGATCTTGCTATATGCACTGTATTGTTGATCAATAGAATATGCTTTTACTCTGTGAATATTTTCAACAGTATCTTCTTGACTAGCTAGTTTCTTAATTCGTTTTGGTCTAAATCTATCTCGTTCAGTTTCAATAATAATAGCAGGTTTACCAGTTTGTTCATATCCTTCTACTAGTAGTTTTTGTGCTAGTTGTGATTTACCAGTACCACTTTCTCCCCACATACTAATAACAGCATTTTCTTCAAAACCTCCTTCTAGTGCTTCATCTAGTGTATCAATATTAGATTTAATTTTATTCTTATTATCATATTCTTCTTGAACTTCTATACCAGTTTGAATAGTTACTGTATTTTGTTTAGCTTCATATTTAAAATCTTTAGCTCTAGAATTACTAATACCACATTCAGTAATCTTTTCTATACTAGAATTAGCTAAATCTTCTATACTATTAATACCATTATCATTCAATGATTCTATTGTTTTATTACCTATTCCATTAATATCTTCTAGTTCTATAGCCATATATTAATTAACTATTACTTGTAGAGTTATATATTTATCGATTAAATAATTTCATTTATACTAGTTATCTATAATAGACTAGTTATCTATAATAGACTAGTAGGAAGTATAATACTATATACTCTAATACAGCTACAGCACCGCTTACGAGGGGGGAGTATTAAAGAATTACTAATAATTATGACGAAGGAATGTATAATTCATTTAATTTAATCCAAATACTTTTAAACCTGTAGCTACTAAATAATTCAAATGGAAAATAATTCCAAATCTGAAGTTGATTATAATGAAAGACTTGATGAACTAGAGAATCAAGTTGAACAACTTAGAGAAGAAGTTGATTATATTATTGATCGAAAAGGTCTAAGGGAGTTAATGGATAATGAGTAGTATTACTCCAAAACAAAAACAAGTATTGGAATTAATGCCTAATACAAGAGAAAATATTGCAGATGAACTAGGAATTTCTTATCGTGCTATTAGATATAGAATGGATGCTCTTGAAGAGGCAGGTTATGAACTAGAAAGAGATTCAAATTCTGTTTGGAGTGTTGTAGATGAATATGAAATTCAAGAACCTGTTTCTAGTAGAAGTGAAGAAGAAACTCAACCACAGAGAGAAAATATTTACAATAAATCTCAAAGAGTCAAGGATGTTCATAATTCTTTAACTGAATTAGAAAAGGAAGTTAAGGAAGCATTGGCTAATACTAATCCTGTTTTAAATGTGACTGAAAGAACCGAAGGAAAATCTACTCTGGTTTTACCACATAGTGATGCTCATGTCGGTGCTGTTATTCATGGTAGACCGGGTGTTGATTATTACAGTGCTGAAGAAGCTCAAGAAGCAATTATTGAGTATTTCCATACGGCAGTTAACGATGCAAAGCAGCGGCGTGATGTTGAAGATGTTGTACTTGTAATGAACGGAGATCATGTTGATGGCGAAGGAATCTATCCCGGTCAAAGACATGGACAAGAAGATAATCTTCGTGATCAGCTTCGTAAAGCAGGGAATACTTATATTGAACAGATTTTAATGCTATCGAGAGAATTTGATAGTGTTGAAGTTTATTGTGTCCCCGGAAACCATGGTCGAATTGATAGAGAAAGTACAACGAATGCCGATATGATGCTGTATGATTTCATCGAAACTGCTTTGCATTATTCCGAAGCAGATAATATTCGATTTGAGAAGGCAAATGCAGCAGGATATGCAGCCTTTGACATTCGTGGTTGGGATTACTATGCTCGTCACGGAGAAAACTTCTTGAAACATATTGGGACATCTAGTGGGATTAAACGAGCTTTGCAGTGGTACACCAAACAGAATGGTTTTGATGTTGGTCTTCGATCTCATTATCATTCGGTTAAATGGGAGTGTATTGCTAATGAAGTTCCAATCATTATGACGGGTACTACTGCTCCTCCTTCAACATTTGCCGAGTCAATGGGTAGTGATGGTGGAGAAACAGCAGCATTTTGGTACGCTACAGAAAATGCTCCAATCGAAAATTTCCAACCAATTAGATTAGGTGGTGCAAAGAAATAAGATTAATTTCTTGAGATTTTTTATCAAATTAACATTAAAACGAAACATTTATAAGTATCCCCCTCTTAAGTTATATCAACGAAAGAAAATAAAGGAATCATACTCCAACTTTGAACGAGTTTATGTGAGCGCAAGGGTGACGCCACCAAACGGATGACACCTTGTTCGTGAAGTAAACAAACGACACGGTATAGGGGTAGAGTGCAATTATGTCTGAACTAAACGAAAAATCAACTTTCACGAGTAATATAGAAAATAATTCAACTATTTGTAGCAACTGTTATCGTAAATTGAAAAGTTACAGTTCCCCGCATTACACAATGCCGGATTCTTCAACGCCGCTTGTTGAATATGAAAATCATGTCAGTCATTATTGGGTTGATGACAGGCATAAAACAGGTCGTCCGTCTGTAAAACGTAGTTTTTGCAAATGTGGTGACATGGATCATTCAAAACTTCGGCCATTGGATAACAGACAAATAATGGAGATCGCTGAAAGAATTGATTCGCATCTTGATGATATGGAAATTGAAATCGATCAAGATGTTTTCTATTCCTTTATTCGAACAAACCGTGAAGGTTCAGATATTCAATTCAATGAGGAAAAGTATTTTGAAAAAGCAATTGAAAACGCACTGGTAGAAGATGAATAGACAAAAAATTATAGATTCTGTTAATTCACACGGTGAAATTCATATTGTCGTTGAAGAACATGAAAGTGTTGTGAATGATGCAGATGAAGATTATATTGGATTGAGACTAGGAACTAATTATAATTATGGAACTGATTGTATTGAGATTGATACTGGTTCTGTAATTCATTACATTCCTTATGATTCAATTGTTTATATGCAAAAACCATCTAACTTCCCCGATTAAATATTATGTCTGAACAGGAAAGCGAAAGCGAACGAGATTGGAAGCCTAACTATAAGCATGGCTTATATACTAATCGTGGTGGCTATTATAAATCGCTTCCTGAACCAGATCAAAATTGGATTGATGCAATCGCTGAAGATTTAGTTGAAAAATCATATTTCGATCATGATGATATGGCAGCGGTTGAAAAGTTGAGACAGGTTGCAATTGATCTTCATCAGCGAAGACGTGCTGATGAATATATTGCTAAAAAGGGATTGACGCAAGAAAAAGATGTTGGTTTTCATGAAGAACATGGTATGATTACTCAAGAAGAAGAAAATACTGTGATGATAACCAAAGATCGACTCTCTCGCGAAAGTAGAATGACGATTAAAGATATGGGTTGTTTGGATGATACACGAGATCAATCATCTGAAAAAGCCAAATCATTAGTTGAGCAACTTTCGAGTGAATTGGAATGAAGGAAGAATTCCCACAACTTGCATGGAAAGGATATCAAGATGATTTTTTGAGTGATTGGTATTCTCAAAATAAATTATTCCGTGGAGGTAGGCAGAGTGGGAAAACTACGATGATGGTTTGTGAAGCAAAGAGATTTGCAGATGCCGGATTCGATATATTATTTTTGGTAAATCAATCAACCATGATTCATTTAATCAAAGAAATGTATCATGGAATGTTTGATGAGAAGCCAAAATTTAAAATAGATACATACGATTCCTTGAAAAATGGGAAAATGATGGGATATGATATTGATGTCGTTATCATGGATGAATTTCAATATATCACACTCGAAACTTATAATAATCGAATTGCTCCTATGATGCCAAAATTCGTTCGTGCTTCGGCTTGCAAAACAACAATGAGCAATCATTGGTTGAAGACAGCTTCGGCTGGTCAAGAAGCTTTGTTTGATTCGATTTACTGAATTTCGTATTTGAGGTTGGTTATGGATATTACTCCTGAGTTACAAAAGAAGTTAAGAGAAAAGCCTTCACTATTTGTGGAGAAAGTTCTCAATGTAGATTCAGTTTATCCATATCAAAAAGAAGTTTTAGATACGAAGAAGAGACGGATTGCTATCACAGGTGGTCGTCAGATTGGTAAGACGACAATGATGGCATGGTTGGCTATACATGAATTCACAATGTATCCCAACCATGATATTCTTCTTGTAGCACCTACACAGAGACAGGCTCTCAATTTCATGCGGAAGTTGAAAGCCGAGATCCGTGAATGGGTTGACAATCCTGATGATTATGGTATTGAAGAAGTTACCAAATCACGGATTGTTGGGAAAAACGGAAGTAGAATTGAAGCACTTCCCGCACTTGAAGAAACTATTCGTGGTTTGACGATTGACTCAGCTTTTGTAGATGAAGCTGCTTTCATTGATCGTCATATTTTTACTTCTGTTATTTCACCCATGCTCGCTACGACAGATGGGATTTTCATGCTTGCTTCAACTGCTTGGGGTAAAGAAGGATATTTATATAGTCGTTTTAAGAATAATAAAGGTGAAGTAGCAGATATGTGGTTGACCAAGCAAATCACTTCGATGGAAAATCCTGATATTCCATCTACGCAAATTAAAGAATGGCGTCAAGACATGACGCAAATGGAATTTGAAAGGGAAGTTCTTGGTCAATTTACAGATAAGAAAAATGCCTTCTTTAAAAATCGAGATATTAATGCCTCTCTTGCGTGGGCACGCGATGAAGACTTACCACATAACATTGTTTACCCGGACAGGGTAGGAAGAACAGCATACATGGGAGTTGATCCAGCTTCAACTGGAGATGACCAAGCTGTTCTCACATCGATTGATGATGAAGATAATGTTTTTGATATTCAAACAATTGATGAATGTGAAATTCCTGAACTTGAACGAGAGATTCGTTCTAAAATTAATTCCAATGATAGGAATTATATTTCAGTTTACATTGAAGAAAATGGATTGGGAGAAGGCACGGTTCATAGATTTGAACGAGAATTTAAACAGGTTGAAGGATTCAGAACTACAATTCGTAGTAAAGAATCCATATATAATCAAACGAAAAATAAAATGCAAAAAGGTGAATTGAATATTCCAGACCGGGATGATTTACTTTCACAATTGCGTTCAATTCAATATGAAAATACAAATCGTGGCAATATGAAAATTTATGCTCCCGGTGATGAACACGATGATATTGCTGATTCACTTTGTTTAGCTGTTGCAGCTAAATCTGGTGATAGATATGTTGAAAGGCAAAAGAAATTCTACTCTTTCAATTCCTCTGGTAAAAAAAGTGTAAATAGTAGAAATAGTAAAAGTGCTTACAGTTTTGCATAGGTGAAATATGGGTTTTAGAAATACGTTACAAGAATATACAAATACGGTTGTAGAAGAGTTACAACGAGCTTCTGGACAACCAGAGGCACGTTCTGTTGATAGTTTGAGAGGAAAAAACACTCGATACAATCGTGTTGCTCGTTCGGGGTCTGTTGATAAACATTACCCTGAAAAGAAAGATCTTGAACGTTATTGGGAAATTTATAAAGAAGTATCCATTATTCGTGACCCAATTCGAAGTTTTGCTTCGGAAGTAGTTGGTCCGGGTTATTATGTTGATTCTGACAATGAAGAATTAAAAAAAGCACTTGAAGATTGGTTAAAACATTCTTGTATTGTCGGTGGTGAAATTGATAAAGATTTCTCATTTTTACTCAAAAAAGCACAAATTCAGAGAGAAGTTAAAGGAACTGTATTTTGTGAGAAAGTAAGAGATTCGAATGATGATTTATATGGTTTCAAATTAATGAAACCTGAATCAGTTCGTGCTTTTACAAAACCCGGTCAAACAGTTCTTCTTCCACCTGATTATGATGTCGATGAAGCAAAGGATTCTTCATCTGGTATATTGGGCGATTTAATTTCGAAGCAACAGTTTTATACAACTGAAAGTGGAGAAGTTGCTGCTTATGTTCAATTAGATGAAGGATTAACTGGAAAAGATGATGGTTATTATATCGCATTCACACGCGATGACATTTTAAAATTAGATAGAGATTCTGACATTGGAAATGTTTTTGGTGAATCTCGTATTGCGGCTGTGGAAGATAGACTTAATAGCCTTCTTAAAAAGTTAGATGATAACGATAAAGGTATTGAGTCTGTTTCTCAACCATTCCAACTTTTCAAATTTGGTTCTGAAGAGAATCCGTGGGAGGAAGAAGAAATTGCTTCTTTCATGAATCAACATACTGCTTCTCAATTTGAACCGGGAATGAAGCAGGGTGTTCAAGGTGATTTATCTGTTGAAACTGTTTCAGGTGAAGTTGCTCCGATTACAGAATTCCTTGATTGGGATCTTAATTGGATCATCTCTGAAATGCCAATGCCGAAATATGCACTTGGTGGATTTACTTCGGATGTTAATCAATTTATTTCGCGTTCACAATCGGCAAGACTTGAGAAACAAGTTAGTGAAGCCCGAGATGAAATTGAAAATGAATGGACACCTGTTTTGGAAGAGAAGGCAGAAGAATTAGGATTTTCTGCTGATGATTTGAATGGTCTTGTTATTGGTGAAGATCCAAGTGAACTTAATTTAGTTATGGAAGCTAAAAAAGAAGGTGAACTTCCAGAAGATAATCCAGAAGATGATGTTGGTCAAGCTAATAGACCGGCAAACAATAATTCAGAAGAAGACCACGTTGGTCCATCTGGTGAAAATTTAACAAGACCACCTGCTAGTACGGAACCAGATCGTGATGGTGGGGGAGGGATTGAATAATGGTAGAAAATAATACAGGAAATCGTGGGTATCTTAGCGATTCTGTTGATGAAGATGGTTTATATCCTATCTATGGTGTTGCCATTGGTAATAATGATATTACTATTGGCAATAAAAGTGGAGAGCCTAAATTATGGCGTCCTCAAGTTCTTGAAGCGTCGGCAAATACACTTGAAGGAAAAGATATTGTTGTCAATCATGAGAATCAAGATGCCTATTTAAAAATTGGCGTTATCGAAGAGGCAAAGTACGATGAAGAAACTGGTGTTGTTTATCGTGGAGTGATTGATGATGATGAGCTTGCTGAGAAAATCAATCGTGATTGGTTAGAAGTAAGTCCACGTATTAAACATTCAAAATCTCATGAAATGGTTCAGGGTGTAAAAATTCCTGATGCAATTCATGATTTTGATAATCTTTCAGTAGTTCGGAGAGGAGCGGCTGGTTCTAATGAAGTTCATCTTGGTGAGATTGAAGAACTGTCTGTAGAAGAATTACAAAGCGCCTTCGATTCGGGTTCAGATGAAGTAATTGAGTATCAAAATATTTCCGATGCAGACACCATAGAAGAACTTCAAGGTGAGATTGATTACTCTCGTTGGATGTATGAGGATAGAGATGGTGCTGAAGGTGCTGGACCAAAGTTTGGATGTGAAGGCACTCATGTTCATGAAGTAGATGGCAGAAAATGGTTTATGCCATGTGAAACACATGAAAAATTCTTAAAAGGTATGAAAGAAGTTGAATCTGAAGAAAATTCCGAGAATGAGGAATTGGAAAATGAAATCGAAGATGGAGTAGATAAAGAAAATGAAGCCGAAGAAGAATTGATGGAATACGATCAATATTCTGGAGAAGAGAAACAAATTGCTTCTCAAATGGCTTCATATTCGGAAATGACTAAATCAGAATGTCTTTCGTTGGTTGATGCTTTTAATCCAGCTAAAGATACTGATTATCAATCTCTTGCTAAAATGCTTTATAAAATTACAGGAGATGATGAGATGGAACGGTTATATTCTGAAATGGATAAGCAGTACAAAAAGAAAGAATATTCTAGAAACGAGTCTGGAAAGTCCAGTCCGTTGAATAGAATTTTCGGTTAAGTTTCCAACGACGTGATTCCTTCAGAGTGAATGAGCGAGGATGATTGTTGGAGATTTGTTTTAATACAAGTGATTTAATAATGACTAGTGGAATTAGTGAAAAAGTTCTTGAACGGCTAGAAGCAGAGGCACTTACTGCCGATGCTGAAGCTGAAGAACTTACGATTGCGGTGGAATCGGATATTGAACAGACTGAAACTGAGATCGAAGAGCTTCAGGAGACTCTGGATACGAAAGAGTCAGAAATCGAAGAGCTTCAATCGGCAGTTGATGAGAAAGAAACGGAGATTGAGCAATTGAGCGAAAATATTGAAAGTGTTGCTCAAACTTATGCTGAGGAGCTTGCACAGAACAATGATGTTCTCGATGCTGAAGACTTTATCAGCAAGTTTGAGTTTGAAGAGCTTCAGGAGATGCACGAATCGCTTGAAGAGAAATCTGAACCAACTCCTAAATCTGGAGATCTTGGTGCTGGATTCCAAGGCCCGGAAGATGATGAGGCAAATGGTGAGGATGAGATTGAACTAAGTGAAGCCGAAGAGATGGCTGCTAAGTCCTTTGGTGAGAGAGCAAAGCGACCCGGAAAGTCGTATTGGAATGATATCGTTGAAGATATCGAAAATGGTGGTGAATAAATATGAGTACTAGTCAGTGGAAAGCGAATTCGCAGAGTATTTCAGATAACACTACGGACATGAATCTCAATGCCGGTGATATTGACAGTGAACGGACTGTCACTCTTAGCGCCGGAGACAATGAGATTGAAACCGGCGGTGTTGTTGCGTTTGATGCAGAAGGATACATTTATCATCCAGTTGCATCGGATGAAGTGGTTATTGGTACGGTTCTTCGTGAATCGGATCAGAAAGCAGATTCTGAATACACGGTTAATGTGTTCGGGACAGTCTTTGCTGCACAGCTAGATGATCAGGAAACAACCGATGTTACTCCGGGTGATACGCTTTACCCGTCTGCTGATTATCCCGGTGCGTTTACTGGAAGCGATGAAGTTTCGGTTGCGAATACTGACGATGCGGATGTTGATCTCTACCTTAATCATCCAATCGCACTTGAAGCAGGTCTTGGTGGAGATGATGATGGAGAGCTTGATGGAGATGTCATCCTCGGGTTCTACCGATAAAATAATTTTGGTGATTTAAAATGGTAAATGTTACTACTTCTGACGTTCTGACTGAAGAGCGTATCCGACGAGTTATCGAAGAAGAGCGCGAATGGCCCCTTGTTTTCAATGAGATCTTCCGGACTATTAATATGCCCGCAGATTATCCGGCGAAAACTATGCACATTCCGAAAGATGAAGGTTCGATGTCTGAACCACGACGTGTTACTGAGGGTAGTGAATACCCACGCACTGAAGAGGGTGAAGAGACGATTCCTGTTACCGTTGAGAAACACGGTTTCGAAGTTTCCATTTCGTGGGAAGCTACGGAATTCTCTGTGTTTGATGTGATTGCACGTCAGACCGAGAAGGCTGCAAGACGCTTCAATGAGTATATCAACCGTCTTGCATACGAGGTTCTTGACAAAACCGAGAATCAGCACCCACTTAGTCCGATTACGTCGGCTGATGTTGATGAGGCTGACGGATTCGGATTTGCTCTCGCAACGTATGTCAAAAAGGTTCTCAAGGATGATCAGCTTATGCCTGATATGATGATTGTCAATACGCAGGCTGAACATATTCTCCTAAATAGCGAGAACTTCCAGAGAGCTTCGGATCTTGGTGACAACACGACCCGAGACGGTTCGATTGGTCGCTTCGTTGGTCTTGATGTTATGGTCGATCAGTCGGGTCTTATGGAGGAAGATGTTGCAGAAGGTTTCCTTGTTGACACTGATGAATACGGTTATGAAGTTGTCAAGGAAGATATTGCTACCGATGAATACGAAGCTCCAGAGCGAGATGCAGATATCTGGAAGTGGAGGACCATGCGTGCATGGCTCGCCGTTCATCCGGAAGCTGCTGTTAAGTTCGAAGAGTAAAAATCTTATTAATATTCAATTTTGCTAATCATGTCTGAACTTGAAATATCATTGACTGATGAAGAAGTGGTTGAAGAGGTTCGGAGAGCATTAGCAGGATTGGATGCTGGTAAGATTCCCGATGATACTATCGTTCAAACAGCAGAACGATTTGTTGTTCCTTTATTGAATGATGTTGGTAAAAGTTTACATCCAGAATATCAAGATGGATTTGATAATGCAGCTATTGCATGGACCGCTGAAATGTCTTTTGCTGCATGGTTAACTTTCACTCGTCTTCGTGATAGAGAAGTTGAAACTTATATTGATGCAAAGCAATATAAGAATCAATTAGAAAAACGAACAAATATGGCACTTCGTCAAATTAATGGATCACGTCCTCCTGAAGTTCCAAGTTATCATGTTACTGTTAAACATGATGGAGTAAACAGGAAAGTTGATTTGAAAAAAGTTTGGGTTTCTAATTAATGACAATTGCAAGATCGGGAGCAATGGCAATGATTTCGGAATTCGGTGAGGAAGTTATTGTTACTTCTATGAATAACGAAGATGTTGATAATGTCGATGATCCTATTTTTATAAATTCTTCTGGAATTGAAGGTGATTCAGAAGAACATAAAGTAAGATTGTATACAACTCCTTCTAAAGAAATGATGGAAGATTATGGCTTTGAAGATAATACAACAGCTATAATGTATACAACTGAAAATATTGCTAATAATGGTGATTATGTTGAATATGAGCCAATGGGATATAAGTGGATTGTAGATAGAATTTCTACCAATCAGATAGGATCTGGTCCATACTTATATATTTATAAAATGGTAAGTAGATAATGGCAAGTTTTAATGTTGAATATGTTGGTGATTCACCTTCCGATATTCAGAACCGTTTATCGGCTTTGGGTAATGCTGTAGGGCAGAGAACCAATGCTGCTTTAATGGAAACTGCCCAAGAAGTTAAAGAAGATTTGCAAGACACTTCTCCTGTAGATACAGGTGAATATCAAGAATCTTGGTATATCCAACCAGTTAGTAATAATGAAGTTTGGGTTTTAAATGGTGCAGATCATGCGAAGTTTGTTATGCTTCCAAATAGGCAAATGATTGGTGTTGCCAATGCGGATTTCCCGTCTCAAGGGATTCTCCATGCTGTAAAATCAAGAGCAAAACAACACTCTGATTCATACCGTGGAAATATGGTGGAACAATTAAAAGATATGGTTCAAAATTTCAAAATTAGATAATAATGTCTGAAATCAATTTAGATAATTCTGATAAACGATTAGTTAAAGGAATTGTTCGTTTATGCAGAGATAATGTAGATGGATGGGCTGAAAATTCCGAATATGGAGTCAAAAATGTTTGGCCTTTTTCACCCCCATCATCTGTCAATGATGAATTTCCACGAGGTGTTGTAGATATTATCAATTCTGAAGATACAGAATTATCTGTCGATTTGGATGTGAAATTACGTGAGGTGATTGTTCGCGTACTTGTTTTTTCTGATTCTCCCGCAGATGTCTATGATTTAACTGATGAAGTTGATCAAGCTATACCTACGTATTGGGACGAGTTAGATTCAAATAATGAACGGTACGTGGGCGATTGGACATTTAATAGTTTAGATGGATCTGCTGAAACGAATGAGAGTGGAGAATCAGAAGGGAATCTTAGATATGCGCGGTATAAAGATTTTCTTTTTGAAACTACAAAGGTTAATTAAAATGTATTTAAATAAAAAGGTATTACAATAATGCCCGGAGATTTTAGTCCGGTTGTTGGAGCGCAACCTGTTGAATTTAGCGAGGAGACAGATTATGCTCAGGCACTTCCGGAAGACACAAGTTGGAATTGGTTTGGCATCACTACGTCGTGGGATGCTGAACAAGGTGTAGAATCCGAGAGTATCACATATCTTCCAGAGTTTGGTTCGACAAACAAACTTGAGAAGAGAGTTAATGTGAAACTCCGTGAAATGTATGAGGCTGATATCACTTATCATCCACAGGGAGACTTTAGTTTCCTTCAGTACTTTACAGGTGCTTTGGAAGGAACTTCGGATGATGTTGAAAGTATTCAAGTTGGAGAAATCAATGAAAGCGAGGATGAATTCCGTCGTTTAATGGGTGGTGTCGGTGAAGAGGTTTCAATTGCAGTTGGAGAAGATGAAGTTGCAGAGGTTAATGCTAACTTCACATTTGGTGAAGCAACTGAATGGGCGGATGAAGATTATGTGGGTGAAGAAGGTTCACATGCAGATGAGGACACAACCCAACCATGGTCTTATGATAATTTAGGAGAGGTTCTATATGGTGGTGAGCCTATGGATGGTGCAGTTGAAAGTGTTGAATTAAGTATTTCTAATGATCTTGCGGTTGTTAGAGATGCCAATTCTGAGCTTTCAACGCAAATTGCTGCTATTGTTCCTGTTGACAGGGAGATTACAGTTGATGTAGAATTCACTTACGATAATTTCGATATTGTTAATGAGGTTCGTGCGTATGAACCAAAAGATTTCGAATTTACAATTGGGAATACTACATTCACTATTGGTGGTGTTCAGTTCCCTGAAGCACCCTACAGCTTTGAACCTGATGATTTGGTTTCGGATAGTCTTTCGAGTGATCCTGCAAGCAGTATTTCGTGGAGTACAACGGTATAATATAAATGACTGATTCTTTTGAATTAAACGGTAAAGAGTACAAGTTAACAGGTAATCCAACTCTTGGAACTGTTCGACATATTCAGAATATGCAAATGAAAATGATTCTGAAATATGTTGATGAAGAAGATTTAAGAGAGATGGATTCTATTGAAGATGAGAGTCAAATTATTCAGGCGATTCTCGATTCTGGTGGCGCAGAAGCATTGCAAGATGTAATGTGGGAACGTTCACTGCTTTCTACGGTTCAAACTATTTCACTTGCTTGTGATGAAGTTATTGATATGGATGATATTGAAGATCTTCCTGCCCTTGAATTCAAACATCTCAAGGAAAAATCCGAAAAAGCACTTGGTGGTGTTGATGCAACAGGTTTTTTCAACGAGTTAGGAATCGGTATGTCGTTGAGCGAGGAAGAAATGAAGAAACAAATCAATTCGTAGAACAAAACAAATCTAAAGATTTCAAAAAAGATTTGCTTCCTTTATGTGCTGAAGAAAGAGTGAAGAAAATTAAAAAAGCAATACGTGGAAAAGATAGTTATTCTCCATATGCTGAACATAGAATTATGGTAGAATATTCAATAAGTTATAATGATTTATTAGATTTCCCGTATGAAAAATATTTAGAATTTTCTAAAATTATTAATCTCGAAGCAAAGGAAGAGAAAAAACGAACTGATAAACAAGAAAGACAGATGGAGAAAAATACATGACTTGGTTTGGAGATATTGATATCCCGTGGCTCACAGACAAAGACACTTCTATAACGAAAGATGTTATTGAGAAAAACTTTGTTGATGAACCACCACAAGTTTATGAATTAACTCCAAATCTTGAGGCTGGAACTTATACTCTTATACTTAATGAGAAATATCATAATAAAAATGAGAGTATGAGCGAGCAAGAAGATGCTGTTCTTTCGATGGTTCCAAGGCATGGAACTGAATTTCCTTTTGCAATATCTGGTGATAAAGGATATGCTTTAGTTGAATCAGCAAGTGTTACAACTACACCAACATTGGAAATTAGAAATGGCGATGTGGAAATTAGGTTTTTAGATATTGAAAAATATCGATCAGCGGTAAAAACAAAACCTAAACCTTTACCTCGTTCGAATTTTAATACAAGTTCTGATCCAATTGAATCGATAATTGCATTTCCTTCGAATCTTGATATAATCGATTATAATTCTGATTATACAGTTTCTACAGAAGAAGGCAATATTGATTTATATGTATTTTCAGATCGAACTGTTTTTGAATATAATGAATTAGATAACGTTTATGAATCTCAGCAAATTGCGATTTGCCGTTTGTTTAATTCAGACGGTGAAAGACTATATTCTGATTCGAAAGTTATAGATAATAATTCATATATTTCAAATGGTCTTATTAAAAATATATACCTTAATGATAGAGCTGATTTAGAATATTATGATGGAGAGTGGAATGATATTGGCTCTTCATTAATTCCATTCAATGATGGATATGCTTCTACAAATGAAAATGATGAGATAGAATGCCAATTTGTTAATGGTAATAGGTCTTCATTATATCGCGGATTTTCAGTAGTTCGATATGACTTTACGGATGAGTCATCTTTTGAGTTTGAACCGTATAAATCATTTACAAAAGAAAGTGTTGAAGATTACTATTCGCATTACGTAGATGAAGATGGTCATGATCTAATTCTACTTAGAACGAGTAACGATGGTAACTTTTTCAATGGCGATGATGTTTTTGGAATTGAAAATTTATTCACTTCAAACGAATATACAGTTTATGTTGGTGTAGTTCCTGAAAATATTCCTGTTTCTGATTATGCACGATATGTGTATAATTTTGGAAATAGAGAAAGGACATTTACACAGAAATAATGTTTATTGGAGATGTTGAATTACCAATTGTTTCTGAGATCACTCCATCCATAGAAGCGGATGTTGATGAAATAAAGGCACTTGGTTCATTTGGATTTACAATAGATAGTATTCCTGTTAAACATGAAAATTTAGTTATGGAGTTAACAATAAGTGGATTTGTTAATTCAGAAACTCATAATCAACATCTATCTATAGAAGAGCAGAAAAAGGAACTTAAAAAATTACGTCAAAAGAAAAAAATAGACAATTCTATTGATTATAAACAATACAAAGGTTATCTTCTTATAGAAGAAGTTAATTTTGTAGATGATGGGGGTAATAGAATTGTCAATGCTGTTGAGATCGTGGCAAGATATTTTCCTTGGCCTAAATACTATTTAGGTGATGAGCCGTGACAAGGCAAATTGGAACGGCATTAGTTGATGCCATTGAAGAAATAAATTTTTCTTCTGCTGTAGAAACTGATGAGATCGATTTAGTAGATAAAAACAATAATATTGTTTTGTCTGGTGCAGACGAAGTTGAAAACATTGAAATATCTTTTACTTTGGTTGATGGCAGGGTAGATGATATAGAATCTCTTGAGAATGATGTAAGAGATTTAGTTTCTAATTCTACTAAAGATAATTATTTTCAATTTAATGATTTAGAAGGTAGGATTTCGGTTGAGAATGTTTCTTTACCAGAGTCTTCGGAATCTCGAAATTTGAGAAATGGAAGTATCGATGGTAAATATTTACCATATCCTAAACATTTTTCTGAAGAAGACGGTTTCTTTTTACTTCCAAATGGAGAAATCAATAGTGAATTTAAACAAGAAGGCATTCTTTCTATTATATCATTGCTTTTCGGAGGTGTTGAAGGCTCTTTAACTTCCGATGGAAATATTGTTTTTATAGAGAATCTAGACGGAGGGATCGATTCGAATATTGATATAAACGGCAATATTCTTATTTTACGTTTATTAACTGGAGGTATTGATTCTTCTCTAAATTTACAATCTGAATTGATAATTTCGGATTCTCTACGTGGAGAATTATCTTCAATCTTCACATCGGAAGGTGATATTAGTCTTATAATTTCTTTATCTTCTTCTATTGAGGGAAGTTTAGATAAGAATGCAAGATTAAGTAATAATATATCTATTGAGGCAATTTTAGATTCTTCAATGGATATCAGTGCTGAATTGACAGTTAGTGAATATGGTAGCAATTACGGAAGTAATTACGGTTCTTGATGAGTGAGTTATAAATGAGTGATTTTACTACATACGTTGAAGAAGAAATCGTTAAATGGTTAGTTGGCGGGGAGGATATGCCTTTGGCACATTCAAGTATTTATGTGTCTTTGCATACCGATGATCCTACCAATGATGGTACAGAAAATGAAGTAACAGCAGCAAGTTATGACCGTGCTGAAACTACTGCTGATACCGATTGGACAATAACAGGAAATTCGTTTGAAAATGCAGTTGAAATTGCATTTCCTGAAGCAGAAGAATCTTGGGGAAATGTTTCTCATTTTGTGATTTGGGATGGACCTACTGATACGGATAATCCACTTGGTCAATCGGCATTAAACACTTCAAGAGATATTTCAGAAGGCGATGCTCCCGTTTATCGTGAAGCTAGTTTAACTGGTCAAGTCAATTAAGGTGATTTTAAGTGTCTGAAACAACAGATAGATTTAATTTAGATACATATAACCAAGGTGATGATAATTGGAGTCATACTGATACAGTTGAACTTTTAGATGAGTTAGCAGTTGAAACAGATGTAATTTCAAATCGTCCTACAAATGGGAATTATGATGATGAGTTGTTTTTTGCAACTGATCAGCGTATTCTTTATAGATGGGATAATTCTGAAGAAGATTGGAAAATCCAATCTGGTTTAGGTACTGAAACCAATAGATTACCGGATATTTGGATTGATGAGGCTAATTTTACATCAGCAAAGGTTGAAACAGAACCAATTGAAGCAGATGATGTTGCTCGGTTATCGGATTTAAATGAATCCTCTCAGGATGTTCTTGTTAAGAGAACTGTTAATGAAGGAGAATCTTTTGATATCACACAAGGTAATCAATTGATTGTTTATGAAAATTATATTCATGCTGGTGATAATGTCGATGTTGATGGAGAACTTGTGATTATATAATGACAAAAACAATTACTTTTGGTGGCGACGGTCAGTATAGACTACGTGATAATACAGATGGGACTTTTGAAATCGAACATCAACCTACAGGAAATACTACAGAGTTTACTGATGGCGATATTGCTTCAACTTCTATTCAGACAGTTGATGTAATCGAACGTTTGGGCATTCCTATTTATGAAGATGATGTAAATGCCCCTGACGAGAACTTTTATTTCAATAGTTCAGATAATGAGTTTAGATATAAGCAAGAAGATGGCACGATTTCAGGGGCATCTTCAGATATCGATTTCCAAGATGATGGTGAATTAGTTCTTTCATCTGATTCTGTTAATTTCGATAATCGCATTAGTGTAACTGAAGTTGATGGTGTTGCTACCATTGATTTTGATGAACTTGATATGCAGTTTATTTTTGCAGAGGAATTTGATTTATTACCAGATCCAGAAGAAGTAGATAATCCTACTATTGCATATGTAACTGAATTAGATGATTATCTTGGTGTGTTTCAAGAATGACAGTTAATTTTTCTTTATGGAAAGGAATTACTGATGGGCAAACGTATGGTATACCTGACAGCGGAAACTTGCACACGCATTTCGATGCTACCGTCCACTCGACATTGCTATTTGACGAATCGCAAGTCAATGACCAAGACAGCATTGACGAGTGGCAAACGCTTGTTGGCTCCGAAGACCTTACTGGTGGCTCACCAATCCGAAATGACAACCAAATAGGCGGGAATACAGTTGTCACGTTCGATACCGATGACGACACGATGCAGGCACAAACGGCGTCAAACTGGTCGTTTTTGCATGATGGGTCGCCGTTCGCTTGGTATCTTGTCGTTAACGCAGACGATGTGTCAGACGGGGCCTACTACGGCACTACGATGGGCGTTTCTACAAGTAATAATATAGGATTCGTGTTTTGGAGAGATGAAAGAGAAGTGGCTGACGAGTTAAAACTCTTTATCGGGGACGGTAGTGGGTCTTTCCTTTTTCGTATTGAACTTA
>LFFM01000962.1_pt1 | contig 20505 bp, 21 predicted proteins | sample 643131 | NCBI WGS metagenome assembly LFFM01 (sample SAMN03777445, study PRJNA286221) | soda lake metagenome | biome: soda lake; feature: Kulunda steppe; material: water; isolation source: sample Tc-Br brine of Tanatar trona crystallizer | place: Russia: Kulunda steppe | collected 2011-07
GCAAGCGTAGCCGTCTCGAAATCCCTGTCGGGCAAGAACTGAAAGACGAATACGGACTCGGCTACCACGAACGACTCCGCCTCGAAGTCCGAGGCAACCCGAAGTGGGACGGCAAACAAGGTCGTCTGGAACTTGAGTACGACGAAGTGAGCGACACGTTCAGGGCTTTTCAACCAGTCACCGTACCTGATTCTCGACTGGATTCACCACTGGCTTCTCACGAAGCCGCCCTCGACGTTGGCGCAAACAATCTCGTCGCCTGTTCCACGACTACTGGGAACCAGTACCTCTACGATGGACGCGAGTTGTTCGGACGGTTCCGCGAGACGACTGACGAAATCGCCCGCCTACAGTCAAAACTCCGTGAGGGGCGCTACTCCTCGAATCGGATTCGACGGCTGTACCGACAGCGGACGAAGCGCCGTGACCACGCACAGAACGCGCTGGTACGTGACCTCGTTGAACGGCTGTATGACGAGGGCGTGGCGACGGTGTACGTGGGCGACTTGACCGACGTGCTGAAAACGCACTGGTCGGTCAGGGTGAACGAGAAGACACACAACTTCTGGGCGTTCAAGAAGTTCAGCCACCGTCTCGCGTGTGTCTGTGAGGAGTACGGTATCTCTCTCGAAGCCGAGTCGGAAGCGTGGACGAGTCAGACGTGTCCCGAGTGTGGCGACCACGAGGAGACGGTTCGCCACGAGGATACGCTGACCTGTCCATGTGGCTTCGAGGGGCACGCCGACCTCACGGCGTCAGAGACGTTCCTTCGAGAAAACAGCGATAGCGAAGTCAGGCCGATGGCACGGCCCGTGCGATTCGAGTGGGACGACCACGACTGGTCGGGGAAACCATACCCTCATGAAAGTCCCAAAGAAGTGCGCACGAACCCGCAAGTTGCCTCCGTGGGTCGGTAGCCGAACCCCCAACGGAGGAATCCTCGCGCCTCAGCGCGGGGAGGATGTCAAGCTCGGCGACCCAAACGTGTACTCGACGTTCGGACACCTCCGACGGGCGCTCGACCGGTTCCACCCGGCGGTCGCCGTCGAGGTCGTTCCGGGCGTCTCGACGGTGACGGCCTTCACCAGCGCGTTCGACGTCGAGATCACGGCGGGGTCGGAGCTGACGCTCCGGGAGGCCGCGGACGGCGACGCCCCGGCCGGCCCCGACCGGATGGTGCTGTTCAAGGTGACCGACGTGCCGACGACACATCGGAAACTCGTCAACGCCGGCTACGACGTCGTCTACGGTCGTCGGCTGTTCATGTCTGACGTGGAGACGACCGTGACTCGGGATCCGTCGACGCTCGCCGACCGGGACTACTACACGGTCGCGTACGCGGAAAAATCGGAGGTGGACGACGGACACTCGCCGTTCGCGTGACCGTCTCTCGTGGGCGTCGACAGGCGTGTCCTCTCGGCGAGTCGACGACCCCGTTCAGCCGGATACGGTGTCCCGCAGCTTAGACGCCGCGACCCTGCAGCTTCTCCTCTTCGGGCATGTCGGCGTTCGACTGGCCTTTCATCCCCTTGCCGGTGCCGCTGGCGATCCGCGCGAGCTCGTCGGCGTCGTCCCAGTTGTTGACGGCCTCGACGATCGCCTCGCCCATCCGGACTGGGTCCTCCGCGCCGAAGATCCCGGAGCCGACGAAGATGCCGTCACAGCCGTGGTACATCATGAGCGCGGCGTCGGCGGGCGTCGCGATCCCGCCGGCCGCGAAGTTGACGACCGGGAGCCGGCCGGCATCGGCCGTCTCGTGGACCAGGTCGCGCGGCGCGCCGTGCTCGCGGGCCCACTTCTCGCGCTCCTCGTAGTTGAGACCGGTGAGCGTCCGGATCTGGTGTTTGATCGTCCGCTGGTGTTTGACGGCCTGGTTCACGTCGCCGGTGCCGGCCTCGCCCTTCGTCCGGATCATCGCCGCGCCCTCGTGGATCCGCCGGAGCGCCTCGGGGAGGTTCCGGGCCCCACAGACGAACGGCGACGAGAAGTCGCGTTTGTCCGTGTGGTACTCGTCGTCGGCGGGGGTGAGCACCTCGCTCTCGTCGATCATGTCGACGCCGAGCGCTTCGAGGATCTCCGCCTCCTTGCGGTGGCCGATCCGAGATTTACCCATTACCGGGATCGACACCTCGTCGATCACCTCGGGAACACGCTCCGGGTCCGGCATCCGTGCGACCCCGCCGCGTTTGCGGATGTCCGCCGGCACGTTCTCGAGGACCATCACCGCGACCGCGCCGGCGTCCTCGGCGATGCGGGCCTGTTCCCGGTTGACGACGTCCATGATGACGCCGCCCTTCTGCATCCGCGCGAAGCCGCGCTTGACCAGTTCGGTCCCCCGCTTCAGCTCCTCCAGATCCGTTGCCTCTGGCATGTCGATCGGTAAGGTCGCCGGCCACTTAACGGGTCGCTTTCGGCGGGGCGAACGTCGATAGCGCCGGTTCCCGGATCCGCAACGCGGGACCACAAACGCGAAGTCGATCCGCGTTCAGGGTCGACGTATGGTTACCGGTGCCGTCATCGCCGGCGGACGCTCGACCCGGTTCGGCGACGCCGACAAGTCCGTCGCCGAGCTCTGCGGGGTGCCGATGATCCGGCGGGTCACGAATCGGCTCGCTGGCGTCGACGACCCCGTTCCGCCGGGCGCGGCGCGGGCCGCCGGGGGTGATCCGGTGGTGGACGACGTGGTGGTGAACTGCCGCCCCGACCAGCGCGACGCCATCGGGGCGGCGATGGAGGGGGTCTCGCTCCCGATCCGCTGGGCGCTCGACGACGACACCGACCAGGGGCCCGTGGCCGGGATCCAAAACGCGTGCCGGGCAGCCCCCGGCGAGTACGTCTTCGTCGTCGCCTGCGACATGCCGTTCGTCGATCCGGCGTTCGCCGCGACGCTGCTCGCGGACGCCGCGGGTGAGACCGCGCTCCGCGCCCGTCCCGCCGACGCCGCGGTCCCGCGGCTCGACGACCGCTGGTTCCAGACCACGCAGGCGGTGTACCGCGCCGAACGGATGGCCGACGCCTGCGACCGCGCGCTCGCTCGCGGCGACCGGAAGATCCTCGACGTGATCGAGACGCTCGACGCCGTCGTCGTCGACGATGCGACGATCCGTGACCGGACGACGGAACGGACGTTCACCAACGTCAACACGCGCGACGAGCTCGACGAGGCGGCGGCGTTCTTGGGGGAGTATTTATAGCGAGTACATCCCAACCCCGTGTTACGACATCGGTATGTCTCGTCGATCGTCTCCCCCGGTCGAAAGGATTGGCCCGTGAGCTGGACCTTCACGCGGCGCGAGCGGTCCACGCCGAGGGAACTATGCGCGCACGCGATGACGCCGAAGCGGTTCGGTTTTGGTCCCGTGATGAACTCCGAACTGACCCTCCGCTCGTCCGCGCTTCCGGTGTCGAACAGCTACTCGAAGCGCTAGACCGGCTCGCGCCCCGTAGCGACAACTGATTTCGCCGTGTGGACCCGTATTCCATCTCTCATCTGCAGTGTCCACGCGGTTGCTCGTTTCAGGTTGATATCGTTCTCAGTCCGTCAAGACCTCGTAGGCGCGGTTCAACTCCTTGAACGCGTCCTCGTTCCCGTTTTCCCCGTCCGGGTGGAGCCGTTTGGCGCGCTCGCGATACCGCGAGCGGATCGTCTCGCGGTCGGCGGTCCGATCGAGGTCGAGCGTCTCGTACGCCTCGCGCTCGGACATCCCGTTCGTCGACGGGGCGCGGTCCCGCGGGTCGCGACCGCCTCGACCGCCGACCCCGTACGCCGCGCCTCCCCCGGCACCGCCGACGCCGCCCCCACGCCCGCCGGTCCCTCGTCCGCGTGCACCCGCCCCGGCCGCCCGATACGCGTCGCGTCGGTTCTCGGCGGCGCGGGCGCGCTGTCTCGCCCGCTCGCGCTCCGTCGGCCCGATCCGGTCCGCTTCGACCCGCATCCGATCGTGGAGCCGGCCGCTCGCGTGATACCACAGCAGGTACGCGGCGGCCCCGAACGGGAGCGCCACCGCGAGGAGGACGGGGTTGACGACGATCCCGGCGACGACCAGCAGGGCCGTCAGCCCGATGAACGTCGCCGCCAGTCCGACGAGTATCGTACGGTTCGCCACGCCTCCGATCACGGCCTCCACGGTTGTAAGGCTCTCGGGGGTGAAACGACCGGTCCGCACCGTTTATGTCCGCGGCCGACCCGGTTGGAGGTATGTCACCGCCCGACCGGGAGACGGTCACGGGGCTCCCGCCCGGGATCGCGGCGGCCCGCGAGGAGCTCACGCCGATGCTCTCGCAGTATGCCGACCTCTGTGCCGCCCACGAGGACGCGCTCGTGCTGTTCCAGGTCGGCGACTTCTACGAGGCGTTCTGTGAGGCCGCCGAGACGGTCGCGCGGGTCTGTGAGGTGACGCTCACCGAGCGCACCGACTCGACGGGCGAGTACCCGATGGCCGGGATCCCCATCGACAACGCCGCCCCGTACCTGGAGGCTCTCCTCGACGCGGGGTACCGCGTCGCGCTCGGCGATCAGGTCGAGGACGCCGAGCAGGCGTCGGGGCTCGTCGACCGCGCGGTCACCGAAGTGATCACGCCGGGCACGGTCGTCGACGACGACCTCCTGGAGTCGGGGGCCGCCAACTACGTCGCCGCCGTGGCACGCGGCGCGACCGAGAAACGCGGTACCGACCCGCCCGATCCGGCCGTCGGCCTCGCTGCCGTCGACGTCGCCACCGGCGAGTGTCTCGTCACCGCCGGCGATCCCGAAACCGTCGTCGAGGAGCTGGAGCGGCTCGCTCCCGCGGAGCTGCTCGTCGGCCCGGACGCGGGTGACGTCGTCCCCACCGTCCGCGACTGGACGGTCCACCGTCACGACCCCGACGTGTTTGCACGCCGGACCGCCCTCGACCGGCTCGACCCGTACGTTCCTGCCCCCGAGCGCCGGTTCGACGGCGAGGCCGAGCTCCGCGCCGCGGGCGCGGTGTTGGCGTACGCCGAATACACACAGGGGGACGACGGCCCGCTGGAGTACGTCTCGCGGGTCCGCCGGTACGATCCGCGTGACCACCTCCGGCTCGACGCGGCCGCCCAGGGTAGCCTCGAACTGTTCGAGAACCGCGGCCTCGGCGCGAGCGACACGCTGTTCGACGTCCTCGACGTGACGAGCTGCGCGCTGGGACGCCGGTGTCTGGAGCGGTGGCTCCGCCGTCCGCTCGTCGACGCCGACGCGATCCGCTCGCGACACGACGCGGTCGCGGAGCTGGCCGACCGGACGCTGGTGCGTGAGGGGATCGCGGACGCGCTCGCGACCGCCTACGACCTCGAACGGCTGGTCGGGCGCGTCTCCCGCGGCCGTGCCGACGCCCGCGACCTCCGGTCGCTTCACGCCACCCTCGCGGTCGTCCCCGAGTTGAAGGCGACGCTGGCGGAGCCGCCGCCGGACGCCACGGACGATCCCGGGGCGAGCGAGGACTCGCTGCCCCGCACCGACCATCTCCGTGACCTCCACGAGCGTCTCGACGAGATCGCCGCCGTCCGCGAGCTGATCGACGATGCGATCGCGGCCGACCCGCCACAGGAGATCACCGAGGGCGGGGTGATCCGTGACGGGTTCGACGCCGACCTCGACGAGCTGCGTGCCACCGAGCGCGAGGGGCGCGAGTGGGTCGCCGACTTGGAACAGCACGAGCGCGATCGAACCGGGATCGACTCGCTGTCGGTGGGGCACAACCAGGTCCACGGCTATTACATCGAGGTGACCGACGCCAACCTCGGCCGAGTCCCGGACGACTACCGCCGCCGACAGACGCTGAAGAACAGCGAGCGCTACTACACTCCCGAGCTGAAGGAACGCGAGGAGACGATCGTTGGCGCTGCGGAGCGCGCGGACGCCCTCGAGTACGAGCTGTTCGTCGACGTCCGCGAGCGCGTCGCCGAGGCGACGGAGCGGATCCAGGCGCTCGCGGACGCGCTCGCCGAGCTCGACGCACTGGCGTCGCTCGCGGGGGTCGCGGTCGCGAACGACTACGTCCGCCCGACGGTCGTCACGGAACCCGACGCCGGGATCCGGATCGAGGGCGGCCGGCACCCGGTAGTCGAGCGAACCGAGGACGCCTTCGTCCCCAACGATGCGGACCTCCCCCGGGGGAGTGTCGCCGTGATCACCGGCCCGAACATGAGCGGAAAGTCGACGTACATGCGGCAGGTCGCGCTGACGGTCGTGTTGGCACAGACCGGCTCGTTCGTCCCGGCGCAGGCCGCTCGGCTTCCCGTGCTCTCGCGGGTGTTCACGCGGGTGGGTGCGTCGGACGACATCGCCGGCGGCCAGTCGACGTTCATGCGCGAGATGAGCGAGCTGACGGGGATCCTCCACGACGCCGGGCCCGATTCGCTCGTCCTGCTCGACGAGGTGGGCCGCGGGACCGCCACCACCGACGGGCGGGCGATCGCCCGCGCGGCCGCCGAGTTCGTCCACGACGAGCTCGGCGCGACAACCCTCTTCGCCACACACTACCACGGGCTCACCGACCTGGCCGCCGACCGCGAGCGCGTGTTCAACCTGCATTTCTCCGCCACCCGCGAGGACGGCGACGTGACGTTCCTCCACCGCGTCGTCCGCGGGGCGTCCTCCTCGTCGTACGGCGTCGAGGTGGCCGAGCTCGCTGGTGTCCCCCGACCGGTCGTCGAGCGCTCGCGCGAGCTAGTTGCCGCCGACGAGGATTCCCCGACCCCGAATGGTAGTGAGCCGGTCCTCGACGACGCCGACGGTGGCACTCCCCATGACGTCCCGCTCCGCGAGTTCCTCGCCGAGGATGACGACGAGGGGGGACCGGGCGCGCCGTCGGCGGACGATCGGACCACGCCGTCGGCGGACGATCGGACCACGCCGCCGGCGGACCTCCCGCCCGATGTCGCCGAGACCCTCCGTGACCTCGACCTCGCGCGGACCACGCCGATCGAGGCGCTGAACGCCTTACACGACCTCCAGAACCGCCTCGACGATGACGAATAACGACTCCTTCGACGGCGACGGGGACGACGCGACCGGATCGCCGCCGACGTGCTCCACCGCCGCCACCGACGCGGCGGTACGCCGGCTCGACGCCGCCACCGTCGACCGGATCGCCGCCGGCGAGGTGATCACCCGACCGGCCCGCGTCGTCGCCGAGCTCGTCGACAACGCGCTCGACGCGGACGCCTCTCGGGTCGAGATCGCGGTCGGCGGCGACGGAACCGACCGGATCCGCGTCGCCGACGACGGGGTCGGGATGTCCCGCGCGGACGCTCGCCTCGCCGTGGAGCGGCACGCGACGAGCAAGCTCGCGCCCGACGGCGATCCGGTGGGCGTCGACTCGCTCGGCTTCCGCGGGGAGGCGCTCGCCGCCATCGCCGACGCCGCCCGCCTCGAACTGACCACCAACGACGGGGACGCGGTCGGCTCCCGAGTCGTCGTCGACCCCCGCAACGGGGCGAGCGGGAACGGGACCGACGGCTCGCACGGACCGGACCCGGACGTCTCCGACGCCGGCCGCGCCCGTGGGACGACCGTCGTCGTTCGCGACCTGTTCGCAACCCGGCCGGCTCGCCGGGAGGCGCTCGCAGGGGTGCGCGCCGAGTTCGCACGGATCTCGGCGCTGGTCGCCGATTACACGCTCGCGAACCCCCATGTCGCGTTCACGCTCGAACACGACGGCTCGACGACTCTCTCGACGCCGGGAACCGGTGTTACGGACGCCCTTCTGGGCGTGTACGACCGTGAGACGGCCAGCCGATCGACCGAGCTGTCGGCGAGCATATCGCTCGCCGACGACTGCGAGGCCGCGGCGGACGGGTCCGTCGCGGTGACTGGTGCGCTCGCGTACCCGTCGGTCACGCGGGCCTCGCGTGACCACCTCCGGGTGTCGGTGAACGGCCGCCCGGTCCGCCACGACCGGATCGCCGGCGCGGTGCGGGCGGGCTACGACCGCCTGCTCCCGGACGGCCGCGAACCCGTCGCCGTCGTCGACGTCGCCGTCCCGCCCGAGCGGATCGACCCGAACGTTCACCCGGCAAAACGCGAGGTGGCGCTCCGTGACGCCGACGCCGTCGCTGATGCGGTCGAGTCTGCGGTCGCCGACGCGCTCACCGGGGCCGATCTCCGGCGACGGGCAGACGTGGCGACCGACCTCGACACGGCGCTCGACCCGGTCGGCGAGGCTGACGGCTCGCGCTCGGCGGCGTTCGCGGACGCGGAGCCGATCGGGACGTTCCGCGACCTGTACGCGCTCGTCGAGTCCGGCGACGAGCTCCTCGTGATAGACGTCCACGCCGCCCACGAGCGGGTGAACTACGAGCGGCTGGCCCGCGCGTTCGCGGACGACCCCGTGCCGACGGCCGAGCTCGACCCACCGGCGACGGTGTCGCTGTCGACCGGCGAGACGGCCGCCGCGGAGGCGTACGCAGACGACCTCGCCGCGCTCGGTTTCGCCACCGAGCCGTTCGGCGGCGGGACCCTCCGGCTCCGCTCCGTCCCCGCCCCGTTCGGCCGTACCGCTGACGCCGAGGCGTTCCGCGACGCGCTGGCGGCGGTGTCGAACGGCATTTCGGGGCCGGCCGGCGCATCGGGGCCAGACGGCAGGTCGGGACCGAATGGTGGATCGGTGTCGGACGGGGGAGCCGGTGGCGGCGGCCGCGACGCCCGGGACCGGCTCCTCGCCGACCTCGCGTGTCACCCGTCGCTAAAACGGGGTGACGCGATCGACGAGGACGGGATCCGTGCGCTGCTTGCCCGTCTCGGAGAGTGTGAGCGTCCCTTCGCGTGTCCGCACGGTCGCCCGACGGTGCTCTCGGTTTCCGAGTCGACGTTCGCCGCCGGCTTCGAACGGGATCGGTGACCGCGGGTGGGAGTCGAAGGGGTCGCCGTCTCCGCTCCGACTATTCCGCTGCTCCGGAACCGTTTTGGCTCGCACCGCCGTCCCTCCGCACGTGCCGCTGGAGTCGAACGCCCGGATCGTCAGCGAACTGGCCAGCCGCGGCTACAACGCCGAGCGCGAGGCGGTGACCGTCCTCGCCGGCGCGGACCGTCCGCTCGAAACCCTCGATGCCGTCGTCGACGACGCGCCCGACGACGCCCTCCGGATCACCGTCGAACACGTCCGCAGCGTCCTCGACGAGATGTCCGCGCCGGCCATCCCCTCGGACGTCGCGGTCGATCCGACTCCCACGACCGCTGATCCGGAGCCCGCGACGGCCGACTCGGAACCCGCGACGGGCGACCCCACACCTGCGACCGCGAACTCGACCCCTTCGGCCACGGAACCGGCCGGAGAGGCGGTCGAAAACGGCAGATCTCCAGTTGAAACGAAGGGGTCGCCGGAGGCCACCGCCGTCGACGAAGCGACGCCCCCGACCACGGACGCGCCCGGCACGGAACCGGGATCGCACGCCGCCGCCGACCACGACCGGGACCCGTCCCGTCGCGAGCTCGAGATCGCCAACGACATGACCGGTCACAGCACCGGAACCGGCGAGTACGACGACTTCGTCCGGACGTTCCGCGACCGCTACGAACGGCTCTCGAAGCTGCTCCGCGGGCGGGTCAACCACCGGCCTGCGGAGGCGATCGCGGACATGCCCGGCGGGAGCGAGGCCGCCATGATCGGGCTCGTCAACGACGTCCGCTCGACGAAATCCGGTCACTGGCTCGTCGAACTCGAGGACACTACCGGAACGTTCCCGGCGCTGATCATGAAGGACAAGGGGCTTGCCGACGTCGTCGACGAGATCATGATGGACGAGTGTGTCGCCGTTGACGGCACCCTCGCCGACGACTCCGGGATCCTCTTCGCCGACTCGCTCCACTTCCCCGATATCCCGCGAACCCGTGTCACGGGTGGGGCCGACCGCCACGTCCAAGCGGCGCTGATCTCCGACGTCCACGTCGGCAGCGACGAGTTCATGGCGGACGCGTGGAGCCGATTCACCGACTGGCTTCACACGCCCGAGGCAGAGCCCGTGGAGTACCTCCTCCTTGCCGGCGACATGGTCGAGGGCGTCGGCGTCTACCCGAACCAGGACGAGGAGCTCGACGTCGTCGACATCTACGACCAGTACGAGGTGTTCGCCGAGTACCTCAAGGAGGTCCCCGCCGACACCGAGATCGTGATGATCCCCGGGAACCACGACGCGGTCCGCCTCGCGGAGCCACAACCCGGGTTCAACGAGGAGCTCCGCTCGATCATGGACGTCCACGACGCGCGGATCGTCTCGAACCCCGCCACGGTGACCGTCGAGGGCGTCGACGTACTGATGTACCACGGCGTCTCGCTCGACGAGGTGATCGCCGAGCTCCCCGAGGAGAAGGCGAGCTACGACGAGCCCCACAAGGCGATGTACCAGCTACTGAAAAAGCGTCACGTCGCCCCGCAGTTCGGCGGACACACCCGCGTCGCCCCCGAGGACCGCGACTACCTCGTGATCGAGAACGTTCCGGACGTGTTTCACACCGGCCACGTCCACAAGCTGGGTTGGGGGAAGTACCACGGCGTGCTCGCGGTCAACTCCGGCTGCTGGCAGGCACAGACCGACTTCCAGAAGTCCGTCAATATCGACCCGGACGCCGGATACGCCCCGATCCTCGACCTCGACACGCTGGATATGACCGTCCGGAAGTTCACCTGACCCCACCGTTTATCGTCGATACCGCGACCACTCCCTCCGTGACGTAGCCGTCGCCCGCGACGCACTGGACGGGAGCGCGACGCCCCGTCGCGGACGGTCCGATTCCGCGTCGCCTGCTCGCCACTCGATCGACGCTAGCGCCACCTCTCGCCGGGATCAGTCGATCTCGACCCGCCCGCTCGTCGCGTCGTTGAGTCGCTCGACTAGCGGTTCGATCTCGTCGAGCGGTACCCGTAGTTCGAACCGCACCCGCTCGTCGTACTCGGCGTCGAACTCGACTCCCGACGACTCGATCACTCCGCGAACGGTCCCGGAATCGTCGTAGCCGGTCCGCACCGCGAGCCGGCGGTGCGGTCGTTCCTCGATCACGCCCGCGTCGTCGACCGCCTCTTTGACAGCCCGCGAGTACGCCCGGGCGAGTCCGCCGACGCCGAGGTTCGTTCCCCCGTAGTACCGCGTGACGACGCAGACGACGTTGCGGATGTCGCGCTGCTGGAGGACGTTCAGCGCTGGCTTCCCAGCCGAGCCGCTCGGCTCCCCGTCGTCGTCGCTGTACTCCCGGAGCATCACGTCGGTGCTGGGCGTCCGCTCGGACGCCTCTCCAGCCGGAACCCGGTACGCTGGGACGTTGTGCGTCGCGTCCGCGTACTCCGCCTCGACGGTTTCGATGATGGTCTCCGCCTGCTCGACCGTGTCCGCCGGCGCGGCGTGTCCGAGGAACTCCGAGCCTCGAACCTCGAACGTCGCTGTCGCGTGCTCGGCCACCGTGCGGTAGGTGTCGCTCACTGGTCGTGGGTCGGCCGGCGGGCGGTTAAGTCGTATCGGTCGGTTCTACCGTCGCGCTCCGTTCGGTTCAGCCGTCGGAGTTGGGCGTGTCGGTGTCCCGGTCCTCCGTGGTGTCCGTCTCGCTGTCGTCCGGTTCACTCTCGCCCGTGCGCACACGCCGGCGTTCGACGACCACGCCCGTCGGCGGTGCCTCGCGGTAGAGCGCGAGGAACGCGACTACGCCCACCGTCTCCGCGGCCTTCCCGACGATCGCCAACGGGTCCGCCGCGAGCGCGGCAGTCGTCTCCGCGCCGTGCCACCCCGCGTATCCGACGAGAAACGCGGTCAGCGTTCCCGCGCCGAGCGCGTACAGCCGCCGGTACTCGTCCGCCTTCAGCGTCGCTGCCGCGACGAGAACCGTGAAGACGGCCGCGAGGACGAACACGTACGGTCGCGGGTCGGTCGGGTCCGCCAGCCGTGGCCACGCCCACAGCAGGTGGACCGCCGCGCTCAACACCGCTGTCTGCGCAGCGACGGCCCGGAGGATCCGCTTGTGGCCGGCGTCGCGGGTGCTGCTGCCGATCGGTTCGTCGGACGCCGCCGCCGGTGTCGACCCGTCGCTCATCCGCTCACTCCCACGGGTGTCGGCCCGGCGCGTCCGGCCACAGCGGGTACCAGTAGGACTCGTCGTCCTCGATACCGAGCTCGCCGTCAAGTACCGACTGGAGTTTGAACTCCACCCGCTGGTTTCGGCTGTTCGACCCGTCGGGCGCGAACGGGTAGTACGCCCCGCGCCGGAACGAGTAGATCCAGTAGGCGGGGCCGTCGTCGTCCTCGAAGCCGAAGACGGCCGCGAGGAGCCGGGAGCCGAATCCCTCCTCCATGAACTGGTCGGCCGCGAAGTGGATGCTGGTGACGAGGTCTTCGGGGTCGTCGTCTTCGAGGACGAACCAGTGGTAGCCGTGGTCGTCCTCGTGACGGTGAAAACCGGTCCCGGTCTCGACTTCGCCGGCTTCAAGTATCTCCTCGACGGTGCTCACGGCCTCGTCGAAGCGGGTACTGTCGACGCCGGAGAAACACAGCGCCGCCTCGCCGCAGTTGTCGTAGCCGAGGTCGGCTTGCATCGTCATGTACGCTGTCGACATCCCGAAGAGGTCCTCCGGGTCGGCTTCGCGGGTCGCGCCGGTTTCGGCGTTCGTCCCGAGTACGGCCCGGATCGTATCGAAGATGCCCATTCGTTGTCCGCCCTACGTGGCGTGGGGTTTAGGGCGTTTCTACCTCGGTTCCATTCCGGATGCTTTCCTCTCGCCCCCGATTCACTCCTCGACCCGGTCGAGATACGTCAACACGCCTCGAGTGTTCAGGCTCGCGTCCGCCCGCGCCCGCTCCGGATTCCAGAACTCCACGTCCGTGCTCGACGACTCGAAACACTCGACGACCGTCTCGTCGTCGAGTTCGCTTCGCTTCGCTCGAACCGCTTCCACCCACTCGACGTAGGCGCGTTTCGCCTCGCCGATCAGCGCGTCGTCGTACTCGCGGGGGCCGAAGTGGCCGAAACAGAGATACTCGGGATCGAGGTCGGCGATCGTTTGGAGGTCCCGGAGACACTGGTCCAGGTCGAACTGCGGCGGCGGCGTCGTCTGTCGGACGGTGTCGACCTCGGGGACGTAGATCCCAGCGGCGTCGGCAGTGAAGACGACGTCCGCGTCGGGGTCGTGGTACACCGCGTGGTGCGGCGCGTGTCCGGGGGCCTCGTGGACGACGAGCGAGCGGTCGCCGAGGTCGACCCGGTCGCCGTCGGCGAGTCCGGTGATCCGGGCTTCGGGTATCGGCTCCGGGTCGTCGTAGTATCGCCACTGGTCTTCGACCGCGGACTTCGTGCCGGCGACGAGCGCCTCGGGGTCGACGAGGTGACGGACTCCTCGTTCGGGAACGAGGACCTCGGCCTGGGGATACCGCTTCGCGAGGTGGCCCGCCCCGCCCGCGTGGTCGAGATGGGCATGGGTCGGGAGGATCCACGCGAGCTCGTCGCGCCCGATCCCGATCTCGTCGAGCGTCTCGAACAGCGCTTCGCGGTTCGCCCCCGTCCCCGTATCGATCACGACGGGCTCGGCCGCGTCGTACACGTACACGGAGCCGTACTCGTCGGTGTCGAACATCCCGGTGTCGTGGACGTACAGGTCGGGAACGCCGCGGACCGGTTCGAACTCGCCAGCGTGCATATCGGACCGACGACGGGTGGGTCCTTTTAGTGATCGGTCGCTGGCAGTCCGTCCCCGGTCCATCGGCCGTCCGTGCCCGGGGCTTATGGTCGTCCCGGCCGTGTGAACCGTATGCGCGTTCTCGTTACCGGCGCGACCGGGTTCGTGGGCTCCCGGCTCGTCCCGACGCTACTCGACCGCGGTCACGAAGTCGCCGTCCTCGTTCGCGACGCCGACGGCTACCACCCGCCCGAGGGCGTTCACGTCGTCGAGGGCGACCTCCTCGAACCGGAGACCCTCCCCCCCGCCTTCGAGGTCGACGGCGAGCCGGTCGACGCGGCGTACTACCTCGTCCACTCGCTGGACGGCGGCCCCGGCTACGAGGAACGGGACCGGAACTGCGCGCGAAACTTCGCCGACGCGGCGTCCGAGGCGGGCGTCGACCGCGTCGTCTATCTCGGCGGGCTCGGTGAGGACCGCGAGGACCTCTCCGAACACCTCCGGTCGCGCCGCGAGGTGGAGGAGATCCTTGGCGAGGGGACGTACGCGCTCACGACGCTTCGGGCCGCGATCGTCATCGGGGCTGGCAGCGCGAGCTTCGAAGTGATCCGCGGGCTCGCGGGTCGGCTCCCGGTGATGGTCACGCCCAAATGGGTCGACACGCTGTGTCAACCGATCGCGATCGACGACGTGATTGGATACCTCTCCGGTGTCCTCGATGTCCCCGAGACGGCCGGCGAGACCTACGAGATCGGCGGGCCGGAGGTGCTGACGTACGCCGAGATACTCCGTCTGACCCGCCGTCAGTTCGGCCACGGGCTCCGGATCGTTCGGGTCCCCGTTCTCAGCCCCGGGCTCTCCGCCCGCTGGCTCCGGTTGGTCACGGACGTGAACCCGTACCTCGCGCGGTCGCTCGTCGAGGGGCTTCGGAACACCGTTATCGTCGAGGACGACCGGATCCGCGAACTGGTGCCGGTGGAGTCGACTCCCTTCGAACTGGCCGTCGCGCGAGCGCTCGACGACGCTGCCCCGACCACGGTTGCCACCGAGGGGGAGCGGTCGGCGTGAGCCGACAGTACGGCGAGACGTGGGTGTACGAGAGCCTGGTGAGCGGCGTCCCCGGCCTCGAGGTGTCGCGGACGCTCGCGGTCGCGATCCAGTTCGTGATCTTCCAGGCCGGGGTGCTCGCCCTCGGCTGGTACTACGACCTGTGGAGCGCGGTGATCGCGGGGACCGCCGCGGTCGTCGTCGCGGCGATCGGGAGCGTCGAAATGCACCGTCTCGGCGAGAAGAACCGGCTGCTGTCGACCCCGCCCGCACACAAACGGCTCCTCTTCGGGTCGAGCATCGAGATCGTGTTGGGCGTGCTCGCGTTCATCGCGCTCGTGACGTACCTGTTCGTCTGGAACGGCGCGCTCATCGACCGGCTGTTCGGCCCGAACCCGCCGGTGCCCGTCGTCTATCTCACGCTGTTGATCCTCTGGGATCTCACCTACCGGATCGGCACGTCGTGGTGGAGCGCGGTTGTCGCGCTCTGGCGGGCGGTCCACATCGACCTCTCGCCGTCCGACGCCGCGAGCGTGCGCCGGCTCGACGCGGAGAACATCGGGTTCTCCGTGCTTCAGCTCGGCCTCGTTCCGTTCCTCCTCGAGGAACCGGTGCTGCTCGGCGCGGTAGTTGGCCACGTGCTCGCGGTCGCGGTCGTCTGTACGGCGGCGATACTGCTCACTGACGTGTGAACGGCGGCTGCGCATCCGTCGGGATCGAAGCGAAGAGTCGCGACGCCGCGCCGGAGCCCCGACACGCGGCGTCAGTCGTCTTTCAGCTCCTGAAACGTGTCGAGGAGTGCCTCCGTGGAGTCGCCGGAGTCATAGGTGAGCGACCCGGAGTACTCCGGCCGCTCCGCGTCGAAATCGGCGTCGACGACGCCCGTCTTCTGCTCACGACGCTCGTGTTCGTCCTCGTCATAGGCACCCATTGACATGGTACAGCCTCACTTGGCATCTCCTATTTATATAGCTGTCGCCGACCTATCGCTCCTGATATTCGTGGACTCCCGCCGCGGCGTCGAAACCCCTTAGCCCGCCGGCACGGTAGCGGGCCTGTGGCACAACCGCTCCGATTCAGGCGCGCACCCGGTGGCTGGGACCTCGGCCGGGTTCGCTCACGGATCGAACGCCCGCTCGACGATAACCTCGGTGCGGCGGCCGGCGACCCGTGGTTCGCCCCGCCGCCAGCCTACGAGGCGCGCCGGTTCGACATGGACGACGGGTCGATGGCGCTGTTCTGCTGGACCGACGACGACAGCGACCCGCCGGCCGGTGCGGGGGGCGGTCCGGTCGGGTACTGGCTCGGCAACACGGAGACGCCGAGCGAGCTCTGGCGGACGGAAAAGTACGGCTTCGACGAGGTCCCGTATCCGGTCTCCCGCTGGGCTCAGCGGGAGCTGCTCGCCGAGCTCCACGACGACGAGCCGTGGCTCGCCGACTACCCGCACGTCTCGTGGTTCTTCCTTCCCGTCTTCTGTTCGAAAGACGGCTCGTCGACGACCCGGGCCTTCTTCCGCGACCACGCCGCCGGGTTCCCGGACGCGACGCGCGAGGAGGGAACCGGCTACGTCGAGTCCCTACTCCGACCGGGGATCCTCGACGATTACCGCGAGACGATGGCGGGCAAGCTCGGCACGTCGACGTCGATGGACCTCGTTCGGATGAGCGCGACGATCGCGGAGTTCACCGCCGCGAGCCTGCTCTCGCGGGCGGGGTACGAGGTCACCCCCGAGATCGAGGTCACCACCGGTCACTCGCTCGATTTCCGGGCGGCCGACCCCGACACCGGGGCCGCCTCGCTCGTCGAGGTGACCCGTCCACAGCCGGTCGCGACGCGGTCGGCGAACGACCCTGTCGCCGCCGTCCGCGACACCGTCGAAACGAAGACGAGCGGTCAGCTCGAAGCGCACGGCGGCGGCGCGACCCTGCTCGTCGACTGCAGCTCCTTCCCCGACGACGACTGGGCCCGCGTCCGGTCCGCGAAGCCCGCGGTCCGGCACAAGCCGGCGATCGTCCTCCGGACACGTCCGGACGGCCGGACCGAGGGGTACCGGAAGGGGTCGATCCCGCTCGACCTGTCGGCCGTCATCGAGTGGGTCGACTGAGCGGTTCGTCACCGCTGTCAGGGGCTTCCCGGTCGCCTCGGCCCGGAGATCGTCCTGCCGGTCGGCTCCAGTGGATCGTCCTGCCGATCGGTTCAATCAGCCGTCAGTAAAACCGAGGAATACGTCCGCTCGGGTCCGTCCGGCCGCTCAGAACGAGACCGGCTGTGGTCCGTCCTCGCCCGCCGTCGCGGGGTCGCGGTCCGAGTAGAACCGTCGGCCGACGCCGCGATGACAGACGCCCGCTCGCAGCGTGTCGATCACTTCGTCCGGGGCGTCGAACGTCTGCTCGCCGAACCGTCCGAGCACATCGCCGAGCCGCTCGGAGCCGTCAGCGAGCTCTACGGTCGCGTTTCCGTGAGCCGCGATGATCTCCTCCGAGGTGGTCGGGAACTGGTGCCGTTCGATCCGGTCGCCGACGCCATTCAATCGCATCAACAGATGAAAACACGCGATGGTTCTTAATGATTTTCCATGTATAACCTTAGTCGGGGAGTACTCCTTATATTTCCTATTATCAGGTTCCGCTCGACCGCGGATCCTTAGTGACTCGCTCGCGAACGGCGGGTATGACCGCCGCCGACCCCGTCGTCGCCGACCTCCACACCCACACGACCGTCTCGGACGGGACGCTCTCGATCGAGGAGGTCCCCGCGGCCGCACGCGAGGCGGGCCTCGACTGGGTCGCCGTCACCGACCACGATCGGATCCACCCCGGGCTCGAGTCTGCGGTGGTCGAGCGCGAGGGAGTCCGGATCGTTCGCGGGATCGAGCTCCGGGTCGACGCGGGCTTCGAGCGTCTCGACCTTCTCGGCTACGGCGTCGAACACACCGAGGCGCTCGACGCCGAGATAGACCGACTTCAGACCGACCGCCAGGAGCGTGGCGCGCGGATCCTCGCCCGCGTCGAGGACCAGTTGGGAATCGATCTGGACGTGACGCCGCGGCCCGGGCTCGGTCGACCGCACATCGCCCGCGCGATCGACGAGTCGCCCGCGCCGTACGACTACACCGACGCGTTCGACGAGCTGATCGGGAACGACGGCCCGTGTTACGTCGCCCGCGACGTGACGCCCCTCGATCGCGGCGTCGAGCTCCTCTGTGAGGCGTGTCCGATCGTCGGACTCGCCCACCCCTTCCGCTACGACGACGTCGACGCCGCCCTCGACGTCGCTCGTGAGTTGGATGCGGTCGAGCGATTCTACCCCTACGGCCGATCGGTCGACACGGCGCGGATAGACCGCGTCACGGCCGCGGACGACCTGCTCGCGACCGGCGGAAGCGACGCGCACGAACGAACACTGGGCGAAGCCGGACTGAACGCGTCGGCGTTCGCGCCCGTCCGCGACCGGCTCCCGGATCCCGCCCCACAGGCGGATACGCACGACGAGCGGCCGACGGACGACTGACACGACGGGAACAGCGTTAACTCCCGGGCTCACCGAACTTCGAGTATGCGGTGTCACTACTGCGATCGGGAGGCGGCCTTCGAGGCCGAACAGGCCGGCGTCGTCGTCGGACTGTGCACCGACCACTTCCGTGAGCGCGTCGAGGAGCTGGCCGAGGACGACGGGTTGGCGGCGCTCAGCGACCGGATCGACGTCGAGTCCTCCGAGTGATCGCGACCCGCCCCGCGAACGAATTATAAAAGATGGCCCGGCGCTAACCGCCGGGTATGTACCCGACCGACCGGCCACGCCGGCTCCGCACCGACGGGATCCGTCCGCTCGTCAGCGAGTCGTCGCTGTCGGCGTCCGACCTCGTTGCGCCCGTCTTCGTCGACGCGACGACCGACGAGCGCGTCCCGATCGAGTCGATGCCGGGGCACGAGCGCGTCCCCGTCGAGGAGGCGGTCGCCCGCGTCGAGGAGGTCCGCGAGACCGGTGTCGAGGCCGTGATCCTCTTCGGGATCCCGACGAGCAAGGACGCGACGGGAAGCCGTGCATACGACGAGGACGGTGTCGTTCAGCGGGCAATGCGGGCGATCACCGCCGACACCGACGCGTACGTGATCGGTGACGTCTGTCTGTGCGAGTACACCGATCACGGCCACTGCGGCGTCGTCGAGTCCGACGCGGCGACCGACCCGCGCCTCACGGTGCGGAACGACGAGACGCTCGACCTGCTGGCGCGGACCGCGGTGTCGCAGGCCGACGCTGGCGCGGACATGGTCGCGCCCTCGGCGATGACCGACGGACAGGTCGGAGCGATCCGCGAGGCGCTCGACGACGCCGGCCACGAGAGCGTGGCGCTCATGAGCTACGCCGCGAAGTACGAGTCGGCGTTCTACGGCCCGTTCCGCGACGCGGCCGATGGCGCGCCGGCGTTCGGCGACCGCCGCCACTACCAGATGGACCCCGCGAACCGCCGCGAAGCGCTCCACGAAGCCCGCCTCGACGCCGAGGAGGGCGCGGACGTGCTCATGGTGAAGCCCGGCCTCCCGTACCTCGATATCGTCGCCGACCTCCGCCGCGAGTTCGACCGACCGATCGCCGCTTACAACGTCTCCGGCGAGTACGCGATGCTCCACGCCGCCGCCGAGAAGGGGTGGCTGGACCTGGAGGCGACCGCCCACGAGTCCCTGCTGTCGCTTAAGCGCGCGGGCGCGGACCTCATCGTCACCTACTTCGCCGAGGACCTCGCCGAGCGCTTATAAGGGATCGAGTCGCGACCCAGCCGATCACACCACCTGCTCGCCGTCGTCGTCGTACACCTCGATGGCGTCGACGGGGCAGGCTCGCGCGGCGAACTTCGCGTCCAGCTCCTCGCCCTCCGGCACCGCTACCTCGAACACGTCCGGTTCGGTCTCCTCGCTGCCCGCCAAGTCGGCTTTCCCGTCGTTCAGGTCCTTCTCGAACGCGTCCCACTCGGCGACGCACTGGTACATCCCGATACAGGTGTCCCGGTCGAACCTCACTCGCATACCGCGGCTACGTCGACCGGGTACAAAGCGATGGCGACGGGGGAGAGGCGCGGCCGGTTCCCACTATTTAAGCCTCGCGCCGGCCACGCTCCGACGATGACCGAAGTCTGGTTAGTCGACCGGCAGTTCGACTCGAAGGGACTCGTTCGGCTGACGTACGCCACCGAGGATGGCGAGCGCGTCCACACGAAGGAGCTGGCCGAACAGCGGCTCGTCACCGGCAACGGGGTCACTGCGGGCCGCGATGTCGAGGAGCACGCGCTCGGCGAAACGGATCCGGCGGATGTCGAGCGGTTCGCGACGGAGGCGTCGCGGATGGCGGCCGACCACGACCTCGACGATACGGTGTGAGGGGTCTTCAGGTTATATAGTATTTAAAACCCAATCGCCAGCGCGGGTTGTCGGTGATCGCGCTCCGGACCGAGCGGATTGCGATTGCACCGCACCGCGCTGCACCTCGGACCTCCCCAGCCTCGCGGTTCGCGCTCTCCGAGCGCTCACCCCGTCCCTCGCGGGCCGCTCGCGCCTTATAAAGACGCGAGCGAGCGCGCCACCGCGGGGCGACGGTATTGTCGTAGTGACGGTGGTGTCGTGGCGATTACGTGTCAAGTCTCGTGACCGCGTCCGTGGGCGCTCCTCGGCTGCGGCTCTGTTGAAATTCTCAGATGGTGATAGATTTCGTGGGTCATGCGAGATACAGAGGGTGAGTTCAGCAAAACGCCTGTTCGAACGCTCGAATCCCGTCGTCCGCCCCAACAATAATAAGTTCATCTTCCGGCTCGAATGTTGTCTGTGGTCCAATATCAGTAATCACCGTACTA
>LFFM01000963.1_pt1 | contig 20495 bp, 23 predicted proteins | sample 643131 | NCBI WGS metagenome assembly LFFM01 (sample SAMN03777445, study PRJNA286221) | soda lake metagenome | biome: soda lake; feature: Kulunda steppe; material: water; isolation source: sample Tc-Br brine of Tanatar trona crystallizer | place: Russia: Kulunda steppe | collected 2011-07
GTCTCGTGCAGACGCACGGGAAGCGGGCGGTGGTCGCGCTCGCTGCGCGAGGCGTGGGACCGCACAACGCCGCTCGGATCATCAACAAGCTGCGCGAGGACGAAGACGAGTTCTACCGCGACGTGCTCCGCCAGGAGCGCGAATACGCGCGGACGCAGTCGTTCTGGGACTGAGAGGTTCGGGGCGCGCCTGAGGCCGTCGTCGTTCTCACGGTGTCCGCCGCGGCCGCCCCCGGCGCGTCACTCGTGGTTCACCGCCGAGCCGCCGCTCACGAGGCGGTCCCTGACGCCGCGTCTGAGGTCGCCGAGGACGTCCGGTGGGAGCCCGCTGACGAGGAGGAAGCCGGCGAAGATGAGAGCGAAGCCCGTCACCGTCGCCGACGGGACGGTGTACCTTCTCGTGCGAGACGAGAGCGGGATCCTGCGGGCGTCGCTGCACACCGACGACCCCGCAGTTCGGGAGTGGGCCGACGAGACGTTCTCCGCGTACTGGGAGACGGCGAGCCCGTTCGATCCGACGGCCTTCGAGGAGTGAACGGGTCGAAAGCGCGTGTCGGTCGTCGGTGCGTCGGCTGGGGGCGCCGCGCTACTGACCGACTGCACGGCCGGACTGCTCAGCAATATCGAGCACCCAGACGTTGGGGTTCTCGTGAAGTTCGCGCTCGCCGAGGAGGTCCGACCGATACGCGTTGTCGAGCATCGCCTCTCGGGCGGCGTCCCACTCGCCGGGCCCGATCCGATCGAGCGCGCCGGAGACGATCGCGCTCCGCCACGCGCCGCCGGAATCGACGTCGAACGTCGCGAAACTCGCCACGTCCGACTGGTCGGCGTACGTCTCCTTCCTGAGGTCGGCGGTTGCCCCGAGGAACAGAAAGTAGAGGCTGCCGTCGCCGTCGTACCCGAACGATAGGGGGACGCCGTACGGCACCCCGTCGGCGCTCATCGACAGGATACCGACGCCCATCTCGGTCAGCACGTCGTCGATCGCGGACTCGTCCATCTCGGCTCCCAGCAGCGGTCGTAGATCCGGATCCATACGTCACATATGCACACAGCGTGACATAAAATCTGTCAAGCGTTCCCACGTCTCCTGCGGGTGCGCCCTGCGTCAGTTACCCACGACTCAAGTCGTGGGCTTCCGCCCTCGGAACCAATGTGAGGACACCCTACAGGTAAACGCGTGGGCGACGAACGACCGGTATGCAACCCGGCTGGCGGCTCGGCTTCCAGACGCAACGCGAAGAGCTCCGGAACGTCGCTCTCGACGCCGAGACACCGTTTCCCGAGTGGCTCGACGGAACCCTCGTCTGTAACGGACCGGGACAGTTCGAGGTCGGTGACACGGCGCTCGACCACTGGTTCGATCCGCTGGCGATGCTCCGTGGGTTTCGATTCGACGGCGGGGCGGTCCGCTACACCAACCGGTACGTCCGAAGCGAGGACTTTCGAGTCGCCCGTGAGCGAGGCCGCATCCGGCGTTCGCTCCCGGGGACGCCCGCCGACGGGTCCCGGCTCAGGCGCGTGTATCGGGCCCTGACCGGAGCGTTTCAGGACAACCCCTCGATCGGCGTGGTGCGGCTCGGCGACCGGGTGTACGCCGTCTCCGAGAGCCCGATCGGGATCGAGGTCGACCTCGAGACGCTCGAAACGGTCGGTCGGCGCGACCTGACCGCCGGGCTCGACGCAGACAGCACGCTCGGCCACACCCACGTCGAAGACGGCACGCAGTGGGGGCTCGGGGTCGACTTCGGGAAGCGGAGCGCGTACACCCTGTTCCGCCGCGACGCGGGCGGCACGGCGGAGCCGGTGACCCGACTCGTCTTCGATTCGCACCCCCCGTACGTTCACTCGTTCGCGCTGACGGCGCGGTACGCCGTCGTCCCGGCCTCGACCGTCGGCATCGACTTCGGTCGGCTCGCGCGCGGCCTCGTTCGCGGGGCGACGTTCCTCGACGCCGTCGCCGCCCGCGACGCCGAGCCGTCGTTTCACGTCATCGACCGCACCACCGGCGAACGGGTCGCGGTCGTCCCGGCGGACCCCTTCTTCATCTACCACTTCGCGAACGCGTACGAGGACGGCGACGAGGTCGTGGTCGACGCCGTGTCGTTCGCGGACGAGCATGCCCTCACCGGGCTGACGCTCTCGAACCTCCGAAGCGACTCGCCGGACCTGCCGCGCGGCGACTTCGTTCGGTTCCGCCTCCCGCTCGACGGCGGGAGCGCGCGCCGCGAGCGGCTGCTTCGCGGTCCCGTCGAATTCCCCGCGATCAACTACGGCCGGTACAACGGTCGTCCGTACCGATACGCGTATCTGGCCGCGACCGACCGCGGCAGCCTTCCAACGGCGATCGCGAAAGTCGATCTCGACGGACCGACGACCCGCACGTGGTCCGAACCGGATGTGTATCCCGGGGAGCCGGTGTTCGTGCCGGCGCCGGACTCTCGTGACGAGGACGACGGCGTGCTGCTCTCGCTCGCCCTCGACGCCCGTTCCGAGCGGTCCGTCCTCATCTGTCTCGACGCGACGACTCTCACGGAGCGGACGAGAGCTGTCCTCCCGCACCACCTCCCGTACGGGTTCCACGGTCAGTACTACGGCTCGACCGATCCCGGGCGGTCGATGGCGTGACCCCCACCTATCAGACCGCTCAGGCGCCGGTATCGCTGTCACCCGGCGTCCGACAACGGACGAGCGAACCGTTTATATCCGGGCGAACGTCTCGCCGCTTGCACCGAGGGTGACGCCGACACCTCAGTTTTCGGCGTCGGCGTCGCCCATCGTCACGACGGCGTAGATCAGCGCGATCGGAATCGCCGCGCCGAGCGCTCCGATCGGAATCAGCAGCGACGACACTCCTGTCGCCACCGACAGCGCGACGGCGATTCCGGCGGCTGTCACGCCGACGAGAAGCACACTGCCGGTTCCCTCCATACGGTACTGACGACGCGGAGGCGATTTTAAACCTGCCGTTCACGCCTCGGCGCAGAAGGCGAGGCGTATCGTCGAAACGCGGTCACCTGCAATCGCCGCGCGGCGTCCCCTCCGCCGAGGCGGGCCGTCGTCGCTGTCGCACGTCCCGTCGAAGCCGATCGGCGTACTCCAGACGGATCGATCTGGCCTGGGCGGCGGTCAGCGGCCGTTCGCTCCGAACCGATTCGGTGAGCGGCTCGTACGCGGACACGTCGAATCCCATTCGGTCGAGGTACGAGCGGACCGCGGCAGACGATGCTCCCTCGCGGATCGCCTCGTCGACGAGCGATTCGAGGGAGTCGAACGCCGGGAGGCTGATCCGGTCGGTCGTCACCCGGCCGTCTGTGCCACCGATCCGAACGGCCGCCTCCGGTTCGGGACGCGCGAGGCGCTCTATCACGCCGACGACGTCGTCGGCCAACCGGACGACCTGACTCGGCACCGTCGTGTCCGGGGAGCGCCACTCGACGGTCGAGAACTCGCCGCGGAGCTTCACCGGCGTCCAGACGGCTCCCTCCGGGTCGAAGCACGACTCGACGGTCGCCCGGTCGAAGCCGGCCACGACGGCCTCCGTCACGAACTCCTCGTACCGCCGTTCGAGCCGTCGCGCCCACCCCTCGGTGCTGTCGGCGTACCGCCACAGCTCGCCCTGACGGGCCAGGTGGTCGTACGCCAGCCACCGGTACAACATCGAGCGTGCGCCCGCCGCGATCGGTTCGTGTCCGTGGTACGGCGAGGAGTTGACGAGCGCGAGTGCCGGGTCGAGCGCGGTGAGGACGTTCAGCTGGTCGATCGCGCGTCCCGGCTGCTGTTCGACGTGGATGTGCGTCCCCGCACAGCGTCGCACGTGGTCGAAACGCTCGCCGACAACGCGGTCCTGAATCCGGGTTCGCTCGTGGTCGCGGTCCGCGATCGGCCCGGTCCACAGCGGCGTCGCCAGCGGCACCAACCCCTTATTCTGCCGGTCCGCTCGCTGCAGGACGTGGTCGAGGCGGTCGTACAGCTCCTCGCGCAGCTCCGCCGTCGACGTACACGGCGTCGTTTTGATCTCGATCAGCGGAACGACGAACTCGGTTTCGACGCCGGGTGCGGCGTCGAGGAGGTCCCCCGGATCGGTGAGGTCGCCCTCGCCGTCGATCACCCAGTACTCGACCTCGACGCTGCGGCGTGTCGTCGGCATCTCGTCCCCGGAGAGTGGGCCGCTGCCGTTCATCATCTGCGTCGACGGCTCAGATCGCTCGGACATCGGTCGAGCTGGCTGGGGTCACTCGATCCCCCGGACTGACTGCTGTGTGTTCGCGTGCGCTGATCGACCTGTGTTACCGTGTAACATAGTTGTGAGAATCTCGCAGGCTGGTATAACCGTTACGTACAGGTATCTGGATATTATTTAACGAATTTATACAGGATCGTGCGAAAAGAGTCGAATCGTTTGCTACTGACCGTGTGGAATGGTGCACTGTTCACCCTCGGCGTAACCGACGGGTCGACGGTGTACCGCCGCCGGAATGAGCGAGACGGCGAACCGGCTTGCAGCTCGCGGTCTCGGGCTGATCGCGCTACCACGAAATCCGCTCGTGGTCCTTCCAGAGCCGCCCCGATGGACTTCCGGGCGCGAATCGGGCGAGCCACACCGGCGTCTCGGCCCCCTTCGACGGCGACCGCGGAGCGTCGTCGCCGCCCATCTCCGTGCGCACCCACCCCGGGGAGACGGCGTTCGCGATGAGCCCCTGGTCGCCGTACTCGGCGTCGAGATACGCGGTCAGCCCGCCGACGCCGACCTTCGAGAGGCGGTACGCCGGGTACCCGCCGTCCATCCGGCCGTCGGTGAACCGGCCGAGCCCCGACGAGAGGGTCACGACACGGCTTCCGGTTCCCTCTAACAGCAACGGGAGCGCGTGTTTCGTCACCGTCACCGGCCCGCGGAGGTTCACGGCCATCGTCCGGTCGAAATCCGAGAGGTCCATCTCGTGGAGCGGTCCCGAACGGGGGAACACCCCCGCGTTGTTCACCACGACATCGAGCGAGCCCTGCTCAAGTTCGATTCGATCGATCGCTTCCCGGACCTCGTCGTCGTCGGTGACGTCCATCTGGAGCGCGTGCTGATCCGGTGCGGTGATGTCGTCCGGATCGCGCGCACCGGCGTACACCGTCGCCCCCAACTCGCCGAGCGCCGCGGCGATCTCGGCGCCGATGCCGCGCGTCGCCCCCGTGACGACGGCGACGTCGCCCGTCAGGTCCGACTTGAGACTGACTCCGTCTGGCGTCTTTACCATACGGACGCGTGGGGCGCGCTCCCAATCAACCCCACGGGCGTCGGGGTCAGTCGGATCCACTCCGTCAGCGAGCGAGACGCCCCTGAACCAAGGATACAAGTGTGTATAGACCGATATTTGATTATGTTCGGACGCGATTCGTGTCTGTGTCGTTCAGGCTCACGCTCGGACCGAAAGAACGCCCGGTCGGCCGCGAAAGTCGGCGCGAAGATCGGGGCGGCCGCCGGATCGAGGGCGGGGCCCGTCGGGGCCGGAATCGGCTCCGGACTCGGCGGGGCGACGGGGTTCCTCGCCGGGGCCGTCATCGACGACATCGAGGGAACCTTCGACGACGACGGGCTGATCCCGGACGGGGGTCGTCCTCGGGAGGCGACCCCGAAACAGGCGGGCGTCAGTATCCCCGTGACCGAAGCCGACAGATGACCGACGCGAGGCCGGAAAACGACGAGAGCGACCCCTCTTCGGTCGCATAATGGGACAACAGACGCTCGAGGGGGACGACCTCACCGCGCTGCGCGAGCGGTACCGTCGAACGGTCGCGTCGGAACTCCCCGAGCGAGCGCGCCGGCACGGCGACTGGCCGATCAAGGCGGACCACTGTTTCGCCCGCGTCGTGTTGGACACCCTCTTCGAGGACGTGTGGGACGACCACGTCGACGGATCCCCCGCGTACGAGCAGCTGTCGGCTGACGAACTGCGAGCGGCGAACGAGATTGCCGAGCGGATGCTCGACGGCGGACGACCCACTGTCGAAGCGCTCAACCGGCGATCGCTGGAGCGGCGAGCGGCGACCTCCCGCTCCGACCGCGATTCCGACCCGACTGAGAGCGCGCTACTCCCGCTCGACGGTGGCCTCGACGGTGTGTGACTGCTCCCAGCCGTCGGTGATCGACGCGGTGGCGCGGTCGGCGGTGACGTCCGGCACCCAGAGCGCCGACGCCGGGTAGGTGATCACTTGCGCGGCCATCTCGGAGTCACACGCCACGTGCGCGTCGATCGAGAGGGCCCCGTCTGTGAGCGTCACGTCGTCGACGACGAGCCGGTCGCAGCCGGCGTCCGGGCCGGCGCTGGCGAGATACAGCAGCCGACCGCTATCGGCGGCGACGCGCGCGGTGAGTCCGAGCGAGTCGGCGTGCTGCTCCGGAACGGACTCCTGTGAGCGGAGAAACCGGACGTGTGCCCCGGCGTCGTCGTGTCCGGGCCACTCCGGGCGCTGTCGGAGCGGCTCGAGCGTCTCTGTCTCCCAGCCGTCGACTGTCATGTTCGTCACCCGGACGCGACAGTACAAAAGCCTTGACACCGATGCGGCGCCCCCCACGCGCTCAGCGCCGGCCGCGGGGGTCACGAGACCCCGGCGAAGCCGAGCAGCCGCTCACACGGACGCCGCGGCCGGACAGCTCACTCCGTCGCCGGTCCCGCCGTCGTGGTCGTATCCCAACGCGGCGGCCGCGTCGACGAGTCCCGCACCCTGCTCGGTCTCCGAGAGCCCGAGGTCTTCTGCCGTCTCGCGCAGCCGCTCCCTCGCTTCCATCGCAGAGGCCCCGTCCGCGATCACGTGAGCGACGGCGCCCGCGACGTGCGGTGCGGCCATCGAGGTGCCGCTCAGCGTCTGATACCCGTCCAGCGCCGGCCCGCAGACGTCTGCGCCCGGCGCCGCGACGTCGACCTCCGGTCCGCGGCTCGAGAACCCCGCGATGCCGTCGTCGATGGTCGTCGCGGAGACGCCGAGAAACTCGTCGTACGCGGCGGGGTAGTTCACGGAGTCGGACCGCCCCTGGTTGCCGGCCGCCGCGACCGGGACGAGGCCGGCTTCGAGCGCGTACTCGCCGGCGGCCTGCAGCGCCGGCGACCGCCGGGGCGAGCCGAGACTGAGGTTCACGACGTCCCACCCGGCGTCCGCGGCGTACCGGATCGCCTTCGCGATCGCCGACGTGCGGCAGCGACCGGTTCCGCCGCACAGCTTCAGCGCGTGCAGCGTCGCGTCCGGTGCGACCCCGACCGTCCCGTCGACCCCGTCGGCGGCCGCGATCGTCCCCGCGACGTGGGTGCCGTGGCCGCCGTCGTCGGACCACGGATACGTGCACGCTCCGCCCTGACACTCGACCCACGCCTCGTGTGCGCCCTCCTCGGACGGCGGCGCGACGTTGGCTTCGAGGTCCGGGTGCGTCTCGCTGATGCCGCTGTCGATGACGCCGATGTCGACGCCGGCCGCGGTGTGACCGGCGTCGTGGAGCGCGGTCGCGCCGACCCGGTCGACTCCCCACGGGACCGTCTGGCCGTCCTCCGTGTCGGCCGTCGGCTCGGAGAGCGTCTCGAGCGGCCGGTCCGGCTGAATAAACGTGACGTCGTCGCGAGACCCCAACGACTCGGTGCGAGCCGCCGAGAACGTCCCGCGGACGAGCCGCCACGGCGTGTGGTCAGTCAGGTCGATCCGGAGCGGACGCGTGTCGGACACCGACGCGGCGGCGCTGGCGCCGGCGTCGGAGCGGACGCCGACGATGTACCGTGACATCCGCTCGTGGATCACGCCCCCCGCGGTGAGCGCGAGCGCTCCGGTGCCGGCGCTTTTAAGCAGATCCCGCCTCGACCAATCCGGGTCTGTCATTGTATGACATACGTGTCTGCACGTATAAATCCTCACCTCACCGTTCTGAGACGTCTGTGACGCCTCTCTGCCCGCTTTTCGGGTCGTCACTCCGTCACTCGTCTGTCGACTCTCGGACCAGCTCACGCTCGGCGTCCGAATCCGCCGCCGAATGCTCGTTCATCGTCGTCGAGTCCTCGTTCATCGTCGTCGAATCCTCATTCACCGACGACGAGTACGACGAGGTCTCGTCGATCGGCGTCGTCGTCGTGCGCTCGACCGGCTCGCGTTCGCTGACGGGTGTCGAGAGCCCGTCCCGCAGGTCGTCGCCGAGATGCACCCCGAACCCCCCGGCGGCAGCGCTAAGCGCGAGCGACAGCGCCAGCGTTCCGGGAGCGATCGACCCGAGCGCTGCCGCCGCTCCCGTCACGCCGACTCCCGGGACGCCGGCGAACGCGAGGAGCGCGAGCTTCGCCGCGACGGCCGCGATCGCACCCTCTGCCAGCGGCCGCGACTTCGCACCGACGCCGAGCAGGAACCCGCCGACGAGCATTCCGAGGAACGTCCCGACGTGCGGCACAATCAGTAGGCCGGCTGCGGCCCCGACTCCGACAATCGCGACCGCGATACCGACGGCCGTGAGTGAGACTCTCGGCGCGACGAGTGATATTCGTGACATGGTACCCGATCGCACGATAAGAGGAACGACCGGGACGATATTGTATGTTGGGTCGTCGGGGTCGGAACTGCTGCCGAGGTTGGGACCGCTGCTAGGGCCGGAACTGTTGCCGAGGTTGGGACCGCTGCTAGGGCCGGAACGGCTAGCGGGGTCGGGGCGGCCGACGAGGCGACGGAACCGATATCCGCGCGGCTCCCCAACCATACGTATGGAGTACGAGACCGTGGAGACGGCGGTCGACGCGGACCTGTTACGCGAGCGGCTGCCGCCGGCTCCGGGAGAGTGGATCCGCACGGACGATAAGACGGGCACTGTCGAGTATCGGCTCCCAGACGACGACACCCCCTGCACGGCGGGAAAGCTGACGCTCCGACCGGACGTGCTCGGTGAGGGGGCCGTCAGACTCGATCGGACGGTGCGCTGCCAGAGCGTGGGCACGGACCGATTCGATTCCGTCGACGCCGCCGTACGCGTCGTCGACCGCGAACTAAGCCAGAGCCTCGACGCCGCGGACGACGCCACCTGAGCACGACGTACCGGACCCGGCCGTCCCCGAGGACGTCTGATCTCGACTGGGGTGGCGTTCGGTCTCGGTTTCAGGCCCGTCCCGTCGAGACGGCTGCCACGACGAGGTACAGTCCGAACGTGGACATCACGGTTCCGGCGAGCTGCGTCCCGGCGGTCGCGAGGAAACCGACTTCGGAGTACACCAACGGCGCGAGCATGAACCACCCGCCGAAGACGGTCGTCAGCACGGCTGGCGGAAGGCTCGGCTCGCCGCTCTCCCTGAGCAGCTGCACGTTCCGCGCCGCGAAGACGAGCCCGAGGAGCCCGCTCAGACTTATGCTTCCGGTGAACGCGACCGACGCTCCGACCGCGACGGGGATCACCACGGCGGCCGCACAGCCGAGCACGCAGACGCCGGCCGACAGCGACAGAAACGTCGGGGATGTGTTGGTCGACACGGACGGACGTTGGTATCGGAGCAAGTAGGCTTTTTTCACCGGCTCGGCCGGTCGAGGGCCGACCGGTGCGCGGGGGACGGGCGAGCACACCGATATGCGCCCACCAGCGCGATCGAACAGGGGCGACTCTCAGCTCACCGCTCCGGGAGCCGCCCGCCGTCGACCGCGACGTTCTCGCCGCTGACGTAGGACGCGGCGTCGCTCATGAAAAACAGCGTCGGAGCCGCGATGTCGTCGAACGACGCCGCCCGCCCCCGCGGGAACGACGAGACGTCCGAGACGGTGTTTTCGACGGCGAAGGGTGAGACGGCGTTGACCGTGACGCCGTCGTCCTGCGTGTCGGCGGCGGCCATCCGCGTGAACATCAGGACGCCGGTCTTGGCGACGAAGTACGGGAAGTTCACGGGATGGGCGTGCATTCGATCGCTGTCGGCGAAGCCGATATTCACGATCCGTCCCCAGCCCGCCTCGCGCATCGCCGGAAGCGCTCGCCTCGAGCAGAGCACCGTCCCGTAGAACGTCGTTTCGACGACGTTTCGCCACGACTCCCACTCGATATCGGTCCAGTGACGCGCGTCGAAGTCACCGACGTTGTTGACCAGCAGGTCGACGGTCCCGAGCGCCGACTCGATCGTCTCGAACATCGCGTCGACCGCCTCGGGATCGGTGATGTCGGCGCCGACCGTGATCGCTTCGACGCCGACTTCCCGGGCTTCTGCGGCCGTCGCTTCCGCGGCGGCGTCGCTCTCGTTGTAGTGGACGGCGACGTCCGCGCCGCAGTCGGCGATCCGCAACAACAGCTCTCGGCCGACGCGCTTTGCACTGCCAGTCACGAGGGCCGTCCGGCCGCTGAGATCCGGTGAAACGGTCATAGATGACACAGGCGGCGCGCTCAGTTAAATCCACGACCCCCTATCCGCTCGCGTCGCCGTCCCGGCGAGCGAGTACGATCCCACCGACGAACAGCGCGGCCGCGGCGACGAGCAGCCCGATCATGACCAGCTGTTCGAAGAAGACCACTCCGACGAGCGCGACGACGGTCGCGGCGGCGTGTAACACGGCAGTCCAGTTCACACCCGGGGTAGGAGTTCGAAACGAATAATGACGCCGGCCACGGCAAGCGCCCGCGACCCGACACGGCCGACCGACCGGGGGGTAGCGGAGCGGCCGATCCTCGTCGGTGCCGACACGGCCGAGCGCTCTACCCGACGACCGCGAGCGCGAGCAGCATCCCCGCGGCCGCGGCCGGCGGGATGGTGAGGTTGTCGTCGACGGCGACGCCGCGGATGACCGGGGGGACCCCGTCCGCGACGGTCGCCAACAGCGCGCCGCCGACGGCGACAGCGGCACCGACACCGGCGCCGAACGCCGGGACGGTGAACGGGAGCGCCAGCGCGAGACAGACGGCGAACATCGCGACCCACACCGTCGGCCGCTTCGGTTCCTTCGCCCCGTTGTCTCCGAGCATCCCGCTCACCGGGTCGCCGAGAGAGAGCATCCACATCGCCGGGATCGCGAGCGTGGGCTCTAGCGCCAGCGCCGTGCCGGTCATGCTCACCTGATACAGCGCGTACCCGGCGACGCCGTCGGCCTCGTACCCACGAACCAAGGCGTCGTACAGGGGGTCGAGCGGTCCGGCCGCTCCCGAGAGCCGCAGCGCCTCCAAGACGGCGACGACGAGCAACCCCACCGCCAGCAGGTACCGCGTCTCCGTCCACGAGAGCCAGCCGAGCAGGTACGGCGCCGCGTACAGGGTTCCGCCGGCGTGGACGAGCCGCCGCTCGAACTCCACGCGCTCGCGCCAGTCGACGGCCGGAAGCGCCACGGGGTTATTCCGCGTTCGTCTCCACGTCGGTCTCGACGGTCTCGTACCCGTCGAACACGGCGTCGAACTCGCCGCCGGCACGCAGGGCGGCCAGCTTCTCGGCCAGCTCGTCGGCCGGGACGCGGACCTGCGCCGCGGAGTCGCGCTCGCGGACGGTAACCGTGTCGGGACCGTCGCCCTCGATTCCGTCGCGGTCGACGGTGACGCAGAACGGGGTGCCGATCTCGTCTTGTCGCCGGTACCGACGCCCGATCGAGCCGGAGTCGTCGTACGCGACCGCCAGCCCGGCCGCGCGCAGGTCGGCCGCCACCTGGTCGGCGAGCGCGACGAGTCGGTCGTCGTTCGTCACGAGCGGGAAGACGGCGGCGTCCTGCGGGGCGATCTCGGGCGCAAGCGAGAGATAGGTTCGGTCCTCGCCATCGACCTCGTCCTCGCGGTACGCGTGCGCGAGCAGGGTCTGAACCGTCCGCCCGACCCCGAACGACGGTTCGACGACGTGCGGGGTGATATGCTCGCCGTTCTCGGTCACCGTCTCGACCGAGAAGTTCGCCACGTCGGCGTCGACCTCGACCTCACGGGTCTCGCCCGCGCCGCCGTCCCCGTCACTCCCGCCGATCTCGACCGTCACGGAGTCCGCCTCGAACGCCTCGGGATCGCGTCCGGCCAGCGTTTCGAGCGCGTCTGCGACGGCGGCCGCATCGCCGCCGAATTCGGGACCGAGCACGGACATATCGGGGTCGACCGTCGCGCGCTCGACCGTCTTCGGCTCGTCGTAGCGCTTAAAAACCGTAAAGGAGTCGTCGCCGTACTCGTCGTGTTTCGAGAGGTCGTAGTCGCCGCGGTACGCGAAGCCGGCGATCTCGATCCAGTCGCCGTCGACCTCGCTCTCCGCGTCCCAGCAGTCGGCCGCGTAGTGAGCGCGCTCGCCCGCGAGGTGTTGCCGAAACCGGAACCGATCGGTGTCGACGCCGATCCGCTCGTACCACTCTTGGGCGACGCCGAGGTAGTAGCCGACCCACGGCGACCCGATAACGCCCGAATCGACCGCCTCGCCGATCGTGGTGTCGAGGTAGTCGCCGTCCGCCGCGTCTTGCTCGGTCGCCGGGTAGAGGGTCACGTCGACGTCGGCGACGCGGTCGAGCGGCGGCTCGTCCGCCTCGGGATCGATGAACTGCTCTAGCTCGGCCTGGGTGAACTCGCGCAGTCGGAGGAGTCCGCCACGAGGCGAGATCTCGTTGCGATAGGCGGGACCGATCTGTGTGATCCCGAACGGGAGGTTCCCGCGAGCGTACTCTTTCAGCCGCGGGAACTCCACGAAGATCCCCTGTGCGGTCTCTGGTCGGAGGTAGCCGGGCTGGCCGTCGCCCGGACCGATGTCGGTTGCGAACATGAGGTTAAACGCCTCAACCGGCTCGCCGGCGAGCGCGGCACCGCAGGTCGGACAGGCGATATCGTTGTCGACGATCAACTCCTCGACGTCCGCGCCCGGGAGCGCCTCCGCGTCCTCGATATCCGTGACGGCCTCGACGAGGTGGTCGGCGCGGTGGGACTCACCGCACTCGCCGCACTCGACGAGCATGTCGTCGAACCCGTCCAGATGGCCGGACGCCTCGAAGACGGCCTCGGGCATGATCGTCGGCGCCTCGATCTCGCGATTTCCCTCACGGAGTGTGAAGCGGTCGCGCCACGCGTCCTCGACGTTTCGTTTGAGGGCCGCGCCCTGCGGGCCGAAGGTGTAGAAGCCGGCGGTGCCGCCGTACGCACCGTTCGAGCCGAAGAAGAATCCGCGTCGTTTCGCCAGCTCGACGAGCTCGCCCGCGGCCATCTACAACCCCTCCAGGAGGTCGACATCGCGAACGACCCCGTCGAGATCGGTGCCGTTGACCAGCGGGACTTGTTCGATATCGTTGCTGATGAGCGCCTGAGCGACCGATTTTGCCGTTCGAGTTGCGTTGACCGTGACGAGATCTTCGGTCATGAAGTGGCGCGTCGCACCGGCGGGAAGCTCGACATTTCGGGTCGGGAGGTAGCGCGCGCCGGTCGCTTTGATCCCTTCCCAGGACCACTCAGAGTCCTGCTCGGCGATCGAGTCGCCCGTACTCGCCTCGCCTTCGACGACGCGAGCGACCTCGAGGATATCGACCTCGGTGAGGATCCCCGCAATTTCGGCGTCGTCATCGAGGACGACCGCGTACGGGACGTTTGCCAGCCCGATCTCTCGTTCGGCGACGGGGAGCGGCGTCTCGGTGTGCGTGGCGTTGACGGCTTGCGTCGCCAGCTCGCCGACCTGTGTCTCGCCGTCGATCTCACCGCGGGCAATCGCTCGAACCACGTCCGTGACCGTGAGGATCCCCACCAGTGTGTCGCCGTCGAGGACCGGAAGCCGGCGGGACTCCTCTGTAACCATCGTGGCAGCCGCGTCGACGATGTCGTCGTCGGCCTCGACTGTGGGGACTTCGCGCATCAACAGCGCAAGCTGGTCTTCATCCGGCTGATCGATGAGATCGTTCCGTGAGACGATTCCGCGGTACACCTCGTCGCCGTCGACGTCCTTGACGACGGGGACCGACGAGAAGCCGTACTCCTGAATGTACTCCAACACGTCGTTTCGGCTCCCTGGAATCTCGACGACGACGAGATCCGCCCGCGGCGTCATGGCGTCTGATACGTTCATGCACCGTCTTTCACCGTGCCACCTCTTGTATACTGCGAAGTCAGTGACTCGCGGTTTCAGTTGTGGGTCCCGCCTCGGGCCACTGTGATCTGCCACTACGACAGCGATCCAACGTGTTCGTCGAATCGTTGCTTGCAAACGAAAAAACCGTCTAATCGATGGTTACGGCCGTTATCTTCCGCAGAGATTCTCGATTCGATGCCGATTTGCTGACAGCGGTCGTCGATAGTTCGGAACGCTTATACGTACTGTGAACTATTCACAACCATGTCACGGAGTTCCACTCCCTGGGACGAGCCGGACCCCGATCACCGCCGGACGGCGCTTCCGACGGATCCGACGCTCGATTCGACGGAGTCGCCAGACGTCATGGCGTCTATCGACTCCTCTGCGTCCCGGTCAGAGCTCGTGATCGCAGACGTCTCGCGAGAGAACGCGTGGGTCTCAGTCGACGAGACCGACGCGACTATTCTCGAAGAGTGGTGCTGAGCGGCTCGCACGCTCGACAACTTCCCTGACGCTGCCGTTCGATCGTCACCTCAGTCTCGTTTTGCACTCGTTCCGTGAATACCCTCACCGACCTCCCATGCTCGGATCAGCGATGCGAGCGTTCGACACGTCGGCGTCTTCACGCCGGACCGCTCCGCTCGGTCGACCACGGCACCGTAAACTGCATCCACCTCGGTTCGGCAGCCAGCCGTAACGTCTTCGTACATTGACGAGCGGTTGGCGGCAGTGTCAGCGGCGACGCGTTCGAGCGCCGCAACGGCGTCGGTCTGATCGAGATCGACACCGTCTGCCTGCGCGACTCTCGCCGCCTCACGAGCCGCTTCTCGGGCGGTGTCGCCCGCGGGCCCATCCAAGATCTCGCCGTTCGAGAGGCGTGAAAGCGCAGACGGGCCGTTGATCCCGGCGTTGACAGCGAGCTTCTCGTACCGCCGCGTGGGCATATCCTCGGCAACGTGAACGGCGATTCCCGCCTCATCGAAGGCGACACCGACCCGCTCGGCCACGGGATCTGCCCCGCCGGAAAGCGCTCCGACGACAACCTCGCCAACGCCGGTACACGTCACCCGGCCGGGCTCTGTGAATCGAACCCCATAGCTCGTGGTGCCCGCGACCACTACCGGGTCGAGCGCCGCGACGAGCCGTTCCTCTGTGAGCCCGTTCTGGAGCGAACAGATCGCTTCGTACCCGCCGGTTGCGAGATCTTTCGCCGCCGTATCCGTATCGTATGCCTTCGTCGTGACCAACGCGAGATCAGCGGTTTGGTGGGTGCCATTCGTGAGCGCTCGCGGCTGCACTCGCTCGTCGATTTCGCCGTCGATTTGGAGCCCGTTCTCACGAATCTTCCGCATGTGCGGGTCGCGACCGACGAGCGTGACATCGTGGACGCGGGCGAGAAGTCCACCCATGAGGCTACCGAGCGCACCCGCGCCGTAGACGAGAATCTCCATACGAGAGTAGACGAGGCGCGACTGAAAAGGAGTGACGGTGGTCGCAGATGCCCGAATCGTTCGTGTCACAGCAGCGGCGGGAGACAGCACAGACCGAAGCGTTCAGCTCTTCAGTCCGCTCCCGGTCAATGGGACGACCACGTCGGCGTCGATATCGAGGACACCCTGATCGCGGAGTGTACGGAGCGCCGCTGGCGCAACCGCACAGGTCGGCTCGGTGTAGAATCCGGCTGCATGGAGCCGATCAAGCTCTCGTTTGACAGCAGACTCCGTCACCGCAAGCGCATCGCCATCGGTGGCTGTGATGGCGTCGAGAATCTCGGCTTCTCGCACCGGCTCAGCGATCTGGATCCCGTCAGCGGCCGTGTTAACACGCCCGTCGGGATCGGCCGCCTCGGGACCGTGAAGGGCGCGGACGATCGGCGCGATTCCTGCCGCCTGTGCGCCGAATAGTCGGGGGACGTCATCGATCCAGCCGGCGTGTTCGAGCCGACGGAACCCCCAGTACGCGCCGAGAAAGAGCGTCCCGTGACCGAGCGGCAGTACGACCGCGTCAGGTGCCTCCCACTCGCGCTGGGCGGCTATCTCGTACGCAACCGTGGCAGTCCCTTCGAAAAAGGCCGGATTCCACGCGTGGCTGGCGTACCAGGGTGACGCCTCGTCGCCGCCGTCTTCGGACCCGTTCTCGCGTCCGGATCCGTCCTCCGATCCGAGCGCCGACACGCACGCGTCCGTCACATCTGCACGACTTCCCTCGATCCGAACCGGTCTCGCGCCGGCGCGGCGGATCGCGCGGAGCTTGGTCTCTTTCACATCTGCCGGGACGTATACCACGGCGTCGATTCCGGCACGAGCCGCGTATGTCGCAATCGCCGCGCCGGCGTTGCCTGAGGAGTCCTCGACAACGCGGGTGACGCCGAGCTCTCGGGCGCGCGTGAGCGTCGCCGACGCGCCGCGGTCTTTGAACGAGCCGGTCGGGAACACGTACTCCAGCTTGAACGTGGCGTTCCAGTCGTCATCGGTGCTCGCTGAGTCGGGACTCGTCGCATCGAATCCGTCGGCGTCGACGAGCGGAGTCATTCCCTCACCGAGCGTCACTCGATCGGCGGGGTCGTCGCCGACGGCGAGAAGCGCCGCAAACGCCCACAGCCCGCGTCTGGTGTCGAACGAGTCGGGAGCGGGCCGAGAGCCGGTCGGAATCGGTGGGTCGGCGAACCGGAGCGGCGAGCCGCACACACAGCGCCACCGATCCGGTACTGTCGTTCCGCAGTCGGGACACGAGAGGCGTCGGGGTGTCGCCGTCGAAACCGTGCCGGTCGGCTCAGTCTCTCGCTCGCGGGCCATTAGTATCGGTCGACGTTGGTTCCGACCGAGCAGACGTACTCTCCCGTTGCGACCTGGGGAAGCCGCCGGGTCCGCCAGAATACGCCGTCGGCGTCGGCAGTCACCCGCCCTTTCAGTTCGCCGAACACGTCGGTCACCCGGAAGAGCGCGTCGCCGGCCGAGACCCGATCGCCGAGTTCGCGCTCGAATCTGACAAGCCCGCCCGCCGGTGCACCGTACTGATCGAACCCGCGCGCTCTGACCTGCTGTTCGGTCGCGACGTCGCCATCGAGGAAGCCGTAGTACCGGAGTACGTTGAAGACGCCCGCAACGCCGTACTGAATGGATTCCTCGTCCCAGCCGACACAGCCACCGAGTTCGGGATCGATCGTGGGAATGCCGTGTTCCGGGCCGGCTCGTGCGAGCTGTCCGTCGGGACCTTTAATATCGAGCACGTGCCCGCAGCCGAACACCTTCGCGAGCTCTAAACAGTCCCCATGGAGATGGTGGCGAAGCCCGCAACGGACTCGCGTCTCGTTTATCATCCGGCTGGTAGACCCCTGGTGAAGGTCGACGATGAGATCGGCGCGTTTCGCCGCCTGAAACGTTGTGTGGGCGATGCGTTCGCTGGTCGTCCCCTCCGAGTCACCCGGATAGCCGCGGTTCATTTTTCGATCATCAATCGGGTTGCGGTGCTCGGCGACTTGGAACCCGAAGTAGTTGACAATCCCGACGACCAGGACGACCCCGGAGAGTTCGGTGGGGTCGATTCGGGGAACGACACGGCTGACGACGCCTAATCCGTTCAGTTCGTCTCCGTCGCTAACCGCCTGCATATACAAGGTCTGACCGTCTGTTTCCCCGTTGATGACGGCGACCGGTAGCCGTACGGGGCTCCCGTCTCGCGTCTCACCCACCTCGAGACGGCCCGTGTCCGTCTCGCCCGGTGAGGCACGAGCCGTTCCAAGCGTGATCATTACCAAAACGTGGGTCGGCTGGCCCTTTATCCGTTCGGTCCGCCCTGTGCCGCTGGCACAAACTTTATCGCCGTCTCGGATAACGAAGATACACGGAAGATCAAGCCCTCTTCCTACGGTAGGTCGGGCGATCACATCCAATGAGCATCGATATCGATCCCCTATCAGAGACGACCGGACTCACGGTCACAGATCACATCGAAAACACGCAGTTCGAGGTGTACACTGACCGAACAGTCGAGCCGCGATCGAGCCCTGAGACAGCCCACTACTTCCCTGTCGATGCGAGCGTCACGGTGGAGACGGGAACGATCGAGATTCCGCGAGTCGCCGTCGTCGAGACCCGGTCAGGAGACGGGACGCTTCTCACCCGCGGCGACTCCTACGCGATGCCGGACGCGACGTACCACGTCGGGATCGACCCCGCGCCGACGAAGCTGTATCTGTCCTTCCAATCTGCGTTCTCCGTCTCGACGACGGACCGGACGACCCGGATCGACCTCGACGCGCCAGCGGAGGTGACACTCGGGTTTCGATCGCTTCACCAGGTGCCGGCGGGGACGATAACGACACCGACCGACCCCGAATCGCTGATGAGGGCGGTGTCGCTGCTCGGATCCGCGCTGCAGACGACGAGCCCCGAACGGTCGTTTCCCACGCTCCGCGGGCACCCGCCGCTCATCGAGCCGGGCGAGGAGTTCCGAGTGCCGGAGCGAGTCGAACTCCTCGACAGCGGGATCCGGATCGTCGTACCGCCGACGTACGAACACCTCTATCCGGTCGTCTCGCTGGCGTATTACTTCGCGGCCGAGGTCGTGCCCGGCGACGCGGCTCGGATCGAAGGGGACGGGTGGACGTACCCCTTGGAGCCGGAGTTCGAGCGCCGGACCGAAGAGGTGCTTCGTCAGTCGTTCCACTTCGACTGTCTCGCTCGGACGGAGGGGTTCTACCCGGTCGACCTCCACGAGCGCGAGACGACCGATCTCGGCCTCGACTGGAGTCGACTGTACGACCTCCCGCTCGCGGAGCGGCTCGGCGAGTACCTCGCCGTTCCCTTCGAGCGCGTCGAGCCGGAGCTGCCGCAGTGGACGCTGACGACCGACGTGCGACCCGACCCCGAGAACGTCGAGATGATCCCCTTCATCGCCGGGGAGCTGTCGATCGTTCGGTCACCTGACACCGTCACGCCCGCAACCGCCGACGACGGCGGCGGGGTCGGAATCTTCCGCGGGCGGAGCGACGAACCGGCCGAGTCGTGGGGTCCTCCGACCGCCGCTCCCGCGACGCTCGGTCCCGACGAGTTCGTCCGCGGCAGTGCCGCCACCGGTTCGTCCGGCACCACCGACGAGACGGCCGATATCTCTCGCGGCACGCGCGCCGTCGACGACCCGAGTGCTGTCCCGGCGGACGCCGACTTCGTCCGGCCGGAGCCGGTCGACACCGTCGAGCACGCGTGGGTCGGCGACGGCGTTCCCCTCGGCGCGAACAAGGCGACCCTCGACGCCTATCACCGGCGGTTGGAGGCCGGCGCGGTCGAGCAGTCACGGATCTCCGTGCTCGTCATTTGCAACGACGAACAGATGCGCGAGGAGGGAGCGGTCGCAGACCTCTACGGCCTTCGCGACATGGTCCAGTTCGACATCGAAGTGCGTCACGACCTCACCCGCGAAGAGCTTCGCGAGACGCTCGAATCCGACGTCGACTTCCTCCACTACATCGGCCACGTCGACGACCGCGGCATGCAGTGTAGCGACGAGTATCTCGATCTGACGGATGAGGAGTTGGAGGTCGGCGTCAGCGCCTTTCTACTCAACGCCTGCCAGTCGTACCGGCAGGGCGAGGCGCTGGTCCACCGCGGCTCTCGCGGAGGCATCGTCACGCTCTCCGACGTGGCGAACTCCCCGGCGACACAGCTCGGCCGGATCATCGCCCGTCTGATGAACAGCGGCTTCAACCTCCGGACTGCGCTTCACGTCGCGAAGCGAGAGCTGATCACGGGCCACCAGTACATCGTGGTCGGAGACGGGGGGACGACGATCTGTCAGAGTCGGAGCGGTATTGCTCTCGTTCTTAATATTGTATCTAGTGGCTCAAATCTGTGGGACTTAGTTGCTGAGGGATTCCCAAATGGTCCGTATGGTGCCGGGACTATGGGATATTTGAATATAGAAAAAGACAGTAAAAATCATATCATCCCCTCGAAGATACAAGTCGAAAACGTATCTACTGGCGACCTCGATGAGTTTCTTAATCTAGAAAACACGCCGATATTCTATGATGACGAACTAGTCTGGAATGACGAACTTGTAGCGATTACGGACCTGGCGTAACCGCCGCTTGGTTCGCCGCCGCGGGCGCCGCCTGCGTCAACAGGAGGAGTGCGGTGAACAGGACGCCGGCCATCTTCGGGTGCTCTGCCACGTAGTCTGCAACACTTTCGTGCATATTACACAAGAAAAGCCGTGTAATTAAATCGGAGACTGTTCTGCGTTGACTATTCGGAGATGTTTAAACTTTCAATTATGCTAAATAAACGTACACGTCCCGATCACAACCGCATTTGACAGCACACAATTTCCGCTACGATCGGTGTATTGAAGCCTCTTTCGACGGGGTACCTAACTATGAGCGGAGTTGACGACATCGACCTGCTCGACCCGTTTCGCCAGTTTTTCTCGCTGCGTCGGGATGTGCTCGTGTTGTCGCTCGCGATGTTCGCGTTCAGTTTGGGCTTTCAGATGACGAATCGATACATTCCGGAGTACA
>LFFM01000964.1_pt1 | contig 20492 bp, 18 predicted proteins | sample 643131 | NCBI WGS metagenome assembly LFFM01 (sample SAMN03777445, study PRJNA286221) | soda lake metagenome | biome: soda lake; feature: Kulunda steppe; material: water; isolation source: sample Tc-Br brine of Tanatar trona crystallizer | place: Russia: Kulunda steppe | collected 2011-07
CAACGCGGGCGCTCGCACGTGAGTCCCACGCCGACCCCGAGAACGACCTGATCGAGATCAACGTCGCCGACTTCTTCGGCCGGACGAAAAAGGAGATCCGGACCGACCCCCGCTTCGAGGGCTTCCTCGCCGGGCGGAGCCGGATGGCGAAACGCGACATGATCAACCGCGTGCTCACCGAATCGGCCGCCTACGCGCCCATGTCGGGCACGTATAAGACGGTCGTCCTCGACAACGCGGAGGCGATCCGCGAGGACTTCCAGCAGGCGCTCCGGCGCGTGATGGAGAAACATCACCGCACGGCCCAGTTCGTGCTCACCACGCGGCAGCCCTCGAAGCTCATCGCGCCGATCCGCTCCCGCTGTTTCCCCGTGCAGGTCCGGGCGCCGACGACCGACGAGACGATCGACGTGTTGGAGACGATCTGTGGCCGCGAGGACGTCGCGTACGACGACGACGGGTTGGAGTTCGTCGCCAGCGCCGCCGGCGGCGACCTCCGAAAAGCGATCCTCTCGGCGCAGGCGACCGCGGTCGAGGGCGGAGAGATCACGATGACGTCGGCCTACGAGACGCTCGGCGACGTCGGCGACGACGACGCGATCCGCGAGGCGCTCTCGGCCGCAACGGCCGGGGACCTCAAGGACGCCCGCAAGACGCTCGACGACCTGCTCGACGAGGGATACGACGGCCCGGACCTCCTGCGGGAGACGCTCCGAGTCGCCCGCGCCGGCTCCGAGTACGGCGGCGACGACCTCGCGCGGCTCCACAAACTGGCCGGCGAGGCCGACCTCGACCTCTCGGAGGGGCTCGACGACCGGATCCACCTCACCCATCTGCTCGCGTCGTGGGCGGCCGGACGAACCGAACTGCGGGCGTCGCTTCGCGACCCGACGGAGGCCTGAGGATGGAACGAGACCCGCCGCTCGCGCGCGTCCTTCCGTTTCCCGTCGTCGACGAGGCGTGGCGGCTCGCGCTCGTTCCGGGGCTCGCGGCGGCCGTGACACTTCCGTTGCTCCCGCCCGTCGGCGTCGCGCTCGTCGCGCTGACGCTCGGCGTGCTGTGGTTCCACCGAGATCCCGATCGGGTCCCCCCGGACCGGGGGATGGTCTCGCCGGCCGACGGGACGGTTTCGGTCGTCCGCGCGGAGGGCGACCGGCTGCGCGTCGGCGTCTTCATGAACGTCACGGACGTCCACGTCAACCGCGCACCGCTGTCCGGGACGGTGCGGGAGGTTCGCCATCGCCCCGGCGCCAACCGACCCGCCTTCGACAAGGAGTCGGACCGCAACGAGCAGGTCGCCATCGACTGTGACGAATACGAGCTGTTGATCATCGCCGGCTGGTTCGCCCGCCGGATCCACCCTGCGGTCGAACCCGGTGACACCCTCGACCGCGGCGAGCGCGTCGGCCACGTCTCGTTCGGCTCGCGCGCGGACGTGGTGTTGCCGTCGGACGTCGACCACGAGAACCTGCTCGTCCGCGAGGGCGACACGGTTCGTGCGGGCGAGACGATCATCGCGGAGCGACCGGAACGCGACGTCGAGCGTTGAGGATCGTTTTTCGGGCGGCCCGACCGATTCAGTGGCTCGAATCGATCGGCTTACTGACTCGAATCGATCGGCGCCACGGGCCGGATGGGAGTAGAGTTATGCGAGGGCCGGCCAACGTTGGACACGTATGTCCGAGGAAACCGTACACGAGTCCAAAGGCTCCCGAAGCAGACAGGCGATCGCGACTTACTTTCGGCGAATTTCCGACGCCCTTCGGCGCGGCGAGCCGGTTCCGGCCGACGAGACGGGAACGGTGGCCGTCGACCCCGGCGCCGAGCCCGATCTGGCGGTCGACGTCGAGCGCAACGACGACGGCACCGTGAGCATGGCCGTCGAGATGGAGTGGCCCGAGGAGGAGGGTACGGTCGACACGGACGCGCTCACGAGCAAGGCGACCTTCCGGATCTACGAGGACGCCGAGGGGAAGTGGCGCTGGCGGCTCGTCCACCGCAACGGGAACATCATTTCGGACGGCAGCGAGGGCTACGCCTCGAAACAGAAGGCGAAACAGGGCCTCGAGAGCGTGAAGAAAAACGTTCCCGGCGCACACGTCATCGACGAGTCGAAGGACGAGGAGCCGCCCGAGGAGGGCGGCAGCGACGCCACCGCCGAACTGTTCGCGGACGCCGAGGGGAAGTGGCGCTGGCGGCTCGTCCACGACAACGGGAACATCATCGCCGACGGCAGCCAGGGCTACTCCTCGAAACAGAAGGCCAAACAGGGGCTCAACAGCGTGAAGGCGAACGCGCCGGGCGCGCCGGTCGAGGACGTCGACGAGTAGATCCGATACCGAGGTCGCTTTCACATTCTTCCGGCGAACGCGACCCGTATCGTTCCGGCGAACGCGCCCCGCTTCGCGCCGTTTAACACCGGGGCCGGCCTCGTCGTTCACATGACCAACGCACTGGAGGTGGAGAACCTTCAGAAGAGCTACGGCGACGTCGACGCCCTGAAGGGAGTCTCGCTCACCGTCCCCGAGGGTGCCTTCTTCGGCCTTCTCGGCCCGAACGGGGCGGGAAAGACGACCTTCATCAACACCCTCGTCGGACTCGTCAGGGCCTCCGAGGGCGACGCCCGCGTCTTCGGCCACCACGTCGAAGACGACTATCGGGAGGCCCGTGACCGGATCGGGCTCGCTCCACAGGAGTTCAACGTCGACCGCTTTTTCCCCATCCACGAGGTCCTGGAGCACAAGGCGGGCTATCACGGCGTTCCGTCGGACGTCGCGGCCGAGCGGGCGGACCGCGCACTGAAACAGGTCGGGATCTACGACAAGCGCGACACACGCTTCGACTGGCTCTCGGGCGGGATGAAGCGTCGGTTCATGCTCGCGCGGGCGCTCGTTACCGACCCCGATCTGCTCATCCTCGACGAGCCGTCGGCGGGCGTCGACGTCCAGCTGCGACGTGATCTGTGGGACTTGGTCACCGAACTCAACGAGTCGGGAACGACCATCCTGCTCACCACCCACTACATCGAGGAGGCCGAGCGGCTCTGTGACGAGGTGGCCATTCTCGACTCGGGCCGGATCCTCACCGTGGCCTCACCCGAGGAGCTGATGGACCGCGGCACCGACCGCGTCGTCGTGAAGCTCCGCGACGCGCCCGCGAGCGTCCGTGCACTGCCCGACGTCGACGCGGACGACCGCGTCGAGTCGGTCGAACTCGACGGCAACCGGCTCGTCGTCACCGCCAGACAGGGCGGGCTCGTCGCGCCCGACCTCGTCCGCGAGCTCGACCGTGGCGGCTACGGCATCCTCGACCTCGAGATCAAACGGACGTCCTTGGAGGAGGTGTTCGTCGAGATGACCCGCCACGAGGAGGACGAACCGACGGACGACCGCGCAAGTAACAGGGAGACGGACCGGAAGGAGACCGATGCCGTCGCCGACGGCGGTCGAGCCGCAGACGACCGCGGAGGCGAGCGATGAGCGGCGACTCCCGCACGCTCGATCTCACCGGCTTCCTGACGCTGACACGCCGGGAGGTTCTCAGGTTCCTACGTCGCCCGGCCAACACCTTCGCGCCGCCGCTCATCACGAACGTCCTCTACTTCTCGGTGTTCGGCGTCATCCTCGGCGAGCGGGTGGGGACGATCACGGGGGTTCCGTACATCCTCTTCATTCTACCCGGGCTCATCGTGTTAGGCGCGGTGTCGAACAGCTTCGAGAACGCCTCCTTCTCCATCTTTCACGGGCGCTGGAACGAGTACATTCACGAGGTGATCACCTCCCCGCTATCGTACGCCGGGATGGTGTGGGCGTACATCCTCTCGGCGGCGACGCGCGGGCTACTCGTCGGCGCGCTCATCGCCGTCCTCGGTTGGGGGATCATCTCCGGACTCTACCAGCCGGTTCCGGTCGAGGAGCCGCTATACCTCGTCGCGTTCCTGATCGTGATCACGCTGTTGTTCGCGAGTCTCGGCGTCGTCGGCGGCCTGTTTGCGAACGACTTCGACGACCTCACGGTGATGAACCAGTTCATTCTTCGGCCGCTCGTCTTCTTCGGCGCCGTCTTCTACTCGCTCGAGGATCTTACCCCCTTGTTGCGCGACATCTCGTTGTTTAACCCGATGGTCTACATGGTAAACGGCGTGCGGTACGGCTTCCTCGGCGTCGCCGAGGTCGACCCGCAGCTCTCGCTCGCGGTGCTGTCCGCGATGACGGCGGTCGTCGTCGCCATCGACGTCCTCCTCTTCAAGCGGGGCTACGGGCTGACCGAGTGAGCGGACGAGCGCCGGCGGCCGCCCGATCGCGGCGATACGTGCGGAACCGATCGGACCGCTTATTCGGTATCCCTCACTACCCCATGCCGACATGGACGCGCTCCACGCCAGGTACCCGTTCTTCGAGGCCGCCCGTGCCGCGGTCGCGGAGGCGTCGGTCTCGCTGCCGGAGCTGGTCGCCGCCGACGCCCCGGCAGTCGAGCGGGCGCGCGAGCGCGTCGAGCGGGCGCTGCTTGAAGGGACCGTCGAATCCGAGTCCGGAACCTTCGAGGCCGGCGGCTCCGGCTCCGCGTACGACGTCCAGGCCGAGCTGCTCTCGTATCCGATCGCGCGGATCCTCGTCTCCCTGCTCGATTCCGACCCCGCCATCGAGAAGTACGCGGCCGCGGAGGCGGCCACCGCCGTCGATCGATTTCGGTCGGACTTCGAGTCGGACGACGAGCTTCGGTCGGTGAGGACTCCGACCGTCGACCTCGAGGACGTCCTCGCGGAGTTCGACCTCGACGGGACGGTTCGACCGGCGGTCTCCGGACCCGGCCCGTCGCGAACGAGCACGCCCGGAGGCGGCGGTCGCGATCCGGACCGCTACCGGATGGACGTCGGGGCGTATCTCCGGCTCACCTCGCCGTCGTGGGGACCCTCGTGGCGGCTCGTCAACCGGGAGCTGTCTGCGGGCGGGGTGCCCGTCTCGCGGGACGAACTGCTCGACGCGCTCGCGGTCGCCGTCGAAAAACGAGTACGGGAGGGACTCCCATTCGAGCTGGAGGCCGGCGAGGGGATCGCGGCCGACCTGAAGTCGGGGGTCGCGGACCTCAAACGGCTGCTCTCCGAACGGAGCTACGTCGGCCCGATCGACGTCGTTGCTCCCGACCTGTTCCCGCCGTGCATGACGAACCTGATCGAGAAGGCCGAACGCGGCGTCGAGCTGGAGCCTCCCGAAAGCTTCGCGCTCATGGCCTTCCTCGTCGGCATCGGCATGACGCCCGACGAGGTCGTCGCCTTCTGTGCGGACACGAGCCTCGACGCCGAGGGGATCCGGTATCAGACCGAGTACCTTCGGGACGATCGCGGGACGCAGTACCCGCCGCCGACCTGTGAGACGCTCTCGAACTACGGGATCTGTCACAACGAGGAGAACCACATGCAGGTCGCGGTCGACCCGCTCGCGTACTACGAAACGCGGCTGGAGGACGCGGACGACGTCACCGACTGGCGGGATCGGCACGACGTCCGGGATGGTTCTGAGGCGGACTAGAGTGCGGGCGGAGGTGGGGCTACGGACGAAGAGGGAAGCGCGGACGGGCCGGTGGAGTCCGTGGACGCGGCGGAGTGAGTCGATCGCCGGACCGTCCGATTCGCCGCTCCCCCTCTTCCGGAGCTGTTTATAAGCGAACGGTCGCTCCGAAGCGGTTCGCTGCCTCCTCTCGGCGTCCCGCCACACCCTCCGTCGCGACGGGTGCTACTGCCGAGGATGTCGACGAGTGTCCGCATACCGCTCTCGACACCTTATAAAAGATGGCCGGTCCGAGGTCGACACGTTCGACCCGTTCACTCGCCGTCGGTCGACTCCTCGCCCCCGCGGTTCGCGCGAATGAGGTACGCGCCCACGAGCGCCATCAGCAGGACGAACCCGGTGAGCAGCCCGAGCAGCGCGAGTGCGCCCTCCTCCGGCAGCCCATCCGGCTCCCCGAGCGTCATCCCGATGGCGACGAGCCCTCCCACGAAGACGGCGGCCGCCAGCATGGAGACGGCGATCTGCCGACGGAACTCCGCGTCGATTTCCATGGGAGCGGATTCCAGTCGCCGCTTAAAAAGGTCTTCGAAGGACCGGGCACCGTCTCGGGCGACGATCTCGATCGAACCGGGACTCGATCGGGTGTGAGACCGGCGAATACGCCGGACCCTTAAGAACGTCGAGCGCCTACGTTCACCCGGAGCGGGGTCATCCCCGCGGTTCACCATGACGCACACACGCAACACACCCGCGTCATCCGCCCGTACCGCCCGCGCCGCCCACGAGGACCGTCACGTCGCTCGCGGCGGTCTCGAGGATCGTCACGTCGCTCGCGGCGGTCTCGGGGACCGTCACGGTGGAGGCGCCGCCGACGGCGACGTCGACGGCTCCGACGGTCGCACCCGTCGCGCCCGCAGCGAGCCGATGACGGTTCGACCGCTCCGTGATCGGCGGTACGTCGTGGAGACCGACGGCGGCGTCTACGTCGTCGCGCTCGACGTGGGCACCTGTACCTGCCCCGATCACGCGATCCGCGGATCGCGGTGTAAACATCTCCGGCGGGTTGCCATCGAGGTGACCGCGGGGACCGTCCCGGCGCCGGACGAGCGGGTCGGCGTCTGTGCGGTCTGTGGCGTGGAGACGTTCGTCCCCTTCGCCGCGACGGGCCCGCAGCTCTGTGTCCGGCACGGCTTCGAGCCCGGCGATCCGGTTCGGGACCGCGAGACGGGCAAGCGACTCGTCGTCACGGGCGTCACCGACGCCCGGGCGGACGCGTACCGGACCGAGGAGGGACGCACGATCGCCGACTATTCCACGAACGCCGACTACGGCGCCCACGAGCCCGTCGTCGAGGCGGTCTATCTCGAGTCGCTTCGGCCGACGCGGGATCCGGCGGACGCGAAGCGCTACGGCTTCCCCGCCTCGCGGTTGGTACGCCACACGTCGTGATCGATCTCCTTCGAAGGACGTTTGCATCCGGATCGTTCAAGCAGAGACGCAATGGGACTCCTCGATGCCTTCGGATCGCTGGCTAGTGCGCTGATCGCGGGCGTGGTCATGTTGGTGTTCGCGATCGCGAGCCTGTTCGTCACCGTCTTCGTCGTCGACATCGCGGCGGCGATCGGCGGTCTCACTCCGGACGACAGCTACGTCGTCCTCGGTGCAACGATCCTCGCCGGCGCGGCGATCATCGCCGGCGGCGTCGGCTTCGCCATGCCGGAGGAGTCGGCGTAGTCACCGGTCGATCGGATGTACTAGTCGGTCACCCGGCTCCGCTGACTTCCACCATCCATATTCCGTCGCTTTCGGCCGCGAGCGTCGCGTACGCTCCCTTGCTCGTGCTCACCGCTCGGACGCGCCCTCGTTCGTGCTCACCGCTCGTACGCTCCCCGCCCGCCCGCCCGTCGCGGGCGCCCGCCGCGGTCGACCGCCTCCAGCGCCTCCCGCGGCAGGGGAACGTCGCCATGTCGCAGCGTGCCGAGCAGCTCGGTTCGGTCGCCGTCGAGTCCGATCCGGAGCGTCGGCGCGAGCGTCCCGCCGAACCGCCGGACCTGCTCGGATTCGGGGAGGTCTGCGATCCCGTCGAGGGAGGCGCCGACGTAGTCGTAGTAGTTGAAGAAGCTCACGGCGAGCAGCTCGTCGCCGTGATCGTAAGCCGTCCACGAGTAGGACTGAAACGGCGCGTTCGCGGGGTTCGTCGCGACCATGCCGTGTTCGTTGAGCGGGCGGTAGTCGCCCCGCAACCCGTCGGCGACGAAGCCGTACAGCGCGTCGTATCCCTCGATCCCCGGCGCGAAGGTGTGTTGGTGACTGGAGACGAGAAGATAGTAGTTCCCGTCACGAACGACGAGATGCGGTCGCTCAAGCTCTTGGTTGACGCAGACGGCGTCAAGCAGCGGCGGCTCCAGCTCCCACGTCATCGGGTCACCCGAGGGCGACCGAGCGATGCCGATGCTGCCGTTGAACTCCGCGGCGACCGCGTCGCCGTCGCAGGGGTCGGACCCCTCCGGAACGGGGGTGTTGGCCTCGAAGAGGAGGTACGTTTCGCCGTCCGCCGGATCCTCGAAGAACCACGGATCCCGGAAGGTATAGGTCATCCCACGCGACTGGTCCTCGCGCTCGTACAGCTCGCCGTCGGGTTCGAGCAGGATCCGGTGATCCCACTCGCCGTCGATCCGAAGGTCGCCGCCGGCGCGGCCGTCACCGTGGCCGTCGAGGCCGCCGTCACCGTCGCCATCGATGACGATCTCGCCGCCGGTCGCAGCGGCGATCCGCTGGGTGTAGCTCAGTTCCTCCTCGCCGCGGAACCCGGAGGCCGTATAAAAGGCGTACACGTCCCCGTCGTCGTACATGGTCGACCCGGCCCACTGACGTGACCCCAGCGCGTCGCCGTCGAAGAGCGGGCCGCCGTGGGTCCACGACTCGCCGTCCGCCGAGTGGAAGTAGTGGATCGCGGCGACGTCGTGGCGCTTGCCGGGCAGCAGGTCGTCGGTCGTCGTCAGCGCACAGAGCACGCGGCGGCCGTCGATCTCCGCGAACGTCCCGTCACGGTTCCGAAGCGGCCAGGTGTCCCAGACGTGCAGGCCCTCGAAGGCGTCGGTCTCCGGCGGGTAGATCACCGGCGAGACGGTTCGGTCGGTGCGTTCGAGCCGCGCGGCTGCCTCGCGCGTCCAGGTTGAGCGCCCGTCCGCTGGGTCGGTCCGGCCCTCCGCTGGGTTGGTCCGGCCCTCCGCTGGGTTGGTCCGGCCGTCCGATGGATCGATCATACCGGCCGTTCGTCGGTGCTTCGGAAAACGGTTACTACACCAGTGAAAAGCCGGCGCTCATCGCTCGAATGGCGGCCGAGCCACGATTCGGACGGCGCGGATCGGCCTGGGAGGTTGGCGGCGCCGATCGACCGAGCCGGGTCGACGGGGCGGATCGATCCGGAAACGCCTAACCCGTCCCGACGCACGGATTCGTATGACCGAGATCCATCCCGACCAGCGCGTCGCGGTGTTAACCGACTCACAGAACCTCTATCACACCTCCCAGAGCGTCTATTCCCGGAAGATCGACTACGCGGCGCTACTGGAGGAGGCGGTGCGCGACCGCGCGCTCGTCCGTGCCGTCGCGTACGTCATCCGCGCCGACTCCCCCGACGAGGAGAGCTTCTTCGAGGCGCTTCGGGAGATCGGCTTCGAGACGCGGATCAAGGAGATAAAGACGTTCGCCGACGGGAGCAAAAAGGCCGACTGGGACGTCGGAATGAGCCTCGACGCGATCACCCTCGCGAGCCACGTCGACGCCGTCGTTCTGTGCACCGGCGACGGCGACTTCGCCCGGCTCTGCTCGCATCTCCGACACGAGGGCGTCCGCGTCGAGGCGATGGCGTTCGGCAGCTCGACCGCCGACGAGCTGATCGAGGCCGTCGACGAGTTCATCGACCTCGCCGAGCGCGAGGACCGATTTCTTCTCTGATGGCACCCGATCCCTTAAACGACGTGGACCCCGAGCGATTCGACGCCGCCGTCGGCGTGCTCGCGCTTCCGTTCGTGTTCGTGATGGCGATCTCGCTTTCGGTCGGCAGGTTCCTCGGCAGCATCGCGCTCGGCGCGCTCGTGGGGCTCTGCGTCTTCGCCGTCCTCGCCGCGCTGCGCGTGCGGTATCTTCCGGTCGAAGCTCGCCGGTAGCCGGTCCGTGTCGCAACCGCTTTGCGCCTTCCCCGGCAACGCCGTCCCATGACCGACGAGGAGACGCTGTCGGACCTGCGAACCGGCGCCGACTACCAGTTCGGCGCGGGCGTCGGCGACGCGCTGTTCCCACCCGGCACCCCGATCACGGTTCGGCGGTCGAGTGGCGGCCGCCCACGACAGGTGATCGACGGCGACGTCGACGACACCCCCGGGAGCTCCGAGGGTGACCGGATCGTCTCGTACGGCACCGACGGCCGGTTCACGCTGGGAACGACGGGCGGGCGGCGGCTGCAGGCCGCGTTCGACCCGCCGAGCCACCGCGTCGTCGTCGGCGAGGAGAGCGAGCCGTTCGTCCGGGAGGGACGCAACGCGTTCGCCAAGTTCGTGACCGCCGCGGACGAGGGGATCCGCCCCGGCGACGAGGTGCTCGTCGTCGACGGCGACGACGTCCTGTTCGCCATCGGACGCGCGGAGCTCTCCGGTGCGGAGCTGCTGGCGTTCGGTTCGGGCGTCGGCGTGACGGTACGGGCGGGCGTCGGCGACCCGTGAGCGGAGGTTCGGGGACGCGTCGGCGGTCCGTGAATCCTCGCGTGGAACTCGAATCCCCTCCGGTATCCGTGAGTACATGACCCCCGCCGGCGAACCGCGAGACATGCGATCGTCGCGAGGTCGTTCAATGGGGGGACCACGGTGAACTGGCAGTACCGCCACACGGTGCTGCTCGCGTGCCTGCTCGCCTTCTTCGTCACCTACTTCGCCCGGCTGGCGATCAGTCCGGTCGTCCCGTTCATCACCGCGGACTTCGACGTCTCGAACACGGCGATCGGGATCGCCCTCTCGGGAATGTGGCTGGCGTACGGGATCTCCCAGTTCCCGAGCGGCATCCTCGCCGACCGCTACGGCGAGCGCCGGATCATCCTGATCGCGGTCGGCGGATCGACGGCGATGAGCCTCCTACTCGCGCTCACGCCGGTCTACGCCGCGTTCCTGTTCGTGGCGGTGCTTTTGGGCCTCGCCGCGGGGCTGCATTACGCGGTGGCGACGACGCTGCTCTCGCGGACGTACGACGACATCGGTACCGCCATCGGGCTCCACTCGGTCGGCGGCCCGCTCGCGGGGCTGATCGCGCCGGTCGCGGCGGCGTGGGTCGGCGTCCGCTACGGCTGGCGGCCGGCGGTCGCGCTCTCCGCCGTCGTCGGGATCCCGATCTTCGTCTACTTCGCGTGGCGGGTGCGCCCGACCGAACCGCGGCGTCCCGACCAGCCGATGCGCGACCGGCTGCGGCTCGGGCCGCTGGCCGAGCTGCTCTCGCGGCCCTCGATCCTCCTTCCGCTCGCCGTCGCCGTCGTCGGGACGTACGTCGTGCAGGGATTGATGTCGTTTCTCCCGACGTTTCTCGTCGATCTCCACGGGTACTCGCCCGCGTTCGCCGGCGTGCTCTTCTCCGCGTTCTTCGTGACCCGTGCCGTCGCACAGGTGGGGTTGGGCCGGCTCTCAGACGGATTCGGACGAGACGTCGCCATCGGCGGAGCGATGGCGTGCGGCGCGCTCGGGCTGGCGGCGACCGTCGTCGCGCCGCCGGGGGCGGGCGTCGTGGCCGGCGTCCTCCTGGCGGGCGTCGGATCGAGCTTCTTTTCGGCGATCGACCCCCGGTTCATGGACGCGCTCGGCGACGCCGAGCGCGGCGCGGGCTTCGGGCTCGTCCGAACCGTCTACGCCGTGCTCGGCTCCGCGGGATCGGTCGGGGTCGGCCTCACCGCCGACCTGTTCGGCTGGGGCGTCGCCTTCGCGACTCTCGCAGGACTCTTCAGCGTAGCCTTTCTCGTGCTCGCCGTGAACGAGGCGCTCGGGACGGGCTACTGAGCGGGCGTGGGTGTGAACTCCCGCGATGCCCGCCGGAACACCTTGATCTCCACGGATCCTGAGACGAGTGGGTTATCATCCTGATACTGGTTATCGAACGGATGACCGTTCCCGATCGGGAGCGGGAACACAACCCGGTCCGGGCACGCATCGACCGATCACACGAACGCCGCTAGCCCGAGGGCGTCGACGAGCGGCACGCCGGCGACGAGCGAGCCGATCAGGTAGCCGCCGATGGCGCCGCCGTTTAACAGCGGGAGCCCGGCGTGTGCCCGTCCCTTCATTACCCAGCTCATGAGCACGAGCAGGCCGGCGACGATGCCGATCATCGCGAACAGCGCGGGGAGGTTGAGCCCGATCAGCGGCACCGAGAGCATCGGCGCGGGCGAGAAGGTGGCCGCGCTGGCGACGAGCACCGCCGGAATGACCGCGTCGCCGAGGCCGATGAAGAAGGCGTCACGGGAGCCGTCCTCGGGGGCGTCGCTCACCCCGTCGCCGTCGCTCACCTCGTCGCCGTCGGCCGCAACTTCTGCCTCGTCCGCCTCGCCAGCCGCGTCCTCCACTTCACCCGCCGCGCCAGCCGCGTCCTCATGGACGTCCGCCGCGCCGGCGAAGTCGTCGTCGAGAAGCGAGTACGACAGCGACAGCGGAATGACGAGGACCACGGGGATGTTGAGGTCCATCACGCCCTCCGCGAGCGAGAGCATGTGTTCGGTGCCGTAGACGGAGATGGCGTCGTAGACGGCGAGAAAGACGAGGAGGATCAACGCCGGGAGCAGCCCGAAGGTGATCCCGAAGAGGCCGGCCGCGCCCGCGCCCATCAACACGCCGGCCGTGTCGATGACGTACCACTCGGGGTGAACGAGCAGGCCGACGGCGACGGCGACGGCGGGGATCGCGGCGACGAGCGGGGGGACGATCGCGGCGAAGACGTACCACGAGAGCCACGCCGAGACGCCGACGATGAGCAGCCGGATCGCCCAGTCGAGCTCGTAGCGAAACGCGGCGAGCATGAACCCCGTCATGACGATGATCGCGGCGATGTAGATCAGGCTGTTCACGGGATCCTGTGGGTCCTCGACCGGCTGATAGCCGCTCTCGGCGAACGAGGGGACGAGCGCGAGCGCGCCGAGCTGGACGACGACGAACAGGGCGACCGCGAAGGCGACGCCGCGGTACTCGCGGGGGAACATCTGCCCGAGGCTTCGTGGGCGGGGGGTTTCGACCTTGCGTTTCGGTCGAACACCCTTATACGGCTCCCGCCCGGAATCCGGGTATGAACGTAGTACCGGACACCAGTGCGGTCATCGACGGCCGCGTGTCCGAGCGGGTCGACGACGGGACCTACGAGGGGGCGACGGTGATCGTCCCCGAGGCGGTGGTCGGCGAGCTGGAATCACAGGCCAACGACGGCCTCGACTCCGGGTGGGACGGCCTCTCGGAGCTGCAGCGACTCGCGGACCACGCCGATGCGGGCACGATCGAGCTCCGATACGTCGGGGGGCGCCCGGAGGCGACCGCCAAGGCGCACGCGGACGAGGGCGACGTCGACGCGATCATCCGCGACGTCGCCGCCGAACACGACGCGACGCTGCTCTCCAGCGACGTCGTCCAGACGGAGGTCGCCCGCGCGAAGGGGATCGCCGTCGAGTACGTCGAGCCGGTCGCCCGGGGCGTCGTCGACGAGCTTCCCATCGAGGACCTGTTCACCGAGGAGACGATGTCGGTGCACCTCAAGTCGGGCACGAAACCCAAGGCGAAACGCGGGACGCTCGGCGAGATGCGCTACGAGATCATCGACGACGAGCCGACGAGCGAGGAGCGCATGCGGGAGTGGGCGAACGCCATCGTCAACCTCGCCCGGCAGTCCAACGAGGGGTTCATCGAGCTCTCGAACGACGGGATGGACGTCGTCCAGTACCGCAACTACCGGATCGCGGTCGCGCGACCGCCCTTCTCGGACGGCATCGAGATCACGGCGGTCCGACCCATCGCGAAGACGACGCTCGACGACTACGAGTTCGCCGACGAGTTACGCGAGCGGTTCCTCGAACGGAAACGCGGCGTGCTCATCGCCGGCTCGCCCGGGGCCGGCAAGTCGACGTTCGCACAGGCCGTCGCGGAGTTCCTCAACGAGAACGACTACGCGGTGAAGACGATGGAGAAGCCGCGTGACCTGCAGGTCGGCCCGGAGATCACCCAGTACGGCGCGCTCGGCGGCTCGATGGAGCGTACCGCCGACTCCCTGCTGCTCGTTCGCCCGGACTACACGATCTACGACGAAGTCCGCAAGACGAACGACTTCGAGGTCTTTGCCGACATGCGAATGGCCGGCGTCGGCATGGTCGGCGTCGTCCACGCCTCCCGCGCGATCGACGCGCTCCAGCGGCTCGTCGGTCGCGTCGAGCTTGGCATGATCCCCCAGATCGTCGACACGGTCGTCTACATCGAGGCGGGCCAGGTTCACACGGTCTACGACGTCGAGACGGAGGTGAAGGTGCCCGCGGGGCTCACCGCCGAGGACCTCGCACGCCCGGTCATTCAGGTGACGGACTTCGAGACGGGTCGCCCCGCCTACGAGATCTATACGTTCAATCGGCAGGTCGTGACGGTGCCGTTGGACGAGGACGGCGACGAGCCGGAATCGGGGGTCGGCCGGATCGCCAAACAGGAGATCGAACGCGAGATCCGGTCGGTCGCCCACGGCCACGTCGACGTCGAGTTGAAGGGCGACAACGACGCCGTCGTCTACGTCGAGGAGCGCGACATCGCGACGGTCATCGGCAAGGGCGGCGGCCGGATCGGCGACATCGAAAATCGGCTGGGGATCGACATCGACGTCCGGACCCACGACGAGAAGCCCGGCGGCCGTGGCGGGTCGGGCGGGTCGAGCGGGTCGGGCGGCGCCGGCGGAAGCGGAGCCGGTGCCCAGGTCGGCGAGGGGCGCGGATCCGTCGTCCAGCCCGAGATCACCTCCAGACACGTCGTCATCGACGTCGACGGCGGCGTCGGCGAGACCGTCGAGGTGCGGGCCGGCGGCGAGTACCTCTTCACTGCCACGGTCGGGCGCGGCGGCGAGGTGCAGGTCTCACGCGGCTCCGCGATCGCCGAGGAGCTGGAGGACGCGATCGACCGAAAACGAACGATCACCGTCGTGCCGGCTCGCTAACCGTTCGCGTACGTTCGGAGCCTACGGAAACGCCGTTCGACTTCGAGTGGTTCGACGATCGACGTAACGAGTCCCTCCTGAAAGATAACGCTTTTTGGAGGGTGGCCGAAACCATTCGTCCATGTCAGACGAGCTTAAGCGCGGGCTGGAAGGCGTTCTCGTCGCGGAGTCCGAGTTGAGCCACGTTGACGGGCAGGTCGGAAAGCTCGTATACCGTGGCTACGACATCGAAGACCTCGCACACGAGGCGACCTACGAGGAGGTCCTCTATCTCCTGTGGCACGGCGACCTCCCGACCCGGGCGGAGCTTTCGGAGTTTCGGACGGAGCTCGCGGCCGAGCGCGCGGTCGACGACGACGTGCTCGATGCCGTCGCCACCCTCGCGGACGCGGGCGAGCATCCGATGGCCGCGCTACGAACCGCGACCTCGATGCTCTCGGCGTACGATCCGGAGGCGGACGCCGACCCGGAGGACCCCGACGCATCCCTCCGGAAGGGTCGTCGCATCACGGCGAAGCTCCCGACGGTCCTCGCGGCTTTCGAGCGGGCCCGGCAGGGTGAGGCCCCGATCGATCCCGATCCGGACCTCTCACACGCCGGCAACTTCCTCTACATGCTCACCGGCGCGGAGCCCGACGACGTCAGCGAGGAGACGATGGACATGGCGCTCACGCTCCACGCCGAGCACGGTCTCAACGCCTCGACGTTCACGGCGGTGGTGATCGGGTCGACGATGGCGGACATCTACTCCTGTATCGTCGGCGGCATCGGCGCCCTCTCCGGGCCGCTTCACGGCGGCGCCAACCAGGACGTCATGGAGATGCTCCACGAGATCGACGCCTCCGAAAAGGACCCGGTCAAGTGGGCGACCGATCGGCGGGAGGCGGGCGGCCACATCCCCGGATTCGGCCATCGCGTTTATAAGGTGAAGGACCCGCGTGCGAACATCCTTGAGGCCAAGCTTCGTGACCTTTCGGAATCCTCGGGCGACGACAAGTGGCTCCGATACACCACCTCGATCGAAGCGTACCTGGAGGAGGAGGGCCTCGTCGAGAAGGGGATCGCACCGAACGTCGACTTCTACTCCGGCTCCGTCTACGACCACTTCGGCATCCCGATGGACCTGTACACTCCCATCTTCGCGATGTCGCGCGTCGGCGGCTGGATCGCGAACGTGCTCCAGTACCAGAGCGAGAACCGCATCCTCCGGCCGCGGTACCGGTACGTCGGCGAGACCGACGTCTCGTTCGTCCCGATCGACAAGCGCTGACGCGATCGGATTCGGTTTTCCGCGTAGTTCACTTTTCCGCGTCCGTGAGCGCCTCCAAGCCGAGGCCCACCCGCGATCCGTACCGATCCCAGACGACGACGAGCGACGGCACGAGCAGGATCGAACAGATGTAGGCATAAAAGACGCCGAGCGCGAGCAGCGCGCCGAAGTCCTGGATCAGCGGGATGACCGCGAGCCAGAGGACACCGAGCCCGGTAACGGTGGTGAGCATGCTGCCGGTGAGTGCTCCCCCGGTGCCGCCGATCGTGACGTCGAGCGCGTCGTCGATCGCGGCCCCGTTTTTATACTCGTCGACGAAACGGTGGACGAAGTGGACGGTGTAGTCGACGCCGAGGCCGATGGACACCGAGAGAATGGGTGCGTTGATCGGCGTCAGCGGGATGTCGAGCAGCCGCATCGTCCCGACGAGCAGGCCGACGGTCGCAAGCACCGGGATCAGGTTGAGGAAGCCGTAGACCGCCTTTTCCTCCAGATAGCGGTACGACAGCATGAGGAAGACCGCGGTGAGAATGAACGCGATGAAGAGGCTGTCGACCGCCGACTCGAGCAGCACGTCGATGACGGCCTCGTTGACGACGAGCGATCCGGTCGGGACCGCCTCCAGCGGCGTTCGCTCGGCGAGTGCACGCACGTCGGCGACCGCCCGTGAGTCGTCGACGCCCGGCTTGATCGTGTAGTCGATCCGGGCGCTGCCGCGGTCGGCGGCGATGTAGCCGCGGGCGTTCGTGTCCGCCTCGAGCAGCTCGTCGTAGACGTCGTCGACGTTTCGGTCGGGAACGTCGTTGCCGAGCCGATCGTTCGCCTCGACGGTTCGTCGGAACTCGGGGTCGCTCTCGGCGTGATCCTGGATCACGGTGACGATGCTCGTCGAGTCGGCCCGCCAGTTATCGCTCGACTCGAAGGTGTCCGGCGGGTTTCGGGTGGTGCGATCGATGAGCTCCAACGAGTCGTCATCCCTCACCGACTGATCGACGTACAGGGTGACCGAGCCGACGAAGTCCTGCTCGAACTCGTCCTCGAAGATCGTCAGGATCCGCAGGAAGGTGTAGTCGGTCGGCGCGAACGGCTCCGGTAGTTGGCTATACGCCTCCAGTCTGTCCTCGTCGGGGAAGAACGCCTCCTCGGAGAACTCGGTGTCGACGCCGGTGCCGTAGGCTCCCCCGGCAGCCGCCATGAGAAGGACGAGCGCAACGACGACGACGGGCGCGATCCGCGAGAGATCGACACCGACGTGAAGCACCCGACCGAGCCGTGAACCCCCCGCTCCGAGCGGCGTGGTGCCGAACTCCGGGATCGGCAGCCGGTCACGCCAGCGGTCGACGAGCACCTTCGCCGCCGGGAGATAGATCCCGAAGACGAGGAAGGTGAACACCATGCCCGCGGCGGCGACGATCCCGAAATCCTGGTTCGGCTGGAACGGGCTGCCGAGGTTGGCCGCGAAGCTGAACACCGTCGTGATCGTCACGAGCAGGAAGGCGATCACCAACTGATCGGTCGTCGTTCGCATCGCGGCTCCGATCCCGGATCCCGTCAACCGCTCCTCGCGATACCGGTTGATGATGTGTATCCCGAAGTCGATACCGACGGCCAAAAGCAGCGGAAAGACCGTGATAAGGGCGTCTGAGAAGGGGATACCGGCGTATCCCATGAATCCGAACGTCCAGAGGACGGCCATCACGAGCGCGGAGAGGCCGAGTCCCATGTCGATGGGGTCCCGGTAGGCGACCAGCAGGAAAAACAGGATGAAAAGCAGGGCGGCGGGGAAAACGATGATCGCGGTGTCGTTCAACAGGGCGTTGATCTCCGACTGGAGGATGCCGTCGCCGAAGAGGATCGCGTTCTCGCCGGCCTCGTTGCCCGGGACCGTGTCCACGATCTCGACGCTGCGGGTCTGGAGTCCCGCGACGCGTTCGTCCGTCGCGTCGCCCGGGAGATCGTAGGTGATCCCGACGATCGCGTGGCCGGCCCGCTGGGCAGTCGGATTGTACTCGGCGGAGACCTGTGCGCCGACCGCGCCGACCTCGTCGGCCTCCTCGATCGCCGCCTGCAGCTCCCGTGGCGTCGCCTCCTCCACGGCGGTTCGCTGTTCACCGGGGGTCTCCGCGGACGGGTCGAGCCGCGAGCCGACCGCGTTCGCGTGGCTGGTGGTCGAGGAGATCCGCAGCGTCGAGCGTGACTCCAGTCGTTCCTGAGTTTCGAGGATCCTGACGAGTGCGGAACGCGAGAGGACGTTGTCGTCCGCGACGATCAGCTGGGCGCTCGTTGCGTCGCCGCCGATGGCCGTCTCGAACTCCTCGTCGATGTCATCGAGCGCCTCCTGTGCCGGGATGTCCTCAGTGAACTGGTCGGCGCCGGCGGCGGTCGAGATCGCCCCCAATCCGCCGACTGCGACGACGCTCACGAGGAGAAAGACCGCGACGACCGCGCCCGGCCGGCTCGTGACGAGTTCGTCGACGCGTTCGACGAACCGGTCGGCCGCGGTCACGACCGGTCCTCCGCGGTGGGACTCATGGTCGGCCCTCCGTGGCGAGCGTCACGGGTTATCCCCGCCGGTAGTAGACGTAGCCGCCGGCCGCGACGACGATCAGGAGGAGGCCAACGCCGATCGGCACCCAGGGGATCCCGCCGCCGTCGTCGACCGGCTCGGTCACCTCGACTGGGTACTGGATCACGTCGGAGATCCGGTCGTTGCCGCGCTCGTCGTCGTAGCGGAAGTCGATCTCCACCGGATAGGTCCTGACGCTCGCGTCGCCGGCGGCGGCGACCTCGAACCATATCTCGGTCGACTCGCCGGGTTCGATCTCGGAGACGAACGCCTCGTCCTCGACCGCCGTCAGCGGGCTGTCGGCGTAGAGCGCGGCGTTGACCGACGAGAGCGTCTCCGGGCGTTGGTTCGTGATCTCGAAGGTGATCCGGCGCGTCTCGCCGGCGGGGATCGTCGCGTCCTCGGAGACGAGTTCGAACTCCGGCTGGCGCGGGGCGACCTCGACCCGATCGGTCGACTCGATCGCCACGGTGCCGTCGCCGCTCGTGTACTCGACGGTAAATCGGAGCTGTCGTGGACCCGGGTCCGCCTGCCCGCTCACGTCCGCGTCGAAGGCGAAGTCGGTCGACTCGCCGTCGGCGAGGTCGGGCAGCGCGTACCGGGTCTCGCCGACCTGGACGCGGTCGCTCCGTGGCTCGACGATCAACACCGCGTCGTCGACGTCGAGCGGTCCGTCGTTGGTGAGCGTCCCGGAGACGACGCCGGAGTAGCCGACCTCCAACGTGCCTGTCACGTCATCGATCGGGAACGCCTGTTTCGGGATCGGCGTGATCCCGGTCCGTGAGGCGGGCGATTCCCGCTCCGCGCCGTCAGCGTCGCGGTACTGGACCGTCGACTGCAGCGCGTAGGCGTCGCCGGCGAAGTCGACGCCGACGGAGGAATCGAAGGTGACGGTGCGGTTCTCGCCCGGCTCCCAGTCGCCGACGAAGACGTCGCTCGATCCGTCTCCGACGACGACCTCGCTGCCGGTGGCGGCGCCCGTGACGAAGGCGTCGCGGGCGGTCTCCTCGCCGACGTTCTCCAGCGTGACGGTCACGTCGCCGCTGCCGCCGACCTGTACGTCCGTGTCGCTCTCGACGATGGCAAAGCGGGCGCCATCGTCGACGACGACCGTGACGTCGAACCGCTCGGTGGCCGTCCGGTCATTGTGGCTGGTGAATCCGGGCACGACCTGGCCGGTGTAGCGATAGCGAGCGGTCACCTCGATGTCATACTCCCCGTCGGAAACGTCATCGGGGACGACGACGTCGAACGGGACGGACGCCGGGGCTCCCGTGGATACGTCGCCGACGGCTGTCTCGCCGCTCGTCACCTCGAGCGGGGTCCCGTCCGCGTCAGCTTCGACCCGAACGCTGCGGGCGGTCGTCACGCGCGGGTCAAGCTCGTTTCCGAACCGCATCTCGCCGCGGTTGAGCAGGTCGACGGTGATCGTCGACTCGCCGCCGCTGCGGACGGTCGGCTGCGAGAGGAAGGCGTCGAGACGCGGTCGACCGGCGACCTGTCCGGAACCGGACGAGGCGTTGGTCTGTGCGACGGCGTCGTCCCCGTGGGACCCGGCCAGTGCCGCGGGTCCGCCCGCGGGGGACGGCGCGTTCGTCGGTGTGATCGCGTCCGCACTCGAAGGTACGTCAGCGGTCGAGCCGGGAGCAGCGACGGCCCCGCCCGCCGCGGCCGCGGCCAGTCCGATCAACAGGGCACCCGCCACGAGGAGTCCGACCCTCCACGTCCGCCGTGATCTCATTGACGGGGTTTGCTTCCTCGCCTAGTACGGGAAGCGAGATCGCGGTCATAGACGAACGCGTCGGCGTCCGCGATGGACGACTGGGTGGTCGATGGCTCGATGGAGGAGAACCGTGGGAACCGATCGCAGGACGGCGAGGAGAGCACGTCAGCGAGGTACCGAGAGGGTGCGTCAGCGAGGTACCGAGAGGGTGCGTCAGCG
>LFFM01000965.1_pt1 | contig 20470 bp, 12 predicted proteins | sample 643131 | NCBI WGS metagenome assembly LFFM01 (sample SAMN03777445, study PRJNA286221) | soda lake metagenome | biome: soda lake; feature: Kulunda steppe; material: water; isolation source: sample Tc-Br brine of Tanatar trona crystallizer | place: Russia: Kulunda steppe | collected 2011-07
AGCTACTTCAACAAACTACAAGAAATCTTCAAAATGGTCAAGAAAGGAAGTGAAGCACAGGGAATAGATAGAGAAAAGCTTTTCGTACCTGCTTACAACGGAAAGCTGTTTAGCTCAGAAGAACACAAGTTCCTCAAAGAAAACACGATCAGGGATGAGTACATCGCTAAAGTTATTGAGCTACTTGCCAGAGACGACGATGAAAGAAGAATCGATTACTCAGACCTTTCAGTAAGACATCTAGGAGGAATATATGAGGGTCTACTAGAATATGAACTGAACTATGCTAGTGAGCCTAAAGTCCTTGAAGAAGGGAAGTACAAGAAACTCTCAGACCTCGACAAAGATAGAGAAGACTTTGATGAAGATGATGTAGTCGATGAAGAGCTTTACTTAGCGACAGATGACGAAGAAAGAAAAGCTACAGGATCATATTACACTCCAGACTACATCGTCGAGTATATTGTAGAAAATACTGTAGGGCCTAAAGTAGAAGAAAGAATAGAAGAAGCGAAGGAAGAGGCTGATAACAAACATGAAAGAGATCAGTTAGTTCAGGAAAAAGTCCTAGACCTAAACATCCTAGATCCTGCAATGGGATCAGGACACTTCCTAGTAGAAGTAATAGACCATATTGCATCAGAAATACTTGAGTACACAGAAAAAGACATTCAAGGAGTCAAAAGAGATGTAGCCCGGAGATGCATTTACGGAGTCGACATCAACAACATGGCAACGGAACTAGCCAAAGTATCAATCTGGCTAAACACAATCTCCAGCGAAAAACCACTATCCTTCCTAGACCACAGAATTAAGACAGGAAACTCATTAATCGGAGCAGACATACACGAAATCGATAGACATCCAGAAGAAGACGAAGACAGTGAAAGACAAGTCACAATAGGAGAAGAATTTGGGGAAGAAAACGCAGGTGTAGTCAGAGCCAATGTCCAAGAAATGCTTGAAAAATTCAAAGAAATCCAGGAAAAAGATGAAGAAAGCCCAGAAGACATTAAAGAACAGGAAAAATTATACGATGAATTCCTCGACTTCTCATTCAGAAAAAGATTCGATGTACTCGCAGATGTCTACACAAGCCACTACTTTGACAACGACTACAAAGTAGACGACTACAACAGACTACTACAAGCCTTCAAACTAGACGAACAGAAAGAAGAATGCGAAGATGAAGAATGGAACCAAGTAGTCAAAGAAGACTGGGTACAAAAAGCAACAGACAGCCTAAACAACTCACATGAAGAAGACAATATATCCAAACAAAAAGGATTCTTCCACTGGAAACTTGAATTCCCAGAAGTATTCTTCGACATAGAAGAAGGAACAGAAAAACAAGACTCAGGATTTGACGCAGTAGTGGGGAATCCTCCATATGTAAAATGGTCAGAATTCAAAGACGATTTGGATTTATTGAAATCGGGAGAATACAGAGAACTGAATTATAAATGCAGACCAAATCATGGAGACGCTCAGCCTAATATCCATCTTTTCTTCCAACAATTGAGTTATGACTTGCTAGATGAGAGTTGTACACTCTCATTTATACTTCCACAAGAATGGACTGAAAGACCTAAGGCAAAAGATTTCCGTGACTTCTACCTTAAAAACTGCAAGAATAAAGTAATTTATTTCAATGAAAACTTTAGAGTTTTCAAAAGCTCTAGAGAAACTATTGGAACTAATTCTCTGATTATTGAAAGCGAAAAAATCCCAAGCGCTCAAAACAGAGACCTTAGAGCTCAGTTTATTAATTCCGAGGATACTGAAAGTGTAAAATCAGCCTTGGATGATTTGGACAATTCCCCATTTGTAGAAACTCACTCAAGAAATGTGAATAATCTTTTAGGAGAAAAATGGGTCTTTGATGAGGTTTTAGATGACCTAATCAGTATAGAAAAGCAATCAGATCATAGATTAAGGGAAGGCAAATATGAGATAGGAGGAGGGTTCCAGCCCCCAACAGATTTGATGGATTACTTCACGATAACTGAGGATCAATATCGGAAACTTTCTGATAAAGACAAAAAATATGCTTTTCCAGTAGTGAAGAGCTCGAAAAGACTTCAAAGATACTATAAAGATTCTAGTGGGGAGTATTGGATCATATTAAATGAATTTGAGTCTTTCGATGATGTCAAATCTTCTTTAGATAGTATTTACAAACACATTGAGAATCATAGAGATGAGCTTCTGGATGATAAAGAAGAATGGTGGAAATTCCCAAGAATAAGGAATTTTGACATCATTAAGGATTTAAATTCAAAGTTAATGACTCCAAGAACGGGTAATAGTAACTCATTTTGTCTAGATAAAGAAAATACCGTTTTCAAAGGCACAAATGCGTTTGTATCTCATGAAGACACCGAAAATAACTTGAAATTAATTGCTTATCTGAACTCTGCGTTATTGACTGCATGGTACTCTTACCGCGGGTCCGACTATCATGGCATCAATCGTTATGAGCCAGGGAAAGTTAAGAAAATGCCAGTTCTTGAACCGGATAGACTACCTGAAGATTTAGAGAAAAAAGCACATAAAGTAATTTCTGCTAAGGACGGCGTTCAAGAAGAAAAGAGAGGTTTTCTTGAATGGGTTGAATCCGAATGGAATGTAGAAGTAGACGACCTATCCCTCAAGACTCATATGCGGGAGTATTGGGAATATGATTTCGATGAGTTTATGCGGATAGCGAAGAAGAATAAGTCTCAGATTGATGGAAATGTCAAGTCAAGAGAGTTTAGAGAGCTTATGAAGGATGAGTGGGAGAACTCTATGTTGACTCTGGAGCCTCTAATGAATAAGATTGGCGAATTAGAGAAAGAGATTGATGCGATCGTCTTTGATTTGTATGATTTGACCGAGGAAGAGGTTGAGACCATCTTGGATTCCTTGGATACTCCTGAGGATGAGAAGGCCTCTATTTTAGAAAAGTATAGAAAGCAGAGAGACTGATGCTCTCTGCTTATTCACCTTGATATCTTGAGTTCCCAGTAAGTTTTACTTTACTTCCATCTGTTCTCTCGACCACTTCAAAGGTTTCAAGTTCCCAAATAATATCTTGAAGATCATCCGAGTCAAATCTAGAATCAGCATCCAATACTGTCTCTAACTCCTCAAGCTCAGCTTCTCCTCCCAGACCTCTAATAAATTGATGTGTCTTTTTAGCTCTATCTGATGCTCCCTTTACCCAGTCATCGAATTTTTCATGATAAAACTTGGAATGTTCTGTGAGCTCGACCTCGTTATCTCCTACTTTCTCAATAAGCCCGGTATCTACCAATTTCTCAATATGATGTGAAGCATAGTCGCCATCAAGTCTTGGATAGGCCTTCTGTATTGTCTTTAAATCTTCTATATTTGCCCTACCACCTAATTCTTTGACAGCTTCATGTAGTTTCTGTTCCCCAAAAGATAACATTTCATGATCTATATTCTGTTCGTCATTTGACATATAGGAATAATTGTCGATATGAATTTACAATCTTTATCCTTTGAAGCAGATCTAACTGATTGAGATCTGATCCGGTGGATCTTTAAAGACAGATCTTAATTGATTGTATATGGAGTTGGATTTTGAAGAAGTTATTCAGCAGGATGCTAGAGATACTAAACAGGTTTTGCCGGGAAACTCTGTCGATTTGGCTGTTACATCACCGCCTTACTTTGATTTGAAGGACTACGGTACTGATGAGCAGATTGGTTACGGCCAGGCGAAAGATGAATACTTGGAAGACATTGAGGAAGTTTTTGAAGGAGTTTACAAGGCCTTGAATGATTCTGGTAGTTTCTGGGTTATTGTTGATACCTACAAACGTAAAGGAGATATTGAATTACTTCAGTTTGAGATGGCTAAGATTGCTAAGGATTTAGGTTTTCAGTTGAAGGAGATTATTACATGGGATAAGAACCATACTTTGCCTTGGACTAAAGATTATGAGATGAGGAATGTTTTTGAGTATATTTTAGTTTTTTCTAAAACTGATAAGCCGAAGTTTGAGAAGAATAGGATTAAGGAGGTAGGTACGGTCAAGGATTATTGGATTAACTTCCCTGAGCGTTATAATCCTGAGGGTAAGACACCTCGAAATATTTGGGAGCATACAATTCCTTCACAAGGAGCTTGGAGCGATGATTCCATTCAGCATGCATGTCCTTTCCCTCCGAAACTAGTAGAGAGAATTATCCGTTTGACTACAGATGAAGGAGATACTGTGTTTGATCCTTTCGCTGGTACAGGAACAGTTGTGGCCCAAGCTGAGGTAATGAGAAGGAGAGGTATTGGGTTCGAATTAAATCAGGATTATATCGACAACTACTATGAGAAAGTTAAGCCTAAGATTGAGGACCAGTACGATTCTCAGTTAGATAAATCAGAGCATGAGACTTTTAAGCAGAATATCCATGATCTTAGAAGGTTGAAGCATCCGAAAAAGGTTATTCGTGAGTTATTGAATGATGACAGTAATGACTGGACGGAGGATAAACTAAATTTGAACACAATTATCGCGTATCCTCAAAAAGGGGTGCCTGAAGAGAAACACAAGATGATGCATCAGGATATGGTAGTTGTACATGAGAACGGTATACCCGAAGAAAAGTTGAAAAAAGATATTGAAGAAGTTGCTACAACACCAAAGTCCTCTAAGTTTGGTATAAAGCCAAATGTCAAAGTAGTTGAACGCAAAGAAGTGAACGGAAACTTTGACGAGTACTTTGCAGATAAACTAAATCTATATACGGACGGCAACTTCAAGAATAAGGTAGATGAACTCAGTAAGGAGGAATGGCTAGAGAAATGTCATGGTGAAGAATGGAAGAATCTTGGAAAGAATGGTGTGCCTCCTATTCTATCTACTATTGAACTGCACGAAGATGAACTGATGGAGTTACATAATCGTTTAACAGACGACCCTGAGAAGAGAAAACTCAGGAAAAAGATAGATAATCTTGAGCAGAAAAAAGAAGATTTAGAAGATGAGAACAAAAAGTTTAAGGATAAAATAGACAAAGGGCTTATTGATGCTCTCTGATAAATCCTTCCAATCTTTTCTCTACACTTCCAGGTTCATCTGAAAAGACCTTATCGTGGAGGATTTTTATTCCGCCGTTTGCGTATTGGATTGCTATCTCGAAAATTTCTTGGCCGTCTCTCAGTGTTCCTATTTCTTCTGTTTCTTTCATTGCTATTGATCTTAGCAGCCAGCGCTGATCTGAATTTTTCCCACCGAGATACTCAGTTCTTGTGAGCCAATTTCCGGTTCCTTCCTCTTTCCTTCCTTCTGCGTATCCGATACTAGCAGCCAGGATGAACAAATCTGGGTATTCAAAGTCTCCTTCTTCGAAAGGCCCTTTATCCATTACTTCGTCGTAAAGTTCTTTGTCTTGACAGTGGATTACCTGTGGGGGTTCACTTTCCATATGCCTTCACCTCCGCTTCGCTTCCGTGTTTGTCTTCATTGAACTCGATTTCGTACTCCTCACTTACATCATCTTTAATGACTTCTCTGAAGTCCTCTGTGTATTCAGAACCTGTAACCAGGAGGATCAGCTGTCTGTCTCCCATGTAGGAAGGTAGGTTCTCTGCAATATTCTTCTTAATGTTTGGAGAGATTCTTCCTATTGGGGTGTCTATGATTATAGGTGCGTAAAAGCCTGAAACCGTATTCAGAGATGCCATAAATGAAAGAGCTAATGTCTGCGTTTCTCCTGCTGATAGAGTGTTTAAAGCATTTCTTCCGTGATTATCAAGCAATGAGATATTGTAGTCTTCATCGATCTCTACAGACTCATATGTTTCTTCCTTCCATATCAAATCGAAGAACCAGTTTTCCGTCTTATCCTCAATCTCATTCCTTACCTCAGCCATAATCTCCGTCTTTATCTCTTTAGCAGCTTCCTCAGTCTGGTCAACAAAGTTGTAAGTGTTTCTCATCTCTTTGAACTCATCTTTCTTGTCTAACTCATCTTGTAAATCTGAATTAGCTTCTTCAAGCTGCTTTTCCTTTTTTTCCTTCTTCATTTCAGCTGTAGCCTTCTTCTCTATAAGATTTTCTTCTTTTTCTTCAAGAGTTCTAAGTTTGCGCTGCTTCTCTTTTATTGACTCAATTTCTGAACCCTCTAAAGTCTTCTTGTTTTCCTCTATGGACTCATTCTTTTCCGTGATACTGCCACGCAGCGTAGATATCTTCTCATTAAACTTATTTTGATCTTCCTCAAATTCAGACTTTTTTGCTCCAATTCTTTGAAGCACTGGCTCTCCTTGCATTATCTTATCTTCTAGATCTGAGAGTCTGTTCACACGTTCAAGGTACTGCTTAACTTCTTCTCTAGCGTCTTCATGATCGTGCTCATTAATATCTCTACCACAGATACATTTATTCTCGTCAAGAAGATTTTCTATAAAATTCTCTCTATAGTCAGCAGGTATCTCGCCACTTGCTTTCTCCTGAACCTCATCTAGAGCAAACTCAATTGCGCCCTGTGCAAGAACAAATGGGCCTTCATTTACAATAGAATCCATTTTTTCTCGCAAATTCTCATCCAAGTCATCTTCAAAGCCATCTCTCTGCTTTTCTAAATCCTCAATTTCTTCTTGTATCTCCCCTGCTTCAGGAGAATCTTTTAGTTCTTCCCTTAGCTCGTTTACCTTCTGACTAACCGTTTCTTTTTGATTTTTAACTTCCTCAAAGTTGTCCTCAGCTTGTTGATTTTCCTGCTTTAAAGCCTCTACTCTTTTTCTTTTTTCTTCTATTTCTGGGTCTAAGTTGTCTTTTTTACTGAGGAAATCGTCCTTCATTTTGTTGAGATGATCAATTGTGTTATCGAGGACCTGAAGTTGAGATATATCGAATACGGCCTTCCTAATTTTTCCTTCAGATGATCGTTCAAAATACCTGTTAAGCTGTTCTCCATCGAAGAAAAAGTACTCACTTATGTCGCCAGGTAAGTTGAGGTTAAGGTGATGCTCTGGATTTGACATCACTTCCATCTCATCACTAACTTCTCTTGCATAACTGAAATCCCGGGTACCGGAAATTTCTCTTACCTTCCCTGGCCCTGTCTTCTCAAAGCTTACATTTCTCTCTACATTATGTCTTTTACCATTTCTGTCTTTCATTTCAATTTCGACTGATACTTCACAGGTTTCGCCTTCATCCATTTCAGAAACTTTCTTTGTATTTGGTAAATGAAGACCTTGGTTCTTTGTGGTAATATGCGTTTCTTCTTCATACAGAGCCCAAGTTACAGAGTTCAAAAGATTGGATTTACCAGCGCCATTGTCTCCTTTAATAACAGTAATATCTTTGTCTGAGTCTAAATTAAATTCAATAGTTTCTTCTCTGTACTGGCGGTAATTCTGCAGGTTGATATAGTCAATTTTCATTCTGAACCCTCAAAGTCATCAATATAGCTCTCTATTTTCTTCTCGTATTTCTTAGAATATCTCCAATTTTTCCCTTCATTCCTATGTTGGAGTTCTATTAGAAATGCTTCCTGTAATAAGTTTTTTACGCCAGGATCTAGGTTTTTCTCATTTATCTTTTCCTTGATCCTAGAATTTATTTCCTTAATAGTACCATCCTCTAAAGTCCATATTTTCTCTCAATCTTTTCAATCTTGTCATAACATTCAACAGTGTTTATAGCTGTATCTGCAAATTCTCTAAATCTCTTTAGCTGCTTCTTTACAATTTTACGCTCCATATCCTTGAAATCATCGCTGACTTTTGAATTTAGGGAGGGAATTACTAGGATATCATGGATTATAGCTTTTTCTTTACCTGGATGATGTCTCAATACTCTTCCTCTTCGCTGTATATACTGTCGAGGGTTTCCTGTACTCGCCATGATAATTGCTCTTTCTGTAGAGGGCACATTTACTCCTTCATCTAGACATCTAATAGCTACAAGAGCTTGGTATCTGCCTTTTGCAAATTGTTTTAGTAAATGTTGTCTCTCAGAAAGCCCGTCATACTTCTTGCGGGAAGTAGTCCCTTCATCCTGAGTAAACTTATGCGCCATGATATTTCTGTTCATAAGTTCTTTCTTGATAGGATCAAGCTGTTGTGGAGAACTGTAGATAAGTGTTTTCTCAATTTTGTTCCCTAGATCATCTAGAATACTATCAAGAGCAGTATATTTATTCTGAGCGTTTCTCACTACATCTTGTCTTTGACTTCCCATCATGGCTAAGGCCTGATTCTTTTCTTCAGGACTTGAAGCTGAGTGATAAGCTCGAACTATTTTCTTGGTTTTTTCTTCGTATTCTTCCATCTCCTCTGGAGTTAGCTCTACGAACTCCGGCTTATATTCGTATGGGCATAAGTAGGTTTGATCTGTATCAGGATTAACTTTAGTGACAGCGTCCTTTAGTGTAAACTTGAATGTTGGGTCTTCAATATTTTCTTCCTCAAAGTATTCAAATATTTTCTCAGTTCCTTCTTCGTCCATCCATCTAGCTGGCGTTGCACTCAAGCCTAGCCTATAATTGTAGTAAGGCTTCAGCCCAGAGATGCGTGTGTCTGTACCTACTCCGTGCACTTCATCTACAACCAATAAAATATCCTCTTCTGACAGTTTTTCTATAATCTTATCAAAGTCGTCACTTGCGAAAGTATCGTGTGTTGTGAAAATTGTTATATCTTCCGATACCCCGTATCTATAGTCATGCACGGCATCATGAAGGTCGTCTTTCCAGTTCCTGTTTTTGCTCGAGGCAATAACTCTTCTGCTTGAAAGCCCAAAACTATCTGTTTCATCTTTCCATTGGCTTATAAGGTGATTCTGAGGACATGCTATTATAGTTACATTTTCTTCACTTTCTCTCAGTCTCTTAACGCATTCAAGAGCTGTGAATGTCTTACCTGTTCCTGTAGCCATCTGAAAGATTCCTTTATCATCATTTTCTTCCCAGTTTGTAACAGCTTCTTTCTGTGGTGGCCATAATTCTATATCTGTTGTATCTTCTTCAGGGTTCCATGTGTCCCACTCATCTAAATTCAGATCCTCTTTTCTATCTGGAGCCTTCTCAATTAATTTTTCTTCAACTGCTTTAGGCACCTCAATGGTCTCTACCCTCACAGCCTCATTGTTCCAATACTTATTAAACTTCTCTAAGTCGTCCTGAAAGAATTTCTGTTCCCCATCTACCCATTCCTTAAATACCTTGAACTCTTCCACATTATTTTTCCAGCCTGAAGCTGTAGCATTATCAGAACCGCTGAAGGATATCCTGTTCCCTTTGGAATCCTCTAAAATCCCTACCTTTTGGTGGAACATTCCAGGGACCTTCTCAGCAGAGATAACTCTCCCATTTTTCTTTAAAACAGCGATCTTGATATCTAAGTAATCATTAGCTACCATCCAGCCTAAGGCCTCAATATGATCCTGTTCAAATTTACTTTGAATACTGTCAATATCTTCCTGAAATTTCTCTTTAATTATTTCTTCTGGCTCTCTATAAGCCTCTTCAATCATCTCGACATCTTTATCATTAAGTTTAGCTCCAGCAACAATCTTCATTTCCCCATCGTTTTCAATAAATTTGGAGAGGCCTCTTGCAGCAACAGCAAGTGAGCTAGAAGAGAAAAAACCTGCTAATCTAAGATATTCGGTAGCTTCGCTTAGAGCAGGAATGAAGAATTTCTCTAAAACATTATCCTCATCGGAATCATAGGCGTGCTTGAATTTTTTCTCTTTTAGGGACATAACTTAATTATCCCTCCTACTTTGATAATTCCTCCTATTACTTCTTGATCGCTTCATTAAGTTTAATCTCTCATTGGATAAGTGACTTTGCTTTCTCTTTCGTCTACTTTTTCTATTTGGATGATGTTATTGGCTTTTTCTCGGCCTACTCCGTGGTGTGTTATCAGTAATATCTGTGAGAACTGCTGTACTGCGTTGTGAATCATTTCCAAGAGGCTTTCTCTGTTTTCTGTATCTGTGGCGTCTGTGGGTTCGTCGATCATCATGAAGTCGTTGGTTCCTGTCATGTCTGCAAGGGCAAGCTGGTATGCTAATGCGGTTAATGTGGTTTGGCCTCCTCCTTGGTAGTCGCTTATGGTGTATTCACGTTCTGCGTTCATTGGGATTCCTTTGAGCCGGTAGTCTTCCCGGTCTATGGAGAGGTCTTTGAACTCGTGTCGTGCAGCTAGTTCTTGATACCATTTGTAGACTTTTTGTTCCAAGCGCTTGATATTTACATCACGCATCCTGGTTTCAGAATGCTCATATATATCCAGTGCGCCTTTTACTTCCGATATTCTTTCTTCCAGTTTCCGAAGTTCTTCGAGTTCTTCCTCTTTCTTTTCCAGTTTCTCTTGCTTTTCCTCAAATCTTTCCTTTTCTTCTTCCAAATTCTCTTCTTTGTGTTCTAAATTGTTTTCGTTGCTTTCAATTTTCTGATCAAGGCGTTCATAATCTTTATCCACTTCATTCTTCGCATCCTCTGCCTCTTCTAGGTCTTCTTCAAGGTTGTCGTATTCTACTTCTAAATTGTCTATTTGTTCCTCGAACTCTTCGATTTCATCTTTATATTCCTTTATCTTGTCTTCCTTATCCTCAATGCGCTCAATATTATCCTCAGTGTTGTTTATTTCGTTTTTCAGTTCATTAAGTTTATCATTGAGTTCTTCTCTGTCTTCTTTCTTTTCGTCTAAATCTATATCTTCAAGTTTTTCTTGCATCTCTTTGAGCTTCTCTTTTCTTTCCTCCATTTTTTCTTGAAGTTCTTCTCTTTCCTCTTTAAATTCTTCGAGATCCTCTTCCATTTCTTCAAGCTCTTCGTTCCATTCTTCCATCTCCTCGAAAGCTTCAGAAAGTTGTTCAAGTTCTTCTTTCTCTTCTTCTGAGTCAGAAATATCCTCCTCAAGGCCTTCTATTTCCTCTTCCTTTTGTTCGATGCGTTGGTGATATTCGTCGGGATCTTCAACATCCCTACCACATACCTCACATTCCTCTTCTTTGTGAGTTTTATGCAAGTCTTCTAGTTTTCCTTCTTTCTTGCTCTTCTCATCATTCAACTCATCAAGCTCTTCCTGCAACTCTTCTAGTTCAGAATCAATGGCATCCTGTTCAGGTTCAATACCTATTTCTTTACATTTTGGAAGTACTTCGAGCTTCCTAGGCTCTAAATCAGATTTCAGATCTTTAATTTCACTGATTTGTGTTTCTACTTCCTCGTCTTTCTCTTTAAATTTCTCTTCGACGGCCTCAAACGCAGTCTCTGCGCTTTCCAGCTTTTTGTCAACTTCAATTAAATCCTCTACTTCTTCGTCAAGTTCATCGAACTCTTCTTCCTTTTCCTCATGTTCTTTCTTAAGTTCTTCCAGTATTTCATCAAGTGCTTCACCGTATTCTTCTTTTATCTCTTCTATATCTTCTTCAATCTGTTCGATAAGCTGTTCTTTATTTTCTATCTCGGTTTTTATGTCGTCAACCTTCTCTAGTTTCTCATAGCGCTCTTCTTTTTCTTCTTTCTCATCTTCAAGATCTTCGAGTTCTTCCTTATCTTTTTCAATTTGATCTTTCAGTTCTTCAACTGCCTTTTTCTTTTTCTCAAGTTTCTCTTCAAGGTCTTCGAGTTCCTCACTCAGTTCATCTCTTTCTTCCTCTAAATCTTCAATTTGTTCTACTTCCTCTTTTTTATCATTTATTGCTCCTTCTATTGAGTTCGATAGGACATCTACTGTCTTAATGTCGAATATGTAGTCTATTGCAGCTCTCTGGTCTGACCCTCCTTCTACTTTTTCGATGAATTTCTGTTGGGCTGCATAGGTCACATTTTCTATGGTGCGCTTGTCGAGACCTGTTATTTCGAAGACTCTGTTCTTAACATCGTTCACTTTAGCGCCCTGATCTGTTGATTCAAGTATCTGATTATTTCCATCTTCATCAACTCTGCATATCTTGTAGTCTCCTCTTCCGCTGCTTTGAGAGTATTCTGAGGATACGAAGTATTTTTGTCCATCTACATCGAAGTAGAGTTTAGATCTCATCTTGTTTTCGTTAAAGTTGATGTATTCTTTCGGGCTGCGGAAGTTGAATGCATCTCCTGTCAGTGCGAAGTAGATAGCGTAGAATATAGTTGATTTCCCGGCGTTGTTGTCTCCTTCAATCAGGTTGAGGTTTTCAGTAAATTCTATTTCTTGGTTCTTTAGTTTACGGAAATTCCGTAGTTGTAGTTTATCAAGTTTCATTCGAAAAGCGCCTCCTTAACCTCTTCTTTGAGGTTTTGACGAGATTCTTTCTTGAGGTTAAATCCACTGCCCGTTAGATTCTCATCATCGGCTAGCATTGTAGTTGTTCTGGCGTGTAATCCTTGAAGGTCGTTGGATAGTTCTTCGTTTTCAGAAAGGTTTTCTTCCAGGTATTCTTCTATGTTGAATGTTTCTTCGTCTCCTTCTTTGGCTTCATATCCTTCGATTTCCAGGTTAAGAAGTATTTCAGCCATTACTACGTGCTCCATTTCTTCTTCAAGTTCTTTTCCTATCTCATGTGTTGGTATGTTGGAAGGATCCGTATCCTTTGTTTTTCCCTCTATGCTAATTTTTAGTGCGAGATCCACATTTTCCTTGATTATATCTTGCACCTTCTCTTTAATGTGATCAACTTCTGCGTTTTCTACGGGAATATTCAGTCTTCTTAGTTCAAGTTTTTGTGGGACTTTTTCAGTTCTCAGGCTTTCTATACCGCTTTCTGGATCAACTTTGACAATATTGTAGTTTTTCTCAAACTCTGTCGTATTGAAATCATAGTCTATAGTTCCTCCAGTTGCTGCAAATGTCGTGCCTTGGATTTTTTCTTCAGGATTAGGTTGGTGATCGTGGCCGATTGCAACATAATCAGTATTTTCTTCGGCTATTTGATCTGCTTTAGCGACATTTTCAGAGTACTTTCTTGTAACTCCGTCTACGAAGTCGTGTAGTAACAGAATGTTGAATTTGTCTTCTGAAGGTTCGAACTCGCGTAGGATTGAGGGAGTCTTATTGGCGTGATATCCTAGGCCATAGATCCTAATGTTTTCATCGTAGTCGATATATCCTGGCTCGCTATTCTTGAATTCGTTTGGTGAGGGATCAATTAAGTAGAAGTAGTCGTTTTCTAGGTGTTCGATTGCAAGTCCTTTGAGAGTTCTTCCCTGACCGTAGCTCCTGTCATGATTCCCTCTGATAACATACATAGGTATCTCTTTATCTTGTAGTGGTTTCAGTTTCTCTTTCGCTGCATTTATAACCGAATGCCATGGATAGACTGTGTCGAAGACATCTCCTGCGTGAACTATGAAGTCTACATCTTCTTCGACTGCCTTCTGCACACAGTGTTCAAGTGCTTGGATGCTGGACTCCACTCTCCGTTTGCTAATTTTTGAGGGATGCTTTCTACCTAGATGAGTGTCGCCGAAATGCATGAACTTATACATTCAGATCGTCCTCTTCTTCGTCTAGTTCTGATGTGGTGTTTTCAAGTTCTTCTGCGTCTTCTCCTGCATGGTCGAGCTTGGTGTTTATGTCAATGTCTTCTCCACCATGCTCGGTTTTACGCAGCCTTATTTTGCTTGTTAGCGGTACATTGACTGCTGGGCCTGTGATTATTGCTTCTCCGACATTCAGGCTTGGTAGTTCATCGATCATGTCAGTTGCCATTGCTTCTGATGCTTTCGCAATGCTGTTCTGGTCCTTGCTGTTGACAATTCTCTGAACTATCATAGAGTTGCACTGACTTAGGACATCTTCATCTATTCTGGAAGGTCTTTGGGTAATCAAGGTAAGGAACATTCCGAACTTTCTACCTTCCCGGGCGATTTCACTTAGTTTCTGGCTTGCTGATGTTCGATCTTCTGCGGGACAGAAGTTGTGAGCCTCTTCTATCACTGAGAATATTGGATAGTCATAGGTCTCACCATCTTCTCCAAGCTTATTTCTTATTTTGGCCTGGTAGAGCCTGTCAAGGATAAGCTGTGAGATTACATCTTGCGCCTCGAAAGGTATTCCAGATAAGTCCAGAACTGTCAGTTGTTGTGGTGCTGCAAGTTCCTCCAGATTGTGATCACTTGATCCAAAGATATCGTAACTGGCCAGTCTCCCAAATCGGAACTGCAGTTTTTCCGCTCTTTCTCTGTCTCCAGCATCTCTTTCTTCATCTTTGCTGATATTGTCTAGTTCATCAAGAATGTCTTCTATGGTGTAGCTACCGCCCTTTTCATCTTCAAGGGTTGAAAGTACATTTTTAATCATTCTTCTCTGTTCATTGGCGTTGCTCGGTACATCAGCGATATCTGCTAGCCTTCTGTGTCCAAGCTTTGATGTCTTAACTTTGACCTGTATTTCGTCATCGCCAGGGCTTCTAGCCTTCAATACATTTATCCTATCGGTATAATCGTATCCTTCGTTTTTCTCCTGCCTCATCCGTACATAGTCTCCGTGTGGATCAACTGCAATAACTGAGGCATTGTTCTCTAAAAGTTCTTCTATTATTACTCCTGCTGTATGGCTCTTTCCAGCTCCCGTAGCGGCTAAAATAGCCAGATGCCGGTTTAACCCAGCTATGTCTAGTTCTGCCGTAACGCTTTCTCTTGTCAGCATAGTGCCTATTTCCAGGCCTCTACGGTCTACGGTGACAAAATCTTCTAGGAAACTGTCTGGTGCTTTCTGGACAGGCGTTCCTGGTCTTGCTGCATGCCTTGGTCTTGTAATTCCTGTCGGTGAGAGATAGCCTACTACCTGTGCTGTTGCTATAGTATTGGTGTTGTTTAGGCCTTGTTCGTTTACGGTTTCTATTGCTTCTATTGGTGTGCCGTCTTCCATTGCAGGATCCCTTCTCTGTATATCTGTGACTTGTGCAAGTACAGGTTTCTCCGTTCTTTCTCCATTTTCTTCGTCTTTGATTTTCAGTTTGACATATTCGAAGACAGCAGGTTCTTCGCCGTCTTCAACCGTAAATTGGAAGTTTGAGGCGTTTGTCTCTCCTACAACTCTTCCAATTGTGTCTTCATTAGGCACGCTTATCTCGTCTCCTCATGTATTGTCTTAGATTTATTCCAAGTCGTTTTGACAAAATTGGTGCATATATGTTCTTAATTTGGCTGTGTGTCAGGGATGCTGAGTTGTCTGCTTGACTTATCCAGACATTATGCATTGTTTCTCCTCCGTACCCTGTTTTCAGTAGTTGAAGTAGTTCATTCATAATATCATTTCGTTCAAGGAAGCGTGTTCCCTCGAATTCAGTCAGATTGCTTCCTTTGTCCCAGTGGTCTGAGAACAGATCTATTCGTATAGGCTGTGAGTTTTCTTCTGGAACCCAGTATGAAGTAGTAATCGTTGGATACTCGAATAGTTTCTCCAGGCTTCTCTGTATTTTTTCTCTGTATTCTTCGCTGTTATTGTGGTCTTCAAGTGCGTGGCCAAAGTTGTTGTCTATATACTTGTGAATGTCATTTTCTATGTTGTCTGTGTGTGAACGGAATTTTGCACTTACTCGGCCTACCTCTACTGGCTGGGTGATACCTGGGTCGCTGTTTAAGGATTCAATCAGCGCTGAGTCAGAGTAGGTGTCACGGTAGTATGCCAAAAGATCCTTCACATCATCAAGGACTACATCATGTGTATCCTCTATGTCACTGATTATATTGTGGATTTCTTGAGGATCATGTTTGATTTTTCTGAAATCTTCTTTGATCCTATCGATACTTTCCATAGGCAAATCCGTTTCTTCTAATTCCTCTTCTATCATCCGCCCAGTCAAGGTAGTGTACAGTATATCAGTGTTGGAATCCTTGGAAATACCTGCGACAACCAGGTTCTCTTTTTCTCTAGATTTCTCCAGTAGTTCATAGAACCTGTCTATAAGATCGAGTTTCCTGTCTCTGTAATCGGAAATATTCAATTCTGTAGGGAGCACAAGCATTCTTGTCATTAGGGAGCCGTCAATCAGAACATATGTTCTTTTATCAAAATCTAATTCTTCAAGCTGGTCTAGTATTGACTCCAGTTCAACGATTTCACTGGATCTATCGCTGAAGTCCTTGTAGGATCTCTGATCATATGGTCTTACTACTCCTGTAAATAGTTCCCTTGACTTATTTCCGTGATTGTCTTTAGCAGCTGCTCTTATGACAAATAAGTTTATGTTGTTCTTGAAGGATATTTGGTTTCTTCCTGCATCTGATGCAACTACATTGAATTCTTCATTGATTTCTGAGGGGTTATATTCCGCGAATCTGTCTTTAAAATATTCTTCAAGTTTTCTGCTTATTTCGGTGTCTATTCCTTCTTCTATCTTCTGGATTATTTCTTCTTGTCTGTTTGATACTTCTTGGGAGAATATATCTGCGAATTCCGAGATAAGTGTTCACCCTGCCAGTGAGGCCATGAGTTCTCCAGATTCCGTGATTTTTAGTCCATCTTCATCTTCTCTTAGGTATCCGTTTTCCTTGAGATCTCTGATATGGTTATATACCATGGCTTTGCTGATATCTACATTGGCTACTACCTCATCCACTGTGTCAGATCCTTGTGATATTCTTTTGAGTACAAGGCGCTGGTTTTCTGGCATTGAAAACTCTAGTAGCGGTATGAGGAGCTTGCCGCCTTCTTCTTTCAGATAGAATATATCTTCAACCTTGTCCTGATTTGAGTATCCTGCGAAGGCTACTGCAAATCCCTGGGTTTTTCTACCAGGCGTTATATTTATTGATATTTTATTGGGGTATTCGTCTTTGATTACTTTTCCAACTTTCCCTGCGATTGCTGGCATATCATAGGGACTGGCTCTTTTGACTTCGACTTCGACTACGTCTTCTAAAGAGTCTTTTACATCTTTTATGGCTTCTTCTACATCTTCTGATTCATCTTTTTCGTCTGCTATCAGAATCAGTTTATCTACCTTTACTTGTGAAACTGCCCTCATTATGTTCTTGCTTTTGTATATGGGAGAGATCAGGACACTTTTTTCAGTCATAGACTTCACTTTATTACAAAGATTTATAAAGTTGCCTATATCCTCTATATTCTAAGTTAGATTAAAAATTCAAGTGGTGACTATAATGTCTAATCAAAAAGTAAAAACGAACCTTTTCGCTTTCCAAAACCTCCCAGAAAAAACAGAGTACTACGCTCAAAGTCTTCAAGGCCTGAGCCAAGAAGGTTCAGATTGGTGGGCGCAGACAACAGGAGTATGCAAGAAGCTGACAGACCGAGGCTACCCTTCAGCAGTTGCACCCAAAAGCATGCGGAGAGACAGAGAGGCAGACATAATCACAACTGCTAATCAGAATCAAGCCAGCCAAATACTCAATAGAGAAACAGAAGCCAAAGTCAAGAAAAACACTTCAAAGGGCGATTACCCATACCGTAAAATGTTCGAGTTTGCAATCAGAAGCAGGATTGAAGAGGACTACATACAGATTGGAAACAGAAAGTATGTTCTCAAAGAAGATCTATACGATGATGACAAGTACAGTAAGGAGGCGCTGGAATTCTCAATAAGATGGGATGGCGATAATCCGCACGCCATAATTAATCCATGTAAAAGAGAGATGATTCCTCTACCAGAAGACGACATGAAAGAAGGCCAAACCGTAATGGGCATTCCAAAATGGAGCGACTATCAAATAAAAGAAATTGGCGGAAAATTCTCTGAAATCAATTTCAACGGAACACCAGGACCAAAGTACTGGGAACTTGCCTACGGCTTAGATATAGATGGAGATGAAACGACTGTCTCAGTAGAAACAGATGATGGGAGGAGCTATGATTTCCCTGCATTCGGGCTATACCACGAATATGACAGAACCAAAGTATCAATGCGCCAAAGAAAGACGGCCTCATTATCACCGAAAAAGCGGATCGATGTAACCAAGCAAGTAGCCTCCGAGTACTTCTCAGATATAGGATTCAGCGGAAATCAAGTTGATTTATACCCAAAACCAAGAAGCGTAGTCGAAGTTGGATGGCCTGAAGAAGAATTAACTGATAGGAATAATTTCTGCTTAGAAGTTGGCGATGGAGAAACCACTAACCTATTCGGGATGCTCAAGGCGCTGAATAGGCACGGTGCTTACGGCGGCAAGAAAGACATAACTGTTACGCCTATAGCCTATGAAGGCGATAAAGAAGCTGTTCAAGAATCCTTAAAACAGATCAAATCCGCTTATGAGAGCAATGGTCTCGGGAACTTGGAAATTGATGATCGGGCTGAATGCTACACTAGAGGAACTGAAACCGATAGATTCAGTAATATAGCAGAAGAACTAAGTAGGAACATAGCCAAAGATCATAACCATATACCGCTCATAGTAATGCCGGATGTGAAACATAACAGTGAGATATTCTACCGCACAAGGTTCCACTTCTTCAAGCACATGCATGCTGCTCAAAACTGCCATATAGGAACTATGGAAGACTTTAACAATCCTAAGGCAGTACATTTAGCACTTCAATTGTATGCAAAGGCGGAAGGAGAACCACCTTGGAAGCTGGAGGATGCTGCAGACAGCCATGTATTAGAAGACGCCAACTCAACATGTTACGCAGGTTTCGACACCAGCAGATTCCACGAACAGCAAAAATCAGCAAGTTCATACTCGGCACTTGTAGATCCAAAAGGCGATATAATCCATTCTAGAGTGACTCCTTTTGGCGGAGAGAAATTAAGTGCAAAAGATATCTCCGAACACATCAAGGGGCTCTACAGTTCTTGTAGAAATAGAAATGGAGATGTCAAGAGACTTGTCATATACAGGGATGGGCCTAACAGAGGCGAATTGGAGAACTGGAAGCAAGCTGTAAATGAGAAGATTGATGGAGAGCGATCAATCAAGGAGGTTATCGAAGAAGATGAACGGTATCCTGACAAGCTCATCCTTGACCTGATATATGTGAATAAGACGCCAAGAGAAAGACTCATATACAAAGGTAAAGGAGGCTACAGCAATGTCTATGAGGGCAGAATCTATCACAAGGATAATAATCAAGTTCTCTACATCGGAAGTAAGGTAGATGATAGTAAAGGAACGTCTCAACCGTTGGAAATCAACTATGCGAAAAGGTTCAGCATAGGGGATGTAGATGAAATAAAACCAGATATGAGTTCGCTGATGAACGAATATTACAGCTTGACAACGCTGAACTGGGGCGCCATCTACAACTCAAGCAAGAGTAAACAGGCGCTTCCTCAAAAACTAACACAAGAGATAACAAAGCACGCAGCACGCGGTATACAGGTGAGAGATATTACTCTCATCTGAAGATATACTGTTGAACTCTTATGCCCTCTCAATAAATTCTTAAAATTTCAGAACAAATGAATGTTTGTGAATCCACTTCTGAAAAAAAGAAATCTTCTTCCAAAAGAGGCCTCAATAGTTGCAGAAATAATAGATGACAATGGAGGGAAAATTTCTAGACAAGAGCTGGAAGAATCAGTCAGAAATCACGAAAAAGTAGGCCTAGACGAGATTGATAATGCCGTTCGTTTACTGAGAATGACTGATAATTTGAAGATTGAAGATGAGAAAGCAGTGCTCACGCCTCTAGAATTCTATGAGAACGAAGGACCAGTGACTGATACCGTAGTTCACAGCTTCAAGGAATGGCGTGAAGAGGCCCAGAAAGAAAATATGGGGACTATAGCAGAAATTCGGAGAGAATAATTACAGAGTCTATATTTTTCCTAACTTTCTACGGGCCTAAATTTTCCATCTTCTGTGGTTTCAAGGAGTTCTCTTGATACAAGATTGTCTACTATTTCATCCATATTGTTGATATCTGCTCTGCTGTCTCTCAGTTCATCCTTTAGGTTCTGAATCTTTACTGTTCTATCTAGGTCTTCTACAGCTACAAGTGTTAACTCTGCTCATATAGAAAACAAACATTTTCTCTCTATATCCTTGACATGGTTAATACAGTAGTTTGCTATTTCCTGGACTCCAAGATTTTTTAGGCCTGACTCTGTACCCTCATCAATTATTTCCTTATTATCGGAACTGAAGTCTTAGATGCAAACCCGTTTGAGGTTTGTCTCCGCCCAACCTTTTTTCTCAATTCACGGCTCAAAGTACTCTGCTAGTTGCGAGACATGTGCGTCGGTGACGCCATACTGCTCCGCTACATCCACTTGATTCTTCGGGCTATCGTTTTCTCTGATCTTCGCTAGCTCCCAGATAATTTTCTGAGATCTCCAAGTCTTATCTCTAAAATCGGAGTCTTCCATTAGAGTTTCCCAGGTAGACTGAGTCGATTCTATATCCTCCTGTAATCTTAGGAAGAGCTGCCATATGAACCAGGCTAACCTTGAGATGTCTTTATTATCGAACACATTATCTCTGGCGTGTCCCCCGCAAACTTAACTTTTTAACCTGACAGAAATTCTGGAATGTGCTTGTGTTAAAATCTTAATATTGAAGGAGCGCAAGTTTTACTCGCATATGCATTCGTGGCTTTTCCCAGCTAACT
>LFFM01000966.1_pt1 | contig 20467 bp, 23 predicted proteins | sample 643131 | NCBI WGS metagenome assembly LFFM01 (sample SAMN03777445, study PRJNA286221) | soda lake metagenome | biome: soda lake; feature: Kulunda steppe; material: water; isolation source: sample Tc-Br brine of Tanatar trona crystallizer | place: Russia: Kulunda steppe | collected 2011-07
GACCGTCGAGATCCGAGCCGACGGCGAGTACCTCTTTACCGCGACGGTTTCCCGCGGCGGCGAGATTCAGGTCTCCCGTGGCTCGGCGATCGCGGAAGAACTCGAGAGTGCAATCGATCACGGCCGGTCGATCACGGTCGTCCCACAGTAATCCGACCGCCTGTTTCGAAGGCGACCCCTCTGGCTTCAATGCGGAGCCCTTCCCGACGCCCACCGGGGTCGCTGTGACGACACCGTCCGTTTCGGAGCCAATAGACGTTACCGGTGAACGTCGAGTGTGAGCACCGAACAGCGGCGATACGGACCGATGGGGTGGACCGCCAATGCGGTCCGGACGGGGTTTAACAACGTCCGGCGCCTAACGAGTGTAACAACCGATGGAAGAACTCGATAGGGTCCTGAAGAAGTACGCGACCAGTCAGGACCTCATGGACCAGATCAGATACGTTGCCGAATCGTTGAGTCTGGGTTTCGACAGGTGGGACGAACCGTACGTGAGCGGCCCCAGTCTCTACTTTCTGGTCGTAGCGGAAACGGATTTCGAGGAATACACCGACCCACTGGGAGAGAACACGTGGCCGACCGATCGATGTAAGGTCGTTTCCGACTCGTCAGATGCGTTTCGGCGGGTCACTCACGACGTCGCGTTCAGCCGGGACGGAGCTATCATCGTGACCGGGGACGGGACGATTCAAAGACAGATGGTTCGTGTCCGGAGCCCCAGCAGAGAGGAGCTCCCGGCCGTCGAGGACCTCGATTACCCCGACTGGATGGGCACCAAACACATGAGCGCGCTGGAAACGTCCCTCCGGGAGAACGTCCTGTGGGCGATCACGCTCAGCGAGGAAAACGGCCGCGTCACGACGTATCTCAACGGCACATATCAGGACTATCCCCGCGACGAGATCGGCGGCCGATGGCGACCCGATGAATAGTTCCCGCCCACAGTCTGAAGGGCGCACGGAGGACATCCGGATGAACGCGGATATCGACATAACAGGCAAAATATACCGACACCTACGACAGAAAGCAGTAGCTACATAATCGGGGGCCGCCATGCCGTTCCCATGAGCGACGATTCGATCGGTGTGATCGGGAAACTCTTCGCCCGCTGGAGTGATCTCGACACTGGCTGGCAGGCGGTGCTCGTCGGTGTGGCGATCGCCGCCCTCGTCGTGCTGTTCGATCCCGCGATCCCATGGTAGATCTCCTCGAGGGGCTACCCGGCTTCGCCTTACTCTGTCTCGGGGCCCTGCTGGCTCGATTTCTCTCGACGCTCGTCGGTGTTCACGAGTTACTGCTGGCGATAGCGCTCGGGTTCCTGCTGGCGAACGGTGTCGGCGTTCCCGACCGGCTTCAGGCCGGCACGGAGACACACACCCTCTGGCTCGCCGCCGGGATCGTCCTGCTCGGGGCGTCGGTGACGATCGACGCGATCGTCGAGGCGGGAAGCGTCGTCCTGTTGTTGTTGTTCGGCACCGTGACGGTGACCGTCCTCACCGCCGAGGCGCTCGCCAGGAACGTCGCCGGCCTGACCGGGAAGTTCAGCTCGTTGCTCGCCGCCGGAGCCGGGATCTGCGGCGTCTCCGCGGTCGTCGCGGTCGGCGGCGCGATCCGCGCCCGCGAGACGCGGATCGCCTACGCCGCGGGAGTCGTCCTCCTGGTCGATGCGATCACGATCGTCGTTTATCCGGCCGTCGGCGCCGTGCTCGATCTCCCGGCGAACGTCTTCGGCGTCTGGGCCGGCGTCAGCATGCTTTCGACGGGGCCGGTAGTCGCGGTCGGGTTCGCCCACTCGGAGATCGCCGGTCAGTGGGCGACTACGACGAAGCTCGCCCGCAACACGCTCATCGGCGCTGTCGCGCTCGGCTACGCGATCTACTACACGCGACGAGAGGGCGATAGCTCGATCCCGCTGGAGGTCCTGTGGGTCGAATTCCCGAAGTTCGTGCTCGGGTTTCTGTTGTTCATGGGGCTCGCAAGCGCCGGGCTCTTCTCGCCGTCCCAGCAGGCCACGATCGGAAGCGCCGTCGAGTGGCTGTTCTTGCTCGCGTTCGTCGGGCTCGGCACGGAGATCCGGCTGGGAGATCTCAGACGAACCGGCGTCGCCCCCGCACTCGTCGTCTTCGCGACGATCGCACTCGTGAGCGTGCTGTCGCTATCGGTTGCGCTCGTCGTCCTGTGATCGGATCCAGGGGCGAGCTGGACTACCTGCTCGTCGACCTGCCGCCGGGGACCGGCGACGAACAGCTCACGCTGCTACAGAGCGTCCCGGTGACCGGAGCGGTCGTCGTCACGACGCCCGAGGACACCGCCCTCGAGGACGTCCGCAAGGGGGTCAGAATGTTCCTCGATCGGGGACACCGGTGCTCGGGGTCGTCGAGAACACGAGCTCGTTCACCTGTCCGGACTCCGGCGACGTCTACGACGTCTTCGGGAGCGGCGGCGGACGAACGATCGCCGACGAGTACGACGTTCCGCTGTTGGCGGAGCTCCCGATCGTCCCCGAGATACGTTCGGGCGGCGACGGGGACAAGCCGGTCACGGTGCTGCAGGGGACGGACGCGGCCGATCGGTTTCTCGAACTCCGGGACGCGGTCATATACCGGATCGGAGTGCTCACCGGAGCGCCCCGTTCGAACGGCCGGCGCCGTCCTCGGTGACGTCGAACGGTTCTACCCCATTTTTTCCGACTGCAGCACACTTATGAACGTAAATTCCCTGTCTCCGGGTGTGACTGACGACCCGGATCCCGTAGCGTCCGACGCTTCGGGGGCGACCTACCGCCTCTACGCCGAGTTCCGCATCGTGCCGTCGGACACTGTTTCCTGTCCGCTCGACGACGGCGACGGGATCGACGACGTCAATCAGAGTTTCCTCGGTGACGAATGTCACCTACAGACGACCACCCGGACGGACGACTCGACCGGTTCGAACCCGGAGGTCGTTCACTGGAAAGAGCGACCTGGTCCGGCGTGTCACTGTCAGGCCTTTCTCGAGTTCGATTGCGTTCCACAGATAACCGAACTCGGCGACGGACACCTCATCGTCGAGACGTATCTCCCCGACCGCGAACGGCTCACGGCCCTGGTCGAGGAGCTCAGAGCCGTCACCGACACGGTATCGCTGCGGCGCCTCACGCGGACCGGGGCGACCGATCCCGACCGTTCGGACCCCGTGACGCTCGATCTCTCCGAGGTCACGGAAAAGCAGCGCGAAGCCGTCTCGCTGGCGATCGCGTCCGGATACTACCGGACGCCGCGGGAGGCGGGAATGGGTGAACTCGCGGACGAACTCGGTATCTCGAAATCGGCGATGTCCCGGCGGTTGAACGCGGTCGAATCGAAGCTCGCGGTCGCCGCGTTCGGGTAACCGATCCGTCGTCGATCGTACCCCGAAAGCCGCCGACTCACCCGCTCGGACACTTAAAAACATGAACTATTGAGAGATATCCCCATGCAGTGGCGCAGACAATTCCTAGCGTACGATCGTGCGTGCTCGGGTTACGGGGACGGGGACGGGCGTCTCACCGAAGAGGTACTCAAACATGACGACACCCTATCGATACGAGATCGAGTTCGACGTACTAGATCCGTGCCGGGCCGAGTACGACAGCTGGCTGTCACAGAACAGCCTCGAGTGGGCAACACACGGATCGGTCGCGTCGTTCGAGGTACGGTACAACACGAACGGACTCTCGCCGGAAGTGAAGCTCTGTTTCGGATTCGTCTCGCTGGAGGCGTGGAAGACGTTCGTCGACAGCGAGGTGTACACCGATGCGATCGAGTCGCTCCGGGCGGTTACGACCGGGCTGGACGGGAGTCTCTGGGAACGCGGCAGCATCAGGCTCGATGACGGGGACGTCTCCGAGTGCGGTCGGCTGTCACGGTCGGAAAACGACCACAGGGCGGTCGGCGAGCTACTGTAGTCACCCGCCCCGGACGCGGTACCAGACACGTTCGCCGACGGGCGAGGCCCCCTCGTCGATATCCAGCCGACCCACGAAGAGATCGCGAACGGCGAACGTGACGACGAGCTCGACCGTCCCGCCGTCGTCGGGACGAACCGTGACGACGCAGTGGCCGTCGCGCTCGCCGATCGACTCGACGACGCCGCCCGACCACCGGTCGATGTCGTGTGTCGGCTCTCGAGCGTGAAGGCGGTCGTGCTGCATCGGGTACCACACCGGCCGCCGTGTTTATAAATCGGCCGTTACCGCTTATAAGCGGTTCGCCGGCCGCTCACAGAAACTCCCGAACTTCCGAGTACCACATGTCGTGGTGATCGACGGCGTCGATCCGACGGGCGACCTTCGTCGCGATGACGTGCCAACAGAGCTGTGTCGGGTCCTCGGGATCGAGATTGTATCGGCTGTCCTCGCAGTCACAGATCCCGTCCTCGATGACGTACTCCTCGGAGTGGCCGACGACGACGGTAAAATCCCGGTACTCTTTGATCCGCTCTTCGCCGACGGCCTCGATCGCTTTCACCCCGCGGTCGCCGTGGACGGCGATGATTCTGTCGGCGGCCTCGCTGGTGAGCCCTCCGGCGTCCTCGAGCAGCCGTTCCCACTCCTCGACCGCGGTCACACGACACTCTTTCGGAGCCGTCGGCAAAACTGGTTCGGTCGGATACCCCTCGGTTTCCCGTTCGACCCTGTGACGCAAGCGAACGGTTTTTGAGCCGACCACCCCGACGGTTCGGCATGACAGAGGACGGCCCCCACGATCGAGCGACGACGCCGACAGTCCGCGGCGACGGCGGAACGAGAGGAGCCGACGACGTGGCGCTGGACCCGTGGGGCTCCTCGACGGTCGACGACTACCGGAAACTCTTCGAGGAGTTCGGCATCGAGGTCTTCGACGACGTCCTGCCGCGGGTTCCGAGCCCGCACTATCTGATGCGTCGCGGCGTCATCTTCGGCCACCGCGATTACCGACCGGTCGCCGAAGCGATGCGGAAAGACGAGCCCTTCGCCGCGCTGTCGGGCTTCATGCCGACCGGCGATCCACACATCGGCCACAAACTCGTCTTCGACGAGTTGATCTGGCACCAACAGCGCGGCGGCGAGGCCTACGGACTCATCGCCGATCTGGAGGCCCACGCCGCTCGCGGGCTGTCGTGGGACGAGATCGACGAACACACCGAGAGCTACCTGCTTTCGCTCATCGCTTTGGGTTTCGACCCCGGGGCGGGGACCCTCTATCGGCAATCGAGCAACCGCGAGGTGCAGGATCTCGCCTTCGAACTCGGGACGAAGGCCAACTTCTCGGAGTTGGGGGCGATCTACGATTTCGACGGCGAGACCGACGTCTCGTACATGCAATCCGTCCTCACCCAGATGGCCGACATCCTCTATCCGCAACTCGAGGAGCCGAAACCGACGGTCATCCCGGTCGGCCCCGATCAGGATCCCCACGTGCGGCTGGCGCGCGATCTCGCCGGCCGGATGCGGTATTTCGGGGTGACCGAAGCCTACGCGAGTTTCGAACTCGACGACGACGAGCGGGAACTGGTCGCCGTGGCGTACGAGGCGCTCGTCGACGACTCCGATCCCGAAACCGACGTCCGGTGTACGGAAGCCGCCGAGTGGCTCCGTTCGGAACGCCCCCCCTCCGAGGCGCTCGATAGCGCGATCGAGACGCTCGAGGCCGGCGGCAAGGAGCCGCTCCGTCCCCGCGTTCGGTTCCTCGACCGCAACGCCACCGACGAGGCCTTCGAGGGGCTCATCGAGGCCATCGAGGGCGAAAAGCGCGTCTACGAGGCCCACGTCGACAGCTTCGATCTCGGCAGGGAAGCCGCGGAGGAACTCGCCCGCGAGGTCGAACTCGAGTACGGCGGTTACGGCTTTTTGCCGCCCTCCTCGATCTATCACCGCTTCATGACCGGCCTGACCGGCGGGAAGATGTCCTCCTCGGTCCCGGCCAGTCACATCAGCCTGCTGGACGATCCGGAGGACGGATACGACAAGGTCAAATCGGCGACGACGGGCGGTAGAGAGACCGCCGAAAAACAGCGAGAACTCGGCGGCGAGGCCGACGACTGTCCGGTCTACGAGCTCTACGCCTACCTGCTTTCGGGCGACGACGACGAGTTCGCGACCGAGGTCTACGACGAGTGTGTCGGCGGCGAGCGGCTCTGTGGCGGCTGCAAGGAGCAGGCGGCCGAACTCATGGCCGAGTTCCTGGAGGAACACCAGGAGAAACGCGAGGAGGCCAGGGAGCTGCTCGAGGACCTCGATATCGACCTGGAGAGCGACCGAAACCGATAATCCGAACCGAGGCCGTTTTGTTGGCCGGGGGCTTCAGTACGTCGGCAGCCGCCTCGACCGGGCCGACCCCTCGACGAAGGGGAGTTCGACGACGTCGGCTGGCACGTCATCGCCGTCGACGCGGACGGACAGATCGTCGGTTTCCAGTCCGTACTCGACGAGCGCCATGGCGATCGGCGCCTCGAGCGCGGGACTTCGTTCGGCCCGCGTCACTTCGCCGACGTGGCCGTCACCGTCGAAGACGGCCGACCCCCTCTCGGGAACCGTCTCGGGGCGGAGTCCGACGAGCCGTCTGGACGGCTGGCCCCGGTTTTCGATCTTCGAGACGACCTCCTGGCCGACGTAACACCCCTTCTCGAAGTCCAGCGCGTTCCGGAGTCCGAGGACGTTCGGGACGTTCCCGGCGAGCTCGGTCTCGAAAAGCGGCGTGCCGGCCTCGAGTAAGAGATACCCGAGCGTCCGGTAGCCGAACGGGGCGGCGTTGAGGCCGTGGTTGATCAGCGCGTCGAAGACCCGTTCGGCGTCGTCGGCCGCACAGATGACTTCGTACCCCTCCTCGCCGGTGAGGTCGTCGGTCCGGACGACGGTCGCGCCCCAGTCGCCGATCGTTCCCCGGACGAACGAGAGCGGTTCGTCGGGCGAGCTCGGTCCCGTGAGCACGGAGGCGACCTTTTCGGTCGCGTTCGGGCCGTGGACGCCGAAGACGCCGAAGTCGTCGGTCGCGACGCGGACGGTCACGTCCTGAATGAACGTCTTTTCGTTCCACTCGTCGGCCAGTCCGGTCTCCGATCCGGGCGGGACGAAACAGAGCAACCGCTCGCCGGCGTTATAGATATACAGCTCGGTCTCGATCCGCCCCTGGGGGTCGAGCAACAGCGCGTAGACGCCCTGTCCGTCTTCGTCCGGAACGCGGTTCGTGACGGCGTTGTCGACGAAATCGATCCGATCGTCGCCGGTCACCTCGACGATCCCGTAGCCCATCTCGATCGTCCCGACGACGTTTCTGACGGCCCGGTGAGCGCGCTCGGCGCGGCCGTACTCGGAGACGACACGGCGATCGCCGCGCTCTTCGAACGTCGCGCCGTGGGACTCGTGTAAATCCGCAACGACTGTCATTGGACGGTATGACGCGTTCGAACGGTAAAACGGCCCCGTCTCGCGGAGGAGATCACAGCCCGATCCGCTCTCTGAGACGCTCCACGATCGACCCTCCGCCGGCGTCGGCGTCCGCGTCGGGTTCCGGGACGACCCGATCGTCCGGATAGATCCGCATCGGTCCGTCGTCGTTTTCGACGTCGATCAGGCCGGCGTCTTTCAGCTCCCCGAGCGCCGTCTCGAGTTCGTCGATATCGACCTCGACGCCCGCTCGGAGTTCGAACACGGTCATTCCCTCCTCTGTCCGATCGACGAGCGCGTCGAGCACCGCGACCTCCGTCTCGTCGCGTTCGCGGTACTCTCGCTTCGCCTGCATACGCGGAGGTTCGTCGGGCGGCGTCTTAACCGTTCGGCGGGTCTTCCGAGTCCGTCGTGGACTCAAGTTTTATGTCGCCATCGCGGCCACGTATCGACAATGGGACTACAGTGTTCGATACTGGGCCACTCCTTCGAGTCCGCCGGCGTGGAGCGCGAACGCGAAGAGCGGGACAGCGAGATGGTCACCACCGAACGCGAGATCGAGCGATGTCGCCGCTGTGGCACCGAGCGCGTCGTCTCCGAAAGCACCGAGGTCACCGCGATCGTCGACGGTGAGGCGGTCGGGCTCGAAGCCGAGACCGCTTCCGAAGGGATGTCCAGCGACGGTCCGGAGCCTGGAACCCACACCAGGCCGATGACCGATTCGACGTCGGAAGGCGACCCGGCGCCGGCGTCCGAAGAAGAGTCCACCGGGAGCGCTTTCGCCGGTATCGTCGATCGGAGTGGCGTCGACGACGATCCTGCCGGGGAAACACCCCCGTCGGACGAAACGCCGTCGACGGATACCGGCGGGGAGATTCTCGATGACGGCACCGACCCCGAGCCAGCGTCGCCGGATGCGGACACGCCGGACCCGTCGGCGGCCGTCGCCGAGGACGACCCCTCGGAAGACGTCCCGGACCCGGCCGAGGAGGACGCCGAGATCCTCACCGACGACGGCCCCGAACGCGAGCCCGGCGAATGGCCCGAGGGATCCGACGAGGGGCTCGACGAACCGGAGACGACTGCAGGCCGGCAGCCGGGTGGAGACCTCGACGACGCGGCCGGGGACGTCTCCGAGCCGGCCGACGATCCCGCGCCGGACGAATCGCTGTCCGGAATCACCGTCCCCGACGGCGAGATCGGCTGCCCGGACTGTGGGTTCCGTGTCGATGCCCAGTCGGGGTATCGCGCCGGCGACCCCTGCCCCGAGTGCGGCGCGTGGCTCGAAGCCGAACGAAACCAGTAAACACCCCCCTTTCGAAACCCCCTGGTATGGAAGAGTACAAGATGCGGCGCGGGGAGTATCTCGAGGAACGCGTCCCCGACATGAAAGCGACGGTCGAGGAGTATTTCGGCGAGATAACCGGTACCGAGGAGTTCAACGGAAGCGACCTCTACGTCGTCGGCGAGCCGAAAAACCCCGTCTTCACCAGGATCGTCGCCGGGACGGTGTCGTACTCCGGCAAGAAGGACAAACTCGCCGTCCACTTCGAGGAGCGAGATCTGGAGTCGCTGATGGAGACCGGCGACGTCGACGCCGCCGGCGACGCGAACAACGCGAAAAACGACTTCCTCCTCGAGTGTACGGGTCGGGACGCGAAATCGCGCCGCGAATCGATGAAACGCGCCGTCGAGGACGACGCGGAGACGCCCGACAACGTCTAACTCGCACCGCCCTGACTCACATCACCGACGGCTCGTCGGATTCGTACGCCGCCTCGGTGAGCAGCGCCTCGAGGTTCTCGTAGGGCACGAACGCCAGCAGTTCGTCCCCGTCGTCGTACAGTTCGACGCCGCGGTCGCCGTGTTCGTAGCGCTCGCACTCGAGTTGTCCGTTCGGCAAAATCGCACGGTACATACCCGCCGTTCGGGGGTGAGCCACGAAGGCGTTTCGGCGACCCATTACCCATTTATATTCCCGAGTTGTACTAACGATATGACCGAACGCCACGTCCCGTCACCGGTCGAGAAACCGGTCGTGTTGACGATCGCCGGCAGCGACTCGGGCGGCGGTGCGGGGATCCAGGCCGACCTCAAAACGATCGAGGCGACCGGCGGGTTCGGCACGTCGGCGCTGACGGCCGTGACGGCGCAGAACACGACGGGTGTCGAGTCGACTCACGTTCTCCCGGTCGACGAAATCGAGGCTCAGATCGACGCCGTCGTCTCCGATTTCGACGTTCGGGCGGTGAAGACCGGGATGTTGGCGACCGCCGAGATCGTCGAGACGGTCACGGCCGCCGTCGCCGAGATCGACGCTCCGGTCGTCGTCGATCCCGTGATGATCGCGGCGACGGGCGATCGGCTGTTGAGCGAGGACGCCGAGTCGGCCTACGGGGCGCTTCTCGCCGAATCGACGCTCGTCACGCCGAACGCGGACGAAGCCGAGGTACTGACGGGCGTCGCTCCCGAGGACGAAGCGAGCGCACGCCGGGGCGGCGACGCGCTGCTCGAAACCGGGGCTGACGCGGCGCTTATCAAGGGCGGGCACATGCCGGGCGATCGCGTCCTCGATGTCCTCGTCATGCCGGACGGCGTCGAAACGATCACCCATCCGCGTATCGACACCGACGCCACCCACGGTTCGGGCTGTACGCTCTCGGCGGCGATCGCGACCCGACTCGCCCGTGGCGAACCGCTCGCCGACGCCGTCGATCAAAGCGTCGCGTTCACCCACCGGGCGATCAGACACCACCACGACGTCGGCACCGGCCCGGGCGCGGTCCATCACCTCGTCGCGCTCCGGGACGACGCCGAGCGTGAGCGGACGCCCTCTTCGTCACGGTGAGCTCCGACGCGCCGGACCCGTCACGTTTTAGCGGTCGGGCCCCGCCGATCCGGGTATGGCATCCGGTATCGTCGGGGAGTTCTTCGAGTTGAAAGCCGAAGCGTCGGCGGACCTGCTGGCGATGCAGATGGGCGATTTCTACGAGTTCTTCGGCGAGGACGCCGAGACGGTCGGCGAGGAGCTCGATCTGAAGGTCTCGGAGCGCTCCTCGGGCGGGGAGCCGTACGCGATGGCCGGCGTCCCCGTCGACGATCTCACGCCGTACGTGAAAGCGCTCGTCGAACGTGGCTATCGCGTCGCGATCGCCGACCAGCGCGACACCGACGACGGGATCGTCCGGGAGGTGACCCGGACGGTCACCCCCGGGACGCTCATCGAGACCGACGACGCCGAGGCGCAGTATCTGGCGAGCGTCGTCGCGGACGGCGACGAGTACGGTCTCGCTGTCTGTGATATCACTACGGGACAGTTCCGGGCGACGACGATCTCGGGCGAGGCCGCGACCGGGCTCGCGTTGAACGAGCTCGATCGGTTCGATCCGGTGGAGGTGCTACCGGGACCCTCGGTCCGATCCGACGACGACTTCCTCGCCGCCCTCCGGGCGGATCTCGACGCCCGCCTGACGCTGTTCGAGACCGACGTCTTCGCTCCCGGCCGTGCCCGTCACACGCTCGAAACGCAGTTCGGCGACGCGGTCGGCACGGTCGGGCTCTCCGACCCCGCCGTCGCGGCGGCCGGGGCGGCGATCGCGTACATCGACGAGACGGGCGTCGGCGCGCTCGCCTCCATCACTCGCCTCGGCTCGTACACCGCCGACGAGCACGTGACGCTCGATTTGACCACGCGGCGAAACCTCGAGCTCACGGCGACGATGACCGGCGGCGGACGGACGCTCTTCGAGACCGTCGACCACACCGCGACGAACGCCGGCTCGCGGCTGCTCAAGGAGTGGCTCACCCGGCCGTCGCGCGACGTCGAAACGCTCCGGACACGGGGGGCCGCGGTCGAAGCGCTCGTCGATGACGCCCTCGTCAGAGAGGGCCTCACCGAGACGCTCGGCGAGTCGTACGATCTCGAGCGCGTCGCCGCGCGTGCGGTCTCGGGGAGCGCCGACGCGGACTCGCTGCTTCGGGCCCGGGATACGCTCGCGCTCGTTCCGGAACTGATCGACAGCATCGAGGGGTCGCCGCGGCTCGCCGACTCGCCGGTCGCCGCCATCTTCGGAGGACTTGATCCGTCCGGGATCGAGGATCTCCGAACCGAACTCGAGGCGCTGGCCGACGATCCGCCGAAGACGCTTCACGAGGGCGGGCTGATAAAACGCGGCTACGACGACGACCTCGACGAGCTCGTCGCCCGACTGGAGGCCGCGACGGAGTTTTTCGACACTCTCGAGGAGCGCGAACGCCGGCGACACGGTCTCTCCCGCGTCACGGTCGGCCGGAACAAGACCGACGGCTACTACGTGCAGATCCCGAAATCCGAGTCCGATTCGGTCCCGGACGAATACGAGGGGATCAAGACGCTGAAGAACGCCGAACGGTACGTCTTCGACGAACTCCGCGAGCGCGAACGCGAGCTGTTTCGCCTCGAGGAGGAACGCGGCGAACGCGAGTACGAGGCATTCCGCCGGCTCCGCGAATCGGTCGCCGAGCGGGCCGATCTCCTGCAGGCGGTCGGTCGCGCGCTCGCCGAACTCGATGTCCGCTGTTCGCTCGCGACGCACGCCGCAAAGCGGGGCTGGACGCGTCCGACGCTCACCGACGAACGGGGCCTCGAGATCGAGGCGGGTCGTCACCCCGTCGTCGAGACGGACACCCAGTTCGTCCCGAACGATCTGTCCCTCGATCCGGATCGACGCTTTCTGCTCGTCACCGGGCCGAACATGTCCGGGAAGTCGACCTACATGCGGCAGGCGGCGCTCATCACGCTGTTGGCGCAGATCGGTTCGTTCGTCCCGGCCGACAGCGCCCGAGTCGGTCTCGTCGACGGGATCTACACCCGCGTCGGGGCGCTCGACGAACTCGCTGAGGGGCGCTCGACGTTCATGGTCGAGATGGAGGAGCTGTCGAACATCCTCCACTCGGCGACCGACGAATCGCTCGTCGTCCTCGACGAGGTCGGCCGGGGGACGGCGACGTACGACGGGATCTCGATCGCGTGGGCGGCGACGGAGTATCTCCACAACGAGGTCGGCGCGTTCACGCTGTTTGCGACACATTATCACGAACTGACGACGCTCGCGGAAAAGCTCCCCAGAGTCGAGAACGTCCACGTCGCCGCCACCGAAACCGACGGCGACGTGACCTTCCTTCGAACCGTCGAGGAGGGGCCGACGGATCGATCCTACGGCGTCCACGTCGCTGATCTCGCCGGGGTCCCGGAGCCGGTCGTCGATCGGGCCGGCGACGTGCTCGATCGGCTCCGCGAGGAACGGGCGATCGAAGCGAAGGGCGGCGGATCGGGCGGGCCCGTCCAGACGGTCTTCGATCTCGGCGCCGGCGAGTTCCGGACCGGGGGCTCAGAGCACTCGAACGCGGGGACGAACGACGGGTCGACGGCCTCGCAGGATACCGACTCGATCGATCCCGAGATCGGCGACGTCCTTGCGGAGCTCCGATCGGCGGAACTGGCCGAAACGTCGCCGGTCGAACTCATGAATCGCGTCCGCGAGTGGCAGCGGCGGCTCGAAGAGGAGTGAGGACGGGACCGTTCGGTCCGCCTTCGGCCAGCCTCCGGAGCGAAACGGTTAGTGGGCTTGCACCCCTCGAGCACGTAACCGAATGACCCCGGATATCAGGAAGCTCGACGCCGAGACGCGCGATCGGATCGCCGCCGGCGAGGTCGTCGAACGGCCCGCCTCCGTCGTCAAAGAGCTCCTCGAGAACGCCCTCGACGCCGACGCGAGCCGCATCGAAGTCTCGGTCGAGGCTGGCGGAACCGAGCGTATCGTCGTCACCGACGACGGCGTCGGGATGTCCGAATCGGACGTCGAAAGGGCGATCGAAGAGCACACGACGAGCAAACTCGAGTCGGTCGAGGACCTCGAGGCGATCGGCACGCTCGGCTTCCGCGGCGAGGCGCTACACGCGATCGGCTCCGTCGCCCGTCTCCGGATCGAGACGAAACCCCGCGGCGGGTCACGCGGGACCGCGCTCGTCGTCGACGGCGGCGAGATCCTCGCCTGTGAGCCGGTCGGCTGTCCCGAGGGGACGAGCGTCGAGGTGACCGATCTGTTCGGCACCGTTCCGGCGAGACGGAAATACCTCAAGACCGAGGCCACGGAGTTCGACCACGTCCAGGGGATCGTCGCCGGCTACGCGCTGGCCAGCCCGGACGTCGCGATCGCGCTCGAACACGACGGTCGGGAGACGTTCTCGACGACCGGCGACGGCGACCGTCGAAACGCCGTCATGGCCGTCTACGGTCGCGAGGTCGCGAGCGCCATGATCCCGGTCGGTTCCGACGCCGAGGAGGGCCCCCTCTCGGGGGTCGATGGGCTCGTCAGCCACCCCGAAACGAACCGTGCCGGACGGGAGTACATGACGACGCTGATCGACGGCCGGTACGTGACCTCGAGTGTCGTCCGGGAGGCGATCGTCGACGCCTACGGCGGCCAGCTCGCCTCCGACCGATACCCCTTCGCGGTTCTTGATCTCTCGGTTCCGCCCGGTGGCGTCGACGTGAACGTCCATCCCCGCAAACTCGAGGTCCTGTTCGCCGAGGAGGCGGGCGTCCGCCGACAGGTCACGGAGGCCGTCGAGACCGCGCTCCTGGATTCGGGGCTGCTCCGGTCGAGTGCGCCGCGCGGACGATCGGCCCCCGATCAAGCGATGATAGACCCGTCGTCGACGCACGGGGACACCGACAACACCGACGATATGACGATCGATAGCACCGCCGACCAGTCGACCGGCAGCACGATCGAACCGGATGGCAGCGATACGGGTGAATCGACGATCTCTCATTCGGAGACGCGTTCGCCACCCGATACGGATCCGACTCGGCCAGTATCGTCGCGATCGTCGCAGTCCGCATCGGGAAGTTCGTCGTCCGCGTCATCGCCGCAGTCCTCGGAAGTAGATCCGAGGTCTGTATCTACGTCGCGTCCACGCCCCTCCCGATCGCGGACGAGACGGATGTCAGACACCCAGACGACCCTCGACGGTGACGATGTCCACACCCCGACGGGATACGATACCATCCCCGATCTTCGCCTCTTGGGCCAGCTTCACGACACCTACCTCGTCGCCGAGGCCGACGACGGCCTAGTCCTGATCGACCAGCACGCCGCCGACGAGCGCGTGAACTACGAACACTTCCGGGACCGGTTTGAAGGCGATACAACCACGCAGGCGCTGGCCGATCCGGTCGAAGTCGAACTGACGTCGGGCGAAGCCGCCGTCTTCGACGCGTATAAAGACGCCCTTGCCCGGTTGGGATTTCACGCCGACCGGATCGACAACCGAACCGTACGGGTGTCGACCGTGCCCGCCTTCGTTGCCGAGGCGATCGGACCAGAACTGATCCGTGACGTCCTGGCTGACTTGGTCACCGACGAACGAGCGGCCGAAGAAACCGTCGAGGCCGTCGCCGACGAGCTGTTGTCGGATCTGGCTTGTCACCCCTCGATTACGGGGAATACGTCGCTCACTGAGGGGTCTGTCGTCGATCTACTATCGGCGTTAGACGAGTGTGAAAACCCGTGGGCGTGCCCCCACGGCCGGCCGGTGTTGATCCATGTTGATTCGGACGAAATAGACGACCGATTCGAACGGGATTATCCCGGGCACTGATCCAGACGACGAGCGGGTACACCGGTTGTCGTGGTTCTTTCGTGTGTGGACGTTTCAATCCCGGTCGGCACCTTCGAACTCCGAATCGTCGAGTCGCGACGGAGAGAAAACCCAGAACGGGATTGAAACATCGAGGTGTCGAAATCGGAGATAGAGGACCGATTCGAACGCGATTACCCCGGCCACGGCGGCCGTCGGCGGTAATGCTCCGACCGACCGCCCCGTATCTCGATGTCAGAACGACCGGAGCGCCTCCAGAACCGACGCCGCCCGTCCGTCCTCTAGGACCTCGTTTGCGGTTTCGAGCCCCTCCTCGAAGGTCTCCGCCTCGCCGCCCGCGTAGATCCGGAACGCCCCGTTGAGCGCGACGGCGTCGTAGAACCGGTCCGTTCGCTCGCCCCGGAGTACCGCCTCGGTGATCGACGCCGAGTCGGACGCAACCGACTCGACTTCGAGATCCTCGTACTCGAGGTCCATCCCGAGTTCGGCGGTTTCGATCTCGTAATCGGTGGTCACGTCATCGATGACGCCGTCGTCGGCCCATTCGGCGACTTTGGTGTAGCCGGGGCGAATGTCGTCGTACCCCTCCATCCCCTGAAAGAGGATGACCCGATCGAACGCGCTCCCGCGGGACTCTCTGACCGTGTCGATGAGCTTCTTCGCGAAGGTGAGATGATAGAAACTCCCCAGATGGACGGACGCCCCCGCCGGGTTCGCGAGCGTCTCGATCGTGTTGATGAACGTCCTGACCCCCATCTCGTCGCGTCGGGGGTAGAGCGCGTCGATCCCGGGGTTGAACGCCGGCTGGAAGTAGAACCCGAACCCCATCTCATCGACCATCCGGGCGCTTTCGGCCGGCGATAGTTCGGTTTCGACGCCGAGTTCGTCGAGGACGGACTTGTACGCCGGCGCCTTCTGGCTCGGGACGCCGTCGCCGCCGTGAACGACGACCGGAGCGCCGGCACCCGCCGCGACCGCACCGGCGGCGACGCCGAGGATCGCCGTCTCCGCCTTCCCGTCGTAGTTCGCCCCACAGTCGACGGGGTCACAAGAGGGCTCGGCGGTCTCTATCCGTTCGAGCATGACGTCGAGGAAGGCGGCCAGCTCCTCGGGCGTGTTTCGCTTCCAACGGTTCGCCAGAAGGAAGGCGCCGAGCGTCGTCGACTCGGGTTCGTCGGCGAGGATCCGCTCGAAGGCTTCGGTCGCCTGCTCACGATCCATGTCCGTCGCCGACTTCACGCCGGTCCCGACGACCTCGCTCAGCAGTCGTTTCAGCGACCACTCACCGAACCGTTCGCTTTGCGTTTCGAGCATATCTATAGCTGCCGTCGTTCCGGTCGGCCGGTCGGGCCACCCGGTTCGTCCGGTATGTGAGCCGATAGCCGGCGATAAACGATCGTCGCATCGCTGTATTTTTGAGGGATTGACGTTCGTCCCCGTGGACGATCCGCGCTTCCGACTCGATCCGCGAAGCGAACGGGAAAGAGAACAGATATCGGGACGTTACCCGTCGAGCAGACCGAGTTCCTCGAGCCGCGAGACGATCTTGTCGACCGCTTCCTTCGCGTCGTCGGGCTTTTTCCCGCCGGTGATGACGAGCTTTCCGGAGCCGAAAAGCAGCGCGACGACGTCGGGGTCATCGAGCCGGTAAACGAGCCCGGGGAACTGTTCGGGTTCGTACTCGATGTTCTCCAATCCGAGCCCGATCGCGATGGCGTTGAGGTTGAGGTTCCGTCCCAGATCGGCGCTCGTGACGATGTTCTGGACGACGATCTCGGGATCCTCGTCGACCTGGATCTCGAGATCACGGAGCTTGTCGAAGACGATCCGAAGCGATTCGTGGACGTCGTCGGTCGATTTCGCCCCGGTACAGACGATCTTTCCGGAACGGAAGATGAGCGCCGCCGATTTCGGCTCCTGGGTGCGGTAGACGAGCCCGGGGAACTGCTCGGGGTCGTAGTCCGCGCCCTCGAGATCCATCGCGACGCTCTGTAGGTCGAGTTCCTGGCCGATGCCCGTCGAGGCAACGACGTTCTCGATATTGATAGTCTCCTTTGGGTCCTGCATGACTCGACTTAAAACACGTATTTAAGGTTTATAAATGTAGGTGGTCGTTCGTGGCCCGCCGGCCGGTCGATCGAGCACGTCCCCTCGACCGGACCGTTTATTTTCCGCGGTCGGCCATCCACGGACGTGTATCTGCTGGAGTTCGTCGGCGACGACGACGCCTTCGCGGCCCGGGAGGCCGGAAGCCGCGCCACCGGCCTCGATCGGATCGCGCCCGGGCTGGCGACCTCGCGCGGGGTTACGCGCCCGGAGACGCTCGCGTACACCCGACGGATCTGTCGACTCGTGGGGACCTGTGACCCCGAGATCGACGCCGCACTCGCCGTGGTCACGGCGGCCGGGATCGACCGATCCGGGAGCGTCGCCGTTCGCGCTCGCGACGTCCGTGGACTTGCCAACGTTGACACGCAAAACGCAGAGCGCCGTCTCGGCGGCGTTCTCGTCGATCGCGGGTTCGACGTCGATCTCGAGGACCCCGATCACACGCTCGTGGCGCTTTTTTCCGACGGCCTCGCCGCGATCGGCTGGCTGGAGACCGAGACCGTTCGGGACTTTTCGGCCCGCAAGCCGACGAAGAAACCGTTCTTTCAGCCCGGGAGCATGGATCCGATGGACGCCCGCGCGCTCGCCAACATCGCCGGCGCGGCCCCGGGTGCGAGGCTGCTCGATCCGATGTGCGGTACCGGGGGCGTCCTCGTCGAGGCCGGCCTGGCTGGTGCCACCGTCGTCGGCGTCGACGCACAAGAAAAGATGGCCGATGGAGCCCGGCGAAACCTCGAGCGGTATGTCGGTGACGGGGCGATCGTCCGGGGGGACGCGACCCGCCTCCCGTTCGATCCGGACAGCTTCGACGGGGTCGTCTTCGATGCCCCCTACGGCCGGCAATCGAAGATCGAGAGCGAGTCGCTCGAGGAACTCGTCGGCGAGGCGCTCTGTGAGGCGAAGCGGGTCGCCACCCGGGCGGTCCTCGTCGCCGACCGTTCGTGGACTCCGGCTGCGGAACGGGCCGGCTGGCGTGTCGCGGCGACGTTCGAACGGCGCGTTCACGCCTCGCTTGTCCGATACGTCCACGTCCTGGAGTGATCGCTTCCCACGTGGCCGTTCATCCCTCCAGAAGATCGAAAAGCTCCGCCGTCGTCGCGTTGTCGCACCGCACCGCCTCCCGCGGCGCCCGCCCGGCGCTCTCGACGGTCTCGATCGCCCGTCGTGGGTCGTAACCGCGTTCCCTGCTCAACCACGCGGCCGAGACGACGCCGGTCCGTCCGAGACCGGCGTTACAGTGAAGCACACACCCTTCCCCGTTCGACTCGGCCGTCCGGACGGCCTCCAGCGCCGCCTCGAGCGTCTCGGAGCTCGGGAGGTGTCGATCGCGGATCGGAACGTGGACTGTCTCGAAGCGATCGGCATACGCCTCCGGAAGCCGGTGTCGACGGGCTTCCGGCTCCGAGAGCAGACAGACGACACGCCCGACCCCGGCCTCGACGAGGCGATCGCTCCACCCGTCGAGCCCCCCTCCGAGATGTCCCGGTCGGCAGACGCCGAAGACCGGCTCGGCGGGCCCGATCCGGCCGAAGTTCGTCATCGCCCGAGCTCCGCGAGCAGCCGACCGAGGTGGACCCTGTCGGTCGTCCCCTCCGCCATCTGAAAATCGATCTCGCCCGCCAGCGCGTGTAGTCGGGCGAGGCCGTCCCCCCCGTATTGACTCCGTGCGGCGATTAGCAACTCACGGAGTATCTCATCGCCCTCGTACCCCTCGTCGTAGAGGAGGTCATCGAGCCCGCTTCTGGCGTCCTCGAAGGAACCCCCGTCGGCGTCGGCGAGGATCGCCTCGAGTTCGTCCCGGATCCCGATCTCGCCGAGCGCGTCGTATGCGGCCTGCATCGTCACAGCCCCTTCCTCCTCGGCCGCGGTCTGTGCGCCGAGGATCGCCCGTCGGAGGTTTCCGTCACCGTACCCCGCGACGTACTCGAGCCCGTCGTCGTCGTACTCCACGTCCTCTCGCTCGACGATCCGCTCGAGCACCGAGACGGTTTCCTCGTGTGTCGGTGCCCGCATCGGGACCGGGAAACACCGGGACTCGATCGGTGCGATGAGCTTCGAGGGTTGGCGGGTCGCGATGACGAACTGCGTCGCCTCGTAGTGTTTCTCCATCACCCGACGCAGCGCCTGCTGGAAGTCCTCGCGGATCGCCTCGGCGTTGTCCAGCAAGATCGTCCGGAAGTCCCCCGAGACTGGCTGATAGGCGGCCTGTTCTTTCAGCACGTGGCCGATCATGTCCCGCTTTGATAGTTCCGACCGTCCCTGCAGAAAGCCCGCGAACCGTTCGTCGTTTCTGATCTCCTTTTTCGTTCGATCGAAGAAGTCGGCGACGTTGATCGTCACGAAGTCGTTCTCGGGATCTGGGTGTGTTTCCGCTGCGAGGGCGCCGACAGCGGCGGTCTTCCCGACGCCACGGGGACCGAAGACGACGAGGTTCATCGGCTCTTCGACCGCACGGCCGAGGTTGTCCCGAGCCTCCGCCTGCGGGAGTTCCGATCGGTCCGGGGTGTGGATCTCCGTCCACAGCGGCGCGTCCATACCTACCGTTCCGTTCCCCGCCGGCAAAAGCCCTCCTTTCGCGCCATGTCTCTTTTTACAGCCGGTCGACGACCGCTCCGGCGAGCGCTTCGAACTCGGCCGTCTCGGGGACGACGTCGACGTCGATCCCGTTCTTTCGGGCGGTTTCGGCGGTCGGTTTCCCGATCGCGCCGACGACGGCGTCGCTCAGCCCCTCGATCGCCTCGTTTCGAACGCCCCGCTCGGCGGCGGCTTCGAGGAAGTGCCCGACGGTCAACGAAGACGTAAAGCAAGCCCCCGCGAGGTCGCCATCGGACGCAGCCACCGCGGAGCGTCCAGACTCGGGCGGACGAACCAGTCGATACAGCACCGTCTCGTGGACGTACGCGCCGGCGTCGTTCAGCCCATCGGTGAGCACGTCAGATCCGTGGTCCGACCGGGCGATCTCGATCCGCTTCCCGGCACACTCGTTTTCCAGCTCGTCGACGAGTCCTGCCGAAGAAAACTCCGACGGGAGCCGATCGACCGCATAGCCGGCAGCCTCCATCGCCTCGGCCGTCGGCGTCCCGATCGCAACGAGTTCTCCGGCGGGGTCGAACTCGGTTCCGGCGACGAGTTCGGCACCGGTCTTGCTCGTCAGGATCGTGTAGTCCGCTTCGGATCGCGCGGCCGTTCCCGTCGGCTCGATCGACAACATCGGATCCGAGAGCGGTTCGGCTCCGAGATCGCGGAGCAGCCGTTCGGCCTCGCGTGCCCGCTCGTCGTTCGGCCGAAAGAACGCGACCGTTCGGCTCATTCGTTCTCACCCGAATC
>LFFM01000968.1_pt1 | contig 20458 bp, 18 predicted proteins | sample 643131 | NCBI WGS metagenome assembly LFFM01 (sample SAMN03777445, study PRJNA286221) | soda lake metagenome | biome: soda lake; feature: Kulunda steppe; material: water; isolation source: sample Tc-Br brine of Tanatar trona crystallizer | place: Russia: Kulunda steppe | collected 2011-07
CCGAGACCGACGTCGACGGCCTGACTCGACCGCTGTTCGTCGCGATAGGCCTCCCCCCGCGTGCCGATATCGGCGATCTGCGGCTGCGCACAGGAGGCCGAACAGCCGCTCATGTGGATCCTGACGGCGTCGGGGAGTTCGGTCGGATCGACGCGGTCGGTCGACTCGAGCCACCCGTCCAGTTCCGTCGCGAGTCGGTGACCACGGCTTTTCGTCTCGATGACGCCGTATTTGCAGAACTCCCGCCCGGTGCAGGTGACGATTCCCCGGGAGAACGGGCCGGGATCGGGACGATACTCCTCGAGGAGCGGCTCCTCGAGCAGGGCGTCGAGAGCCGCCCCGTCGACGCCCGGCACGACCAGGTTCTGGTTCGGCGTGGTTCGGAGCTCTCCGGAACCGTACCCGTCGGCGAGATCGGCCAACTCGAGGAGATCACGGCCACGGAGCCGCCCGGTCGGAACGTTGAGTCCGACGTACCGTCGGCCGTCGGCCTGCTCGTGGACCCCGACGTGGTCGCCGCGGTATTCCGTCGTCAGCGACTCGTCGTATGGCTCGAACTCGAAGGGGGCGTACGTTTCGAGTTCCGCACGGAACCGTTCGAGACCCCACTCCTCGACGATGAACTTCAGTCTGTTGACGGCGGTGTCGAGATAGCGGCCGTGCTCGATGAAGAGATCCGCCGCGGCCGTCGAAAGATCGGCGACCTGATCCGGTTCCACGAAGATCCCGAGATCCGTCGCCGCACGCGGTCCATCGGAGAGCCCGCCGCCGACTTTCACCGCGAAGCCGTCGCGGCCGTCCTTGACGGCCGGCGTGAACCCGAGATCCTGTATCTCCGCGCGACCGCAGTTCTCGTGACAGCCCGCCACGCTCACCTTCAGCTTCCGGGGGAGATTGGCGTACCGCCGATCGCCCTCGAAGGTGTCGGCGATTCCGTCGGCGATCGGGCGGACGTCGATCGTCTCGTCGCCGAGGCCGGCGGCCGGACAGGCGACGACGTTCCGCAAGGTGTTGCCGCTGGCCTGCAGCGTCGTCAGCCCGACGGATTCGTAGCGATCCCAGATCTCCGGGACGTCCTCGGCTTCGATCCAGTGAAGCTGGATCCCCTGACGGGTCGTGATATCGAGAAAGCCGTCGCCGAAGATCGGGTTCTGCTCGACCCCACCGTGTCCGGGCGGCGCGGTCGCAAACTCCTCGGCGATCTCACCGACGGTGCGGACCTGTTCGGCCGAAAGACGCCCGCCGGGGACCTTCGTGCGGAGCATGAAATAGCCGTCCTGTCGGACTGTGTACAGCCCGACGAGGTGGAGGCGGCTGAACACGTCCTCGCCCAACTCGGCGGGCAGGGCGTCGAACCCCTTCGGTGCGACCGCCCGAACGTCCTCGTATAGCTGTTCGGGGTTCCATTTCGGGGATCTCGCCCGGATCCAGTCGGTGAGCGTCCCCTCGTAAAACGTGACGGAGCCGTAGCCGAGCGCGGAGAGAACCGCGTAGACGTAACTGAGGCGACGGGCGGTGTTACAGTAGAGCACGACGTCGTCGTCGGGATCGAGGCCGCGCTCGGCGAGGGCTCTCCGCAACTCGACGTCGGGTTTCGGGCGGCCGGTTTCCGTATCGACGAGCGTCTCCGGATCCACCCGGACGGCTCCGGGCAGGTGTGCCGCCTCGTACTCGGCGGCCGTCCGTGTGTCGACGAGCGTCGCCTCGCCCTCGATCGCCGCTTCGACGCGTTCCCGACTCGCGAGCGCGCCCTCGCGTAGATCGGCTGTCCCGTAGGTCGTCGGTGTCGGCTCCGCCGGTTCCATCTCGGATCCGTACGACCGTTGCCACGTTTCGACGTCGCCTTCGAGCAGGTAGCGGTCACCGCGGTGGCCGTAGACCGACGCAGTGAGGAGCACACGGGCGGCCTCGACGCCGTTTCGGTCGTCGTAGACCAGTAGATCGTCGCCAGGAGCGATCCCGGCGTTGCCGAACGTCGTCTCGACGGTCTCGGCTCCCGGAAGCATTCCGGGAGCGTCGCCGTATCGGTCCCGTAGCGTACCGAACGGGACGTTTACCGCACCCGGAATATGTCCGAGCGACTCGTACTCGCGTGGAGACCGGACGTCGACGGGGGCAACCGATTCGAGGTTCGCCTCGACCCATTCGGGGCCGACGATCGACACATCGAGCGTCATCCCTTCGAACACCCCACAGGACCCGACACGAGCCGAGCGTGAATGACGGCTGGCCGGGAAAGGAACGTCAGAATATCGGTGCTGTATCGCTTCATCTCGTCTCCGGAAAGCGGCCCCGGAAGTATCCCCGTTCGGGATCGGGAAACGATTTCCTCACCTTCCTGATATACGCAATTCGGTACCGCTATTGGGTCGGCGTACGGCACCACGATACGGTGGTGTTTTAAACTCGTCTGTGGGAAAAACTGGATTCAGACGCTCAAATGCTCGATATTGAAAACATCTCGAGGTCGGAGATACCGGACTTTTTTGCTGACAAAAGGGAAGAATCGTGTACAGATATCGCCACACATGACAACTCGAGCGAAGTTAATCGGGCGCTTCCGGTGGCTTCGGCGGAGACGGTCGCCGACCGAACTTCGAACGTACCGGCGTCTGCCGTCGAAGCTACCGCCTGACGTCAGCGTATATACACGAACCTGCATACTGCGGGTAACCCACAACCGTTTTCACGCACGAACACGCCCCGATACATATGACCGCCTACACCGCGACCGTCACCGTCCGGCTCAAGCGGGGCGTGCTCGATCCCGAGGCCGAAACGACCAAGCAGGCGCTCGAACGGCTCGGGTTCGAACTCGAGGGGCTCCGTTCGGCCGACCGCTTCGAGGTCGATCTGGAAGCCGACGACGACGACGACGCCGAATCGCGGGCCAGCGAGATGGCCGATCGGCTGCTCGCGAACCCGACGATCCACGACTACGACGTCGAGGTCACGGAGGCATAGATGCTCGCGCTACCATCCATGACCCCAACGCCCGGCTCACCCACGGGGGGTTCGCCGTGACCGTTGCGATCTCTATGACCGCACCGCTCTGCGCTCCCATGGAGGGATCGCCGTGACCGTTGCGATCTCTATGACCGCACCGCTCTGCGCTCCCATGGAGGGATCGCCGTGACCGTTGCGGTCATCCGCTTCGGCGGGTCGAACTGCGACCGCGACGCCGTCCGGGCGCTGGAGCATCTCGGCATCGAATCCGAAATCGTCTGGCACAAGGACGGCCTCCCCGACGATCCCGACGGGATCGTCATTCCCGGTGGTTTTTCCTACGGCGATTACCTCAGAGCCGGCGCGATGGCGGCCCGGACGCCGATCCTCGAGGAGGTCCGGGCGGCCGCCGACGCCGGAACGCCAGTCCTCGGCGTCTGCAACGGTGCCCAGATCGGCTCCGAAAGCGGGCTGACGCCCGGCGCGTTCACCACGAACCGGAGCGCCCGGTTCCAGTGTGAGCCGGTCCACCTTCGCGTCGAGAACGCCGACACTCCGTGGACGGCGGCCTTCGACGTGGGCGACGTCATCGAGGTGCCGATCGCCCACGGCGAGGGGCGCTTCGAAATCGATGACGACCACCTCGAAACCCTCAAGACGGAGGACCGGGTGCTCTTTCGGTACTGCGACGCCGACGGGAACGTCACCGACGCGGCCAACCCCAACGGCTCGAAGGACAACGTCGCGGGCGTCCTCGGGGCGGACGACCACATCGCGGTGTTGATGCCCCACCCCGAGCGGGCCACGCTCCCCGACATCGGCCCGACGGACGGACAGGGCGTACTGCGGGCGTTCGAGTGATCTGACGGGCAGATACCGCGAGTCGTGCCGCCGACCTCAGTTTTCGTCCTCGATCACCCGTCCGGTCCAGGTTCCACGGAGGAAGTACCCGAAGACGACAAGCGCCATCAGGACGTTCGCGATCGCCTCGCCGTACCAGATTCCGGTCGCCCCGAACCCGGCCGGAACCGCGAGGAGATACGCGAAAAGCGATCGGAAAAGGATGAAACCGACGAAGGCGAAAATCATCGCGGTACGGGTGTTGCCGCTGCCGCGGAACCCGCCCTGCACGATATAGAAAGCGCCCAGAAAGACGTACGAGACGCCGACGATGCGGAGGTACTCGGCGCCGATCGCCGTGACGGTCGCCTCGCCCGTCCCGGAGATGAAGATTCCGACGATGGGGGCGGCGAGGAGATAGATTCCGACGGTGAATAGGGCAAGACAGGCCGCGATGATCCCCACGGCGAGGTTCACGCCTCGCTGTGCGCGCTCGAACTGCCTGGCCCCGAGGTTCTGGCCGACGACGGTCTCGACGCCGCGGGCGAGCCCCAACGCCGGCAGGATGACCATCGACGTGATTCGCGTCCCGATCCCGTAGGCCGCGACGGCGTCGGCGCCGGCGATGGCCACGAGCGCGGTCAGGATCGTGGTGCTCAACGCACTCGTTGAGATCTCGACGCTGGCGGGCGCGCCGATCCGGAAGAGTTTCCGAACCGTCCCGAGTTCCGGACGGAAGTCCGAGGGCGATATCGAAATCCCGACGGAGCCCGACAACAACAGCCAGACACCGATGACCGCGCCGATCCCCCGCGAGAGAATCGTCGCGAACGCCGCCCCTTGGACGCCGAAGCCGGCAAAGCCCGTCAGATCGAACAGCGCCGATTCGAGCCCCTCCAGTCCGACCCACCCGAAGAGGACGTTGTCCCGGAAGCCGAGGATGAAAAACGGGTCGATGAACACGTTCAACGCGACGCCGAAGGTCATGAGATACAGCGGCGTCCGCGTGTCGCCCCAGCCCTGTAGCAGCGACTGAAAGACGAAAAAGCCGAAGATGAACGGGATCCCCGCGAACATCGCTCGAGTGTACTCGACGGCTAACCGGTGCTCCTCTGAGCCCGGGACCGCGCCGACGAGTTCCAGAAGCGTCGGCGCGAGAGCGAACCCGGCGATCGAAAACAGCACGGAAACGCCGAGGACGACCGTGATCGTCTGGCCGGCGACGTGGGCCACGCGATCGACGTTACCGGCACCTTTGTGCTGGGCGACGAGCACCGTCCCGGCGACCGAAAAGCCAAGCGAGAGGCTGATGATCAGAAAGACGATCGCCCACGAGAACGAAAGCGCCGCGACCGCCGGCTGCCCGAGGCGGCCGACCCAGAACGTGTCGGCCAGGTTGTACCCGACCTGCAACACGTTCGTGAGGACGATCGGGATCGACAGCACGACGAGCGGTTTGAGCAGGGCTCCGTCGGTGACGTCGACCGCCCGATCGGACGACGGTGAGCGGCTCATGCGAGGCGTGAACCCCGGATCGGATGGCAGAATCGCCGACCGTCGTCACGAACTCTCGTCTCGCTGGAGGGCTCCCTCATACTGATTGAATGTTCATTTAACGGGATAACGGTTGTCGTTCGACAGTCACGGAGCGATCGAAGAGATGAGAGCGGAGCGGTGGCTACTGTGGCTCGGCGAACGCGAGCACCGACCGCGGGTTCTCGATCAGGATTCGATCGATGACGTCGGCGTCGACGCCGCGTTTTTCCAGAAGCGGAACGACGTTCTCGAGCACGTGTGCGTATCCGAACCCGCCGTAGGCTGTTCGTTGCAGTTTCGTGTACACGTCGTGTGAAAAGAGCAACCGATCCGCGTACCCGTCCTCGATGAGTTCCGTGACGAACGAGAGCCGCTGGGCGTCGGACATGTACGCGTCGCCGTACTGATCGAGCGACGCCTCCATCCCCCACAGGTCGTACTCGAGGTAGGCCCCGCGTTCGGCGAGTTCGCGCTGATAGGAGAGTTCCTCGAAGATCGTCCGGTCCATGTGTCCCATCACGACGCGTTCTGGAGCGAGCCCCTCCTCCTCGACGAGATCGAGCAGTTCGAGACACCACCGGGACGTCGGGTACGTCCGGTCGCGCTGGCTGTGTTCGGTCCGGCCGGGCGGATGAAAGCTCACGGAGGCGCCGGTCCGCAACGCCGCCCGGGCGGCCGCCCGCGTTACCTTCCGCTCGGCCTCGTGGATGTGACCGCTGAGGCCGATCTCGCCGATCAACCCGGCCCGGACATCGGTGTCGTCGATGCCGTTCTGGACGTCGTCGACGAACTCGTCGGCGATCTCCGCGACGCTCATTCGGTCGATCCGCTCGGGATGAACCGGACGGACGTAGTGGGCGGTGCCGTGAACCACCGTCACGCCGGTCTCTCTGGCGACCGCCCGGACCGCCTCGGGGTCCTCGCCGGCGTTTTTCGGCGTGACGTCGACGATGGCCTCCCCGCCGGCCCGGACGAACTTCGACACCTCGTCGATTGCCTCCTCCATCGAGTCCAGCCGGACGTTGTCCTTGTGTTGCATCGCGTTCCGCCTGACGTAGGGGAGCGTCTCCATCGACACCGGCTGTCGGGCCAGCCGGCGATCGATCGCGCTGTCGGGTTCGGTGTAGAGCGCGTCGACGGTGTCGATAAAGAGGTGTTCGTGACACAGCGTGACGCCGAGGTCGTCTGGATCGATCGCTCCGGTGACGGTGACGATCGACCCGGCATCGTCTGTCATTGAAGATTACACCCGGCGATGGCGAGTTAAACGTTCCGGGGACGGGAGGTCGACCGCACGGGTCGGATACTACGAAAACGGGAACGCGAAGGCGAACGTCGAACCGCTCAGGCCAACCCGAACCGCTCGGGGAGATACAGCGTCAGTTCCGGGAACAGGACGATCAAAAGGAGGACGCCGAGGTTGACGAAAAAGAACGGGACGATCTGTTTCGCGATATCCCAGACGGGCGTCCGAGAGACCGACGAGGCGGCGAACAGACAGATCCCGACCGGCGGCGTGATCAGCCCGTAACAGAGCGCGAGCACGAGGACGAGTCCGAACTGCAGCGGTTCGATCCCGAAGATGCTCGCCAACTCCGCGAGCGTCGGCGCGAGCATGATCGTCGCCGCGCCGATCTCGAGGAAGGTCCCGATCACGAGCAACACGAGTACGACGATCAGCATGTACTCGACCGGACCGACACCCAGCCCGACGAGCGCCTCGGAGATCGCCTGCGGGATCCGCTCGCGGGCGAGGATCCAGGTGAGCACCAGCGCGAAACCGATGATGATATACAGCTGTGCCGACCGTTCGAGTGCGACGTGAAGCGACCGGTAGAGTCCGTCCGCGTCGAGGGTCCGGTAGATGAACACGCCGATGATGAAGGCGTACACGCAGGCGACCGCTGCGGCTTCCGTCGGCGTCGAGTAACCGCCGATGATCAAAACGAGGATCAAAACCGGCATCGTCAACGCCAGCACCGAATCACCGAAGATCACCGGATACTCCTTGAGTTCGATCTCCTCTTCGAACTTCGGAAAGTTCCGGCGGAACGACAGCGCGAACACGAGCAGCATCATCGCGATCGCGAGCAGGATGCCGGGGACGATCGCGGCGGCGAACAGTCCGCCGATCGAGGTCTGTGTGACGCCGCCGTAGATCACCAGGATGATGCTCGGCGGGATGATCGGGCCGATGAGCGACGAGGCCGCCGTCACCGCGGCGCTGAAATCCCGCGGATACCCCTCTTCGGCCATCGACGGGACGAAGATGGATCCGAGCGCCGCGACGTCCGCGACGGCGGCGCCGGAGATCCCCGCGAACAGAAAGCTCGTCGCGACGTTGGCCTGTGCGAGCCCGCCCCGAACGCGGCCGATCGTCACGTTCGCGACGCGGATGAGTCGGTCGGTTATCTTGGAGTTGTTCATCAACTCCCCGAGGAGCAAGAAGAACGGGATCGCGACGAGCACGAACTGATCCATGCCCGTAAAGGCCTGTGAGGCCACGATCTGGAGGGGATAGTTCCCGTAGGCCATCCAGAGGATCGACACCAACCCGAGCGCGAAGGCGATCTCGATCCGAACGAAAATAAACGCGAGAAGGATCAAAAGGAACGCGAAGGCGATCAGTTCGCTCATGTGTCCCCCTCTCCGTCGGCGACGTCGAACTTCGCCTCGTAATCGCGGACGATCATCTCCGGGTAGTAGTTTATGCTTACGATTTTCCCGACGGTGAAAAGAACCAACAGGACGCCGCCGACCGTCAGCATCGAGTACGGCCAGAACATCTCGAAGGGCATCGACGGCGATTGCTGGATCGTCCCGCTACCCTGAGCGTACATCATCGCGGCCCGAGTGAACAGGACGAAGAAACCCAACAGAACGAACAGCTGAAGGGTCCGTAGCTGTCGTCTCCGCCGGACGGAGAGCCGCTGGGAGAACAACTCCACCTGTAGATGGTTATCGTTGTACAACAGCACCGGGGCGAGCGTGATCGCGATCCAGATCATCATGTATCGCGATAGCTCCGGGCCCCACACGGGGACGAAACCGAAGAGATAGCGCGTGAACACCTGTCCGGTTATCAGGAGCACCATCGCCGATCCGACGACGTAAGTGAGATACCAGATCGCCGTCGAGAGCCGCTCGAGCCCCGACAGGTAGAGTTCGATTGCCGATTCGATGCTGCCGGCGAGACCGCCGGAGACGTACTTCGAAAGGTCAACTGATTCGAGTTCCTCTGACATACTACGCGCTCGTGCTGTTGTGATTCAATATTCGATACCGGACCGGGCTTACAGATCGATCTCGAACTCGTCGTAGCCCGGCAGCGGCTCCATCTCGGCCTCGATCGCGTCGTACATCTCACCGAGAAGCTCCGGATCGTCCATCTCGTCGCGAATGAGTTCCTCGACGGGTTCCTGCGTCGCGTCCTGGAACTCGTCGATCTCGTCGGGCGTCGGTTCGTACACCTCGACGCCGTACTCCTCTTGGATCATCTCGAGGTCGGACTCACGCAGGATTCGCGTCACCGCTCGAGCGTCGTTCATCGCCCAGAAGTTCGCCTCGCGGAACAGCTGTTGATACGTCGGATGGAGGCCCTGGAACCACTCGTCGTTGACGCAGTTGAACACCATCGTGAACACGTGTCCGTCCATGATGACGTAGTCCTGCACCTCCTGGAGGTTCGGCAGCGTGAACGTCGGAATGGCGTTCTCCTGTCCGTCGACGACGCCCTGGTTGAGCGCGTCGTACAGCTCCGTCCAGTCGATCGCCTCCGGACTGGCGCCGAGCTGCCGGACGATCTCCTGGTGGGCTTCGATCTGCATCGTCCGGATAGTCAGCCCGTCGAAGTCGTCGACCGACCGCAGTTCGGTGTTCGCGCTGAAATGTCGAAAACCGCCGTTGTCCCACCACGCGAGCATCCGGAGTCCGGTCTTATCGAGCATATCCTCCCGAAGCGTGTCGCCGAACTCCTTGTCGAAGACGCGGTTCGCGACCTCGACGTCCGGGAAGACGTACGGCACCGAATAGACGTTGATGTTCGGATAGAAGGGCGCGATGTGTCCCTCGGCGATCGAGGAGACGACCTCGATCGTGCCGTCGATCGTCTGCTCGATGATGTCCGTGGTCGTCCCGAGTTCGCCGCCGGCGGCGATATCGACCGTGAACTGGCCGTCCGTCCGGCTCTCCATGTAGTTCTTTATCGTCCGCGCCTGATGCTCCGGGTGGTTCTGCGGATCCGGATCGCTCGTGTGCGAGAGCGTGATGTTCTCTTCGGGCAGTTCGTCGGGATCTTCGACGGCGGCCTGGCCGTTTCCGTTCCCACCGTTTCCGTCGTCACCGAAACACCCCGCCACGGAAGCGGAGACCCCGACCGCGCCGAGGGCCGATGCCTTCTTCAGAAAGCTCCGCCGCCCGTCTTGGCTGCCATTGTATGACATACAGTGTATCACTTATCGGCCGCATATATAATGGTTAGTAATTTTAATCATCGATCGGGTGTCGAAATGAACACGAGGGGCCGAGAGTTGTGTAATCTCGACGACGATCAGCGACCGGATCTCGGTCCGAAATCGCTATCCACATACGGTGGGGACGAACAGAGGACCACAGCCACTCGATCGGGCGGCGATCGGCGACGAAAGACAGCAATGTACTGGAACTACCGCGAGACCGTCCTGACGCTCTGTACGCTCGCCTTCTTCGCGACGATGGTCGGGCGGTTGGCGATCAGTCCGGTCGTGCCGCTCATCACCGAGGAGTTCGCCGTCTCGAACTCCGTGATCGGGGTCGCGCTGACGGGAATGTGGATGGCCTACTCGACCAGCCAGTTCCCGAGCGGCGTGCTCGCCGACCGCGTCGGGGAACGCCCCGTTATCCTGCTCGCCGTCGGCGGAACCGCGGCCGCGAGTCTCCTCGTCGCGACCGCGCCGGTGTTCGTCGTCTTCGTGGTCGGGACAGTCTCGCTCGGCGCTCTCGCCGGATTGCACTACTCGGTGGCGACGGCCCTTTTGAGTAGAACCTACGACAACATCGGCACCGCGATCGGGATCCACAACGGCGGCGGCCCGATGGCCGGACTTCTGGCGCCGCCGATCGTGGCCTGGGCGGGCGTCCGGTACGGCTGGCGGCCGGCGGTCGCCCTCGGCGCCGCCGTCGCCGTCCCGGTCGTCTTGCTTTTCGCGTGGCGCATCCGCCCGACGGAGCCGCGTCAGCCCGACCGGCCGATGCGCGAACGGTTCAAGCCCGGTCCCGTCCTCGAGTTACTGACCCGCCCGACGATCGCCTTCACCGTCGTCCTCGCGGTGCTCGGCACGTTCGTCTGGCAGGCGACGGCCTCCTTCCTGCCGACCTTTCTGGTCGTCCATCGGGGACACTCGACCGAGTTGGCCGGCGCGGTTTTCGCGGGGTATTTCCTCGTACAGGCGGTGACACAGGTCGGCGTCGGCTGGCTCTCGGATCGGTTCGGCCGGGATTTCGCCACGGCCGGCTGCATGGTCCTCGGGTCGACCGGGTTCGCACTCCTCGTCGCGGTCCCGGGATGGCTCGCACTCGGTGCCGCGGTCGTGTTGATCGGGACGGGGCTCGGATTCGGTGCGGCCCTGCTGCCGCGGTTCATGGACGCGCTCTCGGAGGCCGAGCGTGGAACCGGGTTCGGCCTCGTCAGAAGCGTCTACGGAAGCCTCGCCGCCTTGGGCTCCGTGCTGACCGGCGTGTTGGCTGACGGCTTCGGCTGGGCCGTCGCGTTCGCCGTCCTCGGGGCGCTGCTCGCGATCGTCCTCTGTGCCCTCGTCGGTAACCGAGCGTTGTCGCTCGGTTACTGACAGGATCGGTCGGGACCGGCGAGTGTCCTCTCCGGCGACGAAACCCCTATACGCCGTCTTACGTTACTCCGTACCGTGGATCGGGACACCGCGATCACCCTCTCGGTCGGCCTTCTCGCGATCGTCGCGCTCGGCGCGGCGGCCGCGACACTCGATACGGCCGTCACTGTCGGCGGCGGGGACGGCGGGAGCGGCTTCGGAAGCGGCACGGCCGACGACGGCTCGACCACCGGTGCCGGATCCGGTCCGCTGGTTCCCGGGGGCTTCACCGGCGAAATCGGTCCGATCTGTTATCCCGTCTTACAGGAGCCGTTCGTTATCGCCGCGATCGCTCTCGTCTTCGTCGGGATCTTCGCGTACATCTATCGGGACAGCGGGGACCCGTTTCCGGCGTTCGTCGTCTGCGGTGTCATCGCGATCCCGGTCGGGATCGTCTGGACGCTGCTCGCGTTCTGTGGCGATCCGCTCAGCTCCGACTCGAGCGAGGAGGACGCCGGAACCGGTTTTCCGATCGAATCCGGGCCGACCAACGAGACCCGATTTCCGCTTTTGGGCGGCGGTGGGTCCGGCGAGGCGAGCGGGACGGCGATCTCGGCGCCGACCGTCGTCGTCTTTCTCCTCCTCGGGGTCGCGCTGCTCGGCGCCGTCGCGGTGGTGCTCGCGAGTCGGGGTGACGACGAGAAGGGGATCGACCGCCCCGGGTCGGCGTCGGCTTCGTCTCCCGACGTCGCCGCAGTCGCACGCGCTGCGGGCGAGGCAGCCGACCGAATCGCCGCCGACGCCGCGGCCGACAACGAGGTCTTCCGTGCGTGGGCGACGATGACGGAGGCGCTCGACCTCGAATCGCCCGACACGACGACGCCGGCCGCCTTCGAGCGTGCGGCCGTCGAGGCCGGGATGGATCCCGACGACGTCGCGGAGTTGCGGGATCTCTTCGAGGAGGTCCGCTACGGCGGTCGGACGGCGACAGAGGATCGCGAGCAACGGGCGATAGCCGCTCTGCGGCGCGTCGAGTCGACGTACGGGGAGCTGGACGGGGCGGATCGCTGATGCGACCGGCGATCGTCGCCGGCGTCGCCGCCGTGGCGCTCGGGTTCGTCGCGATACTCGATCGCGGCGTCGCCGGCGCGTTCGATCTCGGGTATCTCTTCGTGACGTTTCTCGGGATCGTGGCCGGCGCTGCCGGCGTATACTACGTGAGCCGACGACGGAGCGTGTCGCGAGAGCTGACCGCGTTCGACGACCCGGAGCGGCGATACCGGGCCGCGGTCCCGGGCGACGACTTCGAGGAGCGGTTCGCCGCGATCCCGGCCGAGTCTCGGCTCCGAGCCTCCCATAGGGGAGTTCGCGACCGGATCCGTCGGGCCGCGGTTCGGGCGCTCGTAACCCACGAGGGCTACGACCACGACGCGGCGAGAGCGGCCGTCGAGAACGGAACCTGGACGGACGATCCGGTCGCAGCGAGTTTCCTCGCGGTCGACGGCCAGTATCCGCCGCGGCTGCGACTCGAGGCGTTCCTCGGGCGGGTCGACGTCTCGGAGATCGGCGCCCGCCGGAGCGTCGAGGCCATCGTGGCCGTGATGCGGTCGTGAAACGCCTCGAGACGAACCGCTGGGGCGGGTTCGCCGGCGTCGTGCTGTTCGTCGCCGCCGTCGGAATCGTCCTCCGGCAGCCGGCGTTGATCGTCGGCGGTGCCGTCGGCGTCGGGTATCTGGTCGCCGCGAAGGGCGGTTCGGCTCCGACACCCCAACTCGCCGTCGAGCGGACCGTCGAGGCGGCCGATGCCGAGCCCGGCGAGGCGGTCGCCGTGACGGTCGAGGTCAGAAACGACGGCGAGGGTGCTCTGCTGGATCTGCGCCTCGTCGACGGCGTCCCGCCCGGACTGGAGGTAACCGAGGGCTCGCCGCGGTGTGCGACGGCGCTTTCGGCCGGCGACAGCGTTCGGTACACCTATTCGGTGGCGGCGACGCGAGGTCGTCACGAGTGGACCGAAACCACCGCGGTCACCCGCGATCTCTCCGGGACCGAGGAGTTAGAGATCGGCGTCGAGGCCGAGTCGGTGCTGTCGTGTGTCCCGCCGCTCGGGCGGACGACGGACCTTCCGCTCCGCGGACTGACGACCCATTACACCGGCCACGTCTCGACCGACGTCGGGGGCTCCGGCGTCGAGTTCTACTCGCTCCGGGAGTACCGTCACGGCGATCCGCTCCGACGCGTCGACTGGAACCGGACGGCCCGAACCGGCGAGTTGACCACCCTGGAACTCCGCGAGGAGCGGGCCGCGACCGTCATGTTGATAATCGACAGCCGAAGCCGGGCGTATCTCGCGAGCGGTCCGAACGCCGAGAACGCGGTCGAGCGAAGCGTCGAGGCCGCCGGCCGAACGTTCGTCGTTCTTTTGGACAGCGGTGATCGGGTCGGCCTCGCTGCGCTCTGTGCCGAGGATCCGTGGCTCCGCCCGGGAGCCGGGAGCGACCACCGAGCACGCGCTCGGACGCTGCTCGCGACCGATCCCGCGTTCGCCGCGACGCCGTCGGACGCCAACGGATCGGTCTACGTGAACGGGTGGGTGCGGCGGGCCAGGCGACGGCTTCCGTCCGACGCACAGCTCATCCTCTTTTCGCCGCTCTGTGACGACGCCATCGTTCGGGCGGCCCGGAGCTTCGACGCCGCCGGACACCTGGTCACGGTCGTATCGCCCGACCCGACGGTACACGATACGCCGGGACGCGGGCTCGCGTGGATCGAGCGACAGCTTCGGGTCTCGAAGCTCCGGTCGGCCGGCGTCCGCGTGATCGAGTGGGACGAGGAGCCGCTCGGCGTCGCCGTCGCCCACGCCGAACGGCGGTGGTCGCGATGAGCGGACCGACACGACGGCCACCGTCGCTGTCGATCGGGCTCGTCGTTCTCTCAGGCAGTGTGACGACACTCGCCGTCGGCGAGGTCCCGATCGCGGCCGGACTCGGTGCCGTCGGCCTCGTTCTCGTGACCGTGGGGCTGGTTCTTGCCGCCCGGACGCTGGTCGAACTCGCCGGCGGCGCCTTCGGCCTGGCGATCGTCGTCGCTGGGGGTCTCGGCGCGTCCCCGCCGGCAGTCAGTATCGCGGCGCTTTCGGCCGTCGTCGCCTGGGACGTCGCCGATCACGCCCACGATCTAGGACAGCAGATCGGACGCGAGGCGCGGACCCGGCGGAACGAGCTCGCACACCTCGGCGGGAGCCTCATCGTCGGGGCGATCGCGGCCGCGATCGCCTACGGGACGTTCCTCGGGATGGCCGGCGGTCAGCCGACCACGGCGCTGGCGTTTCTCCTCTGTGGGGCGATCGCGTTGGTGGCGGCGCTTCGATAGCCCGCCGATCGATCAATCGATCGTGGGCACCGGGACCGAATCGATCGTCTCGGCGACGACGGTCGCGGTATCGACGTCGCGGACTGCGGCATCGGGGGTGAGAATCAGTCGGTGGGCGAAGATCGGCTGTGCGATCTCGACGACGTCGTCCGGCGTGACGTACTCGCGGGCGGCCAACACCGCCTGCCCCCGGGCGGCCTCGAAGAGCCGCTGAGTGCCGCGCGGCGAGACGCCGACCTCGACCCGGCGGTCCGTTCGGGTCGCCCGGGCGAGATCGACGATGTACCCGTAGAGATCCTCGTCCACGCGGACGTTCTCGGGAGCTCGGCGGAGTTCGAGCACCGATTGAGGATCCAAAACGGGTTCGACGCTCGGGCTCCGCTCGCGCCGACCCGAGCGGCGATACAGCAGTTCGACTTCGCCGTCACGGTCGGGATAGCCGACCGTCGTCTTCACGAGGAAGCGATCGAGTTGGGCCTCCGGAAGCGGGAACGCGCCCTCGCTCTCGACGGGGTTCTGTGTCGCGATGACGATGAACGGCGTCGGTAGCTGGTGTGTCTCGCCGTCGACGGTCACCTGTCCCTCCTCCATGGCCTCGAGGAGTGCGGCCTGCGTCTTCGGCGGTGCGCGGTTGATCTCGTCGGCGAGGACGACGTTCGCGAAGATCGGCCCCGGCGAGAAGGAGAACTCGCCGGTCGATTCCTCGAGCACGTTCGTCCCGGTCATATCGGCCGGCAGGAGATCCGGCGTGAACTGGACTCGGGAGAACTCGAGGCCGAGGGCGGTCGCGATCGACCGTGCCGTCAGCGTCTTTCCGGTTCCGGGGACGTCCTCCAAGAGGACGTGCCCGCGCGCCAACACCGCGAGCAGCACCCGATCGAAGAACGTCCGATCGGCGACGACCGCCGACCCGACCTCGTCGACGACCTCCCGGCAGGCGGCGCTCGCTTCGTCGATATCCATGACGGATAGCGGGGCCGAGGGCCGTTATGTCTATCGTCCGTTCGAGGGGTGAGGCCACGGTCATCGTCGGTTCTCGGCCCTCGGGATTTCGTTGTTTTCGATTCGTTCCCGGACCTGTCGAACGTTTTATGAGCGACGCGAGACTCTTCCCGAACGATGTTTCACGCCAACGGACGGATGTTCAAGAACGCGTTCGGCACCCCCGAGATGCGGGACGTGTTCAACGAAACGGAGTACATCGAGCGGTTCATGGCCGCCGAGGCCGCGCTGGCCCGCGCACAGGCCGACGTCGGTGTCATCCCCGAATCCGCCGCCGAGCGGATCACCGAGACCGCCTCGCTGGAGTATCTCGATCTCGACGAGGTCGAACGGAAGATCGCCGAGATCGACCTGTTCACCGTCGCGATAATCGAGACCTGGAAGGAGGCGATCGGGGAGGCGGGCGAGTACATCCACTACGGGGCGACGAGTCAGGACATCGCCGACACGGCGATGATACTGCTCGTCCGGGACGGGATCGAACTGCTCAGAGAGGAACTCTCGACGATCAAGGAGTATCTGGCGGCGCTGGCCGAGGAACACGCCGAGACGCCGATGATGGGTCGGACGCATCACGTCCACGCGCTCCCGATCACCTTCGGACTCAAAGCCGCCGACTGGCTCGACGAGGTCACCCGCGGGATAGACAGACTGGAGCAGGCGGCCGAGCGAACGCTCGTCGTCGAGTCGTTCGGCGCCGTCGGCTCGCTGGCTTCCCTCGGCGAGGACGGACTCGACGTCCAAGAGCGCTTCGCCGAGGAACTCGATCTCGCGGTCCCGAACACGGCGTGGTTCGCCGCCCGCGATCGGTTCTTCGAGTTGCTCAACACCTTCGCGACCATCGGCGGCACGCTCAGCCGGATCTCCCGGCAGGTGTTGATGCTCAACCGCGAAGAGATCGGCGAGCTCTCCGAGCCGATCCCGGAGGGTGCCGTCGGCTCCTCGACGATGCCACACAAGCGCAACCCCGTGATGAGCGAACGGACCGTCGGGCTGGCGGCGCTTTTGAAGGGGCACGCGAGTTCGATGGGGGCGCTCGTCGAGAACTACGACGAACGCGACGCCGGCCTGTGGTACGCCGAGTACGCGATCGTCCCCGAGGCGTTCCTCTATCTCCATCGCGCGCTGTACAACGTCCGGGACACCCTCGGCGGGCTCGGCGTCCACGCCGACGCGATGCGGGAGAACATGGACATCCACGGCGGGCTCGTCACCTCCGAGGCGGTGATGATGGCGCTGGCGGACGCCGTCGGTCGGGTCACCGCCCACGACATCGTCTACGACGCCGCGATGGAGACCTACGAGAGCGACCGGTCCTTCGAGGAGATCCTTCTGGCCGACGACCGCGTCGCCGCGGCGCTCTCGGCGGAGGAGCTGTCCGAACTCACCGATCCGGCCAACTACACGGGCGTCTCCGATCGGATCGCGAGACGGACCGTCGAGAACGTCTTCGATTGAACGGCGGCTTTCCCTGGCTCTCGTTATACGATTCGGTTTTTCAACCCTTCCCCGGAGAGACACCGCCGGACGTTCTCGCCGAACAGCTCGGCCAGATCGAGGTGGTATCGGTTCGTCGCCGATCCCCTGTGTGGGGTGATGATCGCCTCCTCGAAGTCCCAAAGCGGCGAGTCGGACGGCAGGGGTTCGGTCTCGAAGACGTCCAGCCCGGCGCCGGCGATCTCACCTGACTCGAGGGCATCTATCAGTGCGTCCTCGTCGACGACCCCGCCCCGGGCGACGTTGATCAGGTAGGAATCGTCCCGCATCCGGTCGAACTCCGGTCCGCCGACGAGGTTCGTCGTCTCCGGCGTGTGTGGGGTCGCGAGAGCGACGAACCGTGCCTCCTCGATCGCCTCGCCGAGCCGATCGGGCGAGAAAAGCTCCGAGACGCCCGGCACGGGCTCCGACGAGCGGCGGACACCGGTGACGTCCATCCCGAGCGCGTCACAGCGGGTCGCGATCGCTTCGCCGATCGTTCCCAGACCCACGACGCAGATCGATTCGTTTTCGAGCGTAAAGGGGCGTTCGTAGGGCGGCTCGACCCACTCGTTTTTGCGCTGTTGGTCCCGGTACCGATGTCCGAGCCGGGCGAACGAGAGCATCATCTCGAGGGCGAGTTCGCTGACCGTCGTTCCGTGGATCCCCGTGCTGTTGGTGAAGGCGACGCCGGCCGCCTCGTAGGCGTCCGTATCGAAGGCGTCGTAGCCGGCACGGATACAGTGGACCCACCCCGCATCGAGGAACTCCGGACGGGGTGCGAACGACGCGATCGCGTCGGTCCGACCGTACTCGTGGCCGTCACCGACGAGTTCGACCCCGGGCGGGAGATCCGAGAGGGCGTCGACGAACGCGTCTTTCGGGATCTTGTTTCCGATCGACTCGTGGACGTACAGCTGTTCGATGTCCGGCGTTTCGGCCATACACCCCCTTTTCGCGACGGTCTGTTGAACGTTGCGCCCGCCGTGTCGAACGCGCTACTCCCCGTCCCCGTCCCTGACGCCCGACAGTTCGTCCGGGGAGAGCTCCTCCATCCGACCTGCGAGCGTCGCCGCGTCCCCGGCGACCGTCGCGGGGTCGGCGCCGGATTCGTTGGCGACGATCCGGACGTGAGTCGCGAGCAGCGATAGCGCCTGCAGGCCTTCCTGCTGTGGGTCGTCGGCGGTCTGGGCGAACGTCGTATCGGCGGTCTCGCCGTCGTGGACCACGCCGAGATAGAAGGCCGTCACCGAATCCTCATCCAGCAGCTCCAGCGCCGTCCGTCTTTCCGCCTCGAAATCAGCATCCACGTCACCGGTGTCGCTCATACCGACGTTGGGAGGGGGAGACGCAAAAAGACAGGTGGTGTTCGACGGGACCGAACGGGCGGGGTCAACCCCCGCCCGTCCGGAGGCCGCCACTCAGGTTTCGAAGCTGAACGGTCGGGTGACGTCGCTCCCTTCACCGACCGGCACGACGCCGGTTTCGGAGCCGAAATCACCGGTCTCGACTTCGACATCGTAGGTGTCCGGTTCGAGTCCCTCGTAGACGGCTTCGCCGTCGGCGTCCGTGGTTCGCTCTTCGGCTTCGAGATCACCGCCGGCGACGGTCGTCCTCGCGCCCTCGATCGGGTCGGCGGAGTCAGTCGTCACCTGAACGGTCAACCGTCCGCCGTCCAGCGCTTCGTCGTCGCTGTCGTCCGAGCCGTTCTCGGGTGTTTCCGGGTCGTCGTCTTCGCCGGAATCTCCCAGACAGCCCGCGAGTGCAGCGAGACCGGTTGCTCCGAGCAGTTCCAGAGTGCGTCGTCTGCTTCGATTCTGTTGCATTACGCAAATCGAACTCGATACCGGTCTGATAAATGCATTCCGAAATATTTGTATTTTATTGCATTTTAATATAAAATTAAAACCATATTTTTGTTCGAAGAAGGTTTATAACCCAAATAAACCGAAATGTATATTAGATCGCTTTCGATCCGGGGCCGGGAGGATATTTTTAGGATTAGTTGGAGTACTTGTTATTTTCTCGGTCCTGATTATAAAACACCATATTCGATTTTGGTATTTAGCGGATTGGGCGAGAAGCCCCACCCTCAAGGAGCGACCAACGGGAGTGAGTAGGGTGTGGGTGAATCGCCCTGCAAAGACAACTCACAATTAAGTACCCACACCCTCGCAATCGATAACTACGCATGGATCACGTCCTCAAGTATCGGTCGTTCCCTAACGAGCATCAGCGGGAGCAACTGGACTGGGTACGTGATACTGTCGACAACTGTACATCAACGCACTCCACCGATTCAACCGGGTTCCAGAATCCGCTGGCACGGTCAAACAGCGCGTCACACAAGTTCGTGATGAGATCCCAGAGTTGAAAGGCAGGTAGAGCGACCTGAATAACGTCTACTCGACAGTACTTCAACAGGCCGCACTCATGACAATGTTCGGGCGGGTCGGGGCCGCCGGGTGAGACAATACCCTCTACAAACAGCTTCCCCTGAATCGGTTCTTTACAATCAGAATTCGTACATCGATGAGCTGTATCGGCTCCGCATCGGTCACAAGCTGATTGACGCTCATCAGGAAATTTCTCATAGGTGGCCGTTCTCGCAGACCTGCATTACGTCATAGGTTCTCATGCGGTGTGAAATGAAAGGGATACCCTTTGAAATTCCTTATCGACAGAACGTCTGTTCAGCGTCTCGTACTGGATTCAACATCCGGTCAAGCATTTGGCGACCTTGCTGTTCATCAGCATACAGCGTGTCAAATACTTCTTCAACGGTTACGTACTCTACTTCGCCTAAGGAGTCGGGTTCTGAATCAGATGACCCGAACAAAATCAAGTGGGTATCACCGGCAGTATACTGTTGAAGTGTGTTGAGCTTAGCTTCTGGATTTGAAGATTGAGTTACTTGTGCCAAAATTCGCTTATTTTTCGTTCCCCCAACAGTATCCACATCTGGAAGTGTGTGACCTATCGGAAGAGTAGGGAAATACCCCTCAAACTTCACACGAAGAAACGCATTACAGGCAACTTCTAATTGACTTGGCGAAAGTGATCCAACTTCTGCCGGGAGTTTTCCTTCTTGAAGAATTGCTCTTACTTGATCATCAGCGGCATACAATGGCATGAACTCTACAGTCGGGTACGCGACAGGATTTATAAAGGGCGGACTCCCGTATTGTGAATCCTGACAAATGCGGGAAGGAGTGGGCCGGCACGAATTTGAATCGAACCGAGACGGTCGCTCGCTTCGCTCGCGCTGCGTCTCGGAGGCTTCAAATTCGGCCGTCGCATCGTGCCACGCGCCTCCGGACCGCTCGCTGTCGCTCGCGGTCGTTGAGGCGCGGGCAGAAAGTGGGCCGGCACGAATTTGAATCGTGGTTACGGCCACCCGAAGGCCGAAGGATACCAAGCTACCCCACCGGCCCGCACGTGGACAAAAGCCGCTTGATCTTTTAATCCTTCCGAAAGCGCCGACC
>LFFM01000969.1_pt1 | contig 20429 bp, 18 predicted proteins | sample 643131 | NCBI WGS metagenome assembly LFFM01 (sample SAMN03777445, study PRJNA286221) | soda lake metagenome | biome: soda lake; feature: Kulunda steppe; material: water; isolation source: sample Tc-Br brine of Tanatar trona crystallizer | place: Russia: Kulunda steppe | collected 2011-07
CGTCTTGTCGTAGCGTGATCCGCTCATACACTGACGTTCGCCTTGCAGAGACTATCTGTTATAACGCGTACTTACTTGTCATTACAAGTGGTCAAGAATGTATCACTATCGTACAGGACTCTCACTCCCAAGGGGTTCGGTTTGCGGTAAGTGGTGTGCAGAACCATTATTTGTATGACGAACAATTGCTGATCGTCGGTTCCGTCTCTCGATAGTTTTACAAGCGGGTATGACCGAAGATGTCATACAGTTCGACCGGATGAACTTATCGGGAGTTATACCGAGACTGACGGGAGACGCTTCGCTCTCCGGAACAGTAATAACTTCACCGTGTCGTCCCTTGTTTGATCGAACGGTACTAACACCAATGATGGACATAAACAATGACTGACTCGATGCCCAAGATACTCGATGGCGTGAGCGTCCTGGATCTCTCGACGTTCGTAACCGGCGGCTTTTGCTCGTCGATGCTCGCGAACCAGGGTGCGGAGGTCCTCAAAGTCGAACAGCCCGGTTATGGCGATGCGATCCGACACTCCGGTCCGCCGTTTATCAACGGTCAATCCCCGTACTACTGGACGGTCAACTACGGAAAGCGAAGCATCGAACTGGATCTAAAGAACGAGCAGGCACGCGAGACGCTGTATGAACTCGCTGAGGAAGCCGACATCTTCATCCAGAACTATCGCCCCGGTGTCGACGAAAAGCTCGGCATCGACTACGAGACGATCATAGAACACAACGACGAGATCATTTATCTCGCGATTTCGGCGTTCGGACAGACAGGCCCGTGGCGCGAGCGCTCCGGATATGACCTCCTCATTCAGGGGATGAGCGGGATCATGAGTGTCACCGGTGAGGAGGGGGGCCAACCCGTCAAAGTCGGGTTGCCGATGACGGACCTCATCACGGCGATGTGGGCATCCTTTGGCGCGATGTCCGCACTGTATCGCAGAGAATCCACCGGCCAGGGCGAGTATATCGATCTCGGCATGCTCGAATCCGCACTCCCGTGGCTGACCAAACAGGCCGGGCAGGTGTTCGCCGACAGGGAGCCAAAGCGGATGGGAACGAAGGATCCAGTTCTCGCCCCGTATCAGACGTTCGAGACGAAGGACGGCTTTATCAACATCTGTATCCTCAACGAAAAGCTCTGGGGCGAACTATGTGACGTTCTCGACCGTCCGGATCTGCCGACAGACGAGCGTTTCGAGACGAACGCTGATCGTGTCGACCATCTCGACGAGCTTGAATCGGAGATCGAAGCCACTCTCGCGGACAAAACCACCGATGAGTGGATCGCGATCATCGCCGAGGAGGGCGGTATTCCGGCCGGTCCTGTCTACGAAGTCGAGGAGGCGCTCGATAACCCACAGATAGATGCTCGTGGAACGATCTCCGAGGTCGAACACCCTGAAATCGGAACGATTCCCGTTATCGAGCACCCCCTGAAGTTCGAAAACGCCGACAGCGGCTTCGAATCGCCGCCGCCGATGCTCGGCGAACACAACCGCGACGTTCTCGAGGAACTCGGATACTCCGAGGCTGAGATCGATGAAATGGTTGCGGCTGGCGTCTTCGGGAACCCGAACAACGGAGACGAATAGGGAGTGACCATTGTAACAACTTTTCGTGTCCGAACGGCGCCGTTTGTGAGCCCAAACGAGCAATCGTCCCCAAACTCACGGCTGCGGCTGCGGAAGAAGCGTTTTCCGACGCCGACCTCACTGCGGCGTGTTACGTTCGCTTGCCGTAGCGTAGGCGAGAGTGAGACGAACGAGTGAGCACAAACTCAAAACTCATCGAGGCGACTTTGACTCTCCGGTGGCCGATCGAGATTCGGTTCCGCTCCCAACAGCCGCGGTAACGCCGTATCGGCAAACGTCAATCCCAACACGAGAATGATCGGTGCGAAAAAAAGCCCGTAGAAACCCAGAACGACCGGCCCGAAGATATACGCAAGCATCAACAGCCCGACGTGTGTTCGCTTGCCGCTGAGATACGGCCGAAGCACCAGATCCGGAATCGTATCGACGATCACGACTGCCAACACGAGAAAGCCGACGATGTACGCGAAAAGCGCCGGGTCGCCGCCGAGCGCGATCGGAGCGGCGGCGAGCCCAGCAAGCGGGAGATAGACGATCTTCATTCCGACGACGGGAATCAAGCTCGCGATTCCGGTTAACGCGCCAGCGAGGGCTGGATACGGTACCTCGGCGACCGCCGGCGCGACGGCGTTATAGCCGGTAAAGATGACGATCGCGATCAGCGAGATAACGATCACGTTCAACAGATTACCGAACAGCACGGCTTCGAGTTCGTCGTCGGCGGCTTCGAAGAACTCCCGTGCGATCGCGTCCTCGTCGAAGCGGACCAACCACGCTCGGAACTTCGGCCCGTCGATGAGCAGATAGTAGGTCACCACGGTGATGATAAGCAGGTTCAACAGAAGTCCCGTAACCAGACTCGTCGCGAACGCGGCGTGCTCGAAGGCGAACTCGACGAACACGTCGAGCTCGCCGGCCCGATACGCGTCGATGATACCGCCGATCGTCGGCTCCGGGAGATCGTTCAACCCCTCAAACCACGCTATGTCGTTTGGTGCGGCCTCGAAGATCGGGTATTCCTGGATAAAGAATCTCGCCTCGACGACGAGCAGTACGAGGGTGTAACTGACCAACAACAAAAGCGGAACCGCGAGCACTGAGATCGTTATCATCGCCCGAACTCGCTTCGGTAGTCGGAGCCGTCGGAGCGCATTGAAAAACCGTCGCGTCGAGTAGTACAGAAAGACCGCGACTGTGAGGGCCGCAATGAATCGGACGGCGATGTATGCGGCAACTGTCGCCACGAGCAGGCCGAAGACCGTGACGATCAGACGCCTCTCGTCCATATTTATACGTCCACTGGTGACTAAATAAAGCCTTGCGACGAACGACGCCAGTTGAAACGGCTCCGAAAGTCGTTTATCGGCGTTGCTGTACCTTTTCGATCCGCGTCAACATCGCGAGATACACCGCGAGGACGAACAACAGGACTGCGCCTGCTGCCGCAACGCCCAGCGCATCAGCGCCGAGAACCACCGGCTCCTCGCGTGCAATCGGCAAAAACGTGTGGTGAAGCCCCCCACGAACGGGGATGAAGTAATCGACAGTCGTATCGAGTGCGTACCACCCTGTCGCGACGGCGACAGCGAACGGCGAGAACGTCCCGATCCGGTGGAGGATGAACGCTTGCAGTATCATCGCGGCGTGACTCCAGATAAGAAACTGCCGCATCGCCGGATGGAGGTAGCTGAACTGCTCGAAGAAGACGAGATGTACCCAGACCGTCCATCCCCCGAGGATGATGTTGCCGAAAAACGCAAGCGCGATGAGCCATTCCTGTGGATGACCGAGCTTCCACGTTGCGAGCGCGAGCGCCATAAACAGTGTCGCGATCGGGCTATCGGGGACGAAGAGCCACATCTCGGGCGGCGTCTGTGCGAGCTGAAAGCCGTAATAATAAAAGCCGAACGCGGTGCCGACGAGGTTGATGAACACGATCGGCCAGACGAGGTTGAGTCCGAGATTTTCGAGCGATTCCGGAAGCGGAGCGACGTATCCGGACAGCGTATCACGGGGAATCTCCGATTCAAAAAGCCCACCGAGACCCATATCGGTCTCTCTGCTCGGGAGAATAAAAACACCCCGAGAGCTGTCGATGTTACTGGTACCGTCCGCAAAAAATGCGAACACGCGGGAACCAGTTCAAAACTCCCCGCTGCCGTCGGGAACGACACGGATTAAGTACGTCGGGGCTCTACTTGCGGCTATGAGTGAAACGGACCTCGAAGAACTCAAGCGGGGCACTGACCTCGTCAAGCGTGGTTTCGCGAAGATGCAGAAGGGTGGCGTCATCATGGATGTCGTCACACGCGAGCAGGCCCGCGTTGCGGAAGACACCGGTGCGGTCGCCGTCATGTCTCTGGAGGCGGTCCCCGCCGACATCCGAAAACGCGGCGGAGTCGCGCGGATGGCTGATCCGGGCGAGCTAGAGAAAATCATCGACGAGGTCTCGATTCCGGTGATGGGGAAGGCTCGAATCGGACACAGCGTCGAGGCCCAAATTCTGGAGGCCACCGGCGCGGACATGATCGATGAAAGCGAGGTCCTGACGACCGCCGACGAGCGCTACCACATCGACAAACGTGGGTTCACCGCGCCGTTCGTCTGTGGGGCCCGTAATCTCGGTGAGGCGCTCCGTCGGATCGATGAGGGTGCGGCGATGATCCGAACCAAAGGCGAGGCCGGCACCGGCGACGTCAACCAGGCGGTCACCCACCAGCGAAACATCCAGCGGGCGATCCGCCAGCTTTCGGGGATGAAATACGAGGAACGAGACGAGTGGGCCAGAAAGAACGAGGCGCCCCGCGATCTCGTCCACGAGACCGCGGAGATGGGTCGACTTCCGGTCGTCAACTTCGCCGCCGGCGGCATCGCAACGCCCGCCGACGCGGCGCTTATGATGCAACTCGGCTGTGACGGCATCTTCGTCGGTTCGGGTATCTTCGGCGCGGAGGATCCGGAATCGATGGGAACCGCCATCGTCGAGGCCGTCAACAACTACGACGACCCCGAGAAACTCAGAGACATCGCGAAGGGGATCGGCAAGGGGATGAAAGGCCAGGCGAACGAGACGATGCCCGAAGAGGAGAAACTCCAGGGCCGCGGCGTATAATGGTAATCGGTTTCGTCCGACGACCGTCGTAAAAAACTATATTACCGTGCCGCGATTCCCGTCGCATAGTGATATGTGTCGGGAGATGAAGCGGGAGCCGGCGTGGGTTTCGGCGATCAGGCTGGCGCTACTCAAAGGACGCGTCGACGTCGAGGGCGTCATCGAGGAAGCGAATCTGATTCCGGGACGGGAACGGACCGTCACGGACGTACTAGAGACGATGTGCGAACGGGAGTTACTTCGGGCTGTCGACGGTCATCCTGACACGTACGTTCCGGGGCCGGTATTGCTTGAATCTGACCGGTTCGATCTGGATTTCGTGAACGCCTCCGACGGCGGCGCACACCGGTGGAACTCGGCCGCTTGAGCCATCCTGTCTATTCAAGAACTACGAAATCACATAGCGTAAGCTATGTATTACGCCTCCTCATGAACTGGGACAATGGGAAAGCTCTCCGATACGAAAGTCTCCGAAAAGAATCTGACGACCGTGCCGAAACCGGTTCGAAACTTCCTCGATGTCGGGGAAGGTAACCGTATCGAGTGGCATGTCGAGAACGGGAACGTCGTCATCAGAAAGATGCAGGACACCTAGAGGTCTTCGGGTTCATCGACGTCCCGATGGACGCCCGGATCACCAACGTCGACGATCGCGGCGTCATCGCTTTCGAGCAGTATTTCCCGTCCACCGATGTCGCCGGTGACGTCAGTTAACGCATCGAAGAACCGACGATCGAACAGCACTGGGTTCCCACGCTTTCTCTCATACCCTGCCGCAAGAGCGTCTCCGGCGCCACTCGCATACGCCGAAACGAGTACGTCAATCGTTTCAGCCATGACAAACGGCATGTCCCCGAGTGCAACGAGCGCCGCATCGAACTCTCCCCGCGTTTGCAGCGCTTCGATCCCGTATCGAAGCGAGGTTGCCTGCCCACTTTCGTATTCGGGGTTGTGGATGATTTCGACCGGCAACGCTTCGAGTGCCTCCCGAACCAGGTCAGCTTCGTGTCCGACTACGACGATGACCGGGTCGACTGACGCCGACAGCAGTGTTTCGGCTGCGATTCGGACGAGTGCCGTCCCTTCGTGTGTCGCGAGTAGCTTGTTTCGATCGCCGAACCGGCTACTCGTCCCCGCAGCCAGAAGGACGCCCCCGACCCGACAGCCGTCGGAGGATGGCTGATCGCCGTCCCCGTTCGGCGGTTCGATGATCGGAACCGATCCGTCGTTAGGCGATGGCCGATCGGACATTACTCCAGCGCCGAATACGGCACGATCTCGGCCCGGTCGCCGGCTGTGATCGCCGATTCGGTGAGGAGATAGCCGTCCGATCGGGTTGCCCGCGTGCTCGAGGAGAGTACACTCGGATTGAACGTCTCCTCATACACCGAAAGCGAAGAATCCGCGTGTCCGATCGGTTTGGCCTCGCCGTCGGAAACTGAGACGGGGATCGCATACAGAAACCCGGGTTTCGGGATATCGATGTCGTGGGTCGCCTTGGCGTCTATTGTCGGAAGCGCTTCCCGTCCAGTAAAAAACGGCCCTGCTACGAACGCCGTCACGGCGTGTGCGCCGATCGGCTTGCCGGGAATGGCAAAGACGACCGCGTCGTATTTATCGAGCTTTGCGACGGCGATCGGCTTCCCTGGCCGGAGTCGGACGCGGTGAAACAGTATCTCGCCGAGATCCGAAAGCGCTCGCACGACGTAGTCCTTATCGCCGACGCTCGTCCCGCCGGTCGTCATCACGACGTCGTGCTCAGTGGCCAGTTCGGTGATCCGATCACGGACGCGATCGTAGTCGTCCGGAACTGTTCCTTCGTAGCTCGGATTACCACCCCAAGCCCGGACGAGTCCCGAAAGCATCGGCGAATCGAGGTCCTTCGTTATTCCCTCGTGAATCTCGGTCCCGGTGGCGAGCAATCCGACTGAAAGCCGCCTTCGGACGGGGACCGTCTCGATTCCGAGATCGCCGAGAAGCAGCGCGTCCTGCGAGCCGAGTCGTTCGCCCGCCTCGAAGAGTCGTTCGCCCGATTCGACGTTGCTTCCACGCTCGTAGACGTAGGTGCCGGGTTCAATGGCTGCCCCGGTAAGGCTCCCATCCTCGACGGTCGCTTCCTCCTGTTTGAGAACGGCGTTCGCCGAGGGGGGAAGCGGTGCACCCGTGAATATTCGGACTGCTTCACCGGAGCCGATCGACGGCGGCTCGTCCTCCGGAAACGTCTCATCCGTGAGCTCGTATGGATATCCCTCCGTCGCGTCGAAGGCGTAGCCGTCCATCGTCGCGTGGCTGTGTTCGGGGATCGAAACGGGGGCGACGATCGGTTCCGCGAGCGTCCGCCCGACGATCCGATCGAGCGACACCGACTCCGTTTCGAGGCGATCAAAATAACTCCCTCGGAGCCGACGAACCTCCGTTGTAGATTCGGATACTGACAGCATATCGTCGTGGTCGTGGTTCGATGCTTTGTTTCGAGTTTCGCGCTCTCCGCTGGTGTCGTGTCCTGTCATCGATCAGTTCACTCCCGGGTTCGTTCCCCATCGTTGTATGTGTTGTTTAACAACCTTTATTACAATGATACACGATACCACGCAGTGTGGTAATAGTATGCTCATAGTGGAGGGTTATAAAAGATGAGACCGGGTACCAAGACACGATACGAACCGTATCGGGAGGACGGATAATGGCGATGGAGTTCGACGGCGAGTTCGAGCTCGAGGGTGTCTCCCCCGATAAGGCGTGGGTCGTCCTCTCGGATCCCATCGCGGTTCGGAACGCGCTCAAAGGATGTCAGTATATCACGCCGATGGACGACGACTTTGAGTGGGATAGCTACGAACCCGAAGAGGACGTCGAAACGCTGCCCGAAGCCGATCCGGAAGCTGTCGCAGCCAGGGCGTTCAAGCAAGGGCAAACGTACGCGGCGTTGATGCAGATCGGCGTCGGCAGCGTCAAACCAAAATTCGAGACGACAGTCAGGATCGAGGAACGGGACGAAGAGGAGTTCAGGATGATCGCGAGCGGCTCTGGATCGGCCTCAAGCAGCGGTTTCAGCATGGAGTCGGGAATGCATATTCATCCGCTCGATGATGGTTCACGGATCGAGTGGTGGACCGAAGCCGACATCTCCGGACGGATCGCGCAACTTGGCGGTCGGGTGATAAACCCGGTCGCGAACAAGATCGTGAACAACTTCTTCTCGGCGATCGAATCGCAGATGACCGACGTCGAGGAAACTGACTCTGGCGTAACTGACAAAATCAGGGGGATGTTCGGATGAAGGCGGCACCGTTCGAACGCTACGAACCCACGACGATTCAGGAGGCGACGAGCCTGCTCGAAAGTTTCGACGAACCGACGATCCTCTCGGGCGGACAGAGCCTCGTACCGATGCTTCGGTTTCGGCTCGCGAACCCGGATATCATCATCGATATCAACGGGATCGACTCACTGGAGTATCTCCACGAGAAGGACGGTTATCTCCGGATCGGCGCGCTCGCCAGACATGCTGACGTCGAACACGCCAACGTCATCGACGAAACATACGGCAGCTTTGCCGACGTAGCACCGCTGATCGCGGATCCACAGATCCGAAACCAGGGAACGATTGTCGGCTCGCTCGCACAGGCGGATCCGAAAGGCGATTGGGGCAGTGTTCTCCTCGCCCACGACGGTGAAATCGTCGCACACGGTCCCGATGGGGATCGAACTATCCCGGCTGATGAGTTCTTCCTTCTGCCGTACGACACGACGCTGGGCGAGGACGAGTTGATCACCGAGGCACGGGTTCCGACACCCGGGCCCAACGAGGGGAGCGCCTACCACAAACTGAAACGGAAGACCGGCGATTACGCGATGGCCGGCGTTGCGGCTCGTCTCGTCCTCGACGACGACGGAACGATCGAGACAGCCGGTATCGGCATGACTGCCGTCGATATTACGAACGCTCGTGCGACGGATGCCGAACAACACCTCGTCGGCGAGCGGCCGGACACCGAACTGTTCGCGACGGCGGGCGAGTTGGCCGCCGAACAGTCCCACCCCGAATCGGACGAACACGGTAGCGCCGCGTACAAAGAACGAATGGTCGACGTGTTGACCCAGCGCGCACTCGGCGATGCGGCCGAACGCGCCGGATTGGTCAAACGGAGGGTAACACAGTGACAGACACAACCGAAATCACGCTGACGGTCAACGGTACGGAACACGAACTGGAAATCGAGCCGAGACGGCTCCTCGTGCACGCGATCCGCGAGGAGTTAGATATGACGGGAACACATATCGGCTGTGACACCGGTAACTGCGGTGCTTGTACCGTCCTCAAGGACGGCACGCCGATCAAGTCGTGTCTCATGTTCGCCGCACAGGCCGACGGCGCGGAGATACTCACCGTCGAGGGAATGGAGGAGCTTCCGGAAGCCGCCGGCGAACTTCATCCGCTCCAGGAGGGGTTCAAAGAGGAACACGGCCTCCAGTGTGGGTACTGTACGCCCGGCATGATCATGTCCGGGAAAGCGCTGCTCGACGGGAACCCCGATCCCGAGGAGGACGAGATCCGCGAGGCGATAAGCGGTAATCTCTGTCGGTGTACCGGCTATCAGAACATCGTCAAATCGATCGAGTACGCCGCCGAGGAACTCGAAAGCCGGGCTGCGACGGACGGCGGTGCGGTCGCCGACCCAGCCGAAAGCGAACCCACCACGGACGCGGACACGTTCTGTGGAATCGACGATTGCTGTGGCGGACCCTCGGCCGCGGCCGACACCGCCGGTTCTGGCGATCAGTTCGAACGCGAGTATCTCGATGCGGAAACGGACGGTGACACCAAATGAGCAGCGAACAGGAGATACCTGAGGCAGACACGGAGTATCAACACCCCGACGACGACGGCCCCGACCCGGAGAAACACTGCGGGCACGGCCGTGGCGGTATGGGTGAAGAAGTCAAACGCAAGGAGGATAAACGATTCATCACCGGTCGCGGCAACTACGTCGACGATATCAAGAAACCGGGGATGCTCCACTGCGAAATCGTCCGGAGTCCTCACGCCCATGCTCGAGTCGAGGAGATCGACAGCTCACGCGCTGAGGCGATGGACGAGGTCGTCGCCGTGCTGACTGCCGAGGATCTTTTGGCGCACGACCTCGCGACGATGCCGACGCTCATGGACGACACCCAGGACGTCCTCGTCAACGAGAAGGTCAAGTTCCAATCCCAGGAAGTCGCCGCCGTCATCGCGACGGACCGATACGCGGCGAAGGACGGCGCACAGAAAGTCGAGGTCGACTACGAGGTGCTCGATCCGGTCGTCGACGCCGCCGATGCGCTCGAGGACGACGCACCACTCATCCGCGAGGAACTCGACGATCAGGAGGACAACCACATCTTCGATTGGGAGACTGGTGATAAGGACGCGACCGAAGAGGTGTTCGACGCCGCCGAAATCACCGTCGAAGAGCAGATGGAGTACCAACGGCTCCATCCGGCCCCGATAGAGACCTGTGGTGCGGTCGCCGACTGGGATCCCGGAAAGGACAAGATGACCGTTCACATGACCTCGCAGGCACCACACGCCCATCGGACCCTGTTCTCGCAGGTGTCGGGCATCCCCGAACACAAAGTCCGGATCGTAAGCCCCGACGTCGGTGGCGGGTTCGGCAACAAGGTGCCGATTTATCCCGGCTACGTCGTCGCGGCGGCCGCCTCATACGTCTTAGAGAAGCCGGTCAAATGGATCGAGGAGCGCTCCGAGAACATCCAGACGACCGGGTTCGCCCGCGATTACGATATGACCGGCGAACTCGCCGCCACCGAGGACGGCAAAATCACGGGCGTGAAAGTCGACGTGCTGGCGAACCACGGCGCGTACAATGCGGCGGCCCAGCCCTCGAAGTTCCCGGCGGGATTCTTCAACATTTTCACCGGTTCCTACGACATCGAGGCCGCCTACGGCTCGTTGACGGCGGCCTTTACCAACACCGCACCCGGCGGCGTCGCCTACCGGTGTTCGTTCCGGGTCACGGAGGCCGTCTATCTCATCGAACGGCTGGTAAAGGTGCTCGCGGACGAACTCGATATGGATCCCGCCGAAATCCGCCGGAAGAACTTCATCCCCTCGGAGGCGTTCCCGTACGAGTCGGCGACCGGCTGGAACTACGACTCCGGCGACTACGAGAAGGCGCTGGATAAGGCCTTAGAGATGGCTGATTACGAGCACTACCGCGAGGAACAGAAACGCCGAATCGAGAACGACGCCGACAAACTGATCGGCATCGGCATCTCCTCGTTCACCGAAGTCGTCGGGGCTGGCCCCGGAAAACAGTGTGATATCGCCGGCATCGAGATGTTTGACTCGGCCGATCTGCGCGTCAACCCGACCGGCAACGCCGTCCTTCGGATTGGTGTCCAGACGCAGGGGCAGGGCCACGAGACGACGTTCGCCCAGATCGTCGCCGAGGAACTCGGCATGGACGTCGACGACATCGTCGTCGAGCACGGTGACACCGACACCGAGCCGTACGGGCTGGGAACTTACGGCTCCCGTTCGACCCCTGTCGCGGGGGCGGCAGCGGCCGTCGCGGCCCGAAAGGTCCGGGACAAGGCGAAATCTATCGCGGCAAACGAACTGGAGGCAGCCGAGGACGACATCGAATGGGATCGTCAATCCGGCGAGTTCCACGTCGCCGGCGCGCCGGACCGGTCGATCACGATCACCGAAATCGCCGCCGGTGCGTACATGAACCACCCCGAAACGGAGGAGCCGGGGCTGGAGGCAACGAACTACTACGATCCGCCGGAGATGACGTATCCGTTCGGTTCCTATATCGTCATCGTCGAGGTCGACCGCGAGACAGGCGAGGTTGATTTCGAGAAGTTCGTCGCCGTCGATGACTGCGGTAATCGGATCAACCCGATGATCATCGATGGACAGATCCACGGCGGCCTCGCACAGGGGATCGGCACCGCGATGATGGAGCACGTAACCTACGACGACAACGGCAACGTCACGGGTGGCGACTTCATGAACTACCTGCTCCCGACGGCAAAGGAGATCCCGAACTTCGAGACGGGTCACACTGTCACGCCGTCGCCGCACCATCCGATCGGTGCGAAAGGCGTCGGCGAATCGCCGACAGTCGGCTCGCCGCCGGCGATCGTCAACGCCGTCGTCGACGCGATGAGTCACGCCGGCGTTTCCCACGTCGAAATGCCGATGACGCCCGACCGGGTTTGGGAAGTGCTCGACGAGGCCGGACTCGCTCGCGAACCGGCACACAACGTCGAGTTCACTGTTGAAGGTGTAAGCGACGACTGATCAGGGAAGCAAAACGTTCCCCGGTGATACCCGATTTCCGGATACTTCGATACGACTGTAGACTACGATGACACACGACGAATCCGAACATCGAGATCGAACTGAACAGCCGTCGGGGACCGACACTCCGTACCGCCTAGATGACGGCGACGTGTCGGAGCTACAATCGAAACTGACGCGCCGGAACGAACCGTTCGCACACGCGACCGTCGTCCGGCGTGAACAACCCGCGTCGGCGAACGTGGGTGATCAAGCGATCGTGACCGCCGACGGGGAGATACACGGCTGGGTTGGCGGTGTAAGCTGCGCACAATCCGTCGTGTCGCAGGCCGGCGTCGATGCGATCGAATCGGGGGAGCCAACGCTCGTTGGGATCGCGCCCGACCCCGAAACTGTCGCCCGACCCGGTCTCGACGCACACCCGATGGGCTGTCACAGCGACGGCGTTCTGGAGGTGTTCATCGAGCCGGTGATACCGGCCGCGAAACTGGTCGTTGTCGGGGATTCACCAATCGCGGAAACTCTCGGGCGGCTTACCGCCGAACTGGCGTTCGATATCACGCTCGTCGTCGATGACGACGTGGCGCTCGATGTTCCGGACAGCGTGGACGTCGTTTCGGCTGTCGATCCCGAGACGATCGCCGAGACCGCCGGTCCGAATCCGATCGTCGTAGTCGCCTCGATGGGGAAATACGACGCACGGGGCATTGCTGCCGGCGTGCTTGCCGATGCGACGTACATCGGGCTCATCGCGAGCGACGACCGTGCCGAAACCGAGATCGAACGCGCGGCTGGATCCATCGACCGGGATTTCAGCGAGGTGGCTGCGGCGGTAACGAACCCCGCAGGTGTGAATATCGATGCGTACGCCCCGGCTGAAATCGCAGTCAGCTTGCTGGCGGAGGTTGTCGACGTCCGCTCCCATCGGACGGCGACGACACCGGATTCCGCGGTTGATCCTGCGGACGCAGCCGAATCGACTGCCGTCGACGAGGAAGCTATCGATCCGGTCTGCGGCATGACCGTTGTTCCTCAGGAGGCGGCGACGACAGTCTCGCACAACGGTGAGACGTACTACTTTTGTTGTCACGGCTGTGCGGACTCATTCGAAAACGATCCGGAATCGTATCTGAAATCAACCCCCGGCTCGAAGGGGCACACATGAGCGAAACACTCGGTTCCGGACTTCCCGATGCAATCGATGAAACCGACCTCAGAGAGCGCTTCGATCAGGCCGACTACGTCGCCGACGATCGGACGGTGACGACCGTTTCGATCGCGTTAGGACTCGGCCGACCGTTGCTTGTCGAAGGACCGCCGGGAAGCGGGAAAACCGAACTCGGAAAGGCGCTCGCGGAGGGCTTTGAGACAGAGCTTATTCGGCTCCAGTGTTATGAGGGGCTGACAGCCGAAAACGCCTTGTACGAGTGGAACTACACGAAACAGTTACTCGCTGTCCAGGCTGCGGAGGGATCGGTAGCGACCGACGGGGCGGCACAGTCAGTGTTCGACGAGGAGTTTCTGCTCGAACGGCCACTGTTGCGCGCGCTTCGATCCGAGGGTCCGCGGCCGCCGGTGCTTCTCATCGACGAGATCGACCGCGCGGACGAGGCGTTCGAGGCGTTCTTGCTCGAACTCCTTTCGGATTTCCAGGTTTCGATCCCGGAGTTCGGCACCGTGACAGCCGAAACACCACCGATCGTTATCCTCACCTCGAACCGAACGCGAGGGCTCAGTGACGCGCTCAAACGGCGCTGTCTGTACCTCCACGTCGAGCCGCCCGAATTCGAGACCGAGTACGAGATCGTTCGTCGGAAAGTTCCCGAACTGGACGCCGCAATCGCCGCCGAGGTGTGCGCCGTCGCCGCACGGCTCCGTGAGGAGTCGTTTCTCAAGCAGCCGGGCGTTGCCGAAACGCTTGATTGGGCGCGAGCGGTCGCCCGTCTCCGCGCCGACGATGAGACGGAGTCGCTCTCGGCCGAGGAGATCGAACGCACGCTCGGCTGTCTGTTGAAGGAGGCGGAGGATATTTCGCGTGTTGATACCGAACTGCTCGAACGACTCCACGAGGCCGCCAGCGAGGCGGCGGACCGAATCGAGTGAGATGACTGGACGTGACTCCACCGATTCCGATCAGTCGGGCGGTTCGGATACTGTTTCGGACGGCGATTCAGTCGGATTCGATAACCACGCGTCGGACGATGGGACTCCTGAATTTGCGGCTGCTCGCACACATCTACTCGTCGAGTTGCTTCGTTTCGTCCGGATCCTCCGCCGGGACGGCGTTTCCGTGCCGGCATCGGGAGCGCTCGATGCTGCACGCACGCTTTCGGTGGTCGGACTCGGTGACAAATCGGCCGTTTCAACCGCACTCCGTGCGAGCCTGCTGTCCGATACGGCAGATTCGGAGGCGTTCGAGGAGGCGTTCCCGACGTTTTGGCACCGGTTTCGAAGCGGACTTGATCGCATTGCGACCGCCAACGATGGCCCGGAGGCCGGCGGTTCGGATGACGAGGAAACGGACGCCCCGTCGGATGAAGACGATAGCGCCGAGGACGCGGAGCGTCTCCCGGACGCTGAAGCTCCCCCGATGGACGGCGACGGCGATGGAGACGTGTCGGTTCGGATATCCACCGAACAGCGCCACGTGTCCGATGACCGCCCTGTCGATACAGAAGCGTCCGATAGCCGCCGATACAGCGCCGTCGGCGAGAGCCAACAGGTCGAGTCGTCCAACTCAGCCCCCGATGATCCTGCATCAATCGAGCGGTTTCTCGACGCGCTTGGGACGCTGCCGGGTCGTCGTCGCCGCCGATCACATTTCGACACGTCGGTGATCGACGCCCGAACTGCATTACGGGAAAGTTTCTCGACGGGTGGTGCGCCGCTGGAGCTTCCATACACCGAACCGACCGAAAGCGAACTACGGTGTTGTCTGCTGGTCGACGTCAGCGGCTCCGTTCTCGATACGGTCGATCGGGGCGCGTTACTCGCGCTCGCAGACCGGGTTGTAAAACGTGCGTGGTCAGCCCGCGTGTTCCTGTTTGACACCGAACTCATCGAAGCGACGGACGCGTTCTCAACCACAAAAAACGGCATAGATCCGGCGACCGGGCTTCGTGACGCTGAAATCACGTGGGGCGGCGGCACGAAAATCGGCCACGCCTTCGGGACGCTTCGTCGAACCGCGCCGGGTGCCGTCGACCGACGGACCGTGGTTATCGTGGTGAGTGACGGCCTCGATGTGGGTGCTCCGGAAGAGCTAACCGAGGGCATCACATGGCTTTCGAACCGATCACGCTCGATCGTCTGGCTCAATCCGCTCGCGGCCTCCTCGGCGTTCGAGCCGACCTCCCGAGGGATGGCGACTGTCAACCCCTACGTCGATGCGCTGTTCGGCTTCGCGACCGCCTCGGACCTCGCCGATGCCGCCCGTCAGCTGGAGCGGTTCGGTCCTACCGGACCTGTCGGCTACGAACACGATCACCGACGGATAGACGTGGGGTGGACAGATGGCTGATCTGATCCTCCCGTCCGTCTTGGCGCTGCTTCGTGACCGTGGGGCCGTTTCCGACTGGGCGCTCGATCGAATCACTGTCGGCGAACGAACGATCCTCGTCGAACTCGTCGATGGCGGTCGGGACCGTCGTGTCGGTGGACTCGCACACCGACCGGCGGGGTCCGACGATTCGATCGCTGCTGAAGACATCGGGGCGTTGCTCGAGCCGGTCGACGCCGATCAGGACGCGGACCGGATCGATCTGGCGTCAGCCGTTGCGACCCTTAACGCGCTGTCGGCTCCGTATATCAACTGGCAGCGGGGTGACCCGATGGAGCTGCTTTCCCAGGATGTCGAAACCATCGTTACAGTTGGACTATTTAAACCAGCGATGGGGAAGTTCGACGATATCGAACTGCGGATCATCGAACGCGAGGACTGCGATCCCCCAGTACGGGAGGGCATCGCGGTCAGCGTGTTTACTCCCGATGCGGCCGAGACGGCGATGGGGGGCGCTGATGTCGTCTTTATTACCGGTTCGACGCTTCTGTATGGGGGGTTAGATCGGTATCTCCAGCTCGCACCGATGGATGCAGTCGTCGTCCTCGTGGGTTCGACCGCATCGTTTTTGCCTGAACCGTTGTTCGCTGCCGGGGTCGATGTCATGGCTGGAGCTTTCGTCTCCGATCCCGACCGTGTGCGGGAGGCTATTGAGGCTAGCGCCTGTGGAACCGATCTCCATACGAGCGGTGTCGAGAAGACGTACGTCCTCGCCGACTCGACGGATCACGACATCGCTGCCCGGCTCCGATTTGATCAGTAGCTATCGGAGTGTTCCGACCTCAGCCGTTTGGTTTTCTCTACTGGCGCCGTTCGAACTCGGATCCGACCGGATAAAATCGCATGAGGCTACCGACTCCGGCGAAACTAGTGTGTATCGGTTCTTTCGATTGAAGTGGCTAGAGACACTCATTAACGGATGCTACTGCTCGTTGGCTTTGGTCTCCGCGTCGAGGCTACCCCTGTCTTCCATCAGTGCCGTACCGTGGGCGATCCACCTCCGTCGGTAATAAACACCACCCAAAAAGAGGGCTCGCCACGCGAAATCGAGAATGATCCCGATATATGCGGCAACGACACCGACTTCGAAGACGATCCCGCCGATGTATGAAACGCCGAACATGAAAGTAAACGTCCCGATGACGGTACCGATAAACGGGCTTCGAGTATCGCTCCCACCACGTAACCCGCCAGAGAGGGTTTTGTAGCCGGCAATGAAGACCGCGGCAACGGCGTACGCTTGCGCGAAATGTACTGCGTACCCGATCGTCGTCGGATCGCGTGTAAACAACTGGACGAACAACTCGGCACCGACAAAGAGCACGAGCGCTAGCCCGCCGATCGTGATCACGCCGAGCGACACGGTCCCTATCCCTTCGAAGTACGCGCGGTCCGGGTTCCCTTCACCTAACGCCTGCCCGACGAGGACGTTTGCAGTGATGCCGTATGCACGGGCAAGCGGTTCAACCACCTGGCTATACAGTCGGCGTCCGATGTGGTAGGCGGCGTTTACCTCCGTTCCGAACACGAGCAAGATCGCGTTGAACGGGAACTCGACAACCATCTCGGCCATTCCCTCGGCGAACCGTGGGATGCTGATCGTAATGAGTTGCCAGGCGATCGTAAGATCGCTCGGCCACGTAAACTGTAATTCGTTCAACGGGCTGAAAATGAGTGCACCGAAAATGAGCGCTGTGACTGTCTCCCCGATTGCTGTTGCCACCCCGATTCCGATGATCGATAGCGCTGGAAACGGTCCGAGCCCGAACGCTAGGACGACCGTCCCGACGATATTGAGAATGTTCGTTATACTTCGTACTACCATCGGTGTCCGTGTATCACCGGTGCCCTGGATGGCTTGGGCACCGATCTTGGAGAGATGAATAGCGGGTGCGCTGATCATAATGATCAGCAGATACTGTGCGCCCAGCCTGACGACCTCACGTTCGGCGCCAAGGACGGATATCGCGAACGAACTGAAAAAGAACGCAAGGATGATGAACGGAATTCCGGTAAGGATTCCGAGGATGAATGCCTGTGTTACCGCCTCGTTTCGGTTCGCATCCGCACCACTGCCCGTATCCTGACTCGCCAACGCGATCGTCGCCCCACCGACTGCGAGCCCGACGCGGGTGGTAACTCGCGAATAAATATCGGCGAGTCCAACGGCAGCAACCGCAGCGGGTGAAAAAACCCCGGCAACTATCATATCCGTCGTCCGCATTAACGTCCGCAGTAACTGCTCGACTGTCACTGGCCACGCCAGCCTAAATGTCGCTTTCCAGGACTCACAGAGCCGCGACTGGAAGAACGCTGTCAAAACTCGACCACCCGCTTGGAGAGTATACTGCACCTGCGCGATACACTGGGGGGTGGGCTAATGCTTCTCCCTGTGTCGCAGTACTCCACCTATACTGTCAAATCCTTCATGAACTCATATATACTATTGGTTTCCCCCACCGTGTAAGTCCTCGACGGGATCGACTTCACTCGATACTGTTCGAACGCGAATTATATACCGGAGGCACCCGTAGGTAATACCGTACTATCTACGCTCACGAACCATGTGTTCCGAAGACATGCCGGAACCGACGGTTCGTGCATACGGAGCAGACCCACAATGTCAACACACAACTGGAGCGTTCCGGAAACAGAAGTCGTACAGCGAATCAGCGAGCGAATCAACGGCGACAGCAGCGACGTCCTCGCGACGATCGTCGACGTCGAGGGCAACGCCTATCGACGACCCGGGGCGAAGATGCTCCTCGATGAAGGCGGATCGGGTGTCGGTTCGATCACGGCCGGGTGTCTGGAGGACGAACTGCTTTCGGTTGCCGACTCGGTGCGGGAGGCCGGCCGTCCCGAGCGTGTCGTCTATGACTTGATGGACGATGATGAAGAGGACGTCTGGGGGCTTGGTGTCGGCTGCAACGGAATCATCGATGTGTTGTTGGAGCCGCTCGACGAAACGTATCGCCCCGCAGTCGAAGCGTTCGAGCGCGGCGAGGACATCGCGATCATCACAGTTCTGTCGGAAGACGGTGCGCTCACACAGGGTGATCGGGCCTACTACTATCCCGACGATGACCGGTTGCGGCTCCCCGATGGCACTGACGCCGACGGCTGGCCGGCTGCACTGTCGGATCCGGCGGCCGAACTTGCCCGTCGCGGCCGAAGCGATACCCTCACGCTCGATGTCGAAGAAACTGAAACGGAGTTCTTCATCGACGGTCTCGCCGCCCCCGCCGAACTCGTCGTCTTCGGCAGCGGCCACGACGTCGCTCCCGTCACCGAGTTGGCCGAGCGGAACGACTTCCGCGTGACGGTGGTCGGCTTCCGCGGGGCGGTCGATCTCGAAGAACGGTTCCCCGCGGCTCACCGGACGTTTACCACCTCCCCTGGCTCGATCGATGATTCGATCGATATCGACGATCGAACCTACGCCGTCGTGATGACACATAACTTTATCGACGACCAGCTCACCGTCGAGGCGCTTATAAATTCACCCGCACCCTACGTTGGATTGATGGGGCCACACGAGCGCTTCGAGGAGATGCTCGAAGCCTACGAGGACGATGGCGTCGCTTTCGAAACGGACGCGTTCACCTCCTTATATACACCGATCGGGCTGAACCTGGGCGGCGGTACGCCGTATCAGATCGCCCACAGCATCATCGCGGAGATACTCGCAGTCCAACACGGCCGGGAGCCGGTTCATCTTCGGGATCGGGATGGACACATCCACGAGCGGATCGAGGTTGGCGCGGAATACGAGTAGGTGTTTATATCTGATCGGGATTATTGTCGGCGTTCATAGTTTTCGGACAAAGAATCGAGACACGGTACTGACAAACAAGCTCCGAAATCTCCGGGTGGCGACGATAATCGCTATGATTTTCTGATGGTTGATTGGCCGTTTTTAACTGTGTGGCGAATTTCGGCTGATATTTATAAGCGAGTCCGTCTCCTAACGCTCGGGAAACCGCGCCGTTCACGGCGTGGAGGATGTCATGCGGGCACTTTCCCTGCATACTCGTCGTATCGTGGATCGCGTCTTTGAGCAAGCTCAATCGGTATAGCTGTAGTGTTCCCGATCGGCAGCCGCCCGAAGCAATTCAGGAGCGTTCTCGGATGAGCGCTCCTCGGCTGCGGCGGCTTCACGAAGCGCCTGCGGTGACGGCTCGTTGTACTGGTTTTGTAACACTTCGATCAATCCACTGTATCGGCCGCGTTTGATTGATGCCAGAGAGCTGGCTTTCGAAATTTTGGCTGATTCTGAATTCGAGCGCTGCCAATACCGCCACCGAATCGTTGTCAATCCCCGGTCTCTCGTGTGGGGACAGAACGTCTAGATAATCCGCTCACGGAGCTGCTCAAGCTGTTTGGCGTTGTAGACTAATTTTACCTCGTCGGTCGTCAGCGTGGCGACGCAGGTCAACCGCAGGTTCATCGCGTCTACCTCCTCATCGGAGAGACTACGGTTGACCTCCATTTCAACCTCACCATCAACCAGTACCGCCGCACAGTTGATACAGCCACCACCTCGACAGTAGAACGGCCAGTCGTAGCCGTCGCCCTCAGCCGCTTCGAGGATGTACTCGCCCTTTTTGACGGCCATCGTCCCGTAGGCCTCCGCCGTTAGGTCGGCCTCGGCCGCCTTCTCGAAGAGATCATCGTCCTCCAGCGACCAATCTCGATCCTCGATTACTTCGTAGTTGAGGAACTCGACGGTGGCACCGACCGACTTCGGTTTCACGGAGACGACCGGAACCGGCGAGAACCGAACCGTGCGTTCGGTGACGCTCCCGAGCAGGTATCGCCTGAGGCCGGTCCGGC
>LFFM01000970.1_pt1 | contig 20414 bp, 20 predicted proteins | sample 643131 | NCBI WGS metagenome assembly LFFM01 (sample SAMN03777445, study PRJNA286221) | soda lake metagenome | biome: soda lake; feature: Kulunda steppe; material: water; isolation source: sample Tc-Br brine of Tanatar trona crystallizer | place: Russia: Kulunda steppe | collected 2011-07
CAACCCAGAGGCGTACTGCGATTTAGCTGAAGCACAACTCCCTGAAATTTCTGAAAGAACTGCGGAACTTGGTCAAAGACTTGAAAGATTTGATGAACAAGGCAGATATGATCAGGAAGAGTATGATTATCTTAGAGATAGATACTACAATAACCAGCTAAGACTGTACATGATGTTATCTGAATACAGAGAGGAATGTGATGCGGACGAAGACAAGGTATTATTCTTCTTTGATAACTCTACAGATAGCCAGAGGCAGGGTTCTGTACTCGATGAGATAGTTAGAGATACTGACCTGCAAGTCTTCGCGTTTAATATGGAAACAGAGGACTCCGTTATTTTAGATACTCTTCAAATAGATTACAATATTTCTCAAACGCCCACAATGATACTAAATGACGATGAAAAGATAGAAGGATTCATTTCAGAAGGCGAACTTAGATATGAAGTTCTAGAATAGATCCTAGCAAATCTTATCTAGAAATTGTATTCTCACAGGTACTCGTCTTTGATGCTTACTCTATTGCTTCTGCCTTCCTTTTCCTTTGTAACAATTTCTTTTTCCTCTAAGCTTGATACTACGCCCGAAATTTTAGCTTTTGAGTACTCTGACTCAGAAACAATGTCTTTCTGTAGCATGCTTTCATAACTTCTTATCAAATCGAGAACCATTAATTCATCTTCAGACAATTCGTCTAAAGCGCTTGAAACATCTCTCTTTGACCTATAAGAAGTATAAAATCTTATGAATCCAATACTCAACACAATTAATGATATCAGAGCAATTATTAGCTGAAAATCTGTCTGTATGTCCTCATATATGACCTGGTATGAAACAGTTTCGCCTAAGGATGGATCAGAATTCCATTCAACATGTATCCTTCTGCCTTCGCTACCAACCACGCCATTATCTGGATCTATTACTTGACTAGAAATATTGCCGTCTTCTTCAACTATGCCTGTACCCTCGGGTAAGAAAACTTTGAAATTATAGTCATTAGTTGGCCTATAAATTACCTGACTATAACGAAAAACAGTGGCTCCATTTCTTTCTGTACTAAGGCCTGATGTTTCATAACTCAAATCCATTTCAAAATCTTCGAAATTGTCAATATCACATATTATTTCTCCGCCTAAAGAACGAGGTTCGAAATTACATTCAACTGGTTCTCCGTCAACTTCACCCTCTATATTATCCGCTGGATGATCGGTTAAATATGTGAAACGGTCTTGGCTAATACTATTGAAAAACATAGACACATCAACACTATCATCCTCTAAGTCAAGAGTCACATTGTGGGATTCAATCGAGTTAGCTGAAGCTAATGATATCAGGGAAATAATAAAGATGGCTAACACAACTTCTCTTTTCATGTTTACTCTCACGAACTATTCTTAGTCTTTGAAACCAGCATTCCTCCAACACCCATCTCTGCATAACGCCTCATAATATCCGCTACATCCTGTAAAGTCTCTTGCCCTTCTTTAAGACTTAACTCGTACAAATCAGGCTCCTCTATTTGGATATAGGTAGGCCCATAATTAATAACAAGAGCTACTGATTCTTCAAAACTAGAAGCCTTAACTACTACTTCCGCCACTTGAGAATAACCTTTCTCAACATCAGGATGAGGATTTTCTACTGCCTCAACCTTGTCAATATTCTCTTTAACTATTTCTGCATCCGGTTCATTTCCCAGCTTTTCTAGGTGTTCATCTAAAGCGCCATCGACGCCCTCTTTTGTCGCCGCTACTGCTTCAAAGACCATCCAAAGTTTTACGTCCATAACTTAAATTTTGTATCCGTATGCTTAAAGCCTTTTAACCCAGCACAGTTAAATTCCGCAGAAGCAAAAATAAAAATTATGGAGCCTAAAAAAGAGCCAATTAAAATTAAAAAGAAACTACGTGGTCTCAATGAAAAATATAGGATAGACCAAGTAGAGTTAGGGAAAGTATTGATAATAGTCTCTTTGTCAATCTTGGTAGTATCAGTACATGCAATATATACTATTGATGGTGCAGTAGATCAGGCTTCACAATCAAGTGAAGATATACAGACAGCTTCAATGCTCGTAAATTCGGAGAGGTTTCAAAACAGTATGAGTTCTCTTGAAGACTCAGGAGCTACTATAGGAGGACAAACTGCAGGAGAAATAACATCAGAACTTAGATATGTTTCGGATACTGTTGAAGAACTAGAAGAACTTTCCCAAGAATTAGAAGACGCCCGCGATACCTATCAGTGGACTGTGCTTATAGGATTGCTTGGTCTAGTTGCAGGAATCACAGTCATATACATCTAAAAACATCCGGACGAAAGTATGGATAGATGGAAAGACTGTTACTTGCTTTAGCTCTTTTACTATTGTTACCAGCAACCGTTTCTGCATCAGAGTTCACTGCAGAAACATTAAATGAAGAGGGTGACAGACTTAGCGCTGACTATGAATTATTACTCGGAGAAGAATCTATTGAGTCAAGTTCAGCGCTTTTAGAAACAGAGTTAGACTCTGAAGAGCAATATACATTGATTGTTGAGCCAGAAGTAGGGCCAAAAACAACTTATTATGGATTATCTATTCAGGAAGACCTAGAATTTAGGCCTAGAATATTTGAGAAAGAGCTACCAGAAGGAGAAGAATTTTTGACCAATCTCGATAAATTTTACTTTAACAACCAGTCTTTAGACTTTGACACTGCACAAATAACTTTAGACCGCGAAGAACCTGACAGAATAGCGCAGTGCACAGAATTTGAAGACCTTGAATGCCAAAACTGGGAGCTAAGTGATGTTACAGAATTTGAATCAACTTACGATTCAGAGAACGAGGTCTTTAGCTATAATGTGTCTGAGTTCTCAGGTTATACAACCGGAGAAAATGCACCACTACCATCATTAGAAAATATACAAATTTTTGATGTCGAAGACGAAGAAAATCAGAGAACAGGAGGAGAACTGCTAGATGAGGGTATAAACACGACTTTCAACGTTAACCAGTCTAGTGACAATCAATACAGATTTTCATTTGACATATCTAATCAAGGCTCTGATGACTGGTCATTAACATCTTCAGACTCTTTAATCCATCAAGGTATAAATCAGTCTTGGGAACTAGACTCTGCTGAAGATATTTACTATGAACTGGATGAAGTAAAAGAAGGCGGAGAATTTACAGATGGGCAAGTGAGCTGGAATACTGGTAATGGCGGGACTTTAGAAGCTGGAGGAAGTCTTAATGCAAATTATATAGTTGATATTTCGCAGAGCTCAACTAATACTTTTGACCAGCGCTTTGAAGCATCAACAACTGATGACACACAGGACATAGATAGTCATAAGTTGGAAGTTCTTTTACTAGGTAATCTTCAACCATTTGTCAATAATCCTGCAGATAGCTCAATTGTTCAGAAGAACCGAAACTTTAATTTTACAGGCTTTGTAGATTGTGTCGATGGAGATTGCGGGGAACTTGATTTTGAGCCAAGAAGAAATGACTCGGGCCAGCAAACTGAGTTTGATGAAGAGTTCTTTGAAATTACAGGGCTAGAAACTGAGAACTGTGAAGATCTTAGAAAAAATGAAAGGTGTGAACTAGATTGGGATGTAAATGCAACAGGTGATACGGGATCTGATCACATATTAGATTTTGAGGTTTCTTCAAACTATGATGTGGCGACCCAAACATCAAATACTACGCAGGTGACTATTGAAGAGATATTGCTAATGGATATAGGATGGGATGTTGTTGATTTTGGTCTTTTAGATCCGGGAGACACTGAAAGACCCGCGGAAGACAATAATCAAGGCTACAACTTAACAATAGATGAAGAAAGTAATACTGTTGATCAGTTATGGATTAAGGGCAGCGATCTTGTAGCTGAAGAAGATTCTAGATACCGCATAGGTATTGGAAATATGTCTTATGGCTATGATGGCAATGAACCAGAAAGCATAGGTCATAGTTTCAGCAGGGTAGACGAAAATCTAGAGCCAGGAACAAGATTAAGTTTTAATTATTGGCTAGACGTGCCAAGAGGCATAATTAGGGGAGACTATACTGGGAGTATAACCTTTATGGCCAATACCTCTGAGGGATAGAAAATGAGAAAACTGGTAGTGTTTGTAATAGTTCTTTTCTTAACTTCTGCGGTCCAAGCCAGTTTTGGTACTTTTGTGTCTGACAAACAGCAGGATGGCCCTGAGGCCGAATTCAAAATAGGGGTAGTAGCAGACGAAGAGATTTCGGTAGAGATTGATGTTGAAGAGGCTGAAGAATTAGATTATGAATATGATACAAATATTACTTTCGATACTGAAGACTCTGATTCTCAGTATATGTATCATGGAGAATATTTACCTGTTAATTATTATTCTGTGAATGTTTCAGATGTTAATCCTGAACAAGGAGTATATGAGATACCTGTTACCCTAAGAGCATATAAGTCTAGAAGCAGTTTTTCAGGGCCTTTGGTAGTGCAGGAGAGAAAATACAACTTTGAATACGCATCAGGATTTGAAGAGGAACATGGTTTCGAAGGCGAACTTATAGCTCCTGAAGAATCAGCTGAACAAAATATGACTGAGGAGGAAGAAACAAAAACATCCGAACAATTAAATGAAACAGAAGGGGAGGCAATAGAGGATGAACAACATAATGTTAGTGAGGCGGATGAAAGCCGTAGCGCATCTACATACATTTTAGCAGTCTTACTAGTCTTAACTGTTGTTTATATAATAAGAGAGGTCCTAAAATGAAGAAAATTATCTTGATGACGGCATTAATAGGCTTAATTTTCTTAGCTTTCGCTTCTCAGGATACAGATGTTAATGTTTCAGTCAGCGAGTCATGTCAGGTTTCGCTTTACGATTTTGAGCAACCGGGCATTGGAACACAAGACCATAAGGTAATAGGTACTAACGGAACAGGTTACTTTTCAGGTACTTTAGCGAATCAAGGGAACAGTGATGCTGATGTTAATTTCAATTTGAGTGTTACAGCTCATGAAAATCGAACTTTAGATATGCCTGAAAATGATACTGAATATGTAATACCTCCAGATGACGACCAGCCTGCGAATTATTCTTTTGATACAGAGCTTGCTACTGAAACAACTGTTGAAACTGATGAAGACGGTAATGAAACCGTTACTGGCCGTTTCGAAAATTTTATGTTAGAGTTTTGGGCCGATTATCCATCTGGTAACTATACAGGTAGAGCAGATATTGACTATAGTTGTGGGAATGAGTCAGGTAATGTCGAAGAGAATAGGACCTTTGAAATAATATTGGTTGACGGGGATGGTGCTATTCCGGATGATGTGGGAGAAGATGATGATGTGGATTTAGATGTAGATGTTGATGCTGAAGAAGAAGAGCTTAATGATACTGCAGAAATAGATACTGATGCAAATGAAAGTGATCTTGAGGATGACGCTGAACTTGATGCTGATGCAGATGAAACTGATGATGATGCAGAACCTCTTCCAGGTGACAGTCCTGATCCGGGGGAGACTGAAGTGCCGGTACCAGATCCATCGCCTAGTCCAACCCCTATGATTAGTGTTAGTATGCAGCCATTGAACACTACTTATGAGGCTCCTAGAGGAAGGTTTACCGAAGTAGGTATGGAAATTGAAAATATTGGTGAAGAAGATATTGATGGGATGAATATTGAGCCTAGATTTGACAGTGATGACTGGGAAGCCCAAGATGCTGATATTGATTCTCTTGAAACAAACGAGTCTGTTGAGAGAGAAGTTTATGTAAACCCTAGTGAGGAGGTTTCGCCGGGGATGTATCAAATACCTGTATATGCGTCAATAGACGGCGAAGATGTTGCTATTGAGCACGTTAATGTGGATGTTACTAGAGATATTTTTGTCGGGGCTCTAAACATACAGGAATCTCCTAGGACATTAGCATTTGAGATGAATCGGTCGCGAAATATACCTATACTTCTCGAAAATATGGGGGAAGAAGACTTAAACAACGTAAGTGTTGAATTGCAGAACTCTGAAGAGTGTGGGGAATATACGTCTGAAACATTAGAAACACTAGGTCCTGAGGAGCAAACTTCTGTTAATATAGATTTTGAGGCTGCTAATGAGATAATGGAGTGTGAATCTACTATAATTGCATCATCCGATGAGGGTGAATTTACTTTCGCAGATTTGGATATAAATGTGAGAGAAGAAGTAGGGGTTGTTCCAGAGGAATTTAGAGTGCCTATAGTTGCATCGCTTTGGACTATACTGCTTGTCATTTATGCTTTGATGACTAAGCGATATGGTATGCATAATATGACTGTTAAGGTTCCTTTGGTGTTGTTAGTTGTTGGAGAGGCATTTATCCTCATTTATCTGTCTTCAGCATACTATAATGCTTTGCCACCAGAATTATTGCCTTTTAATTAGCTTAGGCTTTCTAATACGTCTTCGCACGTGTCAATTGTTGAATCTGCGTCCTTGATTTTAAACTTGCCTGTGTATTGTTCTTGGTGCATTTTCAAGAAAAATTCTGCTAATGACTCTATATTTTCATCTTCTTCTATAGGCATATTTTCCGCTAGCTCTTTGTATGTCATTTCTCTCCTGATACCTAGGTTCTGTTCAAGAAAACCTTTCATAACGTGAGCTGTCTTTACAGCAGCCTCCTCATCGCTGAGATTCCGGTACTGATCCAATACTTCGCTCACCTGATCAGGGTCTATGCCGTTAGATGAGTTTTCGGCAGAATGTCTTTTACTTATCTTGCTCTTTATGCTTTGCTTAAAATCTTCCAACTTTTCCCGAGCGCTCTTTTTATCTTCCTCACTTTCATCATCTTCATCATCTCGTCTAACTGCTCCCATAAGCATCTCAAGATCTTCTTCAGCCTCCTCACGCATCTCTTGATGATCCTCTTTATTATCATCATTCTCAAAACTTTCAGCAATTTTCTCAAGGTCTTCTGTACTTGAGGCCTTCAATGCAGATTTATCAAGCCCTTGATCTACAAGCAAGTCGATTAAATCTTCTCTATGTTTCTTTTCTCCTAGAACATTACGCAAATCCTCTGCTGAAAACTTTTTGAGGTCATTATCAGTAATATCTAAACCTAGCTCATCTGCGATTTTCCGCTTCTCTTTAAGTTCGGCATCTTCAGAGTCCTCTTCATTATCCCCGGTTTCATTTTCTTCAGGCTCACTCTCTTCCTCCGTTTTTTCAGCCTGATCTTCTTTCTTGTCTTCAGACTTAACCTGTTTTTCAACCGATTCTTCGTCTTCTTCAGATTCATCTTCGTTTTTAGCACTATTTTTGGCTTCATCTTCTTGCGTATCTTCAATATTATCGCTTTCGTCTTCTGACTTATTTTTCGTAGAAGTTTTAGGCCGTTCTTGAGCTTCAGAAGATATTTCAATATCGCTTGTATCAGTATCGTCCTCAAGTTCTTCGAGGTCATCTTTTAGGTTATCTATATCCTGTTTAACATTTATTGCATCTTCTGCTACTTTTCTCTTTCTTAACTCGGATTTCAAAAAAGATTTAGCAGTTTTACGGTTCTTAACTTTGCTTTCAGCCTTCAAAATATCATTTAGCTGTTCTACGGTTAGAGTGTTTTCGCCTACAAATTTTTTCAACTCCTTAACGGTACCTCCTACCAAGTCAATTAACGTGTCCTGATCTATCTCAATAGAGCTTTGCTCAAAATGTTCTATATGTTCTACTTCCTCAATAAACTCTATGACTTCTTCAAGCTCGGCTACATCTTCTTTAGCTGTTCCCAGATGTGCTGCAACGTTAACAGCATTGATTTTGCTGTCTACAAAACCTAAGATTTCGCTACGATTCTGTCCTGCAGCTTCAGCTTTCTTTAACTCTTTTAAGCTATCTACGCTTAACTCCATATCTGAAAGCTTATCCTTAAACTCTGAGGTGTTGCTAGTAACAAGCCCAGATACTTTTTCTGCGGAAAGCTTTTCAACATCGTCCATCTCTGAAAATCTATTGGGTTGCCTTAAATAATACTTTAAGGTATGATCTGGAAATCGGTTGTCCTTACTACGGCTTCAAGAATCAGTAAAAATCCTGCCAACAAAATTAAATATCTGGAAATATTGTTTTCAGCCTCTTCTTCAGTTAAATCAACAAAAGCTGTTTCAAGGCCCTCGCGGTCTGATACAAATACTGTTTCTCCACCTGTTTGATTCGCCAAACCTAATAAATCATTCTCATTAAGGTTGGGAAAATCAGCTCTAGTAGCGTTCTCTCCCGAAACAATTCCATATCGATCTTGTTCATCTACTTCTCCATCCCCTATGCCAATTGAGTGAACTGTTACATTCTGGCGTGCCGCATAATCGGCAGACTCATTTATGCTTTGACCAATGTTTTGCCGTCCATCTGTCACTAATACTAATTCACGAGAACGATCTGAACCAAGCAACATTGATACGCCTGAGGCTACTGCGTCACCAGTAGCTGCTCCAGCTTCATCGCCCATTTCAATCTCTTCTATTCTCGATTGAATAACAGATAAATCTTCTGTAATCTCTTGTTCTTCATTCACGTCTCCCGCAAAAGATATTAGTCCTACAGAACTACTATTTCCAAGTCCGGACACAAATTCTTGGCTTGTATCTTTTGCAGCATCGAAACGTGTTGGTTCAACATCTGAAGTAAACATTGAACCTGATGCATCAAGGACTAAGACATAGTCTGCATCTGCTCCGGTAACTTGCTGGACTAAGACTGGATTGGAAAGTCCTATTAACAGGGCAGAAATTGCTAATATGCGTAAAATAATTATGATATTGTCAGATTTTATCAGGCTTCCTTCAGCTACCTTTTTCATAGTTTCATAGTTTCCGAACCTCATTACTCTCTTCTTCTTTTTCTTTTTTGCATAGAGAAATATTAGTATGATTAGTCCATTTAACAGAAGCAGCAAATTTGCGTACTGGTCTGTAAATATTAGTCTCACCAGTTAGCACCTTCTTCGTCAAAGTATTCTGCGAATTTTCCTGCGAATTCATCTCTTGTATCTACTTTAATGATAGAGGCTCCAGCACCTTCTACTTTGTCCATTATCTTGCCTTCTTCTTCTAAGGCTTTTTGATTGAATTCTTCTTTTATTTTTGAAGTATTAACTACTATTTGTTCTCCTGTAGAGATGTCTTCAAATCTGTAATTACCTGCTTCAGGTAGTTTATAATCTCTGAGATCTCTGACCATAACGTTCATCACGTGTCTGAATTTTTTGGAGGATACAAGCATTTTTGATTTCCAATCTCCTTTTACACTGATGTAGTCTGAAATAATGAATACTGCGGTATTAGCCTTGATCTGTCCTATTATGTTGTTTAGAGCGGTTTCTAGGTTAAAGTCTCCGCCATAATTCTCAAAGCGTGTCACTTCATTCAAAATTTTCTGGTACTGTACTTGTCCTCCTTCTGGAGTCATTGTAAGTTCGTTGTCAGCATAGATACCGAATCCTACGCTGATGCCTGCGTCTACTGAAGCATATGCTATTGCTGATGCTATGACTGCTGCGTACTCTGACTTTAGTTTATCAGAGGTTCCGAACATCATTGTATCTGATGCATCTAATACAATAAACACGTCCATATCTTTTTCCTCTTCGTACTCTTTAACGTAAAGCTCTTCTGTAGCTGCAGAGTTCTTCCAATCTATGCGGGATGCATCATCGCTAGGAAGATATTCTCTTAAGTCAGAGAACTCTATACCAGATGCCTGAAACTGTTCCTTGTACTTTAATGCAAAACGGAAGGTATCTGAAACTCGCTTAACCTCTGCATCGACTTTCTTAGTCAAGTCATCTGAGCCAAAGAAATCTTCTTCCCGCATACAGAGAAAAATAGGTTAGGCCTGAATAAAAAAAGAATCATCTATTCGCGTAAAGAAAGATGGGATTCGTTATCTAATACAGAATAATAAATTTCTCTTACACCTTTAACTACGTCTTCTCCGTCGCCAGTTAATATGTAGAGGTCATCAGAATCAGCATAAGTCGTTGATTGGGTTATAAGACCTTCATTAGTTAACAATTCTAATTTTCGGCCTACTGTCCGTGGAGATATATCAATATCCGCATCCTTTAGTTCTCTTTCGATATAGGATTCAGAATATGGCTGTGCTCCGAGGGAGCCAAGCAAATAACAAGTATTGTCGTTTCTGATTATTGTATCAAAAGACTGATATTTGGATTCTAGATTGTCGTATGTTTCTAGCACTTCTTCAGCTAGTTTTGTAGTTGAGTAGAATGTTTTGATGCGTTGTCCAGAATTTTCCTTGTGGATGTTGCTGAAGTTACTTTGCTGCTCTACAAAGTCTATATTTTCTAGGTCTTTGATTCTGCGGTATAATGTGGACTCGTGGCAGTCGAAGAAGGTACTTAGGTTTCTTCTCGACGTCGGTTCCTCCGATAATAAATCTATAATTTCAGAAGTAAAATTATTAGAGAGCGCTGTCCTCACTTTAGAAAAGTTATTATCTGATATTATATATTCCCAGCTTTTATCCAAAGGCATACGCAATCAATACATTTTATTAAATCTAATATATCTGTTAAAAACTTAATTATGCGCTTGCAAATATAAAATTAAATCTTATTATCTAGAAGTAACACTTAACCCAAATTTTCCAAACCTCATACAAACAAAACCTCCCCCCACGAACAATGAACAACACAGACATAGACCTCAACTCCAAAACATTCAACCGCTTCATAAAATATGGGCAAATGCTCACAACAGACTTCCAGCACTTCACAAGAAACCCTGAAGCCTACAATGAAATAGTCAAATCCAGATTCATTAACTTCAGCGATGAAGGATCATACATACAACAAACATTCCAAGAACTCGGTAGAGAAAACGTGCTAGGACATCTTGAAGAAAACTGCGAAAATGGAGAATACATAAGAGAAGAATTTGAATACGCAGAAGGCTACATAAACGCATTGACCCAGAACATAGACGAAATTCTAGAATCCCAAAACATTCCAGAACACACAAGAAAACCTCTTTATGACGGCATAGAAATAATGATAGACTACTATGATCCAAGAAAAGAATTCTAATTAAAAACACTATTTTATCCGCTTTTTACTCTATCTTACAGGTACGCGGTTCACAATATTTTCAATAATATCGGACACCTCAAGACCTTGCGCTTCACCCTCATAATTCAAAATAATTCTGTGAATAAATACCTCCTCTAAAACAGCTCTAATATCATCTGGAGTAACATAATGCCGCTTATTATACAACGCATGAGCACGACCGGCCAAAGCTAAGTTAATACTTGCTCGTGGAGTACAACCCCAAGCAATATAGTCAGCATATTCCAGACCGTAATCTTGAGGCTCTCTTGATGCAGAAACTAAATCAACAATATACTTCTTAATCTCAGGCCTAACAGTCACCTGCTTCGCAAACTCTTGCAAATCAGCAACATCCTGCCGAGTAACCACAGGATTAACATCAAAATCCTCATCATCCATAATATTTGCGTTCATATCAATAATTTTCGCTTCATTATGCTTCTTAGGATAATCTAAGTAAATTTTAAACAGAAACCTATCAATCTGGGCTTCAGGTAATGGATACGTACCTCCTTGCTCAACAGGATTCTGCGTAGCCATAGTAAAGAACGGCTCAGGCAAATGAAAAGTCTCATCGCCAATAGATACTTTATGCTCCTGCATCGCCTCAAGCATCGCAGACTGAACCTTTGGAGGCGCACGATTAATTTCGTCAGCTAAAATAAAGTTTGCAAAAATAGGTCCTTTCTCAACATAGAAACCCTTATCCTCATTGTATGCTTCAACACCAACAATATCAGAAGGTAACTTATCAGGCGTAAACTGGATACGATTAAAATCAGTTCCCTCAACAACTCTTCCAAGCTGCTCAACAAGAAGAGACTTTCCAAGCCCTGGTACACCTTCCAAAAGAATATTTCCTCCTGCGCACACAGTCAACATAATCTTATTAATAACATCTTCCTGTCCAATATACCCTTTCTGAATCTCATTCTCCATAGTACGCATAACTTCGCCAAAATGATCTGCCTTATCATCCATCTCCTGCTCAGACAAATTCGCATACTTACTAACCATAAAACAGAATACGCAGACCTTGAATAAAAAGCATATGAATGTATTAACCATACGATGTTGGCTGAAATCAAACACTCTTCTAGATTATCAGATTATTTACTCTAAAAAATAAAAGAAAAAGAAAAAATGAAGGTATAAAGACAATTTCTTATTCAGTGTTAGCTGCTTCGATCGTCATAGTTCCTTGATCGATTTCACCTTCTGCAACACCGAAAGGAATCTCTATACCAACATCAAGCGGGAAACTTGCTCCAGGTTGTAAGGCAGCAGAGTCACTGTCGAGAATGTACCTTGAAGGTCCATTGTCTTGAGTGTTCTCATCCTGATCTCCTACATCCGTGACTGGGCTTGTAACTTCAACGTTGAATCTTGTTCTGATGGTATGTCCATCGTTCCTGTTATCTTCGTCACAGTAAGTATGTACTGTGTATTCTTCATCTCCAACTTCAACAGTGGTGTCAACTACTCCGAAAGCTCCTCCATCAGCGATGTCATATGCTTCAACGTCCTCTGCACTATCATCTGTGAAGTCAAATGTTCCTAGTTCTGTCGAAGTGTGTCCGTCAGTACCTACCCATAGCTCAGAGTCAGATCCGGAGCAAGTATTACTTCCGCTGTCTTCGTGGTAGAGCACATAGAAGTATTCTACGTCTCCAGCTCTAAATCTTCCTACATCAGCAGCTCCATCGCTGCCCAACTCAGTCACATCACTTTCGTCGACTACTCCCTCACTATCTTCAAGTGTTTGAATGTATGAAGGAACATCTTCCTCTCTGTATTCAACTCTATTCAGATAATGTGGCGAGATGTCATTTGATGAATCAGATACATCTAAATCGCTTGCGAACGATACGTTTGCTGCGCTGTCTGTCCACATCTTAATGAAGTTTCCTGTGTTGTACACGTCAGAATCTCCAGATCCGAATGGATTCTCGTCAGGCATCGTTGCTCTTGCGGAAATTTGATTAATTTCTTCTGAACCAATGTTTGCAAGTTCAATTGCTTCGAACCCGCTAGCATCAGTAGTGTTGAACTCTCCTGGATCACCTGAGTAAACTAGTTCATCAGGTTTAACATCCAGTTCTGTTACCTCTCCTACTGAAACATTAACGTCCGAATCTTCAGCTTCATCTGCTGTTGTCATTGCTGACATTCCTAATGTGATTCCAATTGTTAGGATTGCGATTGTAATTGCTTTTCTAATTTTTATTTCACCTCCGTGTAATTTCTAAAGGATTTTTGGTTAGAAAACGTGGGTTTCTGATCTATATTCCTAAAAAAGGAGTTACGGCTCTCAGAGGCAGTAATAATTGGGTCTAATTTGGGTGTAATTTTCTGTATCATATACTGTTTACCTTTTTTCTTGTCAACCTCTAATTTGCCCCCTTACATCCTTGAATTTTGTAAGCCGGTATAAAAAGGTTCTACATATTCGCAAAGGTATTGGAGATAGGCTAGACTCCTATAAGAGGATTCTAAGCCCTTTCAGTTGCTCTATAGGAGGATAGGGTTTAAAATTGTGGATAGCTATATGGTTCTTTACATGCGCCATAAAATAATATTGCTATCGATTATATGTCTTTTTTTCACTACTATAGGGGCTTCTGCTTCAGTTGGAGCAGTCCCCGGATTTTATGATTTTGGAGAAGTTGAACCGGGTCAAAGTTATGAAGCTAATATGTATGTGACAACTAACTTCGATCAAAACTTTACAGTTAATCCTGAGGTCAGACAAGGTAGAAATTCAATTATGTTCCGAGATAGTAGGGAAGAAAGAATGGATACTTCAGAATTTGATATTAGCGATTACGCCTCAGCTTCCACGGCACTAGTTGATCCAACCACAAGACAAAGAGTAGAGCTAGATGATGGGAGTAGCGCTAATGCTTATGGCAGTTTTACAGTAGAATTAGACATTCCTAGTGATGCGGAGCCAGGATATCACTATGGTTCGCTGCGTCTAAACCCTGATATTGATACAGATGGTTCTGGAGCAGGCACTGTAAACTGGGGTGAAACTCGTGTCGATATGCGTTTTAGAGTTCCTGGTGAGGCAGAAAGAGATATTCACGTTCAAGATGTTAGAGCATTCAGGTTAGGAGAAGATCAAGCAGCTGTAGAGCTATTATTGACCAATGAAGGCACTGTGACGGCATCTACTTCAAGCGCTGATTTCTTAGTATTAGACTCTTCTCAGAGTGAAAAAGCTAATTTATCTATTAGCGGGTCTAAGCTGGAGCCGGGTGAGTCCCAATGGGTCGAGGCTTCCTGGAACGCTGATCAAGAAATTGAACAAGGAAGCTATCAAATTGATGGGGAAATAGATTATTTAACAGGCAACAGTTATGCATCCGGTAGCTTCTCTCTCCCAGATTTTGATGTTGTAGAAGTTAGGCCTGATGACAGTCCCGGAGCAGAAGAAGACGAACAAGAAAGCTTGCCGCTTTGGATGGTGTTTATGATTCTAGTTATTATGGGCGTATTAATGTATAGCTTCAACATTGATCCATTTTGGATTCTGCTTATAGTAGGCATCCTAGGGATCTCTGCATTTATATTACTATCAGGAGTTTCAAATTACTTACTAGTACTATTATTAATGCTGGTTGGCATAATACTGTATGGAGGTATGTAAATGGACCTAAGAGATCGCGACTTACGACCGATGTTAGATAGAGAAACCGCATTGACTGCGGTTTTTGCAGCAGGGTTTTTGGTAATACTTACGGTTATTGGGTTTAGTGCGGCTGCAGAAATCTCGTCACAGCAAAATAGTTTTGATACAGGGGTTCAAGTGAACGAATCTGATGGTAACCTTTCCGCCGGTTTAGACACAGGAGATGACCTCCGTTTTGGCGAAATGGTTAATGGAACAAATATGACTAAAACTGTAGAACTTAGTTCTCCTGAACTGGCGTATTTGGAAATAAGTAGTGAAGGAAATATTTCTGATGGGCTTGTTTATTATGATGAACTATTATTTGTGAATGATACTGAGGTGCCGGTAATGTATGTAGGAAGATATCCGGGCTATTATGAGGGAGAAGTATTTTTTGATATTAAAACCGCGCACAACAGTTGGGGAGAAAGATGGTTAGAGTTACTTTACCGCTTACCTTTCTAGTGTTTTTGCTTCCATTATCTTCGGCATTGTTCTTTGATGTCAGTGTTTCGGAAGAAACGAATGTTAGTGTTAAAGATTTTGATTATTCGGATGAAGTCGATAAAGTCCAAGAAATTGGGGCTGTAGTTGAGAATACAGGAAGTATAGGTTGTACTTATAGGTTTAAAGGTGTTTTCGATCATAACGGTACGGAGTATACTCGTTATTCATCAGCAAACTCGCTTTGGCAGGGATCTAATACAGATGTTGAACTTGCTTATTTGCCTCTTAATTATACAGGCGTAGTTGACGCAGAAGTATTCATAGAGTATTGTGGTCAAGAGGAGTTAGTTGAAGAGTTTGAATTTAATGTTACAGAAAGAACTTTGCCTGAGTCTGAATTAGAATCGCGGACTGTGGAATCAGATGAAACAAGTGCAAGAATAGAGATTGATTCTGAAGGCGTTCTTGTGCCTGAAGAAGAACCAGTATTTTGGAGAACTTCTTCGGCAGAAATTATAGATGGTGAGGCGTCACTTGAGTATGATGCACCTATTTTTGATCATAGAGAGGAGCTTAGATATTCAGTGGTTGATAACGGCACAGTTGTAGGTAGTACTAATGTTCAGCTTGAACCTCAGCCTACTTTAATGGAGGAGCTTCAGAAGCACCGTAATGAAATGGTTATCGGGGTTTTGAGCCTGTCTATACTATTGAATATTCTGCTGGTTCTGAGAGGAAGAGGTCTTGAAAAGAAGTTACCTGATTTTAATTTACCGGATTTCAGGAAATGAAGAGGCCAATTAGAGGCTTAAATCTTTAAAGCAAAAGAATGCACTATATTACTATAGATGGTGCCAAAGAAAACTACTCTGCTTTTAGCAGCTGTATTGATGGTCACAGGCTTTGCAACCGCTAACTCTATTGAAGGTCTTGAAGATGATGTATGGTTAAATGATGGTGCAGATCAAGAAATAGAGTTTGAAGTAGATTTTAACGATGAGTGTGAAGAAACAGGGGTAGTTTATATTGGAGAAGAGGAGTTAGAAGGCGATTCTGTTGATGATCAGGAGGGAGTCTATAATTATAGTTTCTCTGGTTTTGAAAATTCCGGGAGTTATGAAATAAAAGCAAGTTGTGAGGAGAATGAAGATGGATTTGAAGATGACGCGATTATTGAGGCGGGTTATCTTGAAATTGGGTTAGATGAACATTCAGATACATTATATGAAGGAGATTATCTTGAAGGCGAGTTTGAGGTTGAGTTATCTAATGATGAAATGAATAAACCCGGGTTAGATTACCTTTATTATTTCAATGATGAGTCTGCAGAAGATTTGGATCAAACAGATGGTGTCTTTGAGTTAAAAGCTTCTAGCAAAGACTACGAAGAGTTAACTGTGAAGGCTAAAGCTGACGAAGAATTTACTGTGGAGGATACTCAAGAAATTACTGTTGAGCCTATATGGAGTGTTCAAGATGTAGGTATTAGCGCAGATTCGACCATTACTGATAAAACGGTTAAATATCGTCATCTTGAGGATTTGACAGTTGATTTCGAGATAACCAAAGAAGGTGAAGGGGAAAGCGGTATCGCAGAATCCAGCTTTATATTTGAACAAGATGATCTTGATACAACTCGATGGTTTGAAAAAACAGAAGATAGTGGTGGAAGTTATACATTAGAAATGGATAGTACTCCTGTTCTAAACTTGGATCCTGATGAGTCTACAGATGCGACTATAGCAGTAGATGTAGGAGAACAAGAGATTGAGATTGTTGACGAACTGAAAATAGAGCGAGACGTAGAATTTTCAGGAAGCGTTTTGAATGTTAGAAATAACAATGTTGATGCTGAGTTTGAAGTAGAGGATGGAAATAGGATAAGGAGGTTCTCTACAGATGATGGTTTTTTTGAACAGTATATAGAATCTGGAGAAGTTGACAGCATGAAGATAGATTTTCCAGAAGCTAGTTTAAGACTTGCAAATATGCAGGTGGATAAGGATGATGCAGGAGATATTAGCTATGAGTACTATGATGATGTTGAGGAAACAAGTATTGATTTGGATGATGAGTTTATCGACTTTAGGCCTGTGAATCTTGCAGCTTTTATTTCGAACTATCATTTTGAACAGGGTAGAGATACTTGGGTAGAGATGGAGTTTGATACTAGCGACATTAGGCCTCAAGATATTGTTGTCTATGAATGTAATGAATGGACGTTTAGAGCTGAAAAATGTTCTGGCGAATGGGTAGAGCTAGATGATAATGATGTTGGATTAACTTCGGGAGCTACATGGACTGCAGACTTCCCTATTAATCCTTTGGAAAGTGATAGATTTAGCCATGAAGAAGGAGTTCTTTCTAATGCTTACTTAGTAGGTGTGCCTGAAGGAATTGATGCAGGTTTGACGCTTGAGGACAATCTAGATATAAGTAGTAGCAGCTTTGAGGCGGGCGAAGATCTAACTGTATCTGGCACAGTTATAGATGACTCTCGTGGCGAACCGATTAATGGTGCTGAGACTGTTTTAGAGCTTGTGGGAGAAGATAATGAGTATAGCTTTGAGTCATCTACTGATTCAGAAGGGGAATTCACATTCGATGAAAATATTGATGCTGCTGACAATTATGATGTTCGTTTAACTGCTGAAAGAGAACCCTACGAAAGTTTTGAAGAAGAGCAGGATTCTGCAATTGAAGTTTTCTATGATGTTGGCTTATCAGTGCAGTCTGGAGATGATACTGAGTTGACTATGGGTGAAGATTCAGTTATTGACTATAGTATTGAAAACACTGGTCAGAAGCAGATTGAAAATTTAGAGATTGATGTATCGGGTTTAGATAGTGATGAGTATAGTATTGAATCAGAACCTAATAGTCTTGATTCTGGTGAGTCTGCTGATATAGTGTTAACTTACAGTGTTCCAGATGATCTTGAATCGCCTCCTTCAATAGAGGTAACGGTTACGGGTGAGGCGGATGGCGAATCGGTAGAAAACTCTGCTACTGTTCATACTCAAGTCGATAGAGTTGTGGAAGAGACTGATGAGTCTGAAGAGGAAGATAGTGATACTGAAACTGAGTCATCTTCTTCTTTAAATGTTCCTGATACAGATGAGCTTCAGACTGCTACGGGGGATTTTATTGAAAGCCAGAGTGATATGAATTTAGCTTTAGGGCTGATGCTGGTATTTGCAATGATACTTGCAGTGGCTGTTAAGCAAAAGAAGAACGCTACAGATTTGGATAGGACAAGAGGTAGGGGCAGAATCGGGGAGAATAGTAGAGTTCAGAGGCCGTCTGTTGCACCTCAGAAAGTAGAGTCTGAGAACATTGATCAAGACCGGTTAGATGAGTCTGAAAGCAAAGAGAGTGATGAGAAAAAAGTTAGCTCGGCGGAAGATAAAAGCAATGGTGATGCTTCTGATGAAAATGTTTGCGATATTTGCGGAGAGGAGTTTGATACTGATTCAGGTTTAGAACTGCATAAACAAGCATTGCATGATTAGATTTGTTTAAAAAACGCGGTTTTTTATCGAGAAATGTTTTTCTTTATCTTTCTAAGGCTTCTTTTAAACTTGGAGAATTTTGGGGCTTCGTATTGTTCTCCGTCTATGCTGTGGGCTAGTCTGTCTATTTCTAAGGCTGCTTCGGACAGAGGACTATATAGCAGTAGAGGTGTGTTTTCAAAAAGAGACTCCTTCATTTCTGTATCGTAAGGCACCTTTCCTAAGATGTGTGATTCAGTCATCATTTCTACTTCTCTTTCGACTAGTTCTTTTTCAGGATTGTTTTCTACTTTATTTAGGATTGTTCCTAGAATGGGTTTGTGCAGTTCTTTGCATTTTTCAATTATTTGTGCTGCATTTATTCCTGCAGTTTGCGTGGGCATAGTTACAATTAAGAGTTCGTCGCATGCGTCTATTATAGATTCTACTGTGCGGTCAAGTCCTGGCGGGCAATCAACAAGTACATAGTCAGATTGTTGTGATGCTTTATCTAGTACCTCTCGAAGTCTCTCTGTATTGGGTTCTACTTGGTTGATTTCGTTGCTTGAGGTTATTGCTTTGACTCCTGTTGGATGTCTAAAGATTGCATTTTCTACTGTTGCCTCATTGTGGAGGACTTTTTGAATTTTAACGGGGTGGTCGTATCTGCCAAGGTAAACTCCTAGGTTGGATGCGGAGAAATCTGCGTCTACTAGTGTGACTTCGTTTCCTAGTTGTTTTAGTCCTATTCCCATATTGACTGTTAGCGTTGTTTTTCCTACTCCGCCTTTTCCGGAAATAAGGCCTATTATCCGTCCTTTAGTCATTACATGATATTTAAGTCGATCCTTCTTAATAAATCCAAGCAGTGAAATTAGTTGTTACTTCCCAGAGTTTAAATTAGTTTGTCTCTAATTAGTAACTATGTCAAAGTTCTGGGCTATGTCCGGATTGCTAATAGTAATAGGTCTAATTGCGGTTATAGGTGCAAGTACAGCCCAAGAAATATTCTTCACAGATTTAGAAACAGAATGTAGATTTGATAGAAATGACAGCACGCATCTTTCTGTGACAAATAATAATGAACTATACTTTAAGGGATATTTCCCTGTACAGTCAACTTCAGCAGATATTCTCTATGATTACAATAGGAGAGGAGACAGAATAATGCTGGATGTCTATGCTGAAAATGATAGTGAGCCTGAAACATTCCAAGATACCTGCTATGCCTCAGGAGTTTATGAAGCAACTTCTGCAGCATATGAGGGCGAATACACCGTAATTATTAAACATAACGGAGAAGAAGCTGAAAGAAAGGTAATCAACTTCGAATAGAATTATACTAACACTACTCTCGTTGAATAGCTTCTTGCTTTATCTCTCACTCTTTTAACTTATATTTGATTTCTCCTTGTTCTTTATCCACTTCTATTTTTTCCTCACGGGCGAGCCAACCTAAGGCCTGCTCACGCATCGAATCATTTAGCCTAGACGTGTAAGTTTTCAACTTAATGGCTGTAGCATCACCGTGCCTATTTAATGCGTCATAGACTTGTCCTGCAGCTTCGCCTATTTTTTCACGATTCAAAGTCTCAGGAGTTTTTGATACATAATCTGTGTTATCTTCTGCTTGGGCTACCTTAAGAATAGTTTCCAATGCTACATCCGGAGAGACGCTGATAGCATCAATACC
>LFFM01000971.1_pt1 | contig 20410 bp, 22 predicted proteins | sample 643131 | NCBI WGS metagenome assembly LFFM01 (sample SAMN03777445, study PRJNA286221) | soda lake metagenome | biome: soda lake; feature: Kulunda steppe; material: water; isolation source: sample Tc-Br brine of Tanatar trona crystallizer | place: Russia: Kulunda steppe | collected 2011-07
ACGTCCACGGTCGGGATCGGAACCCGCGATCCGTAGTGTCGACTTTTATTAGCATCCGTCGAGACGTATCGGCCGTACCATGGAACTCACTTGGCACGGCCACTCGACGTGGCACGTCGTCGTCGAGGATACCGAACTGCTGATCGACCCGTACTTCGACAACCCGAAAACCGACGTCGACCCCGAGGAGATCGACCCTGATTACCTCCTCTTGACGCACGGCCATGCCGACCACATCGCCGACGCCGACCGCTACGAGGGCGCGACCGTCGTCGCGACGCCGGAGCTAACGAGCTACGTCCAGGACAATTTCGGTCACGACTCAGCCGTTGGCGGTATGGGAATGAACATCGGTGGCACCGTCGAGTGTGGCGACGCGTGGGTGACGATGGTCCGTGCGGATCACTCGAACGGAATCGAGACCGGCTACGGCACCTCCGCCGGGATGCCCGCCGGCTTCGTCGTCGGCGATAAAAAACCGACACAGGAGTCTGATCCCGACTGTACGACGTTCTACCACGCGGGAGACACCAGCCTAATGTCGGAGATGGTCGACGTGATCGCGCCGTACCTCGAACCGGACGCCGCCGCGCTCCCCGCCGGCGACCACTTCACAATGGGGCCAGCAGGCGCGGGCATCGCCGCCGACTGGGTCGGTGCCGACGTCGTGTTCCCGATGCATTACGACACGTTCCCACCGATCGAGATCGAGACCCAAGAGTTCATCAACGAGGTGAAAGCCGCCGGCGCAAACGCTGAACCCGTCGTTCTGGACGGCGACGAGACGTACGTCCTCGACGGATAGAACTCGGTTACGGCTTCGAGAGGGGGGCGAAGGGGTGTTCGACCCATCCCACTCGGTTTGGAGCCGTGGATACGTCAGGTATAGCAAGCTTTAGGCCGCCGGGAACCGTCCTCGTATACGTCATGTCCGATATCGAAACCACCACCGTTTCAGAGGACGGCTACGCGTGTACCAGTCAGGTCGGCGACTTCGACCTCCAGATCGACGCGACCGACGAGACGGGGCCGAACCCGAACGCGGCGCTCGTCGCGACGTATGCCTCCTGTTTCATTCCCGCGTTCCGCGTCGGCGGGAGCCAGCGCGGCGAAGAGGACCTCGGTAAGCTCCAGATCGACGCGACCGCCGAACTCGACGACGAGGACGACCTCTCCGCTATCGCTTTTGACCTCCACGTTGAGGCCGAACTCGACGACGAACAGGTCAACGAGATCGTCGAGCGCGCGGAGGGTATCTGTCACGTCCACGCGGCGCTGAAAGACGAGCTTCAGGCCGACGTGAGCGTCTACCCCGGCGCGTTCTAAGCACTAACCGCCGGCTACGCTGCTCGATCGTTTATAAACGACGACGCGACCGGTCCATTACACACTCTTTTCGTTGATCACTGTATCGTCTCCGTGTCCGACCTTCGGACCAGTGAGAAGCGGCTCTCACACTCGTTTGACGCCGTCGAACTCGAATTTTGCGCCACCTTCCTCGCTCTCGCGTACCGACACCTCCCAGTCGTGTGCGTCGGCGATCCCGTCAACGATCGCGAGACCGAAGCCCGTTCCGGAGTCGGCAGTCGTGTATCCGCCCTCGAAGACCTTGTCACGCTGCTCTTCCGGGATTCCGGGACCGTCGTCGGCGACGTAGAATCCCCGATCAGTGTCGCCGACGGTCACTGTTACGGGTGGGTGTCCGTGGTCAACCGCGTTCCGAAAGAGGTTCTCAAACAGCTGTCTGAGTCGTCCCCGGTCCGCTTCGATCGTCGAGTCCGTCCCAACGACGAGTTCGAGCGTCTCAACGTCGATGTTGTCGCGGCACTGCCATGCGAGTTCGTCTACCGCGACGGGCTCTAACTCGCCAACTGCCTGTCCCTGTCTCGCAAGTGTTAGGACATCATTTATCAGTCGCTCCATGTCATCTGCCGCGCGTTCGCACCGATCGAGATACGAGAGGTCACCGGTTTCACGTGCGAGCCGCATAAACCCCGAGAGGACGTTGAGCGGGTTCCGGAGGTCATGAGAGACGATGCTTGCGAACTCGTCGAGCCGCTCATTCTCCCGTTCGATGCGGCGCTGGTACGATCGTCGGTCGGTGATATCGCGGCTGCTTTCGAGGAACCGGTCTTCGCCGTTGACATCGATCCGGCGGACGTGGACTTCGACCGGAAACTCCGATCCGTCTGCCCGTCGATACGTCGTTTCCATGCGAGTCGTTTCGTCGATGCCAAGGTCTGCCCACCGCTCGGCGGCGTCGGACGGCTCGATCCCGGCGTCTATATCGGTGAGTGACATCCCAATCAACTCGTTCTGATCGTAGCCGAGTTCGCGGTACAGCGACCGGTTCGCCTCGACGATCTCGCCGTTTGCGTCGTGGATAGTCATCATATCGGGGGATCGCTCGAACAGAGCCTCTAGCCGTGCTGACGTGCGTTCGAGCGCCGTCTGGCGACGCTGCGCCTCCGTCACGTCTCGCGAAATCCCAAGAACGGCGTCGAAGGACCCGTCAACCGTGATCGGACTCAACCGATAGTCGATGATTGCCTCCCGGTCGGGAAGCGCAATCTCGGTCGTGTCTGCGAGGACATCTCGGTCACCCGCAACGAGTTCCGCGAACGGGTCCCCGTCGTTGGACTCGCGGATATGATTCACCAACCGACTCTCCGAACCGAGCAGCGCCTCTCGTTCGACGCCGTACGCCTCCGCGAGATAGTCGTTTACAAAGACGAACCGTCCCTCCTCGTCGTACAGGCAGACCGACTCCGGCATCGCTTCCACCATGCGACGATAGCGTTCGAGGTCGCGTCGGCGCTCCTTCCGCTCGGTCACGTCTATGTGGATCCCCACCGCCCGCAACGGCTCTCCGTCCGAGCCCCGCTCAACGACACGACCGCGGTCACGTATCCATCGCCAGTCTCCCGATTTCGCCTGCATCCGGTGATCACACTCATAAAAGTCGGTCTCGCCGGCGAGATGTGGCTCCAGAACGGCCCACACGTCGTCCACGTCGTCGGGATGGACCCGCTCCTCCCACGCCGAGAGGTGGTTGTCGATCTCCGCAAGGTCATAGTCGAGCATCGTGGCCCATCCCTCATCGAAGGTCACCCTGTCAGTCCGGAGATCCCAGTCCCACACCCCGACATCCGCCCCCTCGATGGCGAGCGAGAGGCGCTCCGAGACCGTTTTGAGTTCGCGTTCACGTCGTTTCCTGTCGGTGATATCCCTGAAATAGACGGACAGACCGGTGTCGGAGGGGTACGCGTGGACCTCAAAGTCCGTCTCTAACGGGTCGTATCGGAGTTCGAACTCCTGCGGGTTGCCGGTCTCCATCGCCTCTCGGTAGGCGGTTTCGAGTTTCGTCCCGACCGTCTCGGGAAACGCATCCCAGACAACTTCACCGAGGATCGCCTCTCGGCTCCGGTCGAGCAGCTCCTCGGCTTGTGAGTTTGCGTAGGTGAACCGCCACTCGGCGTCGAGCGCGTAGAACGCGTCCGTCATCCGTCCTAGATGTGCTTCGAGTTGTTTTTCGGCTCGTGCCCGCGAGACGACGGACTCGATCCGGTTTGCTAACACGGAGAACTGGTCGGTTCCGCTCTCCTTTCGAAGGTAGTCGCTCACTCCTGCTGAGATGGCCTCGCTTGCGACCTCTTCTGACCCCCGCCCGGTGAACAGCACGAACGGGACATCACCGTACCGCTCACGGACGGTTTCGAGGAACTCGATCCCGTTCGTTTCCGGCATGTCGTAGTCGCTGACGATACAGTCGATACGTTCCGATCCGAGCACCGTGAACGCCTCGGAGACGCTCGTCACCGCACTGACGTCGAACCGGTCGTTCGAGCGTTCGAGGAATGACGCCGCCAGATCGGCGAAATCCGGCTCGTCGTCCACGTGAAGGACACGAACCGACATGGACGAGTCCGGCGACGCCCGTACCCCGTTCGTGGCGTCGTTCGCGTCAATCATTTACGTTGACACTCCCCTCCGTGGGGTTAATCGTTCCCCTCTCCGGCAGCGTACTCGACGACGACGATCGATGCGGCGTATCCGATCGCGCCGACGATGACCCCTGCTGTGAGCGCAACTATCGGATCCCTCGCGACGACGTACGCGGACAGGAACGCGACCATCCCAACCGCGTTTCCACACAACAGCCGGAGCGTCCGATAGCTCGGCGTTCTCGTCGACATGGACACACTACGAACGCGCCACGTATAAAATCGAACCGGCCACTCCCCGGTAGCGTTGGCGTACATTTACCTCGGATTGGGCGGCCATCGAGCGCATGTCGCCGAACGAGACGTACACGAGACGACGTGCTGTGCGATGGGTTCGAGTCCTCGGAGCCGTCGTTACGGTCGGACTACTTGCGAGCGTCGGCGTGACCATTGGCGCGTACGGGCAACACGTCGCCGGGCAGCTATCGGTGTGGTTCGAGCGTCCTCCGGTCGGCGTTGACTCGGTATCAGTCGCGCCGACGGTACTCCATGACGCGTCGGTACTCGGTGGACTACTCACGGTCGCGGGTGCCGGATGGCTCGCGCTTCTGTTGTTCGTTCGGGTCGTCGTCCGCCTCAGTACATCCGAGTGAGGGGACTCGTCGGCTACAGTACATCCGTGTGAGGGGATTCCTCGGCGTGTCCTCTGACCGACGGAACGGTTTTTGACCCGGCAACACAACCACGATACATGGTACTAAAAGAGTCAGACTCGGAACTCGAACGCGGTGACGCGGCTCCCGACTTCGAACTACCGGGTGTCGACGGCGAAATATGGACGCTCGACTCCTTCGAGACGGAGGCATTGCTCGTCGTGTTCACGTGTAACCACTGCCCGTACGCGAAAGCAAAATTCGACCTCTTAAACGAGATCGCCGCGGACTACGACGACCTCGCTGTCGTCGGGATCAATCCCAACGACGCGGACGAGTACCCCGAGGACTCGCTCGAAGCGATGCGAGAGCGCGTCACGGACGGTACGATCGCTTACGACGCGTACCTCCGTGACGAGGGTGGCGAGGTCGCGGCCGCGTACGGCGCGGTCTGTACCCCTGACCCGTTCCTGTTTGGTCGCGAGGACGGCGAGTGGCGGCTCCGATACCACGGCCGACTGGACGACGCCTTGAATCCCGACGATGAACCGACGGAGTTCTACGTTCGCGACGCCGTCGAGTCGGTGCTCACCGGCGACGATGTTGACGTGCCTGATCGGCCGTCCCGGGGGTGTTCGATCAAGTGGCCCGAAAAGTGAGGTGTCCGCAGCGACACGTTTGGCGGGGGCGGTCGGAAGACGGGTTCAAATGGATGCCACCCGAACACCAAACATGGGAATGAAAGAGACGGGCGAGGCGGCGCTTCACGAGATCGACCGGTTCGATCGCGGGGTCGGGTGGATAGCGTACCCCGAAGAGACGATGGAGCGAGCCAGCCACGCGATTGCGGTTCCAAACGACGAGACCGAGACGGACGACGTATGGGTGATTGACCCTGTCGACGCGCCGGGGCTCGACGACCTGCTCGCGGAGTTCGGGAGCGTTGCTGGCGTTGTCGTTGGGCTCGACCGACACAAACGGGATGCTGCGACGGTTGCGACCCGCCACGACGTTCCGGTGTACATCCCCGAGTGGATGACCGGCGTCGCCACCGAGATAGACGCGCCGGTGCGCTGGTTCAGTGGTCGCTTGGCCGACACCGGGTTCGAGACAATCCGTATCCGGAACTCGTCGGTCCCACCGTGGCAAGAGGTCGGACTGTTCGACGGTGAGACGCTCGTCGTCCCGGAATCACTCGGATCCGCGTCGTACTTTCGGGGCGACGGCGAACGGATCGGGGTCCATCCGATGCTCCGGCTGACACCACCTCGAAAGGCACTCTCCGGACTCAACCCCGACCGCGTCCTCGTCGGCCACGGAGTCGGTGTCCTCGACGACGCGCCGGCGGCGATAGAGCGTGCCCTCGAGACATCGCGACGCAACGCCCCGGGACTCTACGCGAAGACGCTCCGATCGGCGATCGGGATCTGACCGCGTCAACGTCGCTGACTCGGGACCGATGAGGTTCAGCGTCGCCGTCGAATCGGCCGGATAGCTATCACTCAACCCGCGGCTTTGGTAGCAGCGACTCGCGGTCGCGCTCGTCGAGCCACTCGATGAGTCGGACCAGTTGTTCGGTCGCGGCATCGAACAGTTGTGCTCCCTTTTCAGCGGTCACGTCGGTTGGGTCGCCAAACGCTCCGTTCTCCGAGTTGTCGATCGCGTCGTAAAAGGTCCGCGCACCGTGAACGACCGCGTCGGAGTCTTCGAGATCAACGAGTCCTCCGTCACGAGCGTTCTCGAACTCCGTCGTGTCGACCAGATCGGGTGCGATATGCGTGATCATCGCGGTTTCTTTTGGCCCGGCGTGAGGGCCGTTGTGTTCGAAGAGGTCGTCAACGAGTTCGGGGATCGATTCGTCCCACATCCACTCGATAGCGTAGGCGCTCCCGTCCTCGTGAAGTCGTCGTCCGACTTCCCGGAGGTGCGAGACGTTGCCGCCGTGGGCGTTGACGTAGACGACGCGGTCGATCCCGTGATACGTGAGATTCCGCGTCAGACTCTCCACGTAGTCACGAAACGCCGGCGGGTCAACCCACAGTGTTCCCGGGAACTGCCGGTGGTGTGGACTGACGCCGATGTCGACTGTCGGCGTTCGAGGGACCCCCGTCTCCTCGGCCGCCGCGCTCGCGAGCGCCTCGGCGATTAGGTGATCGGTCGCGAGTGGAAGATGCGGGCCGTGCTGCTCCGTCGACCCGAGCGGGACGATGGCGGTCGACTCCCCGGCGAGGTGATCACGAAGATCCGGCCACGTGTGGTCCGCGAGGTACATGGAGGGTAGTCGTCCGGGAGGCGTATCAAACCACCCGTCTGCGACGGCATAGGTCGATTCATCCGGGAGGGTGTGGGTCGATTCATTCGGGAGGGTGTGGGGCGGTTCGTCCCCAACGACCTCCTATCGACGGCGCGTGTCGTCACCCTTTTTGTGTCGTGCGGCCGAGATCCTAGGTATGTTCGGAGGAGGCGGTATGAACCCGCGGAAGATGAAACAGATGATGAAACAGATGGGGATCGACGTCGAGGAGATCGACGCCGAGCGGGTCGTGGTCGAGACGAGCGACGGCGACCTCATCTTCGACGGGCCGCAAGTGACCAAGATGGACGCACAGGGACAACAGACCTACCAGATCGTCGGCGAACCAGAGGAGGTCGCCGACGCCGGCGTCGGCGGTGCTGCCGGCGCGGTCGAGGCTGGCGACGACGCCGCGGACACCGACGACGGGATCCCCGAGGAGGACGTTGCGCTCGTTGCCGAGCGGGCTGACGTACCGAAGTCGACCGCCCGCGAGACGCTCGAATCCCACGACGGTGACCTCGCCGCCGCGATCGCCGAGCTGGAGTGACCGACACCGCGTACCTGCTGGTTCACGAGGACCGCGAGTACCTGCTTGAACCCGGGACGGAGTTCGGTACTGACCTCGGCGTACTAGAGATTCCCAACGACGTTGCCGCCGGCGACACCGTCGAGACGCATCTCGGAACCGTCTTCGAGGTACGTGAGCTCCGTGGTCCGGACCTCTTCGACCATCTCGAACGGACTGGCGCGCCGATGATGCCGAGAGATATCGGGCTGGTGATGGGTTTGACCGGCGTTAGCGCCGGGGATCGCGTCCTCGATGCGGGGACCGGAACCGGGATCCTCTCTGCGTATCTCGGTCGAATCGGCGCGGACGTGACCACCTACGAGGTCGACGCCGAGTTCGCCGATGTCGCCCGTGAGAACATGCGAATCGCCGGGGTCGACGAGCAGGTTGCGGTCCGAACCGGCGATCTCACCGAGGAGTTGGACGCGCTGACGGAGGGCGAGGCGTTCGACGTTCTCACCCTCGATACGGGCGATGCGCCCGCTGTCGTCGAGCAGTCGGCAGATCTCCTCGTGTCGGGCGGCTATCTCGCCGTCTACTCACCGTTCGTTGAGGGGACTCGTGAGGCGGTACTGGCCGCTCGGGAGGCTGGACTAACCGAAATCGAGACGCTGGAGACGATCCAGCGGGAAATGGAGTTCTCCGACCGCGGCTCCCGCCCCTCCACCGGCGGTGTCGGCCACACCGGCTACCTCGTGATCGCACGAGCGCCCTGAGTCGCCTCGACTGTTAGATCCGGCTCTCGGCCGGCACAGCGTTTATTCGGGTACAGGGGGCAGATCGGATATGTCAGTCCCTGTCGGGATCGAGGAGGCGCTCGTCGGGCGGTCCGACTTGGTCGCCGCGGGCGTCGGTCTCGATCTGCTTCCCGCCGTCGTCTCGGCTCGTCGCCGGACGAACGGTGGCCAGTGGCGAATCGCCTGCCCTCCGGGCGTCGTCGACGAACTGGGGCGTTCCTTCGCACTCGGTACAGCGGTTGCCGAGGCTCGTGCTCGCGACGAGTTCGAGGTTCGAACAGCAAGCGGCTCCCGACCCGACAGAACGGTGTTTGCGAGTCCGGGTTACGTCGATGCGGTCGCGGGTCCGAGCGACCATCGGACGCTAGTGACCGAGCGTGAGCCGAGTCGAACCACCGCTGTCCACGAGACGATTGTGGAACGGTTTACGGGCGCGGAGCCGGTCTCGATCCGGATGCCCGGACGAACCGAGCTGCTGGCGGCGGCTCGCGATTGGCTCGATAACCGCTTCGCCGACGATCTCGCAGTAGTTCTCGACTCGATCGATCTCGATCCGGCCGGCCTTGACCGGTCGGCCGTGATCGACGATCGGACGTTGTTCGTCGCGCTGGCGGCGCGTCATGATCTCCTGTTTACCGACGTACGGAAGTGGGCTCACGACGTCGGAATCGTCGAAAAGCAACGTTTCAGCGAGGCGCGGAAGGCACTTGAGAGTCGAGAGCTCATTGAGTCGGTCCGGGTACCGATGGACAGAGGCCGACCGAACAACAGGCTCCGGGCGGTCGATAAAACGCTCATCCGCGTCGATCCCGAGGACTTTCTCGCGGCCCTCCGAGAGCGCGTCCGAGCCGGGGATATGCCCGACGGCCCCGACGTTGACGAGGCGAACTCGGGTGACGCGGACCGACCGGTGTGGGACCGTCGCGGACGATAGCGCCGAGCGAGCAGTCACACCTCAGGCGTTGACTCCGAGAGACCGGCAACACGGCACGGTAGCGGGGAGGTTTAGAGCCTCGCGTTGTTTGAACCGGTATGAACGAATCCATCCTGCTCGTCGATGCCCTCTTTCCGCGGGGTATCACGCAGTATCTGCTCGGTGGCGTTCTCATCGGGCTCGGAACGGTCATCATCTACGTCGGCACCGGGATACACGCCGGCGCGAGCACGTTCCTCGAATCGACGCTATCGTACGCCTCGAAGCTCAAGCGGTTCCAACAGCCAAAATTCGTCTCCTCGCGTGACTGGCGGGTCGTGTTCACGCTCGGTATCGTCGCTGGCGCGGCCGGCTACTCGATTGCGCTCGGTGATTTCGGATGGACGACTGAGGTCCAGCCGTGGCGGCTGTTCGCCGGCGGGATCCTCATCGGCATCGGGACGAGACTCGGGAAAGGGTGTACCTCCGGCCACGGCGTCTGTGGTGTCGGCTCCGGCTCACGGGCATCGATACTCAACGTCGGAATATTCATGCTCGTCGCCATCGGCGTCGCACAGCTGGTGATGGCCGCGGGGGTGACGCCATGAGCGGAGCGGGCGTCGTTGCCGACCACGAGAGCCATCCGCTCTTCCTCCCGCTCGTCTTCATCGGCGGTGCGGTGTTCGGGGTTGGGCTCGCGCTCAGCCAGATGGCTCGCCCCGAGATCGTCTTGGAGTTCCTCCAATTCCGCGACTTCGGACTGGCGTTCGTGATGGGCGGCGCGAGCATCGTCGTCGGGGTGACGTTCTGGGCGCTCACACTGTCCGGCCGGAGCGCTCCCCTGACAGGCAAGCGGTTCGGTCGCCGACTCAAATCGATGGACCGAGACGTAGTCGTCGGCGGCGGCGTGTTCGGCATCGGCTGGGGGCTCTCCGGAATCTGTCCGGGCGCGGCGTACGCCAGCCTGGGGATCGGTAACGTCGTGATCCTCTACGGAGTCGCCGGAATGTTCATCGGCGCGTACGCCCAGGGATATCTCCGGGAGTCGCGTGCTGAGTCCGGTACAGCGGCGGCCGCGGACTGATGGAGAGCGGTCGGGACGAAAACACCAAGACGCCACGACGATACACCGACGTATGCGACTCGAGGACTACTGGGGGATCGGCCCGAAGACGAGCGAGCTGTTGACGACGGAACTCGGCGTCGAACGGGCGGTCGAGGCGATCGAGTCGGCCGACGTGCGCGCGCTCGTCGACGCCGGACTCCATCGCGGGCGCGCCACCCGGATCCTCCGCCGCGCGAACGGCGAGGCGGCGATGGACGTTCTCGCAACCGGTGACACGCGCGCGGTGTACGACGACCTCCTTACGCTCGCGGCGGGGTACGCGCTTACGGACCATGCTGCCGACCGAATTCGCGTTCTCACGCCGTGTCTCGACCGTTCTGAAATCGAGGAGCGGCTCGATCGTGTTGTCGCGGCCCGCGACGCGTGGGCCGATCTGAGCGACGCTGACCGCGAGCGCGTCGTCGAGGCGTTCAGCGAGTACGACGCCGCCGGCGGCACCGACCGTGCGGCCGTCGAGACCGCACTCGCGCTCCGAGCGGTTGGCCTCACTGGTGAGACGTTCGACGCGCTCGACGCACTCGACGACGACACGCTCCAGGAGGCGGCGGCGGCTCTCGGCGACGTACAGGGGTCGATCGACGGCGACACCGTAACCGTCGCTGTCGGTGCCGACGAGGAACTGGACCGTCGTCGCAACCGACGTGACGCGGCACAGGAGCTGTCGGACGCCGCCTTCGACGTACTAGAGCAGGTTAGAGACGGATCGCTTCGGGACTTCGAGGCACTTCGATCTGCCACGGTCGAACACGTCGCGACAGAGACCGGCGTCGAGCCGGCGACGGTCCGGTCGGTCGCTCCCGACGATGCGCTCGACGCCGCCGACTTCGTTTCCGCCACGCTTCGAGAGCTCGTCGACGAGTTAGAGACGGCGGTCGAGGACCGCGAGGCGACCGTCGCCGCCGATATTCGCGACCGGATCGGGGATGCGGACGGTGATGTCGCCCGTGCGGTCGAGGCGGTTTCGGACGTCGCAGTAGCCCTCTCGCTCGGGCGGTTCGCAGCAGAGGGGCGCATGGTCCGCCCACGCCTCGTCGACGACGGTGTCGCGGTCCGGAACGCCAGAAGCCCCTTCCTCGACGAGCCGGTTCAGCCGGTGTCGTACGCGGTCGGCGAACACGGACTTGACGAGGAGAACCTGGAGTCACAGCGCCCGCCGTCCGGCGACCGAGTGAGCGTGCTGACCGGGGCCAACTCCGGGGGGAAGACGACGCTGCTGGAAACAGTCTGTGCGGTGACGCTGCTGGCCTCGATGGGGCTCCCGGTCCCCGCCGACGAGGCCGAGGTGGGGACGTTCGACCGGATCGTCTTCCATCGTCGGCACGCCTCGTTCAACGCCGGCGTATTGGAGTCGACGCTTCGGTCGGTAGTGCCTCCGCTCGTCGAAGAGGGTCGGACGCTAATGTTAGTCGACGAGTTCGAGGCGATCACGGAGCCGGGACGTGCCGCGGATCTCCTGAACGGCCTTGTCGACCTGACTGTCGACCGCGGGGCGCTCGGAGTGTACGTCACACATCTCGCCGAGGACCTCAGTCCGCTGCCCGACACGGCACGGATCGACGGCATCTTCGCCGAGGGGCTTACGAACGACCTCGAACTGCGCGTCGACTACCAGCCGCGGTTCGGCACGCTCGGCAAGTCGACGCCGGAGTTCATCGTCTCACGGCTCGTTGCCAACGCGACCGATCGAAGCGTCCGCGGCGGGTTCGAACACCTCGCGGCAGCCGTCGGCGAGGAGGCAGTCCAGCGAACGCTCTCTGATGTTCGGTGGTCGCCGGAGGGAGAGTGAGACGCCGATGACAGACGAGGTGGACCCGACCCGAATCCGGTCGATCGCGGTTCATCGCGAGGACGTTGCGAACGCGTTAGAAGCGACGCTTCGGAGCGACCGAACCGTCGTGTTGCGGGTGACGCCGCCGTACTCCGGGCGAATGCGTGCCAGGATTCACCGCGTGGAGGCAACGAGTGGGTCTGAGCCGGATGACGGCGTTGACGAGACCGACACGCCGATCCACCTCAACCCGCGTGATCTTGTCACGGAGATACCGGCGTACCCCGAGGTCGACGACACGGTCGCCGAGGCGGCCGATTCCGACCCGGAAACGCGTCGCGAGCGGCACGTCGAGGCGGTCGAAGCGTGGCGCGAGCGGGTCCGCGAGTCCGTCGGTGGAACGGTCGCTATTCACGGACGAGACGCCGATTATACCACGAGTGTCGGCGACGGGGAGGGCGTCGATGCCGACGATAGCGAGACTCCGGTCAGCGATCGATCCGAGACTCACGAGGTCGACATCGTCGCCCTCGGCTGATCCTCTCAGAAGCGAGCCTCGAAACGTCGTCAATATGCGACTGATACCAAGCGTGTCCGGGTAGCCACCTCCTCATCGCGGACCCCGCTCGTATTGGACCAGTCTCAACAGTGGGGATTTAAAAGGATGTAAGCGCCGACAATAATGCGTATTTAAAATGAACTGGTGCGGCAGCGACGGTTATCTGGCGTATTTGACTGGACCGCGGCATGCTCGATTCATCTTTCTATTAGTGACCAACTCACGAGGTGCCTACCGGTGATAACGGGGTTTTTGAGGCTATCACGCCTCACCATCGTTTATAAATCTCGCTCGCGTTCGATGTCGCGGTCACGTTCCCGTTGCCGCCACTCCTCGGCGGACTCCGGCGTTTCGGTCTCCAACAGACGGTCGAGTTTGCGCTCGAACTGTTCGTCGGTCAACTCGCCGTTCGCGTATCGAGTCCGAAGGCGTTCGAGGGCGTCGGCGTTGTTCTCGTCGGCGGGACCCCTTTCGGGTTCCACGTCTTCGGCCACTGTCTCCTCGTACTCGCCTTCGTCAACCCACTCTTCCCAGTCGTCCTCGTCACCGAACAGCATCGCGGTCACAGGGACGATCACAATGTAGCCGAACAGAAGCAGCGCGAGCCACCACTCGAAGCCGAGAAACAGCGCGGCCAGCCACGTGCCGGTGACGACCGTCGAGACGATGCTGGTCGCGTTTCGTCGGGCACGCTCGCGGGGAGAGGGCGAGTTCATACGACAGGGTGTCCTGCGGAGACTACAAAACGATACCGTCGTCCCCGCCGGTTCCGCGCCCTCTTTACGGATCCGGCCCCTGTCACGGGTATGCGAAATGTGGACGCTGCGGGCCTCGGGATCGGCGACGATCATCCGCCACGGATCATGGGCGTGTTGAACGTCTCCGCCGAGTCGCCGTACGATCCGAGCGTGTACGACGATCCGAGCAGAGCCGCCGAGTACGTCGACGAGGAGCTGATCGGTGAGGGCGCGGACATTGTTGATGTCGGACTCGAATCGGCGAACAAGGACCTCGACGTGCTCTCTGCTGAGGAAGAGCTCGAACGCCTCGATACCGCGATCGAGACGCTCGAATCGACATCCGGTGACGCAGTGTGGTCGATCGAAACTCGGTACCACGAGGTCGCGGATGCCGCTCTCTCCCGCGGATTCGACATGGTCAACGACATTTGTGGGTTCGCCGACCCGGAGATGCCCCGCGTCTGTCGCGAACACGACGCCGCCGTCTCGAAGATGGCGTCTCCTCCTGATCTCGAACGACCGGGAGCCATTGAGGATGTCGACGACATATACGAGGCGCTCTCGATGAACGGGTTTACCGACAAGACGATACTCGATCCAGCGTTCGGTGGGTGGTCCGAGGCGAAAACTCACGCCGACGACCGGGAGACGTTTCACCGACTCCGAGAGTTCCGTGGCTACGGTCGCCCGCTTCTCGTCTCGATCAACCGCAAGAGCTTCCTGAAGACGATCGCCGGCCGGAGTACGGAGGAGGCGCTCCCCGTGTCGCTGGCGGCGACATCGATGGCAGTCGAGCGCGGCGCACACGTGATCCGCACCCACGACGTGGCCGAGACACGCGACGCCGCGCTGATCGGCGCGGAGTTCGCCCGGGATCGGGTCCGGTCGTCCGCCGGCGATGTCTCCGTCGAAGAGCTCGACGTGACCACCCCCGGAGAGGCACGACGACACCTCGACAGACTCGACGCGAACACCGATCTTGCGAAAGAGTCCGTGGTCCGAAGTTACGAACTCAGTGGTCTCTCCCCGGAAGCCGTCGGGACGCTCCGGGCGGCGACAGCGGGAAGCGTCGCAGCCGACGCGGCTTCGACCGACGGTGGAAGAGACGGGAGCGGGGACGCCGGCGTGGCGGCAGCGTTCGCGGTTAGCGAGCGATCCGGCGAGGAAACCGATCGTGGGATCCTGATCGGGACGCCAAACGGTATTGAGTCGGTTTATTCCCGTATTTCGGACGGTTCGGACGATTTAATCGCCGTCTTCGACGAGATCGGCACGACCTCAAAGTAAGAGAAAGTTTATGCCCTCGTGTGGACAACGATTCAACCGGACGCCGGAGGGGCACGCGGGTAGGGGTACTCTGTGCCACTCCGGCCCATACCGTATTACCAACCGCCAGCCACATCTCCGTTTCTCACTCTCAACCGGTTTCGTTTCAGGGAAGATAAACTCGACATGAACTTCGAAACGTTCGAACCGATCTACGAGGCGATCCTGACAGACTTCGGATTCGGTCGAGAGGCAGACGAGCACGCCCGTGACATTGCCGAGGAGTTGTCGACTCCGTTTCGGTTGTCTCGGTTCGACGAGTGGGAAGGGGAGACGGTCGCCATCGTTGGTGCCGCGCCGTCGCTTCGAGACGAGGAATCGCTGGCTCTCGCCCGGGAGGCTACCGTCGTTGTCGCCGCCTCAACCGCGGCGGACGTTCTTCGCGACGCCGAGATCGACATCGACTGTATGGTCACTGATCTCGACAAGAACCCGGAGACTGCGGCGGAGTTAACTCGTCAAGGAGTGCCGGTCGCGGCACACGCCCACGGGGACAACATCCCCGCGATCCGCGAGTGGCTTCCTCAGTTTGCGGCCAGAAACACGCTGACGACCACGCAAGCGTCCCCAGTCGGATCCGTTTATAACATGGGGGGGTTCACAGACGGTGACCGTGCCGCGTTCCTCGCGGACCACGTTGGCGCGGGGCGACTGACGTTTCCGGGCTGGGAGTTCGACGACCCTGAGGTGACGCCGATGAAGGCGCGAAAACTGGAGTGGGCCGCTCGCCTGCTTCGCTGGCTCGAACGTCGGCGCGGAGAGCGGTTCGCCGTCCTCGACGGTCGCCGGGAACGCGTCGATCGGGAGGTCGCCGCGCTGCTCGGGGAGTGAGGAGGTAACGAAGCAGGAGTACCGACTGCCTGACAGAGTCCGAACCCTCCGATACAGATGCCACACGTCACAACATTGTGACGAACCCGTATCCGATAAGAAATAATAGGAGGAAACCCAGCGCGATCAGTACGCGCCGTTTCGTCACCAGATTCGATCGGGGCTGTGGGTCGGGTATTCGATCGCGGCGACTGCCGTTCTCTCGCATCAGCGTCGTCCTGAAACGAAACGACCCGACTCGCCGGTCGTATGGCTATTCATCGACACCGACTCCGGTCGTGGTGTCGCCGTCGTTCTCGTCGTCCCCGCCATTCACGCCACCATCGGTGGACTCAGTCACGTCACCGTCGTCCTCGTCACCATCGGTGGACTCAGTTTCGTCGTCGTCATTCTCGTAATCACCGGTGGACTCAGTTTCGTCGTCGTCATTCTCGTAATCACCGGTGGACTCGGTCTCGTGTTCTATGCGCTCATCTTCGTCGGTTCGGTCATCGTCGACGCCGTGACCGTCCCGATCGTCAGCGCTATTGAAGCTACCGTCGGAATCGGCGTCGGTACCGTCGTTGGTTCCTTCGTCGTCGGCTTCGTGTTCCGGGTGTGCCGGATTCGAGCCGTCATCCGGGACGAGCGGTTCCGGTGACGATTCGCCGTCAGTCGCATTTTCCGTCGCGGGGTCCTCACGGATCTCGTCGTCAACTGACGGCGACGACGGCTCGGTGAAATCCGATAGCGGCTCTTCGTCCAGAGCCGAGTCAGTATCGCTCCCAACCGACGGTTCAGACCCGTCCTCAACCGATTCCGTTTCGTTGGTCGCCGGCAATCCGATCCTATCCCCGACCGGTTCCGGCTGTGTGGTTTCGTTATCGCTCCGCTCTGCGTCGTCGGGGTCGACGACGTCGGCTCCCACCATCTCCTCGTGGAACCCGTTAGCCGCAGTGAATTCCCCACTGATGGTGGTCTCGTCCGAGAAGAACGCGACCGTCCCGTATCCGCCCCCAAAGGAGACGGACAGGACGACGATGGCGGCCAACACGGCCGGAACGACTCGGGTCATCGCCCGACCTCCTCGGTCGAGCCGCCGTCCACCACGGGCTCTATTACGGGGTCATCGAACACGTCGCCCTGTTTCGGGGACGGGTCGACGGAGCTTTCGGATTTTGATTCGTCATCCGGTCTGTCGTCTCCGGAGTCGGCGATCGAATCCGTCGCCGCCGGGGTATCGGCCGAGCGACCCGTAACGAGCAACACGAGTCCGATGAGCAGTCCGAGCGACGTACCGGTCGCGATAGCTATCGTCAGTCCGCTCTGGAGCGTGTACGCCACGTACGCGGCGTAGGGTGCGAACGCTAGGAGGATCCCGACCGCCCCTTGAACGGTCCGTTCTGTCACCACGAACCCGGAGTCACTGGCTGCGTCGGCTCCGACGTTGGCAGCCACTCCGGCTCCGACCGCGGGAGCCGTTCCGCTCTCGGATCCGGTCGTCACAGCACTCTCGTCGTCTCCGGCGGGCGCATCAGTTCCGCTCTCTGTCGATTCGGCGGAGGCAGTTCGCGCCCGATAGAGACTCCAGACCTCGGAGAGGGCGAGCAGTCCGAACGGAACCACGACGAGAGTAATGAACCCCACGGGCGAATCGGCGAACTGTATCACGTATCCGAGATACGGGATCGTGAACGCAACGACACCGAGGACGTTTGCTGCCGGAACCAGTCCGGCGTCTGCCGCATCGTTCGCATCTCCTTGGGTCTCAAACGCCACCTCGCCTCCGACGGCGACGACGCCGATGACGCGATGAGTCACGGGCACCTCGTTGTCGCCGCGGACGAACGTGATCACGTCGCCCTCGGCGATCGATGACGGGTCGCGCTCGTCGACTATCACCACATCGCCGGGTTCGATGGCAGGTGTCATGCTCGCGGTCAACACGACAAAGCTGTATTCCGCCCCGACAACTGCGGGAACCGCGTACACCACAAAAGGTGCCACGACCGCGATCAACAGGGCGATCCCGAACACGTTAGCGAGTGTTTTGAGCCTGATTGGTGAGTTCATGATAGAGCCTCCGGGCCACACAGAGGCGACCCGTCAGTGACGGTGCCGGCAACCAACTCGTAGAGAGGGCCACCAGATCCGCCGGATCCGAACCCGTCACCGACGAGCAGCGGTTCGGAGCAGCTAGTGTGTATTCTTACGGCCGGCGACGCATCCTCGTCCCCACCGTCGAGGATCGAGAGCGTCGTCTCCGGGCCGAGACCGACTTCTGCGGTCCACGTCTGTGAGACATCGCTTCCGTTGACCGTGAACGTCTCACCGGACGCAACCGTGTCGGCCTCAAAGACGACAGCATCGCCGCCGGATCCGGTACGTGCCGTCGTGGCGTGGATCGTCGCGTCAGCAACCCCGAGGTATCTGAACGTGAGGTCGTTGAACCGATTCTCGCCCTCACAGACGATACAGTCGGCGTCAGTATCGCTTTCATCGTCTCCGCTGTCAGTTTCCCCCGCATCGTGGGAAGTCCCGCCGTCACCCTCACAGAGGTCTCCGCGACCGGCGATCCGACCGCCGACGATACGATACCGACCGAAGGTATCGCCGATACGGATATCCTCGGAACAGCTAGTGTGAATCCGTTCTCCGGGGATTCCTCCGCTCCCACCGCCGGGATTGCCTCCCTGTCCGGGGGCGCGACCGTTTCCCGGACCGACATCGCTATCCGGGCCGGTGTCGCCGGTCGTCCCATCTCCCGTGTCGTCGATGTACAGATTCGTTCCCAGTCCATTCGGTTTCGACGGCGTCGTCTGGAGTCCCGAGCCGTCCGCGACGAAGGTGCCCCCCGGAGCGACGGACCCACTGAACACGACGTCACCGCTCGGGCCGCGACCCCGCGTTCTTGCGACGACGTGTGCCGATTCGTCACCGAGATACTCCAGAGTCAGACGTTCGACGATGTCCCCGCTCTCACATATTACGCAGGTTCGCTCCTCACAGGGTGGGGAATCCGCGAAGGGGTTCGACCCCGCCGCGGCGGCCTCGGACACATGGCGACACTGCTCCGTGTACAGCCGGAACTCAAGCGATGACGACTTCCCCTGAAGCGAGCCGGACGCGGCCTCCGGAAGCGACCACGCAAGCGTGATCTCGATCGATTCCTCGGGAGCCAAACACGGCCCGTCGTCGAGATCATCGGTTCTGACGCCGTTGATGAGTTCGCGCCGGAGCCCGGCGATCGACCCGGCATACACGACGGTATCGGCGATTGTGAGACTCGCTTCGAGCGCCTCGCCGAACGGATCCGAAGTCGGCGGACAAGTCGTGGCAAGCCAGAGTCTGGCGGGGTTCGTTTGGACGGCGACCTCGAACGTCTCCGTTCCGTGGCTTCCGCGGTCGATCCCGTCGATCGCGAAGCTCACGACCCCGTCGGACACCGTACAGTTGGCCGTGTTGTTGCTCCCACACGAGATGTCGAACGCGACCTCGCCGGCTCCCAGCGTGTTGTCCACGATAGATTTACCATCCGCGAGATACGCGAACGTCCCCGCTCCACCAGCCATTCCGACCGCCCCGAGCCCCGTGAGACCGGCTAATAAGCGACGACGACTCAGTCGCGTCGAGTCGCCGGGCTCGTTCCCTGTAGTCATGCTCCGGCCTCCTCGGATTCGGTGTCATCGTTCTCTGAGGGATCGAAGGGGTTGTTCGGATCGTCACAGTCGGTCGCCCTGAACCGGAGCGCGAACGCCGCCGATTGGCCGCTTCCGACGTTTCCCTGACCCGTCGGCAGGGTCCACGCGAACGCGAGACAGCGCCCCTCGTCCTCGTCGAGACAGCCGTTGTCGAGGACCCCGGGGTCGAGCTCGACGCCCGTCAGGAGGTCGCCGTTCGCTGACGAAACCGTTTCGGGGCCCGACAGCATTCCTGAAGCGATCACCGCCCCACGGGGGTCGTTCTCGGCACCGACACACCCCCCGATTCCGAACAGTCCCGAATCGTACCGGGTCACGATCTGAATACGGTCCGCCAGCTCGTTGCTCGCGGCCTCCAACTTCATCCAGACGCGGGCGGGGGCGTCCTCCGCACGGAGCCCGACGCTCGCTGTTCCGTAATCCTCCGGAAGGACGTTATCCGCGTCGACGAGTCGTACGTCGCCGTCGTGGTCACCGGTCTCGCCGATCCCATCGACGAACTCCTCCGGGTCGGTTGGCCCCTCGATGACAGGGTCACCGTTGTAGGTCCCTCGCCAGCCGACCAGGATCCGGGGGCCCGTCGACGCCGCGTACGTGTAGTTCGTATAGCCGTTCCAACTCCCGGTTGAGCGTCCGTGAGCGACCCCGGCAGTCGCGAAGCCGACGGCTCCGACGCCTGCGAGCGCCTCCCGGCGAGTGATGTATATGTCTCGTTTCGTCATTCGTGTGTGTCGTCGGCTCCGAACGGCCGGTTCGTCAATATCCTTCACGTCGTCTCAGTACGTATGTACGCGCAGCCTACCCGGACGGTTCGGGGTCCAACCCAGTCGGCAGTCTCTCCCTACCGCGACTACAGGAGGTGCCTATCAGTTACGACGACACGGGTGAAGCGGTACTCCGCCGTTCGGCACACCAAGTCGATGGGCCCGTTCGTCCACTGTTTCTGGTTCAATCCTCTCCGTTCGCGAACGGATTCTCTGGGGTAGGGTTGTGGCGGCACTGCTCAGTGTAGAAGGACAGATCGAACGACAGCGAGTCGCCTTGGACTTCATTACCGACCGTCGTCGGCAGACACCATTCGAACCCGATGAACCGGGTGTTCGACGGCTGGAAGCAGACGTCACCGTTCTCTTCCTTGCCGTTCTCCTCCTCCGACTCGACATCACAGAAGTAGAACCGGAAGTTGCTGATGGCGTACGGTGATCCACTCGGCGCGAGCGTCGTGGCGACGGTTCCGGTCGTCGCACAGTCGTACAGCGTCGCGATCCC